>Ga0187770_10000955_pt1 | contig 14857 bp, 12 predicted proteins | sample 0116_SJ02_MP02_2_FD_133154 | JGI IMG/M metagenome (GOLD analysis project Ga0187770, IMG submission 133154) | Tropical peat soil microbial communities from peatlands in Department of Meta, Colombia - 0116_SJ02_MP02_20_MG | ecosystem: Environmental > Terrestrial > Soil > Wetlands > Peat | place...
CGGTTAAGACGGTGACTTCGTGCCCTCGTTTTGCCAGGCCCTGCCCGAGTGAACGGACCTTAAAGACCGGACCGCCTCGCTCTTGAAACGGGAAATATGACTGGACTGTCGCTAGAATGCGCATTCGTAAGGCGTTGTTGGCGCGACTGGCCAACCCAGGTTCGAGTCGGTACAGGCTGGAGATTCCCACGCCGAGAAGGGCACCGCCGAGAATACGCCTACTGGGGCTAGGTTTCCAAGCCACAATCGCACAGGATGGACTCGAGTTCGGTGGAGAATCTGTCGAAGCGATATTTTGTGCGGACTAGCTCCGCGCCCTTTGCGCCTAGCTCGGCCCGAAGTTCCTGATTCGTGAGCATCACCGTCAGAGCTTGGCACAGTTGATCGAAGTCTCCTGGCAGGACAAGGAAACCGTTCGTGCCGTCCTCAATGACATCAGGAACACCCCCCGCAGCCGCGCCGATGAGTGGTTTTCCAAAAGCCATCGCTTCGAGAAAAACCAGGCCGAAACCTTCGCCCGTGCTTGGCAGTGCGAACACAGCTGCCCGCGAATAACAGCCCGCAATTTCAGCGCGAGTTAGTTTGTCGAAAAAGTGCACGCAATCCGAGACGCCCGAATCAGAAGCAAGTCTGATGTGCCGTGCTAGGTCGTCGCCGCCTCCCACAATCACCAGATGAAGGTTATGAATCCTCTGTCGAAGAAGCGCAATTGCCTCGATGAGCTTATCGACGCCCTTGTAATTTTCAGAACGAACGAGCCTTGCCACCGCTAGCACGACTAGTCCATAGGGAAAACGCGCTGGCACCGGCAGTTTTCCCGTTTGCGCCGCCATTCGAAATATTTCAGGGCTGAGTGGCCAGGCGAGCCTGTGGACTCTAGCTCTCGGAACGCTCTGGGTTTCTGCGACCCTCTCCACCGTGTATTGACTAGGTGCTAAGAAGAAATCGGACTTACGAAACGCAACACGCCGAAACCAGGGCAATGGATCCCATGCGTCGATCCCGTGTGAGATGGTGAGCATCTTGAGGCGAGGATTCATCAGCTTCATCTGCGCCGCCGGGATAGCCAAATGGGGATGAGCAGCTAGGACGATGCGGGTGTCACCGCCGGCCAATCGTAACGCGCCGCGCATGAACCCCAATTTCGATCTGTTAAAGCCTCGAAAAGGAATTACCGTTTGATCGTAGCGAAGATCTTGACGTCCAGCATCATCGTTTAGGGCTAGAAACTCTGTAGACCATCCACGCTTCGCCGCAATCTCGTTCAAAGCGACTGCCGTAAGGCGCCCCGCCTCCTGGATCCCGCCAACCCCAAGTAGTTCCGGAAAGAGCGCAACGATTCGACTCGCGCCGTGCTGGCCCTCTGCCGTCATTGCCGGTTACAGGATATCTTTCCGGATCATGGCGATCTCTCAACCAGTCTGTTGCGGAGCGGGGGTTCGTTTTCGTTGCAGAGCTTCCTCGAACAGTGTGCGCAACTCTGCCGCATTCCGTTCCCAGGTGAATTCCAGCGCCGTCCGTACGGCATTCCCTGCAAGTCGCTCTCGAAAATTCTCGTCGCAATAAAGCTGTTGGATCATATGGCTCAGAGAAACCACATCCTTAGGTTCGTTCAGAATCAACCCATCCACACCATTGCAGATGATCTCGGAGGTGCCATTCGTCGAAGAAACAATTACAGGAAGACCGCAGGCCATAGCTTCTGCCGGCGGCTGGGAGAACGTATCCTCTATCGACGCACCTACGTAAGCATCAGCGGCGGCGTAATAGAACTGGACGTCCTTCCGTGGCGGACGAAATCTTACCTGGCCCTCGAGACCCTCCAAACGATTGAGCCCCTCGTAGTCGCTGGGTTTCTCTCTGCTCACGACGAGGATTTCAAGTGGCAATTGGGCGAGCGATGCCACCGCTTTCATCAACGTAGGCAATCCTTTGTTATTCAAATCGTTTCCAATTAACAAAAGAACAAACCTGTCTCGCTCGTAGCCGAGGCCTTCTCTCGCACCGTCGCGCAAGGAGCTCCGAACCAACGGGTTGAATGTCTCATGGTCCAGTCCCAAATAGACGACCGGGAACGGGCCATGTCTACCAAAATGCCGTTCGAGTTCAGCGCTTGTACGTCGAGCAATCAGAAAAAGCGTGGTGTCCCGGTTGCGATACACATGCGATTCGAGAGCCGCGATAAAGCGATAGTAGAGTCTTCGGTGAAGGATCTGCAGCCAGGCCGATACCGGATTTCTGCTTAGTGCCAGGTCTTTTTTGAATCGCTCCAAGTATTCCGCGAACACCACGTGCACCGAAACGAGATCTGCATCGAGGCAGTTGATACCAGGACTAAACACGAGGTCGGGTTGGAGTCCGCGAAATCGCCTGTGCCAGGCGCGCCAAACATAATTCGCACTGAACCACCAGAGATAATTCAGCAGGTGAGGTCCCCGTAGTGTCGGTATGCGATGCCACACGACTTTCGAGAGATCGACATCGTCCACGCGCTGACTGTAGATGTGAATGGCAAAAACATCCGCTAAACGCGAAACCCACTCGGCAACACGCCGCTCGGTCCCGTGCTGCTTGTCAATGAACGGCGATACGACCACGATTATCGGCTTCGGGTTGGATCCCACCTCTCAGATTCCGATCTTCATTGTTTCGCACCACTTGGCGAGGACAAAGATCGACCATATTCGGGACCAGCCCACTGACCCAGGGTTCGCAAGATACCTGCGCCAAAGGTCTTGGACACGATTGGCATTCAGCACTGCCGTCGCATTAAGGCGTCCGGACGAGAACGTTCCCTCGATCTCGTGCCGCAGGTTCTGGCTGATCCATCTATCAAAGGGAAATGTGAATGTGCGCTTAGGTCTTGTAATGAGCGCCGAATAAAGACCAGCAGGCATGCATTCGCGCGTGGCATCGAGGAGTAACTTCTTCTTCTGCAATCGCAGTCTGGCCGGAAGAGACATAACGAATTCGACTACCTTATGGTCCAAAAGAACAGGCCGGATCTCGAGGCTGTGCGCCATGCTCATGGCGTCGCCATCGCGAAGCAGGCGTGCTTCAAGGTGCGCTCGGAAATCGACGAACGCTATTCGGTCCGAGAGCTCTCCGATACTCTTCTCGGCTACTGTAGATATGAATGATGTCGCTTCCAGTGGTTTTTTGGAAATCGCCAGACCTGGACTGAGCAGACTTGCAACGTCGTGATCCAGGAAGAGCAGACGCACAGCCAATTGCGAGGCAACAAACGGATCGTCAGCTCCAATAAGATAGGAAAGCTTTCGCCACCGGAACGGTAATGCTTGGTGGTCAAACATTCTGGGTCCCACCGCGGCTGGCAGAAACCGAAGATACTTCGCTACCTGTGTGAAGCGATCGAACCAAACGAGCGAGTCATACCCACCGAACAGTTCGTCTCCACCTTGACCTGACAACGCAACTCTGAAACCAGCCTCGGAGGCCAAGCGTGAAATCCAGTAGGTATTGAGGCCGTCCACGGTTGGCTGGTCCATCGCAAGGACGGCGTCATCGATGTTCGCCGCCACGCGACTCGGATCGAGGCGAACCACCTCGTGCGTTATCCCTAGTTGCTGGGCGGTTTGCCGGCTTGTCTCGGACTCATCGAATGGACGGTCCTCGAACCCAATAGTTAAAGCCGTTAATGGACCCACGTCAGCAGTTCGCATCAGACTTCCGAGGACGGCTGAATCAACACCTCCGCTTAAGAACAATGCGATTGGTACGTCCGACATCAATTGCAATCGGCTGGATTCGAGTAGGATTTCTCGTAGCTGCTCGTGGGGGAGCATACATGGGTGCGCTGACCTACCGTTGGCAACTTGGGGGACTTCCCAATAAGAATCGGTCCTGAATCGGCCATTCTGCCAAACGGCGATACTACCAGGCTGAAGAGGCTTGACACCGGCCACCGCGCTCCACGGCGGTGGCATATGCCCTAATTGCAAGAACGCGCGAATTCCCGCAGGATCGACTTTTCGAGGTAGCAGTTCAGAGGCGAGTAGTGCTTTGATCTCGGAACCGAATAGTATTTTTTCAGACGAAGCGCTGAAATATAGCGGCTTTATTCCGAGCCGGTCTCGGGCGAGCAACAGTTTCTTTTCGCGCGCATCCCATATTGCAAATGCAAACATGCCGCGCAGTTTGACGACGCACTGCTCACCGAATTCTTCGTAGAGATGAAGAACAACCTCCGTATCCGTGCTTGACCGTAATCGGTAACCACGCGCTTCGAGTAACGGACGGAACTCGTCAGCGTTGTAACATTCGCCGTTGTAACTGATCCAGACATTCCGTTCTTCGTTACACATGGGCATACGCCCACGCTCACTTAGGTCCACGATGGCAAGTCGCGTATTGCCGAGGGCGCAATTCCCCAAATCGACGACATCTTGACTATCCGGACCGCGATGAACAAGTGCAACGCACATCCGTCGAACCACATCCGCGAAGGCCGGGGCCCGTTTCTGAACCACAATGCCAGCGATACCACACATACATAATTCCTTTAGTAAAGGTCAGGCCTCGGAGATGGCCGAGACACAGGCTGAGCAGGGGAAGCATTGTTCGCAGTTGCCAACGCTTCGGGCAAGCGGAATAGCATCCCAATCAACAGCCATAGAAACGCATTGCAGACATAGTTCTGGTAAGGCGACAGCCCGCCGTAAGTCAAGGGATACAGGAGAAGGAATGCATACCAGAAAATCGCAAGTGCTATTGGAAAGAACCGTGTTTCTCGCAGTTGCCGAACGATTTTCCAGGAACAGTATAGCAACGTTCCCGTCCAAAGGAGCCAGAGAAAGGGAGCCACTATTCCGAGTTCGATGATGAGCACTCCGTATCCTTCTTCCACCCAGAGTCCGGGCAAGGGCTGATGCACGAGCTTCGCTACATACTGAGCTCCTAAAGAAGCAACACCGATCCCGTTGCCGAGCATCCAATTCGGTTCGTCGAAGACGCCGAGTAGATTCTGAATCGGATAATCCCAAGTCCGATTCGTAATCTCATATGCTGAGCTGTTGGGCAACAGCGTCTCGGCGTAGAATGCGATGCGTGATCCCGCCTCATCTGGGAAGAGCAGAAGAACGGCAGCGATCGCCAGCGCTCCGACAATAAAGGAACGACGAATCGCCTTCACCAGGCGATGAGCCTGACCCCACCGCCATGGTGCGCCCCAGAGGAATCCGACCGCGAGCACGAGCAGGCTTGCGGCTACGTATACGAACGCTCCTCTCGACCCGCTGAATAAAACGCCCGCTCCCACTACTCCAACCGCTGCAAATGTTATCCGCCGTCCTGCAGAGCCTCGAAGCAGCAAATAGCCGGCACTGCCCAGCACAACGACAAACGCCAAGATCAGGTATACGGCGAACCGGCCGGTGCTCACAAAAACGGAATCAGGTAGGTTGAATACCTGATTTGATAGCGGTGTGACTTTATTTAGGTCGCCGAGTTCTTGTAGCTCGGGAGCAAGTACTCGGGGGTTCAGAAAACTGTTGCCGACGATTGCTTGAGCGATTCCGATTCCTCCGATGACGATCGCGAAAACTGCATTCACCCAAAGGAACTCGTATAGATCCTTGTCACTACGAATTAGCGCGTAACCCACCCACAACAGCGGAACATAGTAGAAATAAACTTTGAACCCCAGTACCCCGTAAAGAATGTGCGGCGAATTTTGATTGAAAATCTGAACTGCGCCAAGCCATACGAAGATTGCAAGCGGAAGCAAGAACGGAGGCCGGAAGGTTTTTTCTCGCCCTTTCCGAATCTCAACAAATAGAGCGATATATACGAGGGCTGCCAGGAGGTCTTTTCCAAAAAACATCGCGAGATTGTTCCCAAGATACTTCCTTCCAAGATCTTCGAAGAGCAGCCATATCAGGAAAAGGTAGAAGCCCAGGCGCCAGTTCCGCAGGATTGTGAAACCGACCGCGCATGCCCCGAACACCAAACTCGCAAACACGATTCCTTCGAGATCCCCTGCGACGATTTTGTTACCGACTTGCCACGCGACCCAGATACCCGCGAGAAAGAGCACGAAGCCAATCAGCACCTGGTTCCTCATCACGGGAATACGCGCGCTAAACATGACCGTTTGTGCGCGCGCGGAGAACCAGCACGTGATTGTCTCCTAACTTACATTCGCCACCGACGAACGGGGATAACGTCTTCACAATCCAAGCATATCTGGGCCGCGTAGCAATGAAGCTGTCGGGCGGATAGAGATAATGTTGCTCGATTTCCAGATCCGCTGCAGGGACAAATTTTCGGCGGAGTAAATCCCAAAACACCGGAGACACATGAGTTGGCTCGCTAACTTCATCCATCATGCGGATTTTTTCGGTTAACAGAAACTTCAGGCGAGCCGGGACACTATCCACGTTGGGAGTCGTTAGGACAATACGGCCACCCGGTTTCAGGAGACGCCGCGCGTTTCTTAGCAAATTGATTGGTGCCTCAACATGCTCGATCACTTCGATACCAGCCACCATGGTGAAACAGCATTCGCCAAGTTGTTTGCTGAATTCACGGTCATTCAAATCGATTTCTTGAAACGGAAGTGCAGCCTTGAACGCGTCGACATTCTTGTCCGCACCCATTGCGTTCCAACCCAACTCTTTCATCCGCTTCGCAAATAGACCACTTCCCGCCCCGAGGTCGACGGCTTTTCCGCCCCGCGACTCGAGCCGTTGAAAGACGGTCTCCACCACAAAGTCGTGCAATCCCGCCATCGTTGTCGTTGTTAGCGTAGCTTCTGTCGTCATGAGTGAACTACCTCTCGATACATGGAAACGTGAGCAGCGATCATATTATCCCGGTCGAAAATCTGCACTGCACGTTTGCGGGCTGCTGCTCCGAGCCTTCGCATATGTTCTACCTGGTCCATCGCTTCGGCCATGCGTTGCGCAAGCGCTTGAGAGTCTTTTGCGGGAAACACTAGTCCTGTGTCGCCTACCACTTCTTGCAGCGCTCCGATGTCCGAAACGATCATCGGCTTACCGCGCATCATGTTCTCTGCGGCCACGAGGCCGAATACCTCACCTCCCACAGACGGCATCACAACTGCGGCTGCATTCGATAGAACGGACTCAAGTTCCACGTCGGCCACGTGACCCACAAATTTCATCTGCCCGTTCAGGGTCGCCGCTCGGGCTCTCAACGCCGGCAACTCCGGCCCGTCGCCGACCATAACTACGTCCACTTTGCGATTCTCCTTACGCAGAAGCTCGACAGCCTGAATCAGCAACTCCGCACCCTTAGTGCTCACCATCCGGCCTTGAAAGGCGAATTTTCCACCGTTGATCTCCGCTTGTGACTCCCCACAGGAGGCAACGCCGTGATAGATAGTTCTCGACCGCTTCAGCCTGAGAATGTCTCCGAGCCACTTTGTCGGCATTACGTTTACGTCAGCACGATTGCTCAGGTACCGCCGCACGGGAGTAGTCAGCAGCCATGAGGCGCTCTTGATGCTCCCCACGACAACTTGATTGCACCGAAAGCACTCGGCGTATCGGCCAGCCATATAGTGTCCCGGGCAGGGAGACTGCGCGGGCTCAAGAAATAGCAGCCCGTTTGGACACGCAGGATGGAATCCGTGGTGCTCGATTATTAACCGCTTTCGGAAAATTATGGCTAACAACATCGGCAGAAATGCCGGCCCGGCGAGATGAATTATGTCCGAATCGCGAATCAGTCGGATCAATCCCCAAAGACTTGGCCACCGAATCACTCGAAACGACCACGTTGCTTCCTCCGGGGACCGCTCTCGAGTCCGCGTGACAATTGTTACCTCGAAGCGCACGCCGCTCGATTTCGTCAGTCCACGCGCAAGATCCAGCACAATCGTTTGCACGCCTCCCGAAATCGGGAAGAAGTACTCGGTGTAAATGAGAACCTTCACGTCTCGGCTCCCGTTGCCTGGTGCAGCAATCGCTGCATTCTCGCGGCTATGATATCCCATGAGAAGTGAGATCGATACGCGCGCAGACTCTTCTCGTGCAATTGCTTCCAAATTTCCTCGTCTGTTAGTACATTAGCGAGCGCTTGCCCCAGCATTTCCCGGTTGCCATATGGAACGAGCTGGACGCCTGCCTCTTCTAAGGGAGTTCCCTCCGCTGCGCCTGCATAGCCCACAACTGGAAGACCGCAAGCAATTCCGGCAATCGCGCTTCCGCGCCGTGGGTAAAGTGGACCACGAACGCAGAGCATGGCATCCGCTTGCAAGAAGATGCGCGACAATTCATCCGCGTCTCGAAGCCCAAGATTCGAAACCTCCGCAGCAGTTGACCGAAAAAGCTGCTCGATCTGCCCCTTTGCCTCTACGGTCCCGCGGCCTAGAAAAACGACCCGCGATTTCACGCCATGCTCTTGCACGAACTGCATCGCGTGCCGAATGTCTTCGAGTTCTCTCGTTCGATTCGGCGGATCGCTCAGACAGAAGACCACAACAGTTTTGGTGTTCCCATTCCGATTTGCGACGGCCGCTGATTCTGTGCTGTAGGTCGGAAGGTTCGGACCAATGGGAACAAATGCCGTCTTTGGTTCATTGCCTCGAATCCACCCGATTGTAGAAAGCGGATCTGCGAAGATTGCTTTGGTCGCACGCCTGTATAGCGCTTGCACAACCCAGTCCTGGCATGTGCCTCGGCACCGGTCAATCCAACGCTGGCCGCCCTGGCGAAAGGGTTCGTGAAAAATCACTGCTATTCTTGCGCCGCGGCGACGAAGAATGCTCGCTACAGCCACAGCTCCGAACGGGAACCCGCGTCGCGACCACGCCATTGCAGTGTATTGCAGCAGAACCCAATTAGATCTCCAATTCCTGCTCTCTCGCCACAGATCAAGCAGTGCTTGAAGCCAGCCACGCTCCGGCCATAACACGCGCACATTCTGGAGGCGCACGCCTTGCGCGGAGAGCGCTTGGCCCAGAAAAGAACAATAATCTTCAACGCCGTCCGTAGGATTATCGCGTCGGCCAAGAACCGCGAACCACTCCTCAGTTCGGCCGTTTGCCTTTGGCATTGATCCCGTTGTAGCCACGCTTCAGCTCCACATCCACAAGCCCACCGTCTTTGAACCACTTACGCACATCATCCATGCGCTGAGGCTGGTCGTACGCAGGAGAAAGCATGTCTAGCGCGCTCAGGATTTTCACCTGCTTTAATTCCTCATGCGTATAGTTCAGGCGTGGAGCGTGGGAGATCGGCCCAATTGGGATTAGCGCTCCGAGACGGGGGCCGATACGTGGAATCTGATAGACTGCCTTCTTCACCGCAAAAGCTGGCGGAATTGTCCAGCGCAACAGATTGTAGATTCCATTTATGCCGAGAGGACGGACGAGTGGTCGAACGAGATACTTGAGCTTTGGAAACCCATTCGTCTTCTCATACACGTCGATCACGATTTCTCCGCCTGGACGAAGGAACAGGGGTAGCGCCCGAAATGCTCCCGCTACGTCCGGGCAGTGCTGCAGGACGCCCATGCAGAAAATTTTGTCAAAAAATCCTTTGCGCAAAGGGATCTCGTAAATGCTGGCTTGGAACACCGCCAATTTCGAAGTACCCATGTTGTTCTTCCATGCCACTTCCACGGCTGAACTCAGGTCGAAGGAAAAAACTTCAGCGCCGGTCTCCAACGCCAGTTGGGTGAACCGTCCTGACCCGCAACCCACTTCAAGAATCCGCTGTCCTTCCATACGTGTCGGCCAACCGGTCGTTTTGTAGAAACGGTCTCGACTCAAGTCGTTGTGCATGAATTTGTCCACCTGGAGCCGGTCAAAGCGATTCCATTGGAAACCAAACGAAGCCGCGTATGAGTCCGACGGAACAAAGCGCGGAATATTCCGCACGATCGGGATCGTTGCCTGACACCCGGTACACTCGAGCTTGCCCTCGATGATTTCACCGCATGCCGGGTCTTCCTGAACTACCGTACTCGGTCGGTACATCGACCCGCACTTTGGGCAAACAAACAATTCGAGAGACTTACGTTGCACTCGTCTGAACTCCTGATGGGGCCGCCAGAATATGATTTCTGTCGATGAATTCAAATCGATATTCGAACTCTCGCAGGATTTCTCGACACATTCGATTGTTTGCTTCCGAATGCATCTCGCACACGATCCAAGGTCGGCGCGTCCTCAAAATGGTTGTCGCCCCACGGAGCATCTCCACCTCAGCGCCTTCGATATCGCATTTTATCGCATCAGGTTGCGGGGCTTTGTCAGCGAAGTCATTAAGCGACACACATTGAACTTTTTGAAGACTTGCAACACCGCGGCGCGTTTCGACGCTTCCCGTGCCGTGATCGGGCGATGCAGGATTGGCGGGGACAAAGCTCATCTCACCACTTGAAGACCACACGCCCTCTTCAACCACTGAAACATTCGAAAAGCGATTTCGGTCGACGTTCCTTCGTAACCGCGCGGCAACTTCAGCATCAGGCTCGAAGCTGAATACCTTTCCACTGGCTCCTACCAAACGCGCCGCCAGCAGCGAGAACAATCCAATATTTGCCCCGAGATCGTAGAAAACCATCCCAGGCCTCAGCCTTTCGGCCAAAATCTTCTGGACAGCACGCTCGGCATCTCCTCGCAGATAACTCTGCCCCGTGCGAGGGTTCAACTCGAGCCAGAGTCCCTTCGATGGTCCCGCCTGAACCTGTACCCACACCTTTTCGTCGTTCGCCAGAATCCGATGGCTGATCCTGTGAACAAAGTCGCCAATCACTGGCACGTTGCGAATTGAGCGGACAGACTCCGGCGTTCGCAGAAAGAGCCTGCCCACCCAGTTACGCGACTCGGACATTCTATTTCTCAACCACGAAGTTGCCGATTACCAGTGCATCCATTCCAGAGCTGAAGAAGGTGCGAATCGCATCAGTAGGAGTGCAAACAATTGGCTCACCTCGCAAATTGAACGACGTATTCATCACAACCGGGACTCCGGTGCGTTCGCTGAACTCATTAATAAGCCGCCAATACAAGGGGTTGATATCGCATTCAACCGTTTGCGGCCGCGCGCTCCCATCGACATGCGTCACTGAAGGGATCACGCTGCGCTTCTCAGGCTTCACCTGTGCTGTCAGGATCATGAATGGCGAATCCGTCCCGGACTCGAGATATCGATCTGCCACTTCGGCAAGCATCGATGGGGCGAACGGTCGCCACCATTCGCGAAACTTGACGGCGTTGTTCACCTTCGCATCCATTTCGGGGTCCCGTGGATCAGCCAGAATGGAGCGGTTTCCGAGCGCTCGTGGACCGAATTCCATCCGTCCTTGGAACCATCCGAGAATCTTCCCGTTTGCAAGCATCTCCGCCGCTACCGCAGCCGGATCGGCTTGACGACTAGAGCGAACTTTATACGTTTGCAGAATCTTTTCGATTTCAGCATCCGTGCTCGCCGGCCCCAGGTAGGCGTGGCGCATCTTTCGGACGGGTAGCTTTCCCCTGGAGTCTAGGTACGGCGCCAGTGCAGCACCCAGACAAACCCCATCGTCGCCGGATGCCGGCTGAACAAACAGTTTGTCCACCAAACCAGAGGTCAGGATCTTGCCGTTTGCCTTGGAATTCAGCGCAACGCCGCCCGACAGGCACAAATTGTGGCAGCGTGTTTTTTCCACGGCCATCCGCGCAAGCGTTAGCATTGCCTGCTCACACGAGTTTTGCACTGCGAACGCCAGATTCTTGTGACGAGCCTCGATTTCAGATTCCGGCGCACGCTTCGGCCCTAATCGCTGCTCGATGCCGGCTGTAGGCATCGAATCCTTTCCGATGAGGAGACGTGCGTCGACTCGGTAAGGGTTGTCGTCAGGAATGATGAATTCGCGCAAATTCATCTGCGGCTCGCCGTACGGCGCCAGACCCATCACCTTCCATTCATCGCTGTACGGCTGAAACCCGAGATATTGAGTGAACATGGCATAAAAAAGGCCCAGCGAGTTGGGCCAGGGAATCGTCCACACATGTTCGAGCCGTCCATCTCGGCCATGCCATAGCGAAGTCGCTTCCCATGCCCCGCGCCCATCGAGAACCAGCACCGCACTATCGTCGAAGCCCGAGAACGCGTACGCGCTGATTGCATGCGATAAGTGATGATCGACAAACCGGAAACGGGCTTTGGTCGGACCGAACAGTTGTCGAAACTGATTCTCGCCACTTTTTTGGTGCCACATGCTTACGAAGTAGCGAGTGGAGTTCAGCAAAGCTCGAGAATCGACGGGTTGTCTGCCCGTCGCATAGCAGCGCAGATCATGCACGAAGCCCTTCCGTGGAACGGACCACCCCCGGCACACGAAATCAACCTCGTCCGCCCGGATGCCCGTGAACTCGAGGCACGCGCGTATCGCGAGGGCCGGGAAACGGGCATCATGCTTCACCCGGCTCAAGCGTTCTTCCGCGACCGCAAACAGTATTTCGCCGTCGCGCGCGATGCACGCCGACGAATCATGCATGTGGGAGTAATTGATGCCAATTGAAAGCATTGTGCCCTCAGATTCCAGCCAAATCCGCGGCGATCAATTTGCTTCTTCCTTCGTAGTATTTACGTGGCGCGGCGTTGGGAAGGGAAGAAATTTCCGCCGCAGTCGACGATAGAAAGCCGACGTTGTGAACCGCTGCCGCCACCGGTAATAACTGCTCGCTGGCATTACAAGCGCAGGAATCAGCCGGGCGCAACTGAAAGCCCGCTGCCATGGCGAGGCATCGCTATGAAACACCTGCATGATCTTCATTTCCGTAGCCACGGTTTCCCAAGGAAAGCCGCTGTCCAATATCAAGCGCAACTGTTGTGCTTCCACTGATACGCATTCGAGGGTCGTCCTGGCGATGGCCTCAGGCACTCCGAGCTCTGTCAATCTGTCGCGCAATACTCGCGAAAGAGCGGCGATCACCTCGTATTTTCTACGTGCCGACGCCTGGTCGCCATCACTCAGTTGATACAGATTCTTGTCGTGTAAACGATAAAACGTGAGCGATTCCTTAAGAATCAGAACGTCTGCGAAGAATCCCGCAAGCGTAAAGAGGTATTCGTCCGCCTCAAACCTCAATGCCTCCGGGACAAATCCGATCTGATTTAGAATGTGCCGCCTGTAGCTCATTCGGCTGGTGCCGAGGAAACCTCTGCACATCCGAAACGTCTTCGCCCGTTCTACCGAGTTGACCCGGAATCGCAAAGTCTCACGGGGCACTTGCACGAGTCGGCTTCGGTCTGGGTAAACGCTCGTTATTCCGTGCCCTACCAAACCAGCCGCGGGTTCTGAATCGAAAGCAGTCGCTATCGCGTCCAGTTTTCCGGGAGCCCACCAATCGTCTCCGTCCAAGAATGCAATAATTTCCCCCCGAGCTTCGGCGATTCCTACGTTGAATGCGGAACCTTGTCCTCCGTTCGTCTTGCGCATGTACCGAACGCGAGGCTGAAATTTCCGAACGATCTCCCCAGTTGTGTCGCTCGACCCGTCGTCAACCACCAAAATTTCCAGTTCTGAGGCGGGGAAATCCTGTTCGAGGACACTATCTATTGCGTCCCCTATGAATTCCTCATGATCGCACGTGTCAATTAGCACGCTAATAAACGGTCTGGACATGGCAATTTGTGCTTTTCCACCTGTACCGCTTCAAAGATTCTCTGCACTGTTTTCGCTGCTTTTCCAACAAGCCTAGCATCTCAGGACATGTACAGCACGCCAAGGCCCGCGGTCACCATGGGCTCCCGTGTGATCGCTAGTGGCAACGAGCCATTGCTGCATGACTCCACAATTTCCAAGTGCCGGTGTTGCTGTTTGATCTCTTTCCAAAACGTTTCCACTTGGCATTCTGTCCCAGGTCGATGTGCGATGATGTCATGGAAGACCACAATCCCGCCCTTGCCCACCAGCGGCGCGTACATTTCGAAATCGCGCCGCACACCCTCATAGGTGTGATCCGCGTCGATAAACAGATAATCCAGGGGTGCGCCATCCAAGATCCTTAGAACTTGTTCCCGTGTCTTCTCTGCGTGCGAATCGCCGCGAATCAGATGGAGTTCCCTGCCACGACGCGGAAATTTCCGAAACAGTGGAATTTTGCGCGTGGGATAGCCTCCGCCAAACGGCCCATTTGGCAGATCCACGCTGATGATCTTCGCGCCAGGTGGCGAGATTCTGCAGAGCAGAAGTAGGGTGCCCCCATAATTTGTACCTACCTCGAGACTGTGACGTGGCGCCAGCTCTTGTACGATTTTTGCGAGCTGGAGAATCTCCGAGCGCACCTGACCCATAAGAATGGGGCGATCCACGCAGTAGTCGATGACCGCCTCCAACGTTTCTGGACGGCTGCTGAAAGCCAGTTCCGCGTAGCACTTCAGGTAACGAACGCCTTTTAGCAGTAGCCTGGACATGTTCGATCAAATTAAAGAGTGAGCCGCTCGGTCTAACTTGCCACTTTTTCCACTTGGTGGCTGCAGGCGGTCTTCGCAGATCGCTCACAATCCAGCTGCAGCATGCGGTCGAGGTGCGCTGCGGGAGTCGTTCCATTTGCCTGATACAGCTCGCGCTTCGCTCGCAAAAATTCAGGGACTCTCACAACAAATTCCGCAAGGACCTTAGTTCGATTCCAAGCAAAACGCCATTGGAGCTTGGCAACGTCTCTCGCAAGTCCTGCCACCGAAGCCGCCCAGGTGAGAGCCGCATACTTCAAAGGGAGCAGCTTCGTCGCGAACGCAAGGCGCCCTTTGAGGACGCCTGTAAAGAGGAGCTTCGATCCCTCTGCTGAGCGGCAGGAACTCCCTACTCGGTGCCAGCAAATCGCGTCCGGGACGAACACTGTTTTCCAGCCGCACACCCAAGCTCGCCAACAGAGGTC
>Ga0187770_10000956_pt1 | contig 14856 bp, 15 predicted proteins | sample 0116_SJ02_MP02_2_FD_133154 | JGI IMG/M metagenome (GOLD analysis project Ga0187770, IMG submission 133154) | Tropical peat soil microbial communities from peatlands in Department of Meta, Colombia - 0116_SJ02_MP02_20_MG | ecosystem: Environmental > Terrestrial > Soil > Wetlands > Peat | place...
CCACGCCTTGATCCCCGTGAAATTCTCTTCTCCCGAGCCTTTATAGAACAGGAACGGTTCGTTCGCGGCGCACACAAAGTTTCGCAGTTTTGATTCGAAGTCGAGCAGAACCCCCTGCGCGTTCACGAAGGCGTCAGTCGCCGATTTGTAGGGGCTGAAGTACGTGTGCACTTCGCCTGGCGCTCCTCCCGCAGAAAACATGTAATACAAGTGGTCGCTCGTCAGAAGATCCCGCCACAACTTTAGAAATTCGCTGTCATCTGACTCTTTTGCCAGCGGTTCTAACTCTTTGCTTGTCGTGTAGTAGGCCCATTGCATCGTGTTTCCCAGCCAGCCACTCGTGTCTCTGTTGATGTCAGCCCAGGAGATGGTACCGCCCAGTTCACCAACGTCGATTTCTCCCTCGCCCCTGTGTCTGCTCAACACTTCAGAGGGAGTTGACATGGAGAGGTTTTCATGCTTGAAGATTTCCAAGGGTAGATTTTTGAGAAACTCGTGTATGCCAGTCTCGGGCCAGTGGTGTTCTCCGAAAGTTTCGTAATCTGGAAAGATTGTGACGCACTGTCCCTGAGTCGCCGCTAACCAATTTGCGTATTTGTCAGCCGTGAGCGGCCAGTCACTCCACGACCTTACAGAAAACCGGAACGCAACGTCATCGGTCAACTTGAAATTTCTGAGAAGAACCTTGAGTCTCTCGCAGCCTTTAGCCCTGTAAACATAATTGGGCGACCTCCCCTTCAAGATCCTGTCGACTCCCTCCGTGAACATGGCGCTAAACCCCATTTTGTCCACGACCTTTGCGATGGCGTTGTTGTAAATCAACTCCGTGTTCTCAAAGGCAACAGGTTCAGAGTGAAACAGGTCTTTCATCAGTTGGCGGTGCATGCGCACTTGTTCCATGAACTCGTCTCTTACAGGATACAAAGCCGCCAAGGAATGATAGTAGGGCATGTCTAGAAACTCGACGCAGCCCGTATCGCTTAACCGTTTGAACGATTCCAACAGGTCAGGGTTGAAACTTTCGCATTGTTCAAGAAAAACGCCTGAAATGCTGAATGAGACTTTGACTCTCTTTCTCTCACTCTTGAACCTGTCTATCAGGTCAAATAGAATGCTGTTTGCTGGAAAATAACATTTTTTGGCCGCGCGGTCGAAAATCTCCTTGTTCTTCGAGTTGTCGAAATAGAAATCAAACAGTTCTTGCTTGGTTTTCCTTCGGAACATGTTTCTTTCCCAGAAGAAATTCTCCCTAAGCCTATAGGGCTGATGGACTTTGAAAATGAAAAGCAGGTCAACCAATCTTCAACACCAAGTCGAATGCGACAGAACGCGAAGAATTCGCTTAAACTTTGCGGTTTCGGTGATTTGATCTTCCTTCAATCCTCGTGAAGCCGCTATATGAAACCGAGCTCTTTCGAGGCGATGATGTGCATCGCATGGCTCCAGCACAGCGGTCTCACCGAAACTTGAAGGTTGTTCTCAAATATCTGTTCAGGCAGGAACTCTTGAACTCTTTCCAGCGGCCAGTTGTAATATTGAAGAGCCTTTTCTCTGTCACCCAGTTTCGCGTAGTATATGCTCATCCAAAAGTTGAGGATCGGCCATGCGCCCGCGCCTTTCTTTCGATGCATCCCTCCGCACATCCACCCGTCGTATTCATCGCTCACGTACCTGTGCACTCCACCGCGGACGACCAGCTTCTTTTCGATTTGCTCCACCGTGGCCGATATTCGCGGATCGTTCACTCGAAAAACGTCAAAAGGATAGACAAGCCCAAGCGCTGAAGCATCAATTCTTTCATCGCTCAGCTTTCCGTAGCTTCTGATAAAGAAGCCTCTGCCATGCTCTTCCAGCCTTTGAAACATCCTCTCCGAAACCTCCACCCATTTCTTGCTGGGAACAATTTCATTTGCACACCTCAGGCCTTTGATGCAAGCGGCGAGGGAATATGTAAAATTGTCCTCCAAATCTGGAAAAGTGAACCTTTCCTCCCACAAATCATTCGTGACTTCGCCGAAATGATTATTGTCCCACTTCCTGCACAACCCATCAGCAGCCTGCCTAACAAGTCGCTCGTACTTCAGCGCCCTTCTCAGTTTTCCTTTAAAATGGTGCCAAACTGCCCACAAGAGAGAACCAGTCTGATCGGGTTGAAAATTCGCTGAGGCTTTTGGACCGTTAACAGAATAGTTCTGGCAAAGACACTCCCCATCCCCGAAGCCTTCCGCCCGGTTAACGCACCAATCAAAAAAACGCTCCTGTACGTTCTCAATTTGCAGAATATCGGCACTTACGCATGCAAAAGACGCATCTCTCGGCCAAACATACATGTAATCCTTGGCTTCCTTCGGAAAGTATTCCTTAAAGCAATTTGCCGCAACGATAGCCCCATTTTCCAACGCACAATCCGAGATTACCCGCTTACTAACTTCAACAAAATGCTGAGCTCTCGAATCCAAACAAAACACCAAACCCTAAAACACTTTGGAACTATTTAATCTGTGAGCATGAGAAAGTTAACACTGCTATGAGATAGGGCATTGCCAAGTTATATGTCATGCACGTGCGCTTTATGCTTAGCACGCGCTAGCGTCCGTTTTAATTTCCAACTTTAACTAATTTGTAGTCCAAACCGTTAGTCGTGTCCCAACATAGATAAACCTTATACGTCGCACCGACCTGGGGAACATCATCCCAAAGATAAACATAGTTTATGGTTTGGTTGTTCGCAAATATCAGTGTAGTAGAATTGGCCCTCATGCTAGTGGAATCTAAGGCCATGAACTCCATAGTTGAGTTCATATCCTCCAGTTTTGAAGTGAAAAGATACTGTGGAGTATAAGCACCAAGTGGATCGCGGTAAAAACCTATTGCGGCGGGAACTACAAAATAGATTGATAGTATGACAAGTATAGCCACGATAGAACTATACAAAATGAGACGTATCTTGCTGATCTTAATCATCCCTTCCTCGACCATATTAAAGGATCTCCTAAACTCTTAACATCTGTTAAGAAATCGGGTCGTCATGTGCTTATAAAGAATGTTTCCAGCAATGACTGGTTGTTTTGCATATCTGATTCTCCCGGTCTCGTTTGTACCTTTGACCTTTTTTATCTTGGAATTATATCTGTTAAGTTCTTTAGAGAGTTCATGTTCAATAAGTTTACACTATCATGAGATAGTAATGCTTAAATTGTTCTGCTCGATTTTTTGCCAGAGGCGACATGAATGGCTTTTTGTCCCAATTGTGGTGAAAGGCTTCCTGATGACGCTAATTTCTGTACTAAATGCGGCTTCAGGACTAAACACGGTGTAGAAGCAGGCGTTTCTGTTCCCACAGAAGACTTGAGAGAGGCATTTTCAAAAATGGGCGTGGAGTTGGAAAAGGCCTTCCAAACAGCCGCCAAAGAGATACAGAAAGCCGTCAAAAACGTGAGAGAAGACTTCAGAGAATCCGGAAGAGGACAACCAGTCACTTGCAAAAGCTGCGGAGAAAAAAGCCCATCCAACGCTGTTTTCTGCACAAAATGCGGAGAGAAAATCGAGTAAAGGCACGCTCGAACGCTGAAAGAGGAGTGAAACTGTGAAACTGAATGAATTGACGCCGGAGGAAGCGAAGGTCATAGTCCAAAAGGGAACGGAGAAGCCATTCAGCGGAAAATATGAGAGCTTCTTCGCCGCCGGAACCTACGTTTGCAGAAGGTGCGGCGCCCCTTTATACCAATCGAAAAGCAAGTTCGACGCTGGATGTGGATGGCCCAGCTTTGACGAAGAAATAAAGGGAGCAGTCAAAAGAATACCTGACCCTGACGGCGTCAGAACAGAAATTCAATGTGCAAGATGTGGCGCACATCTAGGCCACGTTTTTACCGGTGAAGGATTCACTCTCAAAGACACGCGACATTGCGTGAACTCAATCTCATTGGAATTCATACCAGAAAGAACGAACAAAACTGAAGAACAACACGCACCACCGTGAAACGTGCCAGCACTCGCACGTGCGCGTTTTCTTCTATGCGTTTTTCTTTGGCAAATAAACGGCACAAAGCAGTCCGAAATACGTGGGTACCTGATAAGACAGCAGGCGCCCAACCATTTCGGTGTGCTTCAGAATGCCCTGCAACATGGCCAATTGCCAAAGGCTGTCAGGCTTAGCATCCTCGATAAACTGCGGCGATAGGCTCAGCAGAGGCGCCAAATCATTCTTCAAAACAGCGTTCTTGACTTCTTCGTCGTACTTCGCAGATGCCAAATGAAAACCGTACGGACCCTTAGCATTGTGAGCATGACCTTGGTCAGCGCTTGCCACGAAAGCAATCTTCTTGCCCAAAGCCTCACCGGCCTCGGCGATGACGCCTCCGAAACGCACGAGGTTCTGCAACGCAATTTCCCTTGAAGGCGTGACTATCACAACATTAGGCATTGCTTCATCCTTCCCGACAAGAAACCATAACGGTATCAGCGTACCCCAATCCATAGGCATACAAGAAGCTTCGCCTTCGCTAGCCCCATAGTTGACACCCACGACAGGAAGACCAAGCTTTCTTGCCCTTTCCAGAATCTGCCTTGCCAGTTGCCGATCACACTTGCAGCGAAGTCTAACTGTGCCGCCATTCGCCTCCAACTTTCCCTCAGTAAACTCTGTGGTTATAACGCCTATAGTTTCCTCCAGACGCAGATTATGCGGCGTCGCCAAAACAATCGTGTCAGGCCTATTCTGCTTCATCTCTTCCGACATCTGTTCCATGCCTCTGCGGGTCTCAGCAAAAGCCTGAAGCATGTCTCCAGCCAATTCTGGAATAGCCTCCGCTCCATGCGGTGCAATGCATGCGAAAACCACACTCATCTTTGCCATCCACCACCGATATTGTCCACGAAGCCCAAAGTAATAAACTAGTGGGCATGAGGATAATGCGAAGTTATTTGTGATGACTCGATAAGAGCACTTTAAGCTGCCACGATTGACTCAGCAGCGTCGCTGCGACTGAAGGTTTAGTGCACGTCACTAGCGGTTTCTTTTTCCTTGTATGTACTCTTCCACCGACTGCTTTGCCATGCTGTCTGACACTTGGATTGGCGGATGCTTGAACGCGTAGGAGGAGATGCTGAGCAGCTGTCCAACTATCTTGCGGTCCAACGCTATTTTTACCGCTCGAATGATGTCAATCACGACGCCTGCACTGTTAGGGGAGTCTTCAACTTGGAGCTTCACCATCGCTGTCAGCGGCCTGTCCCCGAACTTTCTTCCCTTCAGCCACAGATAACAGATCTTCTTGTTCCCCAAGAAAGGCACGTAGTCGGAAGGACCAATTCGAGTGGGCAAATCGTAAGGCACGAGGCTCTTAACCGCCTCCGTCTTACTGATACGCTTAGTCTTCAAACGCTCCTCAACAGTCATGTTCAGAAAATCTGTGTCCCCGCCCAGATTCAACTGGTAAGTCTCCTCGATAACCACGCCCCTGTCCACGCAAAGCCTTGCCAAAGCCCGATGCAGGATTGTGGCGCCCAACTGACTCTTAATATCGTCGCCCGCAACTGGAAGCCCCCTCCTCTCAAACTTCTTGCCCCATTCGAAGTCGGAACCGATAAACTCCGGCATGCAGTTGATGAACGCGCAGCCAGCGTCCAAGGCTGCTTGAGCGTAGAACCGTGCGGCATCATGACTCCCGACGGGCAGATAGTTAACCAGAATCTCCGCCCCCGACTTCTTCAAAACTTCAACCACATTCACAGGCTTGACCTCACCGTCTTTGTAAACGCTGAAAACCTCTTTCATGTGCTCAGCCACGCCGTCGAGGGCGGGGGCAGCTGAAACTTTCACTCCCAGTTTCGGAACGTCTGCGAACTTGGCGCAACAGTTCGGCGCCGTGAATATTGCCTCAGACAAGTCTTTTCCAATCTTGTTCTTGTTCACCTCAAAAGCCGCAACAAACTTCACGTCCCGAACGTGGTATCCGCCAAAATTGACGTGCATCAAACCTGGCACCGTCACGTTCTCCCCTGCATCCCTGTAGTACTGCACTCCTTGAACCAGCGCTGACGCCGAGTTCCCTACACCTACGAGTGCCACTCTAATTTCCGGCAAATTTCAAACGGCTCCTTGTGACATACCAGTCTAAGCGTTTAACAATCGTCTGCTCTATAACTTTTTCTGGAAACACGATAAGATTAAAAGGGAACCTGAAACAGATAGTCAGCGAATAAAGGGGTGAGCTTCATGGCCGAAGGTGATGCAGTCGTCAAGTATGAGCCTTTCAAAGAAGTCGTAATAATGGAAAAAGACGTTTTCCCAACTCCTGATGACATAGCAAGGTTTGCCTCCATCATCGCAGGCGGCAAAGCCGCAGGCCTTTACTGGGCTGAAGGCGTCATTTTCCTGTATTTCCCCCTTCCAGCTTCAACAGAAATCACGGCAAAAATGCTCGTTGAACACGGACGAGTCTACTGGTCTTTTCTCGGGTACTCTCTCATGCCCAAGTATCAGCCGATAATCGAAACTCGAGAAAAAATGATTGTGCCGGTAGTCGACATGTCCACCAACAAGCTCATGAAGAAAGTTGCAACATGGTTGAAAGAACAAAAATAAGCCCCCGTCATCCACAATTTTCGGCGCTCCACTTCGGCGGTTTCCATCACACGGGAGGAAGCATTCTTGAAGACTCTTTGTTTGAGAGGCAAGCTCTTCTCAGGAAGAGGAGAAGGAGCCAAATTCATGAACCTCCCATGGGTAAAGAAGCAGATAAGAGAAAAGCTGGGTTTTCTCCCCTACCCTGGAACGCTGGACATTAAAATTTCTGAAGAAAGCGTCCAACTCAGGAAAGCGTTGGCAGAGGACGGCGGCGTGAATATCCTGCCCGCTGCAGGTTTCCACAGGGGAAAGTGTTACAGGGCCTCTTTCAAAACCGAGCTGAAGTGTGCTCTCATCGTTCCAGAAGTCGCCGGCTACCCGGAGAACGTGGTAGAGATCATTGGGCCGGAGAATCTGAGAGAAAAGTTTCATCTCTCAGACGGCGACACCGTCGAAGTCAAGGTGATGGTTTGACGCCCATCCTTTTCCTTTTGCTTTGCAAAAAGTTCTGGGTATATTCTTCGAAGCAGCCTTTTTTCTGCAGGTAACGCCCGTACCTCACAAGACCGTTCATTGCTCTCGCAGCGTCCTCCGGCGACGAATAAGATGGGATGCCCTGCTTGTCAAACCGAGTGCGGGTGTGCATGGCCATTTCTGTTTCTCCGATGTCGCAGGCGACGATGGGCTTGTCGAACGAAAACGTCATCTTTGCCACCGCGTCGATGTAATCCTCCTGCACGGCTGGCGTCTGATGGAGGCCGAGTAGTATGATGCCGCAGATTTCCGGGTCTTGAAAGAGAACCTTGGTGGCCAATTCAAACATCGCGTCGGTTCCTGAACCGGTTATGTCCACGGGGTTGAGGTTTGACGCAAACTTGGGCAGTTTTCCCTCCACCTTCAGCTTCTCAAACTTCGCCACTGTTTTCTCAGAGAAACGTATCACGTTCAACCCTTTCAGCTCAGCTTCGTCAACGGCCATTATGCCCGGACCCCCAGCGTCGGTGACTATTCCCACGTTTTTTCCAGCCGCGGGAGGCTGCATGGCCAGGGACTTTCCCATGTGGAAAAACTCGTCCATGTCCTCCGCCCTCAAGATTCCTGTCTGTTCGAAAACGGCGCTGTAGATCATATCTGAACCGGCAAGGGCTCCAGTGTGCGAAGAAGCAGCTCTCGCTCCAGCATCGGTCCTTCCGGACTTAATGGCCACGATGGGTTTTTTAAGCGTGACCTTCTCGGCTATCTCGATGAATTCGCGCCCAGACTTGATGTCTTCAACGTACAACAGTATGACCCTCGTCTCGTCATCGTGCAACAGGAAATGAAGCATTTCACCTTCTTTCACGTCGGCCTTGTTGCCGAAACTCACAAACTTGCTAACCCCGACCTCTCGCCCAGCCAGGTAATCCAACGCCGCAACGCCGAAAGCTCCACTTTGAGTGACTATGGCGATGTTTCCAGGAATCGGCCGCGGCGTAGCAATGACCTCGTCTCCAGAGGCCAAGACCTTTGTCTCGGGCAGAAAAAGCATGTCCACACCAGTTCTCGAATCGTAAACTCCTAGACAGTTCGGTCCCAAAACACGTATTCCCGCCTCGTTCGCTATGTCTACTATCTGCTGCTCAAGCTCATGGTTTCCAACTTCTCCGAAGCCAGAGGTGATTATGACTGCATCTTTAACTTTCTTGACTGCCGCATCCTTCATTATGGTTGACACAACTGCAGCCGGAACAACAACGACGATAAGCTCAACCTCACCGGGGATTTTGGTCACCGAAGGGTAGCATCTATAACCCATTATAGAGTCTTCAGTCGGGTTAACCGCGTACAGTTCGCCCTTAAATATGCCCCTCATCTTGTTTTCGACGAAATTCTTGAAAATCACGTGGCCCGCCTTGTTTATCCTCTTCGTCGCCCCGACAATCGCGACGGAGCGAGGCCTGAAAAAAGCACCAAGCTTCTTCGTCTCCTCTTCCATCGACCCTCTCACCGCTTTTTCCTAACAATGACTATGGGTTTATGTCTTACTGTCTCAAGCATCTCCCAACTCACGTCGGATAACGGGACCTTGAACGTTTCAGCCATGTCCCAAACGGTCCTACCCGCCCCAAAACCTCTCGCACGATTCGCAACCTCAGCCACCCTCAAAGCCACCTCCGCCGACACGAAAGATCCAGCAACAGCCAAAGGCGTAGCCCTCCTCTCAAGCTTAAGCATCCGCCCGACAACGTAGCCCGCAAACCCCCCGAAAGAATGAATACCCCTGAAAGGGTTTGGCCGCGGAGTAAAATGAAAGTTCCAAAACGAGTATGTCTTGTCAGTATCTGCTACCATCACCAAAACCTTCTTTCCCGAAGCCGCCCATATCTGCCGACGTATCTTCTCGGCCACTGCGTCAGCCCTGTTCAGCGGAAGGCTCACGTAAGAGTACGGCAGATTGCTTCCGTCTATGCCTCCCTCGGAACCGAACATCAGAGCCTGCAGTAGACCCGCACGCTGCAATGCAACCTGCTTGTGGCGACTTCCCACTTCAAAAGGGTAACCTCGAAGTTGTAACAACAGCCTCTGTCGAAGATGGGACAAGGGCCCGAAGAAATAGCCCCAACCTGTTCTCATCCAAAAATGTGCAATCCACCGCGCGCCCAAGCCAGGCTTAACCTTGCTCTCGTCCAAGATGTTGTTCAACGCGGTTGAAATTGCCTTCTCAGACACCACGACAAAATCGTCTTCAACGATTTTTCCCTTGACCGCCATCACTATTTCATTCAGGTAGTCTTCTCCGGGTCTCCAATATCTCGTTGTTACGGCAAGAACCTTCAACCCTGTCATTTGTATCGCGCTGATTCTGAAAGCAACGGTTTCTAAAGGCTTCGAAACTTTGCCTTTATCTTTGAGACGCTGCATTCTGGAGGCTTCATTTTTCCTTCAGGGCAGTATCCAAGCTCTACGCATGAAGGCCCGCTGTTCTCGAACAGGGCTGGCGCGGCTTTCTTCGCCTGTTTCAGCATTTCCGTGGCGACCTCTCGTATCTCCCACTGTGCGCGTGAACAACATCGCAGGTTGAAGAAGTGCCGCAGTTCCCGCGCGTTCATCGTCACCATAATATTGGTTTTCGCGGCGTTGGGCAGAATAAACCTCGCATCCTCCTTGGGAACAGCCATCTGCAGAAGCTTCTGATAGGCCTCAGAGATTTTCTCCAGCGTCTCGTCGAAAACGTTCTTGGCTTCCGCGTTTCGCCCTATACTCGGCGGCGTCACATACTTCTCTATCGTATCATACGTCACATAGCGTTGGCTCTGCTGCGTGTACGAGGCAATACGATGTCTGACGAGCTGATGAGTCATGGCTCTGGACACGTCCTCGACGCTGAACGTGAAGGACGCGTGCTCAATGACTGACGCGTGTCCGTACCCTGTCACCTGCCTGATTTTGCGCATGGCGGTTTCTGCGTCCATTTTCTCGAGGATTTCGGAGGGCCTTCCACTCTTTATGGTAGTAGATGCCGCAGCTCCGCACAGAAGCTCCGAATCTGCAGTATGACGGAGAAGCTTAACCTTCAACCTTCAACTCACCCTGAATACGAGATCGTCTGTACTGATTGGAACGATTGTAAATTGTCCACTGGAGCATATAAAATAATGTTCGATGAACTTTGCTGGTGAAGATAGGAAAAAAAGCTAAACAGTCTGCTGATGTGCGCTGTCAAACGTGGGCGTAGACGCGGTCGTTGGTGTATTTTCCTGTCTGCATTTCCTGTTCTATTTCGCGCAGCAGCATTATGCGTTTGAAGGTGGGCGGGTGGGTTGAGAACAACGTGTTGACCGTTCTCCATGAAGACTTGGCCTCTTTCTCCATTGCCAACTCCAACTCTTTCTCGTTCAGTACGCCGTCGTGGTCCAAGTCGTACTGGTTCTTCTTGTCAAGGATTTCACGAACTTCCTGTTTTGCCTGCACAGGGTCGCTTATGTAGAAGGCTCTGACGCCTTCGGGAGGTTTCGGCGAGAGCGAGAGGCCATACGTGATTTTTGTGAGGGCGCTCTCCAAGCTTCTGGGCGAGGCCGTTAAATAAGCTGAATACGCGTCTGAGTAGTGTTCCCGCAGTCTGCTAAGGCGCATCACGCTCAGCTGCGAGACGAAGTAGACTACGAAGGAGACCACGGCTATGGCGATCAGCGCTGCCGCCGCACTTCCCTGGTTCTTCTTGCTCGAAGAGCCGCCTCCCAACATGGCTGCCCCCATCGTTCCCCGCGCGACAAGGTAGGCCAACAACGGCAGTGCGGAAAGCATCGTCATGATGGCATAGTCCTTGTGTCTGATGTGCCCCAGCTCGTGGCCGATTACCCCTTTCACTTCATCTTCGTTCAGGTTTTGCAGCAGTCCCTGGTGGACTGCCAGTGTTGCTGAGTGAGCGGTTCGGCCGAAAACGAAGGCGTTAGGAGTGTTGTTCGGGACGATGGCCAGCCTGGGCATGGGTATCTTGCTCTTGTCCGCGAGTTCCTTCACTGTGGATTCGAGCCAAGGGTTTTCACCCGGCTTGAGGTACCGCAGGTGCGTAGAAAGTTTAACGATTGAGGGCCCGATGACATACTGGAACAGAACGAAAAGCAGCGGAAGAGCCACGATGATAAGCAAGCCAAGACTCAGCGTCAACGTAACAACGAACGCGTCAATGAGGAACAGAATCAGACCTAGGAAAGCCGCGAATATGATGAGCGTGATGAATATGCCTGCTCCCATCGCAAACTTCAAACCGGCCAGACCTGGCAACGGGTTTCACCTTTTTGTTCTTTATCACAGGAAATCCTGAGAGAATTAAATCTTTCTAAGAGCTTTCGGAGGAAAATTAAGATAGTAGATGATTCGTACATTAGCCAAAAGAACCTGCCTGCGCCCGTTTGTGTTGAGGTGAAATGAGTTTGGATTGGGGGCTAGTGATACTTGCGATGGAGCTAGTGAGCTCTTTGATAAGCTTCATCGTCGGGTACTACGCTTTGAAGGGTTACAGGGCGTCAGGTTCTCGTGGACTCTTCATGCTCTACGTGGCGTTCATGGTTCTGGGCATCGGCATTTTCCTTCGACTCATAGCCTTGGCCTACTTCGCCGTCATCCTCGGCGTTCACGAAGAATCGCGGGCTCAGCTGCTCGGCCTTGTCAACCTCACAGTTTGGATCTACTCAGTGACTCAGCTCATAGCTTACAGCCTCGTCGCGGCTACCTACATCCTGCAGGCGAGAAACATCGGAAGACAAAGCGCGCGCGCAACAGAAGTCGCAGCTGTTATGGCCGCTGCCATCGTTCCGTTCAGTGCCAAGCTGTTCTTCATTCCGTCCCTTGAACTCGTCGCCATAGCCTTGCTGGGCTTCGTAACCGTTTACGCGTTCATGAACTGGCTTCTGAAGAGAGGCAGCGACGCCGCGCTCGTGTTCTTGGGTTTTGGCTTAATGATGTTGAGTCACGTGTTCTTCCTGCTGGAGGTTTTCAAAAAATATTCCGTCTCGTTCCTGCTTCTTGGACAGTTGACGCAGTTGGCCGGGTTTGTCTGCCTGTTGATTATGCTGGCGAAGGTGAGCAAAATAAATGTCCCGAGAGCATAGGGAATACCGCTCGAAGACCCGCATCTATGCCGACATACTAAACTCTATCATGAAGCACGGCGGGAAGTCCGGGCCAACACGTATTCTTTATGGTGCAAACCTCTCATACGACAGGTTGATGAAACACTTAAGCCAGCTCATCGGGCTGGGACTGGTCCAGGAGGAAAAGGAAGGCGACGAAGTCGTTTTCAAACTGACCGACAAGGGCAGGGCCTTCGTGCTGGAATTCATCAAGGTAGAAAAGTTCGCCGAAGCCTTCGGAATAACCATCTGAAGCTTGACCACGCGCCACAGCTCTTCGAATAAAGCTAAATTCATGTCGGCCAAGGTACTCTGCTAATGAGTTTACCTTAACAGGGGCGAGTCCTCTATGTCAGCAAAGGAAGGATGGAATATTATTTCTAAGAGCTACCAGCGGAAGACGAGAATCTCTCTCGAAGATGTGCATTACGGGCCGATTTCAGCCGGAGAGCGTAAGCTGAAGCTACTGGGAAACGTAAAAGGCAAAAATGTTCTCGAAATCGGCTGCGGTGGTGGACAAAACGCTATAGTTCTTGCTAAATGGGGTGCCAGATCTGTCGGTCTGGACATTTCCGAAGAACAGATTAAGTATGCCCGAAAACTCGCAGAGAAGGAAGGGGTGAAAGTTCCATTCCACGTTGGCAACATGGAAGACCGGGGTGTCTTCAAAGCCGAAAGCTTTGATATTGTCCTCTCCTCATTCGCCATCGAATATGCTGATAATTTTCAAACGGCTTTTCAAGAAGTCTTCAGAGTGCTGCGAAAGAGAGGATTGTTTGTTTTTGCGATGGTTCATCCGATAATTGGAAGAGGGAAACCTCTACGTCGTGGAAATAGAAGAGTTTGGGCAGTTAGCAACTATTTTGATCGAAGGAAACGTGTCTGGAAGTGGAAGGTCGAGGACGGCGTGGCCGAATTCCGCGGCCGGCAAGTGACGATTCAGGACTATTTTGACTTGCTCGCCAAAGTCGGTTTCGTTGCAGAACGAGTTTTGGAGCCTGAGCCGTACCCTATTGATAGGATGAGTGAGGCTGAACTTACAAAGATTCCCTATTTGGAGGCTGGATACTTGAAAGATTACGATTTATGGCGAAAAGTCCCTTACACCATCATCTTCAAAACCAGGAAAGCCTAATCGTGCAAACACGCGTCAATTCAAGCTTGCAACAGACGACTGAACGCCAGCCTGTCTCAAAAAAAGGCGCACGCTCGAAATACGCATTTGAGGTCGGCGGCGTTGACTACAGTTAGTTTTAAATAGGTAGGTTACACTACCGAAAGTGTAAGTCATCTGGTGTAACACTGGTGCTGGTTGTCTCAAACATCGAGTTACCGACAAACTTGCACGCAATGAAACCGACTGCGTTCCTGAGTTCGTCAATAAAAGATTTTACTCTCAACCTCAACAATGACTATCGTTACTTGAAGACAGGCTACTACGTGTCCATGCATGCGGAGGTTCTGGGAAACCGCGTGATTCCCTCGAGCGAAAGCATAATTGACGCCAGCAGAACGCCTATTTTGCTGCTTAAAGCTTCAAAAGCCGGAATTCCAACCTTGCCCTATCTGGTCACAGGATCGGTGAAAAAGATAGTCTTAGAACTCGGGTTTCCAATCGTTGTTTTCGCTGTCAACCCGTTCTGCTACGACGGTTACAGCATGGCACAGAACAAGAGCGCATTGTACAGAGCCGTCAGAAGCCTGAGCATGAACTACAAGTTCGCCGTCTGCGCCCAGCCGCTCAAGGGTGAAATGGTTTCGTTCAAGTCTGTTTTTGGAAAGTGTGGGATGGAGGGGGAGGTAGCAAACATCTCGATGAAAGTTTACGAGGCGTTTCAGCTTCCAATGTGCAAGTTACACGTCCAGAAGGTTGGAAAGGAAGCGTACCTGTGCGGGCTCCAGCCTTTGAAGATGGCGGAGGTTTTGCCCGCGGATTTAGAAATGATTGATGAAGAGGTTTCTCGCATGGGGAGAAAGGGTGAACACCTAGTTGGCTAGGATAGCCTGTTTTGTAGAGAAATACAACTTTTCAGATCAGCGAGAAGCAACTGCCCTCCAGAACTTCCAACGCACAGCACAGAGAATGGGCCACGAATTCAATTTCCTTTTCCGAGAAGACATACCTGAGATTCCAAAGTACGACGCGATCTTCATAAGAGCCACAACCGACCCGCTCTTCACGTCCTACGTAGTTTCCAAGACGGCGTGGGAACTGGGCAAAAAAGTGATCGATGACCCAGAGTCGATACAGATTTGCGGCAACAAGATCCACCTGTACGATCTCTTCGAAAAACACGATGTGCCCCACATCCCAACGGTCTTCCTGAACAAAGAGGATTTACACCACAAACGACTCGTAGAAGTGTTTGAAACCCTCGGAAAACCCATTGTCGTCAAAGCCCCCTACACCAGCTTCTCAAAATACGTGGAAAAAGTCGCTTGCGAAACAAGCTTCCGCGACGTAGCCAAAAGATACTTCAGAAAATCCGACATGCTCGCCGTCCAAACATTCATGCCCACAGCCTTCGACTGGAGAGTCGGCGTACTGAACCGCAAGACACTGTACGTGTGCAAGTACATGATTCCAAAGGGCAGATGGAAACACGGAGCCAAACGCAGAGGCAAACCCACCTTCGTCTGGGGAAGAACCGTCGCCCTCAAAACAGAAAACGC
>Ga0187770_10000957_pt1 | contig 14854 bp, 12 predicted proteins | sample 0116_SJ02_MP02_2_FD_133154 | JGI IMG/M metagenome (GOLD analysis project Ga0187770, IMG submission 133154) | Tropical peat soil microbial communities from peatlands in Department of Meta, Colombia - 0116_SJ02_MP02_20_MG | ecosystem: Environmental > Terrestrial > Soil > Wetlands > Peat | place...
AGCAAGTCTTTCACATGGGAGGCGAGTTTCTTTCTCTCGCTGACCATGGATAGCGGCAGCGCCCGGATGACGCGCGCCATTCCGGCAGCGGCCCATCCGTTGCCCACTCCCCAGAAGGCCTTCTCGGCGAACTGCTTCTTCCCGTCGTCCCAAATGTGCGAGAAGAGCTTTGCTTTCGCGTCCCAAAGATATTTTCTGTAGCCTTCGATTTGCTTCAAGGCTTCGTCGATGCGGCCCGCGACGGCAAGAAACGGCGGCGCCATGTAGAGGCCGTCGACCCAAATCTGGGAACTGGAGACAAAATGGTGGAACGTTCCGTCATCGGTTCTCGGGGCTTTGTGAACGAAATAGTCGAGCAGCTTGTCCGCAGCTTTCTGAGACACGGGATCGCGCGTGACTCTTGCGGCATAAAGAATCGCTTCTCCGTTCGCGCCGGGATCGTTTACGGCATCGCTCGTATAAACCATGGCGACTCTGCCGTCTTCGATCTGGCGCACGATGGCCTCCTTGGCCATCAACACGACCATTTCCTTCTCGCCCAATTCAAGCATGGCTTGCGCCGCCACTCCTTGTTCCCACGAAGCACGCTGCATCGAAAGCGTGGCGCGTTTCACCTTTTCGATCAGCGTGGTGGTGGAGCGATCGTCGACTTTTTGTCCGGCACGCGAACCGGGCGCGCCCAGCATCAGCGCTCCAGCAGCGGCTCCGGGCAGCGCTCCTGTCAGGAAGTCTCTGCGTTTCATGATTGCCTCCTCAAGATGGGATGAGGACGAAATCGATTCCAGTTTAGTCGAGAGAGTCGAAATGCTCGGCGGCCTTGGCAAAGGCGGGATCGGTGTGGCGGACGACTTCCGCCTTCACGGACTTGAACGGCTCTTCGGACGGAATGCGGTCGAGCCAGCGATGATGCGAGAGCTTCTCGTGGTCCGAGAAATCCAGCCGAACGAGAAGGTGGATCTTCGCGCTCGGTTCCGGCTTCTGGTCTTTCGCTTCGGGCGCGGACGCTTTCTTCTTCTCGGCGGATTTCTTCTCGGCTGGCTTCTTCTCCGCGGGTTCGGCAGTCGCGGCGGATTCCTCGCGCTCAAACTTCAGAAGAACTTTTTTGTCGAGGCGGAAAGCTTGCTTCCAGCCCTCGATTTTGTGGCGGGCTTGCTGGGCTGCTTCTTCATTGGTGCCAAAATCGAAAACCAATATCGATTGTGCCATACACCTTCTATAACGGCCCGCAGGCAGGGCTGTCAAGCAAGGATGCGAAGCATGTTGACGAAACAAAGGGCGGCAAAGAGGGAGCGAACGGAGTCGCCGGATGATACAATAATTGCGACAACAAAAGGCGATGGAGTTCGCCTTCCAACCGCTGCCCCGCTAAGCCGGGACAGATGATGACTCCTGACAAGGATCTTGTCGCGGAGTCATGTCCCCGGCAACGATCCACACAACATATCAGGAGCGGAATTGGCCATGCAAAACGTCTGGTTACTAGCTTCCTTGTGGGTCGGATTGGCGCTCGTCGCGACGCTTCTCGCGATTTGGTTCAAGATTTCCACGGCGTTGACGGAAATCCTCGTGGGAACTGTCGCGCAGTTGGTCATTGTCTCCCTCTTCAGCCCGTTGGGTCTGGCCGGGAAAACGGAATGGATCACCTTTCTTGCCGGCACGGGAGCAATTGTCCTCACGTTCCTCGCCGGCGCGGAGCTTGATCCGACAATCTTCCGGACGAAATTGAAGGAAGCGACAGTCGTCGGACTCGTAGGCTTCTTCGGACCGTTTCTCGGCTGCACGGGAGTCGCGCACTACATCCTCCACTGGAGTGTCAGGTCGAGCTGGCTTGCAGGAGTGGCGCTCTCCACAACATCTGTCGCGGTCGTTTACGCAGTGATGTTGGAACTCGGGTTCAACAAAACGGACTTCGGGAAAGCGATTCTTGCCGCTTGTTTCGTGAACGATCTGGGAACCGTCATCGCGTTAGGCCTGATTTTCTCACCCTTCACCATTCGCACAGTGATTTTTGTTGTCGCAAGCGTGGCCGTGTTTTTCGTTTTGCCGTTCCTGACGCCGCGCTTCTTCTACCACTATGGTGGTCGAGTCTCCGAATTGGAAGCGAAGTATCTGCTCTTCGTGCTATTTGCCATGGGCGGCCTGGCTCTATGGTCCGGGAGCGAGCCTGTCCTTCCCGCGTACATCATCGGGATGGTGCTTGCTGGAACGGTCGGCAAAGATCATGCCTTGATTCGCAGGCTGCGGACGCTGACATTTGGACTCCTCACGCCATTCTATTTTTTACGAGCTGGATCATTCGTGTCCGTTCCCGCGCTCGTTGCCGCCCCACTTGTTTTTCTGGCATTATTCGGCGGAAAGATGGTGTCGAAGATGATTGGCCTTTATCCGACCGTGAAATCCTTCAAGTACCAACGCGAAGAAGGCCTGTATTACACCCTGATGATGTCAACAGGCCTGACCTTCGGGACGATTTCCGCGCTGTTCGGTTTGAGCCATGGAGTCATTACTCAAGCCCAATATTCTTACCTCGTAGCAACAGTGATAGGCAGCGCTGTTGTGCCGACAATGTTTGCAAACGCCTGGTTCATGCCAAGGCATCTGCTGCCGAAGGCGGAACGCAAATCAAGTACGAGCGAAGCCGGTATCGCCAGCACGAACTAAGGAGGGCGTATGCCTCACCAAAGACACGACTCAATCTTTCGCAGAATTCTCGTGGGATACGATGGGTCAAAACATTCCGAGCACGCCGTGAGTGTGGCATTGAATCTGGCGCATTGTTGCGACGCGAAACTTCTTGTTTTTGCCGTCGCCCGCCCTCCAGAGCCTGCAACACGCGTTGAAGTGGAAGCGATGCTCGACGACGCGCGAGAACATTTTGAGGAGAGCTTCAAAAACATACAGGAACGCGCCAAGGAAGAAGACGTGGAGATTGAGACTGCCATCGTAGTGGGTCATCCGACAGAGCAAATCATTCATCGGGCAGAGACGGACAATGTGGACCTGGTCGTTCTCGGCCACCGCGGTGTCTCGCAATTTAAGCTGTTCAAGATCGGATCTACTTCCGACAAGGTTTTGCGCCACGCCCATTGCCCAGTAATGATCGTCCGATAGCGTTTGGCAAGGCGCGCAACCAATATCCACAAATACCCCTCAACAACTACCTTCGAAAACACTCTTCAATTCTTGTGTTGCGTTGCCGGGCGCAGCGTGCTAGCCTGAGCGAACAAAAAGCGAAGAAGAGACTCCGCGATGGCTTTGGGGCTCGTCCTATGTCCAGGCTGGCGCCTGGAGGGCTGGAGGGATTGAATGGCGGCATCAATGCAGGGTCTGGCCGTAAGAACTCGTACAACTCTCGACACGGTGCAAGATGCACTCGGCGCGTTGGCGGCGCGTCATCGCACCGATGAAGTTCTGACCTGCGTCAAGCACATTCCCGCTCGCGAAGCGCAGTTCCAGCCGATACCAGCGTGGGTCAGGCCGGAGCTTGCAGCGGCCTATCGCGCGAAAGGCATCGAGAAACTCTACACGCATCAAGCCGTTGCGGCGGAACTTGCGCGCGCGGGGAAAAACTTCGTCGTGGTGACGCCGACCGCATCGGGCAAAACGCTTTGCTACAACTTGCCGGTGCTGAACACAGTGATCGAGAATCCGGACACGCGCGCGCTTTATCTCTTCCCCACCAAGGCGCTCGCGCAAGACCAGCTTGCCGAACTGCACGACCTTGCCAAGCGGCTCGATGACTGCTTTGCCGTGTTCACCTATGACGGCGACACGCCGGGTGACGCGCGTCGCGCAATCCGCGAGCGCGGCCACATCATTCTGACGAACCCTGACATGCTGCACACGGGAATCCTGCCGCACCACACGAAATGGACACGCGTTTTCGAGAATCTGCGCTACATCGTGCTCGACGAGCTGCACACCTATCGCGGCGTGTTTGGGAGCCATCTGGCGAACGTGCTGCGGCGGCTCGCGCGTATCGCACGCTTCTACGGGTCGAAACCGCAATTCATCTGCTGTTCGGCAACCATCGCGAATCCCGGCGAGCTGGCTGCCCAATTGACCGAAAACGAGACGGAAACCATTGAGGAAAACGGCGCGCCAACAGCCGAAAAACTTTTCGTCTTCTACAACCCGCCGATGGTGAACCGCAACCTCGGCATTCGCCGCAGCTATTTGAACGAAGCAACGCGAGTGGCGAAAGAACTGCTTGCGCGAAAGCTGCAGACGATCGTCTTCGCCAACAGCCGCTTGCACACCGAGGTCCTGCTGACGTATTTGCGGCAGGCGAATCCGCCCAAGCCGGGCGAGGCCGAACCGATCCGAGGCTATCGCGGTGGCTATCTGCCGGGCGAGCGGCGCGAGATCGAGCGCGGCTTGCGCGAAGGGCGAATTCGCGGCGTCGTGGCAACGAACGCATTGGAACTGGGAATCGACATCGGCTCGCTCGACGCGTGCGTGATGGCGGGCTATGCCGGGTCAATCGCTTCCACATGGCAGCGCGCCGGGCGCGCAGGACGGCGCAGCGGGACGTCGTGCGCGGTGCTGGTTGCGTCGTCGGCACCGCTCGATCAGTTCATCGTCCAGCATGCGGATTATTTCTTTGGACGTTCGCCCGAACATGCATACGTGCAACCGGACAATCTGGAAATTCTCGTGAATCACCTGAAGTGCGCTGCGTTCGAGTTGCCGCTGGCGCCCGACGAAAGGTTCGGCGACGTCGATGTGCCTGCGTTGTGCGAGCGGCTGGCCGAGGCGGGATATCTCCATCGAAGCGGCGGCAACTGGCACTGGGTGCAGGAAGCGTATCCGGCGGACACGATCAGCCTGCGGTCGGTCACATCGGACAATTTCGTCATTGTCGATACAACGGGCGAGGAAAACGGTGAGCCGGAAGTGATCGGTGAAGTGGATTTTTCTTCGGCGCTGACGACCGTACATCCCAAAGCGATCTACCTTCACCAGGGACAGCAATATCACGTCGAGCGGCTCGACTTCGACGAGCGCAAGGCGTACGTCAAGCGCGTGAACGTCGATTATTTCACCGACGCAATTCGTTACACGCAGGTCCGCGTCCTCGAAATCGCGGAAGAAGAGCAGATCGCCGGACCCGCGGCGCGCGCGCATGGCGATGTCCTGGTGCGTTCGCAAGTCGTAGGCTTCAAGAAGATCAAATTTTTTACAAATGAAAATGTGGGCGCGGGGAAACTCCAATTGCCTGAAAACGAAATGCACACAACTGCGTTCTGGATCACGCTCGAACATAAACTGCTTGTGGGGTTGCCCTTTGCGCTGTCGGATCGCCAGAGCGGCATCTTCGGGCTGCTCTACGCGCTCGAATCCATGGCGACGTTGCTGCTGATGTGCGACCGCCGCGATTTGGGCACGGCGGTTGGCGAAAGGCCTCCCAGCCCCGGCATCGAAACGGAATGGCAGGAATTCGCAACAGGATCTGCCGACCCCGCGGAGATGAAGGAATTCTTCGAACCAAACCTTTATCTGTATGACGCATACCCCGGCGGCATTGGCTTTAGCGAGCCGCTTTTCCGCGTGCACGATTTGCTTTTGCGTAAAACTCGTGAACTGATTGCGGCTTGTCCGTGCGAGAAGGGATGCCCATCGTGCGTTGGACCTGCCGGTGAAAAAAGCGAAAGAACGAAGGAAGCCGCTTTGGCAATTTTGAATTACCTCTGCGCATGAGCCCGACAATCCACGACCGTTTTGGGCGGCTGGCGGCGTTGAAGCCGGCACGACGGCGGGCTGTCGCTGCTGACTCCGCGGATCACGCGCCACGCGGAATTACCGCGGAAATTCCCGAAGGCTCGGAGAGGCTCGCGCAGATTCTCGGAGCTTCCGCGCAGCGAAACCGCTTTGGCGAACATCTGGTGCTGCGCCGGTGGTTTTCCGAGCCAGTAGAATATGCCCCTCATGAGGCCGCGCTTCGTCTGCTAGCCCCTGATGCGCCAAAAGACGCCGCCGACCCGCAGCAATGGCTTTTTCTCGATACGGAGACGACGGGGCTTGCCGGAGGCACGGGAACGTATGCATTTCTTGTGGGCGTTGCCTGGTGGGATGCCGGAGGCCTTGAAGTCGAGCAATTCTTCATGCGCGACCATAGTGAGGAGCATTCGCTGCTCGTGGCGCTTGCGGAGCGGATGGCAGAGCGACGCGTCCTGGTCACGTTCAACGGCAAATCGTTCGACTGGCCGCTGCTCGAAACACGCTATCGCATGACACGAACCATCCGCCCCCCTGCCCCGCGTGCACATCTGGATTTTCTTCATCCGGCACGAAATCTCTGGCGGCTGCGACTCGGATCGGTGCGATTGCCGGAACTCGAGCGCCATGTACTGGGATGGAATCGTGGCACGGACGTGATGTCGGAATTGATCCCGTCGATCTATTTCGATTTCCTGCAGGGCGGACCGCCCGAGCCGCTCGTGCCCATTTTCCAGCACAACCAGATGGATCTACGCGGGCTGGCGGGGCTTTCCAGCCGCGTGCTTTCCTTGTTAGCCGATCCCGAAGAGCGTGGCCAGGACGCGCTGGAGCTTTACGGTGTTTCGCGGCTTTGCGAGCGGCGCGGTGAACTGGGACGCGCGCGCAAGCTCTACCAGCGCTCGCTCGCATCGGAGCTTCCTGCAGGCGTGGACGGCGTAGCGCGCAAATCGCTGGCGCGTCTGGCGAAGCGCGAGGGAGATTTCACGCTAGCGCGCGAGTTGTGGGAGAAAATGCTGGGGAACTCTCGCGAGGGCCTGGAAGCCTACGAGCAACTGGCGATCTATTTCGAGCACCGCGCTCGCGAGCCACATCGCGCCGCCACAATCGCGCGCAAAGCGCTGGCCGAACTGCGCGAGGCCAACCGGCTTGGCACGATCGCCGGGGCCACGTATCGGACGAGTCGAGAGCGGTTTGAACGGCGGCTGGCGCGCCTCGAACGCAAGGCCGACCGCTTGCTGCTTTATGCCATGGAAGCCGAATCGCGGTCGCGCGCCACGGAATCCAATCCTAGTTAGGAGTGGGGAGGAATTCGATGCAGAATTCGGATAGCACAGCCGCAAGAACGGCGCGAATCATCGGAGAGGAGAAAACGACGATGGCTGAAGTTGCTGAACCTTATCTCCGCGAACAACTCGAAAAGCGGCGAAATGAATTGAAGTCGGCGATCTCCTCGCCTTCACCGGCGATGCCCGTGGCGCCGCTCCTGGATCTCCTGAGCGAAGTGGATTCGGCGATGCAAAGAATGGACCATGGATCGTACGGAATCTGCGAAGGTTGCCACGAGTCGGTGGAGAAAGACCGCCTGCTCGCTGATCCACTTACGCGGTTGTGCATCGGCTGCCTGACTCAGGAAGAGCAGCGCGCGCTCGAACGCGATGTGGAGTTGGCCTCCAGCATTCAGCGCGGCTTGCTGCCTCAAACGGACGTGCGGTTCGGCGAGTGGCGCATCCATTACCAGTACAATCCCGCGGGACTTGTGAGCGGCGATTACTGCGACGTGATTTCTCCTTCGGCGACTGATGGAAAGCTGGTTTTTCTTGTCGGAGACGTGGCAGGAAAAGGAATCGGCGCGGCTTTGCTGATGACGCACTTGCACGCCATGTTCCGCACCCTGTCCGGCGCGGGCCACGACCTCGAGAGACTTCTCGAAATCGCCAACAGCGTATTCTGTGAAAGCACGACGGCAAGCCAATACGCGACGTTGATCTGCGGGCGAGCCGGAACGTCGGGAGAAATCGAATTGGTCAACGCGGGCCATCTCCCCGCGTTGCTCGCCACAAGAGAGGGCATCGAGCAGTTCAACTCGACGGGACTCCCGCTCGGGCTGTTCAAAACGAGCCGCTATCCGGTCACTCGCCTGAGCCTGGATCCGGGCGATAATCTCATCCTATTCACGGACGGAATCTCCGAAACGCGAAGCCCGGCGGGCAAAGAGTACGGAGCCGATGGGCTCGCCAGGGTCGCGGGAGAGAGGCACGCTTGGCCGCCCCATGAAATAGCGGCGGCGTGCATGCGCGATGTTAGGAACTACTCTTCGAATGCGCGGCAATCGGACGATCAAACTCTCATGATCATCCACCGCGCCGACATGGCCGGACAATCGTTGAGCGACTGACGACAGTCGGTTCAGGGACGCGAGTACTGGTCAATCATCCTCTCGATGGCGCGGCGGCAGACGGGGCAGAAACCGACCTTGTCCCGGCTAAACATGATGCAATCCGTGGTGGGGCGATAAAGACCCTTCGTTTCGTATCCCGCGCCTTCAAAAGCGCCGACTTTCCCGGCATACGGCCCTGAGGCAAGCATGCGCGTCTCTTTGGCCTCCTCATCGCGGAAAAGCTTTTCCATTTCCTCTTCCGGCGCGCCAGACGAGCGGATCTTGTGCCGCACCTCCTGAACAGCCTGCGATTCCTTTTCGTATTCCTCTTTATTCCAGGGCGTCGGAAGCGGCGTGTCCCGGAGAACCAAGTCTTTCCACTTCAGATTTGCAGGGTCGTGCAGCGCCGTGAGGTTGGGCTCCCACGGCTCAGGTTTCGCGCCAGCGCCTGTCTCGTAGGCAACATCCGACGTGTAATACTCGTCGCCGAGGCCGGCGAAATGGTGTCCGAATTCATGGATGAAGAGGTATTCGGCATAGTCGTTCCCTGCGGCGACGATCGTCTGATCGTTGAAGATTCCGCCGCCACCGTAGGTTTTCTCGTTGATGAGTACAACCAGAAAATCATACGGGACTGCTGAGGCAACGTCGCGAAGCCGGCGGTTGTCGAATGTGAGGACATAGCGTTCGGAATCGAATGTGCTGTAGTGCGTGGAAAGCGGCGAGCGATGGAAGACTCCTGCGTGGGGACGTGTGACGCCGCTCTCGGCCGATGGCAAATCAACGGCGCGGACGTTGAAATCGGACTTGCGGTTGCGGAACGGCTCCTCCTGAAACAGTGCGCCGACAAGGTGCAACACGTCCGCGTGGAACTTACCCATCTCGGCTGCCGTGTAACCATCGCCCAACACAGCAATGTCGACTTTTTCCGATGCCGGCCCATTTTCAAAAACGGTCCAAGGCTGGCCTTGCGGAGCAATGTCCGCGGTGTTGACGAAGCGCGAATTGGGATCGATGTCCGTGATCCAAATAGCGCGAAACGCTCCATCGTCGCCGCGCTTCTTCAATGTAACTCGAACCGGGCGTCGCGGCCAGGGAAACCGGAGCGATTCGTGATAGGTGCGCCAGATCTGCTTCGCTTCGGCCGTCTCTCGCCATTCGGCGAATACAGAAGAGAAACCCCGCGAGTAGAGCAATTGACTGTTAGCCTGGTCGGCAACTTCGAAAAGATATGTGCCGAGGTTCAGATTATCGACCAAACGTGTCCGGCTGCCCGGCCAGGGCCCATCTGCGACAACCTGGCTGAGCGAAATATGTTCTTCCGTTGCCGTCCCAGAGTGAAAATAATCCACACGCATCGTGCGGCCGGTGAAATTTGTGTCGAACACGGGTGCTGATTGCCCCAAGGATTGCGCAAGGGTGACCCTCGAACCGGCACCCGACGCAGCAAACATGACAGCGGCGGCGGACACACCGAACGCCGTCGCAACGATTAAAATTGCAAGCAGACGTGAGGAAGCGGTTCGAGTCTTCATGGCATCACCGGCAAAACCTTTCCATTGAGTGTGCGTTCAGCAACATCGGGCGCGATTCTGATTCTTGCCTCGAAGCAAGTTCAAGTCCTGGTCCTGCGGCATAAAACGCGTGCCACAAGCAGTCTTTCCTGTAAGTCTCTGTCATTCCCGCACTAATTCGGCTGCGACGTTTGCGCCGCGACTTGCGTCCTTTTGCAGCATCGCAACATGGGCTGGAGCCTCCGCAGGCGCTGGGGTCGGCGCGGACGGCCAGCCGATGGCCCGGTTGATTTTGTCATAGATTTCGCGGGACCCGCCTTCCACCGTCAGACAGGTTGTCGCGACACATCGCAGAAACACGCCCCCATCGTCCGTTTGAAACTGGAAGAAGTTCGGACGGCGAAAAAGCTCCCGGCGCGAACTGTGCTTCAGCTCGAGCGCTTCGCTGTACTGGCCGCAGAAGCGAGCCGCATCCTCATCGTTGTCAAGCGCAATTCGAAACACGAGGAGCGTCTGCTTCGATTTCGAATCCTCGAAAACCGCATAGCGATCTCCTGCCCACGCCGGGGAAAGCGCGTCAGCCCGCAGCTGGCCGAGAAACTGCTTTAGAACCTCTCCAAAGCCGAATTCACCCATCACGTTTTCCTCGAGCAATTTCCAATCCGCGGGCACGATGTCCTTCCAATCGGGCAACGAAACTTTCTCTGGCGAGACGCCTTTCAGATACAAGTCGGGATGAATAATCTGCTGCGTGGACACGGGAGGATTCTCGAAGAGGAGTTTTAGGTCGCCCCAGCCGGAATGCGCTTTCAGAAATTGCTGCGAAAACGTGGCGCCATCCAGATAAGGAAACAGCAACTCGTCGCGGATGATACCCGGCGCCTTCGACAGTTTGGGATCCTTGTCCATGTCTGCGACAGCGCCAGCGCGAATGATGGGAGTCACATCGGGCAAATCGCGCACGCCCGTTTTTTGTTCGCGCAATGCGTAGTCCACCATGGCGGCAAGCGCGGTGCCTTCACTGACGGAATCACGCGCGAGCTCCGCGTCGTCATTTGGGCGCGCGGCCTTGATCCACGGATCAATGTGAAACGACTGATCTTCGAGCGCGTGCGTGAGTTCGTGCGACATTACGGCGCGCTGCTCCTCGATAGGAATCCAGTCGGCAATGTAGAACTCCTTCGCCTTGGGATCATAGAGGCCGGCGACTTGATCGGTCAAAACGTCCAGCAAAAACGAATCCAGCGGAAACCCTTTGGGGATGAGTCCGAATGCCTCCAGGGCTTTGGTGTCGGCGTAGCGCTGCGCCTCGTCCTTGTCCTCTTTTTCCTCGCGAACCAAGTAGTCGCGGATTTCCTGCTTCGAACGCAGGCTTTTCTTCAGCGGCTCTTTGACGGGGAGATCGAGGATTTGACTCATCTGCGACAGCACCTCATCCGCGACCTGGATGAATTCGCCATTTGTGCCGGCAGGCGCTTGCTCTTGCGTGACCAACGTCAGCGCCCGCACCGACGTTGAAGGAAAGACTGCCTGCTGGATCACCGTGGCAACGCCGAGAGCCAACACAACGCCTAGCCCAACGACTCGTTTCATTCATGCCTCCGCAAGAATCGGATGATCGAAGAGAATAACAGGTTTTGAGGCAAGTCAGGTCGGCTCGGAATGCGCACGACCGGCGAGCGGCTTCTCACACCGCACTTTGGGCGCGGCTCGGCTCTGCTGAAATCGCGTGAAGAACCGCGCGAAAGTTGGAGAGAAAAAGATCCCGCAAATACGAAGGGGTTTCAAATGGGACAAACGTGCGATACACCTGAAGGTCCAGCCACCGCATCGCGACTTCTTCTGGAGAAGAGCCTTGCCCCCCCAGCAACGCTCGCAGGTCCCGGTCGAGTTGCTCGAGCGGACTCTCCAAGACTCGCTCGAACAATTCTCCGTGGCAGTACTCCAATGCCTCATGGACGGAGAAAGAAGGGTACGCACATTCCAATGCGGGATGGCGATAACGTCCTGAAGTCATATCCCGATGCTGCGAGACGCAAACTAGGCGGCCAAGATCGTTGGGAATCTGCACGAGACATGTGGACGCAAATTCCTCGATGATGCGCCGGTTCCGCACAAACTCATCCTCAAAGGAAAACACGTTTTTGTCTATCGATCCCAGCAAAGAGCCACCCTCGAGGCTCCCGTGAGCCACCTGGGAGGCAATGTTATATGGCGGGGTCTATCACGTCAACAGATAATGGTTGTAAAATAATTTTACGTATGAGTAATAGGAGTATAATGGGCCTCATGATCCTCCTCATCCCACTGGCGCTCTCGGTGGTCCTGATATTGGCGTGGGCGCTGGTCAAACCGCTCCCAGAGGAAGCGTCTGTCGCCATAAGTGACGAGGAGAGTTCGGACTCATATCCTAGACATGCTCAGCACTTCCCTCAATTCAGGCAAACTCTTGCGTCTTTGGACAGGCACTATGTCCAACGGCGTGTTCCGCGACAAACCAGGAAAGTGTGGCGCGGGGAGCGCCGTCGCGTTTTGCTCACATACCTGGATGGACTCGGACAGGATTTCGTCCGGCTCGAACAACTTGCTCGGATGGTTTCGCCAATGCAACGAATCTCCGAGGGACACGCGGATTGGCAAATCGAATGGCTGGTATTTCGATTCCGTGCAAACTACAGAATGGTCTGGATCGCCGTTTCGATTCTGGGAGTAGGATCGAGCCGCCAGATCGGTCATCTGGCGAAACTAGTTGGGGCTCTCAGCTTGGTTGCGGGACAAGCCACGCTCTGACCCGTGCAGTTGGGAGTTTAGCAATTGGCCACAGCGCCCTCCGTAGCATCCGCTCTGTCTTATAATGGTCGCTACACGGGGGCCGCACTTGGAGAAGGAGAAAATCCTCATCGTAGACGACGAGGAAGCGATACGCGAGGTCGTGTCGACGCTCCTCGACGCGCAAGGCTATCGCTGCACCGTCTGCTCCAACGGAACTCAGGCGCTCGATAAGTTCCGGAACGATTCGTTCGACTTGGTGCTGAGCGACATCGTCATGCCCGAAATGGACGGCCTGAAGCTGCTCACTGAGATTCGTTCCGCCGATCCGGATGTCCCGGTGATCATGGTCACCGCGATGCACGACATCTCGATTGCGCTCGAAGCCATTCGCACCGGCGCCTACGACTACATCCTAAAACCTTTCGAGAAGGACCAGCTCAATTTGAGCGTCTCTCGCGCGCTCGAGCATCGCCAATTGGTGCTTGAGAACCGAACCTATCAAAGCGACTTGGAACACCTCGTTGCCGAGCGAACCCAGCAGCTCTCGATCGCATTGCAGGACCTTGAACAATCGTATGACTACACTCTGGAGGCGCTCGGCGGAGCGCTCGACGCCAAGGACGCAGAAACGGAAGGTCACTGCCAGCGCGTAACCGCGTTCACCATCACCATTGCAAGAGCGATGGGGGTGGACAAAGGACTCCTCCGCCACATCGCCCGAGGCGCTTTTCTTCATGACATCGGCAAGATGGGAATCCCCGACGAGATTCTGCGCAAGCCTGGCCCTCTGACTCCGGAAGAGCGCGAGATCATGCGCCGTCATTGCGAGATCGGCTATTCAATGCTGGAACGAATTCCGTTTCTCAAGGAAGCGGCCGACATTGTGCTTTGCCACCAGGAGTGCTACGACGGCTCAGGATATCCCCGGAGACTGAAGGGTGAACAAATCCCGATTGGGGCGCGCATATTCGCGGTGGCGGACACTCTTGACGCCATGATTTCGGACCGCCCGTATCGCAAGGCGCTTCCGATTTCTGCCGCGCGTGAAGAGATCCAGCGCTTTTCGGGCAGACAGTTTGACCCTCGTGTAGTCCAGGTTTTTCTCGCCCAACCCACTCGCGTCTGGCTCGAACTGCACGAAAAAATCGGCGACCCATTCCGTTTGACCCACCTCAGCCGCATCTAGCCCAGCATCGTAAAGCATGTTGTAGAATGGAGCAGAGGAAAGCAAAATGGCTCTGGTGCCTATCAAGACGACTTCCACAACCGGCTATTGCGATTGCATCTGCGGGTGCTACGAGCTGGCCAACCAACGGGATGATGAAACCGGGAAGAGCTATTGCCCGCGATGCGCTAGGGAGCACCTCGACATGAATCGCGGGATTGGGTTACCGCAAATGCCTCCATCGAAACTCCCCGAGAAGATCGGACCTGAATTGGAGCTGGAAATCCCAAAAACCGCCGATCCACCTGGCCGGCTTCGCTGAATTCCCGCCGAGCTATTCCACTTTCAGCCATTGCCATGGCGACCGAACATGGCCTGCGAACGCGCGACGATCCTACGATTCGAATAATTCGAGCAAGCGGCGCGTCCCCTCCGCAAAATCCTTCTTTGGAGTGATCAAGCTCAGGACGAGATAACCATCGCTCGGAAAATCATAGAAATGGCCAGGATGCGCGTACACACTCTTCGACATCAATAGCTCGATAGCAACGTCTCCGTCCGAACGCGTCGCCGGCACACGAAGCACCACGTACCAGCCCCCCTCCACATCCAACCTGCTGCAGGATTTGTGCGCGGCGAGCTGCCCATCGAGCTCTTGCAGGTTTCTCTTCACGCGCTGCATCAATTGCCGCTGGAATTTATGGCGCTCCTCCAAAAAAGTAGGGATCGCAAGCTGTACCGGCACGTTCATGGAAAGGTAGGTATCAGCGACCACTTCCAACCTTGCGAGTGCTTGCTCTCTCGGCTGCTCTGGACCGCTCACGCATAGCCATGCAACCTTCATCTGGGGCAAGCCGGAAATCTTCGAAAGGCCGCTCATTGTAAACGTGAGCGCTCCCTCGTTCGCAGCAAAAGTGCTCGCCTGTTCGCTGCCTAGCGTGAAGTCCAGGAAGACTTCATCCGCAATCACGGCCATCCCTCGAGCCAAAGTGATCTCATTTAACCTGGCAACTTCCGCGGATTTCGCGAAATGTCCCGTGGGATTGTTGGGATGAACCGCGATCACGCCTCGCGTGCGGCGGGTGATCGCTTTTTCCAGAGCGTGAAAGTCAATCTGCCATCCATGATCGTAGACCAAGGGATAACGCACGAGCTTCACATCTTGAATATCGGCAAGGAATTCAAACAGCGGATAGCTCGGTGACGGAACGAGGACCTCATCCCCTGGATCGCAAAGAACACGGAATACAAACGAATATGCCTCGCTTGTGCTCGTGGTCAGAACAATGTCTTCGATCCGAACGG
>Ga0187770_10000958_pt1 | contig 14848 bp, 10 predicted proteins | sample 0116_SJ02_MP02_2_FD_133154 | JGI IMG/M metagenome (GOLD analysis project Ga0187770, IMG submission 133154) | Tropical peat soil microbial communities from peatlands in Department of Meta, Colombia - 0116_SJ02_MP02_20_MG | ecosystem: Environmental > Terrestrial > Soil > Wetlands > Peat | place...
ATGTGGGACGTCTCTTATCCTGTGTACGTCAAAGGTCAGCATTGGGGCGGTTTCCGAATCGGCTTTTCCATGGATAAAATGGATAAGAAAGTCGGTGCGGTGACGGCCAGGACCATCGTCTCCATGGGGGTCATCTTTGTTATCATTGTCGGGATCATCTTGTTCATCAGCAGCAGGATTTCCGGCCCTCTGGAGAGAGCTTCCTCGGTCATGGCAGGGGTGGCTGACCGTTTGGATCTCAGCAAGCGTTTAGAGGTTCGATCAGAAGACGAAGTTGGGAAAATGGGACGATCCTTCAACTTTTTAATGGAGACCTTTTCTAACGCATTCAAACAGATCATGAAGGCCGCGTATGATGTGGCCGAATCTGCGAAAAAAGTGGGCGATGTAACCAGTCAAGTGGTGAAGAACGCCGGGACACAAGCCGAACGTGCCCAAGATGTGTTGAAGCGAGTGGAAACGATGGGAGTGACGGCCAAAGAAGTGGCCTCCCACGCCGAAGCTTCGAAAGAGGCCACGGGGAAGACCACCAAGACCGTGGAGGAGATATCGACCGGGGTCAAGGAGGTTGCCGAAAGCGCCTCCATCCAGAACAAGCGTTCTTTGGAATCCGTGAAGACCATTCAGGAGATGGGAGAGACGGCGAAGGGGGTTCAAAATAGAGCAAAACAGCAGGTCGGAGCCGTATCCCGTACCGCCTTAGCGGTGAACCAGATGGTGTCTTCAATCAATGAGGTCACCAAAGGTACCCAAGAGGCGTCACACCAAGGAGAGACAACTGCCCAGATCGCTAAGGAAGGAAGTGGAGCCGTCGAGAAAGTGGTGGCCAGCATGCAGAGCATTGCGGAAAGCTCTGAGCACATTTATGAAATCATCGATGTGATCTCCGACATCGCCGAGCAGACGAACCTACTGGCACTGAACGCGGCCATCGAGGCGGCCAGAGCCGGAGAGCATGGCAAAGGGTTCGCCGTCGTGGCAGATGAGGTGAGAAAGTTGGCAGAGAGATCTGCAGAGTCCACCAAAGAGATTGCTGATCTTATCAAGAAGAGCACCAAAAAGGTTGAAGAGGGAAAGCAGCTTACGGATAGCAGCCGCGGAGCCCTTGATCAGATCGTTGTCGCGGTCGAAAAGACCCGAGACGTCATCAACAATATTAGCGTCACGATGACCGAGCAGGCCAGAAGCACCCAGGAGGTATCCAACATTACGAAAGAACTGGGTGAGTTAGCGAACGCGATCACCGAACTGACTGAAGAACAGGCTAAACGGAGGGAGATGGCGGAAAAAGCGCTCAACGACCTTCTGGATCAGAGCAATAATATCGCTGCGGCTACGGAAGAGCAAGTGGCGTTCATCGGCAACATCTCCCAGCAAGTATCCGGCGTTAACAAAAGTTCGGAAGAGATCACCCAGATGACTGTTAAACAGACCCAGCGCAGTGCTGAACTCGTAGCCATCATGCAAACGATGGCGGAGGTAGCCAGCCAGAACGCCACGGGGGCTCTAGGCGCCTCCAAATCAGCGGAGCAACTGGCTCAAGTTGCGAACGAGATGAATAAGCTGGTCAGCCAATTCAAAACGGAGTAACAGATCCGCCGGCCTGGAAGGAGACGAAATCGCATTTTCATCCCACTCCTTGCCAGTCTCGGCGAAGAGGAGAAAGTCCATGGGTAAACGCATTCTGATTGCCGATGATTCCTCGATGATGAGGAGGATAGTCAGTGATGTCTTGGAAGCCCAGGGACACCAGATCGCTGGGAGTGCCAAAAACGGCAGCGAAGCCGTCGACCTTTACAAGTCCTTGAAGCCTGAGGTCGTGATTATGGATATCACTATGCAAGGCATGGACGGCATCACAGCTGCCAAGGAAATTCTACATTATGATCCCGAGGCTCAGATCATCTTCCTTTCTAATCTGAATGATACGAAATACCGCGAAGATGCCCTGCGCCTCGGGGTGAAGGGTTTTGTGAATAAGAATGAACCGGTAAAAATCTTTAGGTTCATCGAGAACTCATAGTCGGGGAGCGCTTTTTTCCAGCGCACGAGACAGATCACCCCCGGAAACAACGATAAGGAGAATGTTACGATGGACTCAACCACATTGCTCCAAGATTTTATCGCCGAAACAGAAGAACATCTCGAAGAAATGGAAAATAATCTGCTCCGGTTGGAGGGCGACCCTCATAACCGGGAAATCCTCAACGAGATCTTCAGATCGGTTCATACCATCAAAGGCTCTGCCGAATACCTGGGGGTAGAAAAAATTGCAGAGCTTTCCCATAGGTTGGAAAATCTACTGGAGCTGATACGGCATGGAAAACGCCCCCTGAACAAAGAGATCATCGAGGCGTTGATGGGGGCGCGAGATCGTATTTCGAAGCTCATAAAGGATCTGGAAGGCGGGCGGGGGGAGGAGACAGAAATCGAGGATCTTGTGAAGCGCCTGATCCAATTCAATCCTGAAGATAAGGATCTCGCGGAAAGACAAACCCCCGTGGGTGTCTCCGAAGTTCAACCGGACAACGCCAGGGACATTTCGGAACGCTCCGATGACCTTGAAAGCATTTTTAACGAAGAAGCACAAAAAAATTTCCTAATCCTTGTAAGAGCCCTCTCTGAGATGACGCAAGGGAAAATTGGCCGAGAGAGCAGAGAGCACCTTCTGAAGGGCTTTGACGAGTTCATCCGCATCTCCCGATACATTGAGCATGACGATCTGATACCCAATCTGGAGAAGCTGAGAAAGCGAGGAGAGAGGATCGTTTCCCCCAGGGAGGCGGCCGAATTGCTGGCTGATCTGCAACGTTTCAAAGACCTCCTGCCCTGTTTAAAGGCGGCAGCGTCAACGGACGAGATACCGCCAAAGGCATCTGATGCTTCAGCCGCGCCCGGCGCCGCAGGTCCGTCGAGTCCTCCCATCCGCCGAAGAATGAATGATCCGGCTCAAGACTTTTTCCCACAGGTCGAACAGGATGAGATCTCTGAAGAAGAGCACGACCAAGAGCTCTTTGGCATCTTCATTCAACACCTGAAAGATCAGATTTCGCTTTTAAAGGTTCAAACGGAAAAACTGGGGAAATCAGACAGCAACGCAGAATCACTGAGAGAATGCCTCGAATGTATCAAACGCCTTAAATCTTCGGCCAATTATATGGACTATAAGAAGCTCGTCCTGCTTTATGAAAAGTGGGCCGCTGAGATCAAACAGATTCAAGACCGGCTATCCCGGGACGAAGAGGTTTCCTTCAAGTTTATGGACGCCTATTTTGAGGGAATACACAAATTGTTTCCGCAATGTGCGAAGTCGGGAAAAGAAACGGGCAATGTTGGGCCAGCCAGAAGCCAAATTGAAGTGCCGATAGCCGAGGACGCCCCGTCGGTAGAACAGGAACTGGTAGCGGATCCGCGAACGTTGGCCCCCGACAGCACGCCCGTCGAGCGGGACCTCCTGAAAGAGCTGGAGTGTATGCTCGCCCCTCGACAAGAGGGAGCAAAAGCCGTTGAGTCTGAATCAGGCACTAGGAAAACGGATACCTCTCCGCTCGCTCAAAGTGAGGCCCAGTTATCGAAACCTTCTTTTCGCCCGGGCGGTGGAAAGGAACCAACCGGCGTACAAGACGGGCAAGATTATTCGGAGGGTCTCAGAAGCGAAGAAAAGCCAGGGTTGCAACGGGAATTGCCGATGGAGTCGGTGTCGGATGAGCCGATTGAAAAAGTGATCAAACACAACCTGCGAGTGGACACCAAGAAAATTGATGCCTTGATGAATCAGGTTGGCGAGTTGGTGGTGAATCGCGCGTGGTTTTCCCAGTTAGCCACAGACGTGAGAGAACTGCAGCGGCAATTACAGGAGAGCAAGAAACTGGATCAGAAGGAGGCGAAACAACTGAAGGGTTTCAGCTTCAAGATCAATGAGGCGGCTCTTGCGCTGGGGAGGGTGGTCAATGACCTGCAGGAAGGGGTCATGAAAGTAAGGATGCTCCCCATCGCCCAACTCTTCGGACGCTATCCGAGACTGGTGCGCAAACTGACCGAGGGGACTGAAAAGCGGGTCCGCCTCGTCATTTCGGGCGAAGAGACGGAACTTGACAAAATGGTGATTGAGGAGGTCTCCGATCCTCTCGTCCATATTATCCGAAACGCCGTGGATCACGGGATCGAACCCGCGGAGGAACGGCGGCGGCTGGAAAAGGCAGAAGAGGGACAGATTCGGCTCTCCGCCTACCATGAAAGTAATCATGTGGTCATCGAGGTTGAGGACGATGGCAGAGGAATTGATCCAAAGCTCCTCAGGGAAACAGCGATCGCCAAGAGTCTTTTCACCGAAAACGAGATGAATCGAATGACGCCTAAAGAATGGCTGGGTCTCATCATGAAACCGGGGTTCTCTACCGTCACCCAGGTCACCAAAACATCGGGGCGGGGCGTGGGCATGGACGTGGTGAAAAAGAACATTGAGAAATTGAACGGCACGATCGAAATCGACTCAACCGTAGGTGTCGGAACGCGGATCCGAATCAAAATCCCGTTAACGTTAGCGATTATCCAAGCGCTGCTTGTTCGGGTCGGACCCGAGACATTCACCATCCCACTCACCTCTGTGGTGGAGACACTAAGGTTTTTTAGAGAAGAAATCGAGACCATCGAAGGGGTTGAAGTGATCCATCTCCGCAATATAACCATTCCATTGCTCCGGTTGTCAGAAATATTCAGACTTCCTGCTGCGGTCCAGGATTCCGGGAAAGCATTTGTGGTCATCATTAACACGGGTCTGAACCAGGTGGGCCTCGTAGTGGACAGCCTGGTAGGGGAGCAGGAGGTGGTCATCAAGCCCTTGGTGGACTATTTACAGGAGAACAGCGGGTTCTCGGGGGCCACCATTCTGGGAGATGGCCGTATTTCCCTCATCTTGGACGTCTACGAGCTCCAGAAATTGGCCATCAGTAAACAGGCAAAGAAGAAGAGCCGCAACAAATCGTTGTTTATCCCCGCAGACAACCTCCAGGCAGAAAACGAGTTGTCTGGGATCAGGCAGTGAGGCTGGGATGGTGAAGCCTTTGAGTGTTCTGATTGTCGATGATTCCGCCTTGATCAGAAGAACCTTGACCCATATCCTTGACGCGGATGGTCAGATCGAGGTGGTGGGTACTGCTTCGGACGGCTTCATCGCCCTTGAAAAGATACAGGAGCTGAGCCCGGACGTGGTGATTCTTGACGTTCACATGCCACGGATGGATGGGCTGCAAACCCTGGGATGCGTGATGAGGCATCATCCCCTCCCCGTGATCATGTTCAGCAGCGTTACCACTGCCCAAGCAGAAGTAACCCTTCAGGCCCTTCGCCTGGGTGCAGTCGACTTTGTGGCAAAGCCTACAGGGAGCCTTTCCGACAACTTAAGATTCCTCGCCGCTGAATTGGTGAGAAAAGTCAAGGCGGCCCAAGAGGCAAGGCTTCAGCCTGTCCAAAATCATCGTGGAATACATAATGTTGAAACGATTCCAGAGAAGAAAGCGATTCCTAAATCGCCTCAAAGCGAGAGCTTCGCCGTATCGGATGATACGGCTCTGATCGTCATTGGTTGTTCTACAGGCGGTCCCGCCGCCTTGGAGAAAATCATCCCTGCCCTACCGAAGGATTTCCCCGGGGCCATTGGAATCGTACAACATATGCCTGAGCCATTCTCCCGGATTTTCGCCAGAGAATTAGCTGAAATGAGTGCCGTGAGGGTGAAGGTTGCCGAAAACGGTGAGCCCTTTCGAATCGGTCAGGTCCTGATGGCGCCAGGGGATGCCAATCTTCGCGTCGTTAAAGAAGGAAGCCAGATTGTAGCTTACCTGGAGCAACCAAACGAGAATCGGCCCGGGTGGATGTCATCGATTGATCTTTTTTTCTGCTCGGCTGCACGGGCGATGAAAAATAGGACGTTGGGCATTTTGCTTACGGGTATGGGCCGGGATGGGGCAAAGGGGATGGCAGCCATTAAGATTGTGGGAGGGACAACCATCGCTGAAGATGAGTCTTCCGCTGTGGTCTTTGGTATGCCCAAGGCTGCAATTGACAGCGGTGCAGCGGACAGCGTCGTTCCCTTGTGGAAGATTTCCACCCTCATCTTGGAGAAACAGGTGGAAAGAAAATCTTAGCGCGACACGACCGCGACAGAGAAAGTCCTTCTGGCTAAGGATGAGTCGTTTCTCGAATCAGGTACCGGGGATTCAAGCTTGGGTAGCGAACTTTTCGATGCAAACTTCCTTTGAATAGGAGCACCTAAGACAGATGACCTTAGAGAAGATGATCAGTCAGGGAGTGGGGTTCGAGGGCACTCTGAAGAACTTTCGATTGACCGACCTCATTCAGATGTGCTGTATGTCTGGTGCCACCATCGCCATTCGAGTGACACAGGACTCGCAGCAAGGAATTGTCATGATTAAGGATGGGAATATTGTCCAAGCGGTCTGCAACGAGACGACGGGCGAAGAAGCCTTTTACCAGATCATGTCTTGGAAAAGAGGGCGTTTCGAAACAATGGATTTCAGCCCCATTCTAGAGAGGATGATTGATAAAGACTGGGAGTTTCTGCTCATGGAAGGGAGCCGGATGGGCGACGAACTGTCTATCGCTGGAAGCGACTCTGACGTGACGGCCGAAAATTTACCCACATCGCCTTCTCAAGACAGTGTGCGCTTACTCATTGTGGACGACTCTCCCTTGATGTGCAGAATCTTGCAAGAAATTCTCACGGTCGACGAAGAGATTACGGTCGTCGGAATCGCTCACAACGGTGAGGAGGCCCTCAAAAAGATCGACGAGCTTAACCCCAATCTGATCACGCTCGACGTAAACATGCCGGTGATGGACGGCGGCACAGCCCTGAAGCACATCATGATTAAGAAACCCTGTCCCGTTGTCATCATCAGCAAATTGGGGAGCAAATCCCCGGAAAACATATTTGACTTCCTGTGTCTTGGAGCTGTGGATTTCATACTAAAGCCCAAGAAAAGCGAAGACATGGCCTGCCATCATCAGCAGCTGATCGAAAGGATTAAGCTGGCAGCCAGGGTAGAGATCGGGAATTTCAAGAGAGTAAGGCTGCCAGGGATTTGTCTCAAACCCAAGGATCCCTCCAGCGGTGAATACCCATGCGAGCTCGTTGTCGTTGTCAGCTCCGGGATGGGTGGGCACGCAGAGTTGATCAAACTCTTATCCGTCCTCCCCGGAAACCTCAATGCCTGTCTGATCGTACTCCAAACCATGCCCCCAGAATTCCAAATCCCATTCTCTGAATACCTCAATTCAACCAGCGGACTTAGCGTTCTACCCCTCCAGAGCAATTCACCTCTCCAGGGAGGGCGATGTTACATAGGGATCAAGGATGTCTCTGTAGAAATGTCTTCGGAAGACGGCAGACATTCTCTAAAGTTTGGAAACGGCAGTTCAAACCTCCCACAGAAACCCCTCGACGATTTTCTGGGATCGATTGCCGATACCTTTCCGGGACGCCTCCTTGTGGTCCTATTGTCAGGAGCAGATGTCGGTGAATTGGAGGGATTGCGGGCAATCAAACAGAGAAACGGACGGATCATTGCCCAGAAAGTGGACTCCTGCTTAGTGCCCCGTTCGTTGCAAAACGCCATTCAGGCCAATCTGGTCGATCTTGAAGGAGACTATTTAGGAATGGCCACGCAAATTTTCAAAGGTCCATGAAGCTGATCCTGGAAAAGCGTGAAGATCGCTCCGGGAGATCATACAAGTAAACGCTCAACAGGTATTTCCTAGGCTCTTGACGGAGGGGATATGAGCGAGAAACTGAGAGTCTTGATCGTGGATGACGCTACGTTCATGCGGAAGGCGATTACACAGATCCTGGAGGATTCAGAAATTGAAGTGGTAGATTCGGCCCAAAATGGGTTAGAGGCCCTGCATAAGATTAAAACTGCGTCTCCTGATATCATTACGTTGGACATCGATATGCCGGTGATGGACGGCCTCTCAGCCATCCGACACATCATGATTGAGACGCCCATGCCCATTGTGGTATTAAGCTCCCTCATTCATGACGGAGCGATCACCTTTGAGGCACTTCGTCTGGGGGTGGTCGATTTCATCCCGAAGCCTTCCGGTTCCATCTCCCCTAATGTGGGCAGAATGAGGCAACAGATTATCGACCGGATCAAGGTCGCATACCGGGTGAATCTCGAAAATCTCCGCCGGGTGCGTCTCGCGAAACGAAGCAAGAACAAAAAGGAAGCAAGCCGTGCCGCGAGACCCCAGCCGCCTGAATATATCGTCGTTCTCGGCACGACCCTGACTGGCCCCAATACCATCATCCGTCTCCTGTCCCAGCTCTCGTCTGTCGTCCCGGCCTCTGTTGTCGTGGTTCAGGAAATCTCTCCCAAGATCCTCCCGTCTTTTGCAGAACGCTTTGGTCAATATGTCCCCTGGGAGGTTGAAGTTGCTCAACATGGAGTGGCGCTGAAGCAAGGCACTTGTTACATCAGTTCGAACGAATATTCTCTTGCCATTCAGGCCGACGAGAAGGACAAAGCATGCTTCTGGCTCGGTGACGGGATCGGTCAGCCCTTAAATCTCCTCTTTTCATCCGCGGCAGAAGTGTTTCACGGTAAGACGGTCGGGGTGTTGCTGACAGGAATCGGAGAGGATGGGGCAGAAGGTTTTGCAAAGATCCAAGAGGAAAGAGGGGTGACGATGGTGGAAGACACCCAATGCTGCGTCTACCCCAACTTGGTGGACAATGCGATCCGAAGGGGAGTGGTCGATCGGATGATCGCCGAAAACAGCCTCCCCGCAGCCATCGAATCCGTCATGTCCCCTCCGTCCGGACCCATCTGCCAGACGGGTCATCCTCCAAGAGGGATCGAAGAAAGAGCTCCATCCAATCTCAGGAGTGATGCGATTCCCTGAAGGAGTGACGGGGTATCCCTACCCCGGCGGAAAGGTTGTTCCGATGAATGAGCCGTTCTCTCTTACTTTGGCAGGTTGGTGAATCGGGAAAATGGTGATGGGTGATAAGGAGAGACACCATCGTTGGGACGAACGCTTCTTCTTCCGAAGCCCAAAACGGGGAGAGAAGTACCTTATTTTTAACCTCTCCCAGAGAGGCGCTTTGTGCGCGGGTGCAGAGTCTGCTGAAGTGGGTCAAGCCGTTTCCCTTAGTATGACCTTACCCAATCGTCTGGCCGAGTTGAAACTTACCGGAACGGTCAGGTGGGTCAAGAAAGTCGGCCAAGGGGACGAGGCTCTCTGCTTAACCGGTATCCAATTTGAGGAACAAGATGAGACCACGGCCCAAATCTTGAAAGCGTATCTCCAGTTTCTTCAAAGGGACAAAATGATCCAGAAGTCAAAGTCTGTGGCGATTGAGAACTTAGAAAAATTGAATAAACGGATCACCGTGGCACTTCTTAAGAAGGAAGGGCTGCCGGAGGATTTTCAATGATCATCACGGGAGGCAACTTTGACGAATCGGACTGGACGGAGAGGGGCGGGCATTCCCGGCATGGGGGGTCTGAAATTCTCCTGAAAACATTGAGGAGCGGTAGACATGGTTGAAACCGTCATCGAAGAGAAGCTCGCAGAGGTTGAGCTGCGCGCCGAAAGGCAAAAATTTCAGGTTCTATCGGAGCATGCCCCCTTCGGAATGGTCATGATCGATCAAAAGGGGAGATTCAAATACGTCAACCCTAAATTCAAGGAATTCTTCGGTTACGACCTAAAGGATGTTCCTGATGGAAGAGAATGGTTTAGAAAAGCCTACCCGGACGCGACCTACAGGCATCATGTCATCTCGGTCTGGATCGATGATTCGAAGGCCTTCAACCCCGGAGAGAAGAGACTTAGGATTTTTACGGTGACCTGTAAAGACGGAACCCAAAAGATCATCCGGTTTACAACGATGCCCCTGGAGACGGGCGAAAGCATATTGACCTGTGAGGATATCACCGAGTCGAGACAGAAGGACCGCGACCTCGATACGCTTATGACGATGACCACGATCCTACGCACCGCTCCCACCCTCGCGCACCTGTTGCCGACCCTTCTTAACCAGGTCCTCGATTTGTTGAGGGCCGAAGGTGCAGCTCTTGCCATACGCAATCCGGCCAACGGCGAGATCCTCGTGGAATGGGCAAACGGGGGCTGGTCAAGCTGGACCGGCAAGCGGCTGCCCTCCGGCGAGGGCATTACGGGTCACGTCATGAAGACGGGTCAATTCTACTTGAACAACCATCTGGAGAACAGCCCGCTTTTTGAATGGCATGATTTGATCGGCGATCTCCGAGCGGGTGTTTGCATTCCCCTCGTTGCACAGGAACAGCCTGTCGGGGCCCTTTGGGTAGGCCGAAAAACGAGCATCGATTACAATGAAACACGACTACTGACAGCAATCGGCGACCTTTCTGCAAATGCCCTTTGCCATGCCACATTCAATGAACAGACCCGAAGGCACTCGCAGCACCTGGCCGCCCTGCGCACGATCGACATGATCATCAGTGCCAACCTCGACCTGGGGACAATCTTCAACGTCTTCCTCGAGCAAATTACGGATAAACTCCATGTGGACGCCGCTGCTATCCTATTGCTCAATATGTCCACATGGACGCTGGAATATGCAGCCGGGAGGGGTTTTCATACCGAGGCGATTCAGGAAAAGCGATTCCGATTGGGTGAGGGCCAGGCGGGTCGCGCCGCGCTCCAATGTTGTCTGGTCAGCACCCCTGATCCGTCAGAAGATCAACATGCCTGTGACGACGTTCAACTTCCGCCAGAGGAGGCGTTCCGCTCCTGCTATGCGGCACCGGTCATCTCGAAAGGCCAGGTCAGAGGCGTCTTAGAGGTCTTTCACCGCGATATCCTCTCTCCCGATCCGGAGTGGCTCGAATTCCTTGAAACCGTGACCGGACAGTTGGCCATTGCCATCGACAATGCCGATCTCTTTAACCATCTGAGACACACCAACACCGAGCTCACCTCTGCTTACGACACGATGCTCGAAGGCTGGTCACGCGCTCTTGACCTGCGCGATGAAGAAACCGAAGGCCACACCCAGCGCGTCACCGAGATAACCCTGCAACTTGCCCGAGCGATGGGCATCCCTGAAGCCGACATGGTCCACGTACGCCGGGGGGCGCTTCTGCACGATATCGGGAAGATGGGTATCCCCGACAGTATCTTATTCAAGCCGGGCCCTCTGACCGCTAAGGAATGGGAAATCATGAGACGCCATCCGGCGATTGCCTACGAATTGCTCTTGCCCATTCCTTTTCTGCGCCCCGCCTTGGACATCCCGTATTGTCACCATGAGAAATGGAACGGGATGGGTTACCCGCGTGGTTTGAAAGGGGAAGAAATACCCTTGGCCGCACGTCTGTTCGCGGTCGTGGATATATGGGATGCGTTACGGTCTGACCGTCCCTACCGTCCTGCTTGGTCCGAGGCGAAGTCACTCAATTACCTCCGCTCCATGAGCGGTAGGCATTTCGACCCAAGGGTGGTGGAAACATTTTTAAAGACGAAAATATGGAAGACCTATCAGATCGACCCGTCGGATTTTGGGATGAAAGAGGATGAGTGGGAGGCCTCCAAAGCCTCTCCCGGCGGAGGAGAATTTTGAGAGACGGAATAAGTATTGGGTTCCATTATTCTGAGCGAGATGAGCGATGAGGGTTAATCGTCTTAGACATCTTTTCCTGCCGCTGCTTGTCTTCGTCGCCTTGGGACTGGTGTGGGAATCCTTTGCCCGCCTGAGTGGCTGGCACGCCGAGATCCTCCCCGGGCCGTTGAAGGCGGCCGCGAGCATGTGGGTGCTCATCTCAAATGGCACCCTGTTTAAACACGCCATCGCCAGCCTTTTTCGCGTAACCTTGGGCTATTACCTGTCTGTCCTGTTGGCTATTCCTTTGGGCATCATTCTGGGATGGTGGAGATTGGGACGGGTGGCTTTCAATTCCTTGATTCAATTCCTCCGGCCGATCTCCCCTTTGGCCTGGATACCCTTGACCATGCTCTGGTTCGGGATTGGCGATAAGCCGGCCATTTTCCTGATCTTCCTATCCAGTTTCTTTCCGTTGTTGGTCTCGACCATGGTCTCTGTAAGTCATATCGACACCACTTACTTCCGGGTCGCCGCCAACTTTAACCTCTCAAAGATTGAAGCGGTCACAAAAATCATCTTTCCGGCGATCCTTCCAAGCATTCTGCCGGCGCTGCGCATCAGCATGGGCATTGCCTGGCTGGTCGTCGTGGCCGCCGAGATGATCGCGGTGAAATCGGGATTGGGTTATCTCATTCTCGATTCTCGAAACGCCCTCCGCATGGACTACGTGATGGACGCGATGGTGATGATCGGGGTGATCGGAATTGGTCTTGACCGAATCATCAGTCAGCTGAGTAGAATTGAATCCGTTTCCTGGGGCGTCCATTCTGGGTAAAGTGATGGGACACATTTTGATTGATGGCCTGAGTAAGGAATATACCGAGCGGAGAGCGAACCCCCGCCGGTTTAATGGCGATGGGAACGGCGGAAGAGGCGAGCGTCTGCTTGTCCTCGACCAGATCGACCTGGAATTCAACAACGGCGAGTTGGTTTGCATCCTCGGTCCTTCCGGCTGCGGGAAATCGACCCTGGTGCGCATCCTGGCGGGGTTTGAAGAGAGCACTTCAGGAAAAGTCCTGATTGATGGGAAGGAGGTCCGCGGGCCCAGCTCGGACCATATCTTTGTATTCCAGCACAGTGGCCTGCTCCCTTGGCTCACGGTTTGGGGGAACGTCAGCCTTGGCGTGAGAAAAATGAAAGACAAGGATAAAATGGGGGACCTGGTTCAACAGAATATTGACATCGTTGGATTGACGGGCTTCGAGCACCTCTATCCGCACCAGCTCTCCGGGGGCATGCAACGCCGGGCCGAACTGGCCCGAGCCTTAGTGGTCAACCCCGATATCCTCTTCATGGATGAACCTTTTGCTGGGCTGGACTTTCTTACCCGAGTGAACTTGCGAGAAGAGATCATCAACATGCACATGCTCATCAAGAAGACGATCATCTTCATCACCCACGATATCGACGAAGCCTTGATCATGGGAGACCGCCTGGTCGTTTTCAGCGACCAACCAGCCAAGGTGAAATTGGCGTTGCCGATGAATTGTTCCCACCCCCGCGATTTCAGCAAAGATGCTCGTTTGTCCGATCTGCGCAAGGACATCTACAGTGCCCTGGGGGTCCATTATGCACTCTGATCCTTCGGTCCAAGACAAGAAACGAACCTCCCCGGCCGTATTGATCGCCATCATCGCAACGGGATGGCTCGTCTTTATCTCCTGCCTGCATCTTCAGCTGAACTTCGAGCCCCGACAAAGGACGGTGGTTCGTATGGGTTACATGCCGGTGATCAGCAACTTAGCCTGTCCCCTGCTCGACTACGCCACCAAAGACGGCAATGGGATACGTTTCGAAGCTTTAAAGTTCTCTTCCTTTGCAGAGATGGGGGAGGCTTTGCGAAATGGTCACATCCAGGCGGCCTTCATCATCGCCCCCCTTGCCATCGTCTTAAGACAACAGGCAGCAGGGGCGAAGGTGGTTTATATCGGCAACCGACACGAGAGTACCCTGGTGGTCAGGAAAGATCTTGAAGTCAGGGATTTCAGAGATCTAGCCAATAAAAAGATTGCTGTGCCGATCCGTTATTCGGGCCACCATGTCGCCATTCGCCGAGTGGCTGAGCAATTTCGAATCAGCGGAGCACAGCTTGACATCGTGGAGATGAACCCTCCTGACATGCCGTCGGCCTTGGCCACAGGGTCCCTGGATGCCTATTTCGTCGGCGAGCCCTTTGCCGCCCAGACGATCCGCGCGGGGAAGTCTAAAGTTCTCTACTTTGTCGAACAGGTCTGGCCCGGCTTCATCTGCAACCTCTTATTGGTGCGACAGGATTTTATTGACGAACATCCTGACCGAGTTCGAATGCTCGTGCAAGGTGCGGCACGGTCCGGGTACTGGGCTCGTGGACACATTAGGGAGGCCGCGACGATCGCCGCCGGCTATTGGAACCAACCTACAGAGCTGATAGAATTTGCCCTCGAGACCCCGAAGAATAGGGTTGTCTTCGACCGCTTTGTTCCAAAGGAAGAAGAGCTGCAGTTTCTTGCCAACGAGATGGTGCGCTTCAAGCTTTTAGAGAAAAATGATATCTCCGGTCTTGTTGACGACAGATTTGCCCTCTGCTCAAACATCGAGGGGATTTCGGATCTGAAGAGTATACTGCATCCAAGATAGTTCTATGATGACAGAGAATTTGTTAGAAAAAAATGGGCTAAAAGATTCGCGGAAAATGTCAATGCTTCGAATCATGCTCAAGCCAATCGCAATAGTTAGTTTCATCCTCTCACTACAATTTATCGTTATCATAACCGGATGTCACAATTCCCAAGGAGTCGTTAAGAAAGAGCCTGATTCCAAATTGGCCGTCCCAAAAAAGTCGGATTCCAAAGCAAGCGCCCGTAATAAACCGAATTCTGAAGTATTTGTCCGTCAATCATCCGCATATGAGAAAGATCGATCCGAGTCCCCTCCGTGGGCCCCTTCCTTCAAAGACAGGACAAAGTATCTTTACTATTACTATCCAGACTTCTTTGTCTATTTTGATGCGGTAAGAGGAGTGTATTTCGTTAATAGGGACGATAAATGGCAAGTTGAACTACGGCTTTCCAGAAAGATTGATTCATCCGCTGAATACGTCATTCTGGAAATGAGCACAGATATGCCTTACCAATTTCATTCAGACGTCGTCAAATGGTTTCCTCCCGGTTACTCAAAAAATCCACCGAAAAAAAA
>Ga0187770_10000962_pt1 | contig 14823 bp, 12 predicted proteins | sample 0116_SJ02_MP02_2_FD_133154 | JGI IMG/M metagenome (GOLD analysis project Ga0187770, IMG submission 133154) | Tropical peat soil microbial communities from peatlands in Department of Meta, Colombia - 0116_SJ02_MP02_20_MG | ecosystem: Environmental > Terrestrial > Soil > Wetlands > Peat | place...
AATAACTTTTTTTTAGGACTCTGAGAAGTCCCCCTCAGCACTCTCTTCTCCCCCAGCCGAAGCGTCAATTTGATTTGATCAAAGTACTCAATTAAAGGGATAGCATATTTTCTTGAGACCTTGGTCATCTCTTTAAACTGAGGGGTAGTAATCTCTCGATGGCTCTTTAAATAGGCGACTAATTCCTGTTTCAGGTTTTCGAACGAGACTTGATGGAGATAAATTTCGCCCTTAATTTTGAACAATGCCCCTTGATGGACGAGATGTTCAAAAATGGCCCGAACTTCCTCCTCTTTTTCAGACCATTGCTCCGACAATTCTTTCGGAGAGGGGGGTTGAAGTCCTCCCTCCAGAACAGCTTCTTCCACACGCTTAACCAAACCCCTCTCATCGGTAGATGAGACTTGGTGGCTGGTCAGTCTCAACTTGTCCTTCTCCAACATAACTTCTTTCGATTGGATGAGCTCGTTGATGAGGATTTGAAAAAGTTTGATTTCCACCTCCGGAGGAAGTTTCGTCCTCAGCTCCTCTTTGGATAACCCAGATTTCATCGGGAATCGCTGATGAAACTCCCTCAACTGCGCCAGAGCTAATTCTTTCAGTGCTTGATATTGTCCCCTCTCGATGACTTTCAATTTTTCAGGATCAACGATCAAAAGAACTTCTCTTTCCGCCATCTTTCTGATGATCGACTGGACCTCGCCGGATGAGATCTCGACTCGGTTTAATAGATCTTCCAAGGTAATACCCCTCATCCCTCCATGCTGAATGTGCTGCCGGAGCGCTTGTTCATTCGTACCGTCTTTGAGGAGAGCTAGGTCGGCGATTACTGAAGAAGAATACCTCCTGTGTTTGTCCGGATGACTGTCCAGAACAACTCCTCCACCTATGGTTTGGATCGCTGCAGAACCCCGGATGACAAAGGTGTCCTGAGGTAAAGCCACCACCGGGCGTTCCAATCTCAGTTGGACGAAGCCACATTCTCCTGGGGGCAGCTCTTCGCGATCCAGCAGAAAGATGGATGCATGCGTGAGAGAGGTGCCAATATGAAACCTCGGCTTGGTGCGGTGCTTTAGGGGTCTGGGCGCATCCGGTAAATATTCAAGGTAAGCATCGATAAGTTGCGTCGGTCTAAGGGTATTCGGCCGTATGAGAACGTCTCCCCTCTCGATTGCCGCCGTTTCGATTCCTTGAAGATTCACGGCTGTTCGCTGCCCCGCAAAGGCTTTTTCCACGCTTTTATTATAGACCTGGAGGTTCCTGACCTTCCCTTCTACCCCAGAAGGAAGGATTTGAACTATCTCTCCCAAAGAAAGGCTACCGGAAATCATGGTCCCTGTCACAACGGTTCCAAAACCTTTCATCATGAAGACACGGTCGATCGGCAAACGGAATAAGCCATCGGCTGATCTCCCCTCAATCCCTCGTGACAGCAGGTCGAGGGTGGAGAGGAGCTGAGGAATTCCTTCCCCTGTCACCGAGGAAACGTCAAGGATCGGGGCATCTTTTAAGAAAGTTTCCTGCACCATTTCGTGCACTTCCTCCCTAACCAACTCCAATAATTCCCGGTCAACCAAATCGATCTTCGTCAGAACGACCAACCCTTTTTTCACTTTCAAGAGTTTACAAATATCTAAATGCTCTCTCGTCTGAGGCATTACTCCTTCGTCCGCAGCGATGATCAATGCAACCAGGTCGATCCCCCAGGCTCCCCCCACCATATGTTTCACGAACTTCTCATGGCCAGGGACGTCAATGATTCCCAACCGTATCCCGCTGGGTAGGTCTAAGAAGGTGAATCCGAGTTCAATGGTAATCCCTCTTTCCTTTTCCTCCTTGAGCCTATCCGTATCCACACCTGTAAGAGCCTTCACAAGGGAAGTTTTCCCGTGGTCAATGTGCCCCGCAGTCCCAAGAATGACATGTTTCATCGGACAGCCCTATGAATAGCAGTACTCTTTTAAACATAACAAAAAGCCCTCCGTCTTTCAATTCTATTTCTTTCTCTATTTCTTTCTCCTGTCAAACGATAAGTAGTACGGCTCAAGAAAAAGAAAGAATTGAAAGAGGGCTGCAAGAAAGTCCCTATATATTGAACCGGAATAGTATACCCTTCTCCATGATGGAACTTTCCTACGATAGCCATGTGGGACCCTTTCTTTTGTTGATTTCATCGCTATCTCCTGTTGATGAGTGAAGCAAGAGGTTTAAGATCAAGGGAAAGAGGACCGTGCTGCCCTCGGATGCAGAAAAATCAAGGCTTAGAAGAGTGGGTTCTTCCGATGTTCAATTCCTGTTGAAAAATATGCTTCCTCAGTACGTACTTCTTCAATTCTCTTAGATAATTAAATTTTAGGATAAATCGATTCAAAAAATATCCTGAGATTTCAATAGGTTATTTCTTTGTGGTTTATGGCTAACAAAACACAACATCTTGTGGTTTAAGAGATAACTTACCAAACCTCGATGTTTATAACCTGTTTATACGCCATTCCTCGGATAGCATATTCTTGCTTCCTTTCGATAATAAAAAGAGGGGAGAAATCCATCTTCTTCCCCTCTCTCTGAAGGTTTATAAAACAGGATTTAATCTATTAAGGATTACTTTACCGCACTCTTTAGCAGATTACCTGCTTTAAATTTTGCCACTCTGGTGGAAGGAATCTTGATTTCCTTTCCGGTTTGTGGATTTCTGCCCATTCTTGCCCTCCTCCTCGCCACAGAGAAGGTTCCAAATCCTGTCAAGGCCAGCTTGTCTCCCTTTTTCAATGCCTTGGTCACCGTATTAGTAAATGCATTGAGGGCCTTCTCAGCTGACGCTTTCGAGATCTTGGCCTCCTTCCCTATGCTGGCGATCAAATCCGCCTTCGTCATGCAAATCACCTCCTTTTATCGGGGGAAATATTTTCTCTGATAGACAATGGTATCGGGTTACTAAAAACGATGCCCATCATAGCCCATCGCTCTTTTAAAAGTCAAGTCTTTATTTTCAGAAATTTAATCTTCTTATCCACGACATTTCCTATTATATAAACGACTCCGTTAACTCAGAGAGGACTTCTTCAAGGCTTCCTGGTCTCTCCGATCCAATCTTCTGGAGGACCCTTTCGACCCGATTCCTAAGTTCTGGTCTGGAAAGATCCTCGACCGACTGATAAACTCCCACTCTCCTTCCGAATCGAAAGTTATCCTTTTCTTCTTCGGGAAGCGAGAGATACCGGTCAATGAGATTTAACATCTTTTCCTTTTCTTCTGGAAGCTTTCCTTCCACTTCCTGGAGGAGGTTCAGGATGTGATCGCTGACAAAGGTACTTGTGATCCCCTCCAAATGGTCGATCAAAAGCCTTTCTTCCTCTATCATCTCATCATCGCTCATGAGGACAAATTCACCTTTTTCAATTTTCTGGTAAAGAAGCATCGTTTTTAAGACTTTTAATGTCCGAACTCTAATGAAGTCGGCGTTGATCTGATTAAGAACCTTTGCCGTCTCCACGGCGTGCTCTCGCCACATCCCTTTCCCTCCCAACCCAAGGATCACATATTCTGAAAGGGAGATCCCCGACTCCTTTACTCTTCTCCCTGCCTCGATATGCTCCTGAGCGGTCACCCCCTTTTTGACAAATTGAAGGAGGGGATCGCATCCAGTCTCTAAACCGATGTGGATTCTGGAAAGTCCAGCGCGGCGCAGATCCCCAAGCTCTTCAATCTTTTTCCTGGAAACCGTTTTGGCTCGGGCGTAAGTGGTAATCCTTTCGATAGACGGGAAGACTTTTTTCAGATATTTCAATATCTCAGCTAACTCGCCGGTTTTGAGAATCAGGTTATCTCCATCTTGCAGAAAGATGTTCTTTCCACCGCTGTAGAGCCATAAGGCCACACTGTGAAAGCCGTCTGAATCGTGTTTCGGATCCTGCAAAATGGAATTGACGAGGGGAGCGGCGATCTCTCCTCCAAACCCATATTTCCAGGACAAGGCTCTTATCTCTGAGACAATTTCTTGAACAACGTCAATGTCCTGTTTTACTTCTTCCGGATTCTTGATGCTAAATTTCTCTTCTTTGTAGGTGTGGCAAAATTCGCAGCGGTTCCATGGGCAATTCCTTGTTACCCTCAGGAGGAGGCTATGGGATTCACTCGGAGGACGGATAGGGCCCTGCTCAAAACGAAGCTTCGTCATGAAACATATCCCTTGAAAGATTTTATTGACCGGCAGTGCCCGGTCTCACCAGAGCGAAATAAGTGGGCGCAAGGCGCACCATATGAATTGACATCACGTTTCTCAGAAGCCCGCCATGCCTGTCCCGTCTCAACGGGAAGGGGGAACTTCATTGAATCTTCATCCTGATGAAAACTAAAACTTTGGCATCTCTTTTTCCAATCGAGATGCTAAGGCATTGGGGTCAATCTGCAGGATCGTGAAGATTTTATTCTCAATGCGACGGATTTCCCCCTTCAGCTGCCCTAAGGTATTCCTGCCGCTCGGCTGTTTGCCGTATCTCTCTACGAGATCTTTAAATCTCTCCTCCAACAGAACAATCCGATCATGCATGACGCGTTTATCCGCATAGTTTACCACTTCTTCTTCAGAGACGGTCGACGAGCTTCCTTCTTTCCCTAACCTGATATGTTGTGCCACGACCTCCCCCACCCTTTCGTATCCCATTCCTTTCAAGAGCTGACGGCCTGTCTTGGCGTGATCCTCCTTTGTCTTGAGGCACTCAGTTTTGGCAAGGTCATGTAATAAAGAGGCCGCCTCCACTAAATCGAGATCAATCGTTTGCCCTTTCTTATTCAATTCCAGGGACAGAAAGAGAGCTACTCTTGCCACTTCGAGGCTGTGGTGAATAATATGTTCCAACGTCCCGTGTTGCTCCATCAGCCTCAAGCATTCTTCCCTATTGGGGATCATCTCCATGAGCAGTCTTGCGACCGGAAAGTACCCGGTAGGCAGGATTAAAGGGCACAATATGGAATGATATAACAACCCTGGAAAGCCTGGCCGTGCCTGTCCAGTCTTGACAGGACAGAAAAGAGCTTCACTACCTTCTCAAAAGAACAGCTTCTCCCAAGGGATCTCTTTCTCCAACGCCCGATCTTTTTGCCGGGTGGCCGAATGCTACGACGGCCATCAATTCCAAATCCCTACCCAGCCCTAATAACTCTCCTACTTTCTCTTTGTTCTTCAAAATCTCTCCCAACCACACGCCCCCTAATCCCAGGGAGTGTATGGTGAGGAGCATATTTTGAATGCAGGCTCCTATTGCCTGAACATCCTTTGTTCTGTCATAAACTCTCGAATGATCCAAGAAAACCCCGATGCAGACTGGAGCCCCTCGGATGATGGATCCAGAGTGGGTCAGGGTGGCCAGGGACTCTTTCAACACCGGGTCCTGAAAGATGGCAAACTTCCAAGGTTGGTTGTTTTTCCCGGAAGGGGCCCACACAGCGGATTCAAGAATCTGATTCAGCGCGTCAGCCGAAACCGGTTCACCGGTAAACTGACGGACAGACCTTCTCGCTCTGATAGCTTCGATGACCGGATTCTTGGCGCCCATCTTCTTACCCTTGATCCTTACCGAAAGGGCTTAGGTGGTTCCTATCCTAAATCTTAGCCTGAACCTTAACCTCAACCTTAAACTGTTAGGAATCTATGGGTTCTCCTCCTTTTTCTTTAAAAGGCAACGAGGGCTGACTTTCGATCTGATCCAATCTAAAACTGAATTTATCCAATCGTCTCCTGGCTTCCTCGAACTTATTCACAGCGTTGATGAGATGTTTTCCCACTAACAGAAAATCCTCTTGAAAGCCTCCGATATCTTTCTTCAGGCCGGAAAGCAAGGCCTGTATCTTGAGCGCATCCTTCTCGATCTGTAATCCTTTCAACCCGAGAATAATCACCTGGAGATACGCATAAAAAGAGTTCGGAGAGACGGGGATCACCCTTTTCGTCAGTGCGTAGTTCAAGACCCCTTTCTCTTCCCCGAAAGACTCATCCTTGGTAATCGTTTCATAGTAGACGTTTTCCGCGGGAATATAGAGCAAGGCAAAATCGTAGGTTCCTTCTTGAGGAAGGATATACTTATTCGCAATGTCGTCAATGTGTTTCTTCACATCTCTGTAGAAGATCTTCTGATATGTCTTCCTCTCCTCATCGGCCTTGCATTCGACGACTCGTTTGAAATTGTCGAGAGGGAACTTGGAATCGATGGGAACAAGTTTTTCGCCTATTCGCACCACCGCATCCACCCGCTCCCCACTTAAGAATGTGTACTGAAGGGTGAAGAATTCGGGCGGAAGGATCTGGGACAACAGTTCTCCCAAGAATTGTTCGCCCAAGCCTCCTCTCAATTTAGGAGGCCGAAGAATCTCCTGAAGGGTGGCGATGTTCTTTCCTACCTCGTGTATCTGTTCGCTGGTCTTGGAAAGCTCTCCGAGCTTTTCACTCACCTTGCTGATCACTTCTCTGGTGCTGTCCAGCCGTTGACCAATCTGCCCGCTCGAGTTCTGAAGTTGCTGGTTCACCATCTGGAGCTGTTGATTCACCTGTTCATTAATGGCTCTCAACTGTTCGGTGAGGAGGGAAATATTCTTGTTAAGCCCGTCGCCCATCTGCCCTCTGAGTTGTTCCAATTGCTGCTGCATCAAAGCCCACATCGGCTGCGAAGATGAATTCGCTTTGATCTCCTCGAGCCTCCTCCTCCACCGCTGTTCCATCAGGGAAAAAAGAACCGCCCCCAAGGCCACGATCAAAATCAAAAGCACATAGATTCCTTGCATTCTTACTCCTTACTGTCACGGATGTTGGATGATAAGATGTCCTTCCACTTTCTTACCAGCAGGGTTCGTAACCAAGACACTCCACACGCTCTCTTTTTGAAGTTCCTCAACAGGAACGGGGAATTCTACTTTGAGGGGACTTCTACCTGAGAAAGTGAGACCTCCCTTGAAGCTTCCCAATAATTTAAATGAAAGTATGAGGGCGGAACTCCCCCCCTCACATCTGGCCTCGGCCTCCACCTGTTCCGCATGGCCTCCACCCTGAACGGGAGGAGGTGAGATGGAAAAATTGAATTCCTCTCCACCCCGGGGCCCGATCTTGAACGGAAAGATAACGAAGGTCCTTTCGAGGGAATTATTTTCTAAACGGATATCATCAGAAGGCAACTCCGGAGAGATAGAAACCTTCACTCTGGAGATTCCAGCAATTCCGACCCGATAAGGGGGAGCAACGAGGTAACGATTTCCGAAATTGGCTTTTAATGCCTCGGAAATGAAATGGTCAAATTCCGAAATCCTCTGGTCGTTCACGAAAACTTGGATCTGAAAGATAGCCCCTTTACGGAGATCAGTTTCGCCGGCATTCGAGAGGATAATCATTAGTTCTAAGTCTTCTGTCAAGTCCAAATCTTTTACCATGATTTCCGGTCCAACAGGAGGCCCATCCAGTATTCTCTTCAGGCTGTTACCCTCTTCATCGGACTCCTTCACCTCACCCGTGAACTCGACACGGGCAAGAATTTCGTGGCGGCCGGCAAGGGTTAAGGGAGTGGTGAGGGTAAGATTTCCCTTGGGCGGAAGAAAAAGCTGATCAGAAAGGCTTTTCATAGGATAAGTCCCCTCTGGGAGCCCATCAACAAAGATCCTCAGATTCCAAACTTTTAGAGGAAGCGGGCGGTGTCCAGCGTTGGCAACGGTGACTGACAATTTCCTCTGGGTGTTGAGAAAAAGGTCGATAATGTGAAGGCCGGGAAGGAGGGGTTTGGCCTCCGATTCTTCTTTTCCCAAAACCTTAGGGAAAACATTACTCAAATTATCTTCTTCAACTGTCTTCTCTTCCTTATCCAGAACTGCCTGGACGTCGTGCCTACCGACTAACTCAACCGGAGTGGTGTAGAGGGTAGCACCTCCTGGCTCAAGAAAGCTCTGATCCGGAAGGGCTCCAAGAGAGCCTTTCCATTTCAAAAGACCGTCCACGTAAATCGCCAAACTCCCGACACCGTGCGGAGCAGGCCCCTTCCCAGTATTTGAAAGCCTCACCTCTATCTTTCCAGTCTCACTTAAAGAAATATCCGAAACGGAAAGATGAGGGAGGAGAACAGGTTGGGGTACAGGGGGTGGGACAGGCGAAGCGGATGGGGATTGAGTGGCAACGTGTGCGGCGCAACCGAAGAATAAAACAAAAACGCCCAGGATTGCAGTTGCCCCTTTAAACATGAAGAAAATGTAATCTCCTTGAAAATCAAAATAACGCAACACACAACGAAATGCAAGGAGTTTTCCCTTCGAACCTTGACACCTATTGTCTAAAATTGTATCTCCTTTATAAGGTTAGGAATGACCCGGGAGGAATGGTGGAGGATCTTATTGACCTCCTCTCCCCCCTGAGGGGACAGGGAGAGGAGGAAGGAGAAGAAAATGTCTTGGAAGTTGGCTGTTGTAGCTGAGCGATGCTCAGGATGTAAAATTTGCGAGTTAGTTTGCTCCATCAATCGTTTCGGGGTGAACAACCCCAAAAAGAGCGCCATTCGGGTGATGGTCGTCTACCCTCACCCAATCATACGAATGCCCATTGTCTGTCGACAATGCAAGATTGCAAAATGCATCGAAAATTGTCCGACCGGAGCCATCACAACCAAGGATGGTATCTACGATATTGACAGCGAAAAGTGTATCTCATGTCAACAGTGTGTGATCTCCTGTCCCTTCGGCGCTGTCTTTCTTCACGAGGAGATCGAAACCCCTTTTAAGTGCAATCTCTGCAATGGAAATCCACGCTGTGTGGAAGCTTGCCCCAAAAATGCACTCCTCTTTTTGCCGGAACATGTCTTGGGTCAGGCTCAACGGATGACCAGTGTCTTAAAATATGTGCACATGAAAGAGGTGGAGTACGTGGAAAAGGGCGAAAGGAAGGTTCTAAGGTATGCCGACATCGAAAAGGGAAAAGCGGAAGATTAAGGGTGGATATTTCTGGAATATCCTCTGGGTTGATCTCGATCGCGATGAGACAAAGCCTTTGGAATTTCACGAAGCCTTTGCCTCAAAATATATTGGTGGAAGGGGATTCGGAGCCAAGCTGGTTTGGGACCAGCTCCAAAAGGGAACCATTGATCCCCTCGGTCCTGAAAACCTCTTGGTGATTTCTCCCGGACCTTTGGCAGGTCTTTACCTTCCCGCCTCGGGGAAAACATCCTTCGTCTCCATCTCTCCCGAAACAGGAATTTATGGTGATTCGAGCATGGGAGGTTCATTTGGTGCGGAACTCCGACAGGCTGGTTTCGATGCCCTGGCTATTCTCGGAAAGGCAAGGTCGCTTTCTTATCTCTGGATCGATAATGGAGGAGTAAAAATCATTCCCAATGAGAAACTAAGAGGCAAAGGAAGTTTGGAGAGCGAAGGGATGATCAAGGAGGATCTGAAGGATGAACATATTAAAGTAGCTACCATTGGCCCTGCAGGAGAGAACGGGGTCCGATTTGCCTGTGTCACTTCAGATTGGGGAAGAAACTCGGGAAGGACTGGCATCGGTGCAGTCATGGGGGCAAAAAACCTAAAGGCCATCGCTGTCCGAGGTTCCAAAGATCTTCCTGTTTTTGATCTTCCAAGGCTACAAAAAGCTTCGGAGGCCTCTTTTCAGAGTCTGAGGGAGAATAAGAATTTTACGTTCTGGCAGGAACAGGGCCTCATGTCCGTCATCGATTATGTCAACGAAGCGGGCGTCATGCCAACCTATAATTTCAGGGAGGGTGTTTTCGAGCATGCCAAGAAGATCAATGGCTATGAGATGCTCTCAAAATATAAGATCGGGGATACCTCCTGCTTTGCCTGCCCCATGGCCTGTGGCAATGTCTGCTTGGTGAAAGAGGGAAAATATCGAGGAACGGTGGTGGAAGGGCCGGAGTATGAAACGGCTTGCATGTTTGGTTCCAATATCGGAGTCCAAAATTTTGCGGCCATCCTCAAGGCAAATCAACTCTGTGACGAACTCGGAATCGACACGATCACTGCTGGGAATCTGATCGGCGTGCTGATGGAGGCGCAGGAGACCGGACTTCTTTCGGAAAAGGACCTGGACGGCCTCAACCTCAAATGGGGAGCTGAAGAGGCCATCTTAGACACGGTTCATCGCATCGCACACCGGAAAGGAATCGGGAATATTCTTGCTGAAGGGAGCTTCGGGGTGATCAAACAGTGGCCCCAACTTCGGCCTATCATCTCACAGGTGAAGGGGCTGGAGCAATCCGCCTACGATGCGCGAATTGCCATCTCTATGGCATTGGGATATGCCACTTCAGATATTGGAGCACATCATGCCCGCGCCTGGACAATCGCCAAGGAGTTGGAGATGGGAATGGACTGGCCATTGGAAAAGAAGGCCGATCTGGTGATTTACCACCAGACACTCAGGCCCTTGTTTGACATGCTTGGCGTCTGCCGGTTGCCCTGGATTGAGCTCGGTTTTAATGAGCATCAATATGCAGAATTCTATTCAGCCGTCACAGGCATCGAGACCACATTGGATGAACTTCTCCAACGGTCTAGAGACCTTTATGACCTTACCCGGGCCATCAATATGAAGCTCGGCGTTTCCCGGAAGGATGATTATCCTCCTGAAAGGGTCTTCAACTTGGCGATGACCGAAGGGCCCCATGCAGGGAAGATCTTAAAGCGGGAAGATTATGACGCGATCCTTGATATCTATTATCAGAAAAGAGGCTGGACTAAAGATGGCTTGGTTGATAAGAAGAAAATTGAGGGGTTTAATGATCCGCTGATGACAATGTGAACAAGTTAAGCGCTTATCATCTGCGCACAGGGTTAACTATATGAACGGCTAAATAAGTTGAAGCCCATGCGGTGTCATTGCGAACGGAGTGAAGCAATCTCATGAGGTTGCTACGTCGTCCCGCCATGGCGGGACTCCTCACAATGACTGCCTTATTAAACCGTTCACTATAATATCTTTATCTTGACCTTAACCTCAACCCAAGGATTTATGTCTGACCCAATCGTTGTCTTCATTACATGCGGCTCTGAAGAGGAAGGGCTGAAGATTGCGAATGCCCTCGTGGAGGGGCATTTGGCCGCCTGCGTCAACCTTATCTCCCCGATCCGGTCTATCTACCGATGGGAGGGAAAAATCTTGGACGAAAAAGAATGGTTATTGATCGTCAAGACGCAAAAAGACAGATTTGGGGAGTTGGAGAAAAAAGTGAAGTCCCTTCACTCTTATTCCGTTCCTGAAATCATCAGCCTTCCGATTGTGGAGGGTTCTTCGGCTTATCTCGATTGGATCAGAGAGAACACAGAGAGTGGAAAGTAGAAGGTGGAATGTAGAATGGGGCGCTCAACCCCTTGAATCCTTAAGTAAGGTTTGGTTTCCTAAGATGAAAGTCCGTGTTCTGCTCGAACGTGTAAGCCACCTTTAGGAGCATTCCTTCGTCAAAGTGCTTCCCCATCAATTGAAGGCCAATCGGAAGCCCTTCGTGGCTGAACCCGCAGGGAATGGCAATTGCCGGAATCCCTGCCAAGTTGACCGGAATGGTATGGATATCGGATAAGTACATCTGGAGGGGGTCTTCTGTCTTCTCACCGATTCGGAAGGCCGGTGTGGGTGCGGTCGGGGACACAATGACATCCACCTTTTGAAACGCCTCATCAAAATCTCTTCTCATCAGAGTTCTTACCTGTGACGCCTTACGGTAGTAAGCTTCATAATACCCAGCCGACAGGACATACGTACCCAGAATGATCCGCCGTTTTACCTCTTTTCCAAATCCTCTCGCGCGGGTCTGTGTATACATCTCCATCAGATCCCGGTACCCTTTCGACCGAAAGCCGTACTTTACTCCATCATATCGCGCCAGATTGGAGCTCGCCTCCGCGGTCGCAATAATGTAATAGATCGCCACCGCATACTCCGTATGAGGTAAAGAGATTTCCCGAATTTCCGCTCCCCATTTTCTGAAAGAATCAATCGCGCCCTCGACTGCTTTCTCCACCTCCGGGTCAATCCCTTCGACAAAATATTCTTTGGGAATTCCAACTCGAATTCCTTTGATATCCTTTTTCAATGACTGCTTATAATCCGGGACTTCCTCTTTGACAGAGGTCGAGTCACACGGATCGTATCCGCTGATCGTATTCATCAGGATAGCGCAGTCTTCCACATCTTTTGTGATCGGGCCGATCTGGTCCAAAGAGGAAGCAAAGGCTACCAACCCATATCGTGACACTCGACCATAAGTCGGCTTCAATCCCACCACACCACAGCAGGCGGCCGGTTGTCGTATCGAGCCCCCTGTATCCGTGCCCAGAGCAGCCACACATTCATCGGCTACCACGGCCGCTGCCGAACCACCACTGGAACCTCCTGGGATCCGTTCAAGATCCCAGGGATTATGGGTGATTTGAAACCCTGAATTCTCCGTCGAGGAACCCATGGCAAACTCATCCATGTTGAGCTTTCCCAAAAAAACGGCATTCTTCTCTTTGAGTTTCCTGACCACCGTCGCGTCATAAAACGGGACGTATCCTTCTAAAATCTTAGAGGCGCAAGTCGTTTGAATTCCTTTCGTGCAAAGGACATCCTTTAGGCCAAGGGGGATCCCGGCAAGGTCTCCAATCTCTTCTCCCTTAGCAATCTTTTGATCCACTTCATCCGCCTGCCGAAAAGCCTCTTCCCCGGTTAACCGAAGATAGGCTTTGATCTTTCCTTCCACCTCTCCGATACGCCGGCAGAAAGCCTCGGTGGCCTCTCTCGAGGTGACCTTCTTCTTCACTAAGAGATCGTGCAACTCATGAATCGTCAGTGCGTGTAGGTCCATAAATACTTCGTTAGCTCAAAATGAAAATGTCAAATGCCAAAGCTCAAGGTTCAAACCAAATCCAAAGTTCAATTGTCAAGAATATTTAAAATTTGAACTTTGACATTCCTTTGAGATTTGGGTTTTGACATTTGAAATTGATATTATTCGATGATCCTCGGCACCTTAAAATGCCCCTCTTCCTCATCGGGTGCAATGGCTAACACCTCTTCTTGTGGCAACGAAGGTTTGACTTCATCTTCCCTAAAGACATTGTAGACAGGGATGGCGTGGGAAGTGGCCTCCACTCCAGAGGTATCGAGCCTGTTCAATTGTTCCATGTAGGTGAGGATTTGCTCCAATTGGCTCCCGAAGGTCACCTTCTCTTCCTCAGACAACTCAAGGCGAGCCAGCCTTGCGACTTTTTCAATATCCATTTTCATTCTTATGTCCCCCTAAGTAGGTTGTCCTATCATCTCTATAATTTTATTCAGGCTCTCTTCTAATTTCTCACGCTGGTTGCGGAACTCTAACGCTTTCTCTCTTACTTCCTGAACGACCTCCGAAGGGGCCTTAGAAAGAAACTGCTCGTTGGACAGCTTCTTCAAAACGAAGGTACTCTCTTTCTCAATTCTCGCTATCTCCTTTTGCAGTCTTCTCGCCTCCTCTTCCATTCGAGACCGTTCCATGGGGACAAAGATTTCAACATCCCGAACAGCCACAAAAGCGCTATAGAGTGGTTTCTCAAGACTCCGGCCGAACTCAAACGTCTTGACCAGGGCGAGAGACTGAATAAATGGCTGATTTTCGCGGAGCCTCTTCTCCACTTCTTCACTCTTTGTGCGGAGGAGAACCACGATCCGTTCTCCTGGTGGAAGGTTCATCTCTCCCCGGATGTTTCGAATGGCACTGATCACTTCGATGATCAGTCCCATCTCATCGGCCACGGATTCGTCATCGCATCTTCCGTGCGGTTTCGGAAATTCTGCAACCATGATCGATTCATTCTCTCCTCGCTGGGGAAGCTGTTGCCAGATCTCTTCCGTGATAAACGGCATAAAGGGATGGAGCAGTCTGAGAAGAGCATCGAGGACCTCCGAAAGCGTTCGTTTAGTAAGCTCCTTCCTTTTCTCGCTCCCTTCCTGATAGAGGTAGAGTTTGGCCACCTCGAGATACCAATCGCAGAATTCATGCCATATAAATTGGTAGAGCGCATGGGAGGCTTCGCTGAATCTGTAACCTTCTAACGATTCCCGGACATCCCGTATCACCTGATTTAACCTTTCCCGGATCCAGAGGTCGGGAAGACCAAACTCTCTGACAGAAACGTCGCTGGTTTTTTCTTTGATATCGGTTTCTCCAAGATTCATCAGGACGAAACGTGAGGCATTCCAGATCTTATTGACGAAGTGGCGGTAGCCTTCGGTCCTCGACTCCGAAAGTTTCAAATCGCTTCCGGGCGTGGTCAGCGCCGCCAGCGTAAAACGAAGGGCATCCGCGCCAAAGCGGTCGATGAGTTCAAGCGGATCGACCACGTTTCCGCGGGTCTTCGAATATTTTTCACCCCTCTCGTCTCTGACCAAACCATGGATATAGACGTCCCTGAAAGGGACGTCACCCATAAACTTCAGGCCCATCATCATCATCCTGGCTACCCAGAAGAAGAGGATGTCGAAGCCCGTCACGAGGACAGAGGTTGGATAGAACCGCTTCAACAACTTCGTCTGCTTTGGCCATCCCAAAGTGGAAAAAGGCCAGAGGGCAGAACTGAACCAGGTATCTAAGACATCGGTCTCTGGAGTCAGATGATCACCGCGGCATTTCGGACAAGTGGCAGGTGTTTCTTTCGACACCATGACTTCTCCGCATCGATCACAATACCAGGCCGGGATGCGATGCCCCCACCAAATCTGCCGAGAAATGCACCAATCCCTTATATTCTCCATCCACTCAAAATAGGTCTTCTCCCAGACCTCAGGGATGATTCGGGTCCGGCGATCCCGGACCGCCTCGATGGCCG
>Ga0187770_10000963_pt1 | contig 14815 bp, 14 predicted proteins | sample 0116_SJ02_MP02_2_FD_133154 | JGI IMG/M metagenome (GOLD analysis project Ga0187770, IMG submission 133154) | Tropical peat soil microbial communities from peatlands in Department of Meta, Colombia - 0116_SJ02_MP02_20_MG | ecosystem: Environmental > Terrestrial > Soil > Wetlands > Peat | place...
TAGTCAGAAGGACCATTCTTCGCAGGCGGGCGGATTCTCCGCTGATAGAAATCCACGCACCGGGCTGGGGATAACCATCCCACCAGAGGAAGGAATTGTAGGGCCGACAATTCTCGGTCAGCCTGTTTATTCTTGCCATTTGTAAAAATCACATCTTTTATAAGAAAAGTTGGCCGGTGAGTATTGTATAGCGCATGGAGCATGGCGCATAGGGAATGGCGGGAATATCCCCATGAGGCGTTGAGGCTTAGGGTGCAAGAGGAACCTGCATATATCGCCCTCCCCCAGTTTTTTCTCTCATGGGAAGATTTCAGAAAGTCATCGACACAGAAGGGCGGGTTTCCAAACCTTTAGAATGCGGCCATTCTGGATGGTATGGGAAACCCTCGTCGGTATTAAGGATCAGCTTCGGTTAGGATTTGGGACTCCTTGCCCAGGCCAATTCAAGGTGGCCGCCCTAAAGCTTCTCCAACCCGTCCCTCTGTGTCTTGGCGTAGGGGGCCTCTGGTTTCCCGACCGGGGTGGGTCCCTGAAGAGGCTTCATCGGCCCAACCGCTGTGGAGTCGGGCTGGGCGGGCTTCAAGGGGAAGCCGAGTTTCAAGGTGATTCCGAGGCTTGATGCCTTTGCCCCAATGAGGGCCTTATGAAGCCTTGGAAGGGACTTACCCCGGTCGAGCAGGAAAAAACTGCGGGTGGGCAAAAGCTGCATATGTATTGACATACCCAACCGCTTTTTTTATACTTGCCACAGCCAAAAGGAAACCCCTGTTGACGGAGGAGATCATGCCGCTGAAAATCAGCTCCCGTGAAAAACGTCCTACCTACTTTGAGATCACGCTTGAAGGCCGGCTCGACACGGACACCAGTCCGCAGCTTGAGGCTCTGCTCAACCAGCTGTTTCAAAATCCGGTGCGGGGTCTACAGTTGAACATGCGCGGCGTGGACTACGTCAGCAGCACTGGGATCCGGGTCGTCCTGCTCGCCATGAAGAAGATCAAGGCCGGGGCCGGGACCTTCATGATGGCAGAGTTGCAGTCTCCGGTGAAAAAGGTCTTTGACATTGCCCAAATATTGCCCAGCGAGAACCTCTTCACAAGCATATCGGAGGCGGACGCCTACTTCGACGCGATCCAGAAGAAAGAACGGAATAAATAGCCTGCTTCGGGGCTTTCACCCACAACTCATCGCGGCGAGGTAGGGTGTTGGTAAGTCGCCCCACATTGTCGATCAGTATTGACCTTTCTCTATACACAGAAGCAAAAAAAGACGCAACTAAATTTGCTTATAGGCAAAAAAACGTCATGTCCGAAAAAGGAGAGGAAAGGCGTAAGCCTCGGTGTCAGGCAACGGTAAGTCGGTATTGGCGATTTGATACGTCCTCCATAAAAAAGTTGGCGTGTTCAATTGCGGAATGCGGATTGCAAAATTAGCTTAAAGCTCAAAGTTCAAAGCCGAAAGCATCCGCCTATGCCGAAGCTCCAGCGGGCAGGCAAAACCGATCCTGACCTTCATTCTCCCTACGGGTACTTCGGAAACAAACCCCCAGGCCAGTTTCTAATGGCAGGGTAGACGGAATCAACGGGTGCGTCCTTAGGCTGGGCATAATAAGCCAGGATGCTGAAAAGAATCTGCATTTTCGGCGCGGAAGGACATCAACACAAGAAAAATGGAGCCCCACGAGCAAAGCCCGTGGTCTTCTGCGTAGGCGGATAAATCGTCAATGCGAACTTGGGTTCACAGGGAAAATCGGTCTTGACGAAAAGTCAAAGAAGTCGTATCTTTCTACATTAGGCGCCCATAGCTCAGTTGGATAGAGCGTCGGACTACGAATCCGCAGGTCGGGCGTTCGAGTCGCCCTGGGCGCGCCAATATAATCAATGCGTTAGGCAACTGTGCATAACGCTTATATTTTTATTTTATACGCTATTTGTGATTCTCACCTTGATTTAAGCGCTACCACAACTACCGCAGTTCCAATCGTTTTAAACGATTTTTCATGGGTAGGGACATCGAATTGGTTGCTCCTGTCAAGGGGCTAACAGTTATATAAGGGTGGCTACGTCCGCTGACTTCTTCCTTAAACCTGGAATCAGGTTTTTTCGAAGACGCAAGTAGTTGATATTTCTGTATGGGAATTTTCTAAGATGATAGCATTTAGACTTTTTCGAAAGTCTCAACAGATAGTGAGCTCTCCCCGAAAGGGTTTCTGTCTCGTGCCATTCACCTATCTCTTGGATTAACAAGTATTCATCTTCGAAAAGCACTAACACTAAGGATTCACAATGATCAGCCAAAAAGAGGAAGCAGTTTAGAGTTACTGCCTTGCAGAGTTCCTAATGATCCAATGCCTCTGATCGGCAAATCATCTCCTTCAAATTTGAGGATAGACATGTGTTCGATCCCCGGTCTCTCCAGTGATCGATAAATGTACCATGCCCATGCATGGAAAGGAATCGTTGTAGGATGCTGGCTATGACGATCTCATTCAGGGATGTTACGAATACATGAGCTTTCTTGCCAATCCCACATATCGGTTAAACTCGACGCTCTCTTTCATCTCCATGTGTCGAGGCCGGGGAAGGTTGATGACGATAACTTCTCTAATCGTTCCCGGCCTGGGTGTCATCACCAAGATCCGGTCGGAAAGAAATACGGCTTCAGAAATGTCATGGGTCACAAACAGAACCGTCTTTGATTTCTCCATCCAGATCTTCTGAAGCCATACGTTCATCTCGTCCCGAGTCATTGCATCCAATGCCCCAAAGGGCTCATCCATAAGAAGCAAGGGCGGATCATGGATCAGAGCTCGGCAAAATGAAACCCGTTGTTGCATCCCTCCGGAGAGTTCCCACGGTTGTCGTTTCTCGAACCCCTCCAAACCCGCAAGGCGAATAAGGTTCATCGCTTTTTCTATGTACTCTTCCTTTTGAAACCCTCTTCTCATTTCAATCTGAAGCAGGATGTTTCGAATGACATTTCTCCAGGCCAGGAGAACTGGATTTTGGAAAACGATTCCCACATTTGGATGGGGACCTGTGACCCGTTGCCCATTGACCCAAATCTCCCCCTTCGAGCGAGGTAAAAGCCCGGCAACCACCTTGATGAGGGTGCTCTTGCCACATCCGCTCGGCCCCACGATGGAGACGAATTCTCCTGCCGTACATGAAAAATTCACATCCTCCAGTGCGTGGATACTTCCACCTTTATAAGGATAAATTACCCGACATCTTTCGATCTCTATGGCCTTGGTCATTCAGATTGTCCCCGGTCCTTTCCTTTCCCGCCCCATAGATGGATTAATTCTTCGGAAGGAAGTCATTTGTCGCAAATTTACTGGCAGGTATCTCTCTTGCCTGTGGCAGATTATCGTATTTTGCGCTCATCTCTCTCAGTGCCTCAATATTCTTTGGGTCTTGCCAGCCCAATGGGTCCGGGAGCATTTTGAGTTCTTTGAAACTCTTTAAGTACAACAAAAGGGTATCCCGATCTACCATAGGGAAATGCTTCTTCGAAATGGCCGTGGCTTCTTCCAGGTTCTCCATCGTGGCCTTAATCCCCTTCAGGCTTGCCCTGACAAACTTACGAATCATTTCAGGGTTCTGTTTAAGGGTATCCGTGTGGACAACAACGCCATTTCCGCTTTCAGGAACTCCCCAATCCCTGAAAAGGAGAACGTTCACATCTTTCATCCCCATTTTCTTGACCTCAACGGTGTCATTAAATGCATTCCCCAATGATCCATGCGCTTTACCCGCTATCATGGCCTCAAGACGTGCAGCCCCTGCAGCCACATATTTTACCTGATCGACGGGGATTTTGTTTATATCAAGGAAGGCTTCAAAGATATCACTGACTCCAGATCCGGATCCTGCTATGGTCTTTCCAATGAGATCCTTTGGCGTTTTGATCCCGGAATCTGGCCTCAGTAAAATGCCATTCAGCCCAACTGAATTAACAGTCATGACTTGAAAAACAGGAAGCCCTCTGATCACTGCCTTAACCGTCGAGTTCGTCTGGGCGATACCGAAAGTCTCCTCTTTAGCGCCCATCAGTTTCAGAACTCCAGTGGAACCAAGTCCCATACCTTCTTTAAGGGTAACTTCAAGCCCCTCTTCCCGATAGAACCCCTTTTCCTTCGCAACAATAAACGGAACATGTTCTGAACCGACCTTCCAAGAGAATCGTAGCGATACCTTTTCCTGAGCGAACACTTCTGAAGTAAAATAACTCCCCCATGCCAGTATCAACCCTGAGATCACCAGACTTATTACGAATCCATTTGTCCCGACCTCGCCTCTCATGTTCATTCCTCCTTCCTCAATACAAAAAATTGTCCCAAACAGAACCGCCCTCGCTCCTCTCTGCCTTCTTTGATCGGATAGACTTCCCTCCAAATACTTCCCTGATAGTTTTTCCTTCTATGCGAGAAAGCATCCCGTTAATTCTCGGCCTGTAATTCCAGCGCTCAGAATCAGCCCCTCCTTCCCTTTACCACGCAGGTGGAATGGGCATTCCCTTTTGGGGTGATACGTAGATTGCATTGACCGGACAATCCTGCTCACAATTGTAGCAAACGATGCAATCCTTTGGGTATTTGATAAAGGCCTTCTTCGTCTCTTTGTCGAACCGGATCACGTCCATGGGGCAACCTTCATCGCACACGCCGCAGCCGTTACACCGATCGGGATCAATCCTTTCTATTGGCATTGTCATTACTCCTTCTGATACTGTACCGGATATCTCACTTCGTAGGGCAGCGATTTGTCCCCCTGATATTCCTCGGGCACAGCCTCCGCCCAAACCTTCATTTCTCCGCCTTCGCTTTTTACGAAGACCCACTTGAGCCAATTCTTGTCGTCTCGGAAGGGATAGTCCTCTCTGTAGAACCATCCTCGGCTCTCGGTCCTGAAGAGAGCGGTTCGCAACATAACCTCCGCGCCGAGGATCATGCTTCGAACTTCATGGGCATTCCTGAGATCATGGAGATCCGATGCCCATAGATTGGGAAGAAACTGGTCCCTAAAGAATTCGATCATCGTTAAACCTGCCTGAAGGCGCTTCCCGTGCATGACGATCCGCATTTCGTAAGGAAAGAGAGTCTGCTGAATTCTCATAAGGACGTGATGCGGTCGAAAGCCGCTCTTACGTCTGAGAGGTCCAAGTACGTGCTGAGAATATCGAGTGATGTCCGCATCGTCTATTCTTATTGGCGGAACTTTTTGGGCAAACACTGCCGCATGTTCCCCCGCGCGATAGCCTGTCACAGACGCCCCTGCCATACCGCTTCCCAGAACAGCATAAGTGGGACCGGTATAATTTGTGCCGGATGCGTCACCGGCCGCAAAAAGTCCATGGACATTTGTCTCGCAATTCTTATCGATCAATAAACCTCCGGTCAAAAAAGTTCCTGTGAAAGCCATATATTGTTCAAATCGATCATTGAATATATCCAGACCTGCCCGATCGAGCATGGTAATCCACGGGCCTTCAGCGGTCTCATCATATCTCTTCAGTTGTTCTCGATACGCTTCCCGGTCTATTCCATAAGGTTCATGATAAATCGGACCTCGCCCCTTATGGAACTCGATGGCCCATTGGATGTTGGTGGGAATGTGCGGAATATCATCGAGGAATTCTTCGCCGTTGCCATTGGTTACTCGATCTCTTCTGTTCCCGATTTCTGCCACAGGACCATTGATGACAACGGTATCGCAAGCCTTGACGACATACATTCCCCGGCCGAATTCCATTCCCGTGAGTTTTGCACCGGCCCGATAGCCCATGGTCATTCCCTCTCCGGCATTAAACTGAATGCCATAACGAGCAGATCGGAATCCCAGCCCCCCGGTGGATACAACCGTGGCCTTTGCTTCGATAAAATAAAAATCTCCAGTTCGTGTATGAAACCCGACAGCCCCTGCAACGCGGCCTTCTTTCTCCATAAGATCGGTAATCATTACCCGATCCAAAATGTTGCATCCGCTCCCCAGAACCTTTCTCCGCGCGATGAGCATTTTATGCCTTGCCCCGAATTTCGAAAGCAGCGCATGGCGGCGATACTTTGTTTTTCTGAGAGCAAGCCGGTAAGGTTCTTGCCCCGGCACCGGGAAACCAACCTCCCCGTTTTTCAGATAGAAAGGTTCACCCCATGAAATCAAGTCCCGGAATCTGGGGTACGATTCCCTTAAAAGGATTTCATCCCAGCGTCGGTCTGCAAGGTATTCCCCGATTTGGGAGAATTGCTGCATCCACTCATCAAAATTGTCGCCCCACTCTTCCTTAAACACCATGAAATCCCGGGCATAATGGCTGGAACCTGTCTTTCCTACATAATTCTTTTCTACAAGGATGACCTCTGCATTCAATTCCCTTGCCCGTACCGCAGCAAAACATCCCGCGAGTCCTCCGCCTATAACCAATACATCCGTCTTGATTCTCCTCTCCATCGTTCAGGCAGTTCCTCCTCTCATGATTCGTTATGACAGCCCTTCATCTCTTATGGGAAAATTAGGCTGTAAAAAACTTCTCTCCTCCCCCTCTTGCGGAGACATGCCATGAAATCGTATGTTTCTCGATCAACACAATAATCGAGAAGATCGCTTTTCCTATAAGGACCAGGGCAATGACAACGGAAAAAAGCAGCTTGACATCATAGCTGTTATTTGCCCACATTATTAAGTAGCCAAGCCCCTTGTCTGCCCCCACATATTCCCCTAAAATGGCGCCCAGAAGGGCAACGATCCCTCCCAATTTCACGCCAGTGAATAAATAAGGTAAAGAATTTGGGAACCGGACTTTCAGGAATGTCTGTAATTTGGACGCCGACATGGATCGGCTGAGATCAATCATCTCCGGGTGAATGTCTCTCAATCCGGTAATCATATTGACGACAATGGGAAAATAGGCCAACCAGAAACTGATAATGATTTTTGGAAGAAACCCCAAGCCAAACCAGACCAAAAATAAGGGGGCGACTGCGATCTTGGGGGTTGTCTGAAGAAGCACCATCACAGGCATGACCAGTTTCTCTATAGGCCTGAACCAGACGACGATCACCGAAAAAACGATTGAAAAGGAAATTGCCAATAGCAGTCCTGCAAAGGTTTCATAGACAGTGGCCAAGGCATTGGGGTATAGGATGCCAAGGTTCTGGAAGAAATGGATTGCCGTGACATGGGGGGTAGGTAATACGTATTCGGGTATGGCGAATAGTACGACGGCAAGGTGCCAGCACGCCAAAAGTCCTGTCACCCCCAAAATCGGGTAAATAGCATCTTTCTTTTTTCCTCTTTTGTTTTCGGTAACACTCGCCATTGTCACCCAAATTATACTGTGAATTGAACCTTCTCTCTTTCTCGAAAGACAACATGCCATGAAACGGCGGCCCGTTCGACCCACTCCACGACAGAATAGGCCACCTTACCCAGAATAAGAAGGATAATCAAGACGGCAAACAGGAGGGGGGTATTCAAACGAACGTTGGCATACATGATCAAGTAACCTAATCCCTCTGTGGAGCCCATGAACTCTGCTGTTATCGCGCCGGTCAGTGAAAGGAGCATTCCGAGCTTGAGGCCATTGAAAAAATAGGGCAGCGAATTCGGGATTCGAATTTTAACGAATTGTTGGAACGCCGTAGCAGACATTGATTTGGCGAGGTCAAGCATTTCGAAGGGGACGTCGCGCATCCCTGTAATCATCTCAATGACAATAGGAAAGTAGGCGAGCAAGAAGCTGATCAGGATCTTGGGTACATAGCCAAAACCGAACCAGACAATGAAGAGAGGAGCAACGGCGATTTTGGGTACCGTTTGCAGGAAAACCATGATGGGCACCAGCGTCTTCTCAACGGGTTTCCACCATACGACGGCCACTGAAACTGGAACGGAAACGACAATGGCAAGAAAAAATCCGAGCAGGGTTTCGTTGAGGGTGACTTGCATGTGACGACACAAAAGGGGGGCCCTGAAAATGATCTCTCGAATCACAACATCTGGCTTGGGGAGCAGAAAATTAGGCACAGAAAGAAGGTAAATTGTCCCGTACCAAACGAGGACGAATCCCAGCAGGGCAATCAGGAGATAAAGGAAATTTGAAATCCCTGCCGCGTTGCTCAGAATGGATCTGCCGATTCGTTTCATTCGGTTCCGTCTTTCTTGTGCCGGGAGGCCAAATTTCAAATGCTCAGGCTGTCATTAGGCTACGTTGCTTTGGGAGAAGATTAGAATTTCTCCCTATGTTTGGTCTTTGATCCGAGAATCAACCACTACTCTCATTTTTCATCAGACTTACAATGGCCGTACCGTACCATTCGATATGGCTGCGAACTAACTGCTCCGATTTCTCGTCATCCCGCCGGGTAAGGGCCTCGAGGATCTCCGTGTGGCTTGGGATGATGTTTTTGAACTGACTGCGATACCTTCGGGTGATTGCCCGGTAACGCTGGATCTGTTCGTGAATACTTAGAAGTAAGGCGAAAAGATTTTCGTTCTTTGAGGCTTTCCAGAGGGTGTAATGGAAGTTGAAGTTTGCTTTTTCGTACTCTGGGGTATTGTCCGCATTTCGGTATCTATCGATCAGATCCGCGTACCTTTTCAAAGACCGTAGGTGGTCTTCATTGAGATTTGAAACGGCTTGGCGGGCCGCCAGCCCCTCCAGGACGCCCTGGATACTGAAAAGATTCATGGCCTCCTTCGCGTCCACTTTTTTTACAGTCACCATCGTGTGGGGAACGACCTCTACAAAACCTACACCCTCCAGGTGTCGGAGGGCCTCTCGAATCGGGGTCTTGCTGACCGAGTACTTTGTCGCCAGGTCGGCTTCTTTCAACCGGTCCAAAGGTTTATAGCGGCCAGCAATGATATTCTCCTTGATGTCTTCCGCAATGGCCTGCCAAATCTGTTTGCCTGGTTTTACAGTCATTCAAATTATTCCAATTAAAAATACAATTATTTCAGTAAGTTAAAAGAACAGATATATAATCGATAATGTATTATACACACCCTTTGAAGCTTGTCAAGAGTAAATTTCACTGGACTTTCCCCAAGATTTTTTAAGAGAATTCAACCACAAATGGGAATAGGAGTTGCCCGGTCCTTTGTTGCTTGATGAATCTGGGAAAGATTCCTGTTTGGGAACTGAAAAGTATTTTATAAATTCCATCGGCTATGGCATATTGCCTGAATTCAGGAATCTCAAAAAACCTTTTGGCCTTCTCAAAGAGTTTCTTAAGAAGAATGTTGAGTCTTAAGTTTTTGCCCAACTCAGCACTGACGAAATAAAAGACCGCCTGCACGAGAACCATCATATTTCTTAGCGCAGTATAGCTTAGAACTCGCACGTCTTCGAGATCGTAAGCCTGTTTGATAAAACGGTAACTCTCTTCACATTTCCACCGGGTTAAATAGATCTCTAAAATCCGCATCACCCCTTGGGAGTTGACGACCACATTGGTCAGTAGCATCATCGGTTTCTCACCCCATCCCTTCACCACCACCAACGATAACGACTTTCCCGAGAATGGAAGTTTTACCCTTATCTGACCGACGGAGATCGTTTTCTTTTTGGTCTCTCCGTCTTTCTCAATCTTCAACTCTCTCCGGTGCGGGCAATGGCATCCCCACCCGATCTTTAATGAATTCTTCTTCTGCCCATCCTCCAAAACCAAATCCCGATCGCCCACTAATCGAACCACTAATCTCAGCTTCTTTTCTAAAAACCCTTTCAATAGCCTCGAACGATCTCCTCCCCGATCGATGGCCCATATCCCCTTCTGCCCAATCCCTTCTATCACGCAATCCATGGCATTTAAGATCTGACGATTTTCACTCCTAAAATCTTTGGCCTCCTGAGAGTACAATTCCCCATACAGGGGAATCAGATCTTCTCCCTCCACATCCGCCCCCAAAATATCAATGAGCCAATAACCCTTGCTTCTTGTCTCTCCCCTACTGCCATCTCTTACCAAAGCTAAACATTCCATCTTCTCCGCATAAGGCTTATCCAGATCCGAAAGATCCAACGCAATCACCGTCTCTTGCTGAATCCTCTTACTCCCCTCTGCCGTCAGCTTCCCATTGATCGATTCCGTTAAATCCATCCGACCAAGGTTTCGCGATAATCGACTCTCCGTCTTGATCAGCGCAATCTCCTCATTCAAACTCCTTGCAATGTTGGAAAGCTTCACATCCTTGCTGGCTTGGATCCCGTAGAGCATCTGAATCATCCATTTCCTTACCGGCTTCTTATAGCCCCATGAAATCTTGCGACCAAACCGACTGATCTGTGCTTTGATTTTTCCCGCAATTTTGCTATGATGCTCCATCAAGGGTTCCTCTTTCCTCCCTTAAGAGTTTCCCCATTTTTTTCCCAAAACTCTTCTACCACAGGAGGAACCTTCATTTCCACATTTCTCGCTCTCCTTACCCATCTCTTTCCAATAACTTACCTATCTCTAATTCAAAATTCTGGGGAATGTCCACTAAGAACAGTACGGCGGGTGGGCCGGTTGACGGTTTGCTTGCCAGGGCCTCTGCAGGTTTCTTGACAGGATTCCTGAGAGGCCCCTGTTATTCAATCCTGGTTTTTTTCCTGTTCAAGGTCACCGATCGCTTCATCGCACATAGCGACGATGCTCTCTGCGCCTAATGTAACGATGCTGTTTTTGAAAGCTCTGGAACTCTGATGCTCCAGGATGATCTCTGCCGTCCGTTTGATCTTTTCGAGAAGATCCTTGATCTTATCTTCCATAAAGGCTTTCCTTTCTTGGCCCACCTGCTGAGATCTTTTTTCAGCCTCCTCTTGAATTCCAGTAGGGTTCCGGCTACCATAGCTTGAAGAATTATGGTAAGAAAAGACACAGATACGTGAGTAAAAACTAGATTTCGAAGTTAATATATCCAAAAGATTAATTTTTGTCAAGTTATTTTAACCGAATGGATAATTCATTAGGCGATAGGATAAAAATAGCAAGAAAAAAAGCGGGGCTTACTCAAGGAGAACTTGCCAAAAAAGTAGGGATCACCTATCCCACGCTAAACAAGTATGAAAAAAATCGCAGAGTTCCAAATTCACAAGTACTTGATCGTATAGCCAGAGAACTGAATTGCGACCCCGGATGGCTTCTTTCTGGTGCTGGGGACATACCTCGGGCGTCCACAGCCTTCGATAGTCTCTCCGTCTCAAATATTCCTGTCCTCACCCGTATTCCTACAGAATTCCCGGATCGGGTCTCCGAGGAAATCATTGAATATATCTGTCTCCCTAAAATCCCTTCAGGGGCTTATGCTCTTATCGTTAAAGGAAACAATATGAGTCCCAATATAAAGGATGGAGATTACGCTATATTTTTTCCCAATATTCCTATTGGACATGGAGATATTATCGTCGTCATTGATGAATGGGGCGAGTGGTCACTAAAGAGGTATCGCATGAAAGGTGATGAAGTACTCTTGGTCAGTGACAACCCGGAATATCCAACTTATGGTCTTGCCGGAAAGTATAAAATTGTCGGCAAGGTCATCGATATTTGGAGGAGAATAAGGTTTTAGGCCTCTTTCTTTCGCTCCTTTCACTCCTCAACCCCTTTGAGTGCGCTCTTACAAATGCATGAACGCTCCTTGAGGAGTCTTGGGATAACCGATTCCAGACTTTTTCTTGGAGAGGGTGAAGTGCTTGAAGCCAGCACTGGTCGGCCTCTTGAGGCGAAAAGGTAATCGAGAGATGTCGGAGAGTGAGTCTATTGGGGAGATGGATGACGGGTCTGTCATCGTTGATCGAGGACCGATGTTCATGAGTATCTTTGTATCCAAAGGGAGAACGCCTGATACCACTCTGGCAAAGGAGGGAGCCAGGAAAGCCTTGGAGGTCCTGGAGACGCTGGCGCGGTTCCGGAAGTTAATCGCAAGGAACATCAGAGAGATAGGCTCCACCGAATTATTCCCAGCGGTTGTCAAGAAAATGGTATTCGCTTCTCGAAAATTCGAAGATCCTACGGTTACCCCGTTGATAGCAGTAGCTGGGGCAGCCGCTGACGAGGTGGCCGACTTTATTTTCAACACCGGACGAGCGAATAAGGTGGTGGTGAATAATGGAGGGGACATCGCCATTCGATTGAAAGGGGATGAAGTGGTGAGAGTGGGTATTAAGACAGATTTGACCGATCAAACGGTCACTCATCTCCTGAGGGTCACGGCAACAGGTGCCATAGGAGGGGTAGCTACAAGCGGTTTTGGAGGAAGGAGCTTTACGAGAGGCATCGCAAATGCTGCAGTGGCGATTGCAGAAGATGCCACGTCTGCCGATGTGGCTGCCACGCTGATCGGCAATGCTGCTGATGTCGAAAGTCCAACCGTGATCAAGGTTCTCGCTAAAGAATTATTCCCGGAGACGGATATCCCAGACCTCTGGGTGACTCAGAGCGCTGGCCATTTGGAAAAGTTTCAGATCGATGAAGCTCTTGATCGGGGGATGCGAAAGGCCGAGACTCTTCAGGAGAAGGGATTGATCCTCGGAGCCTTTTTGGCAATAAGGGATCAATATCGAGTTTCTAATTCGATCATACCACTCATCCAAAGTTTACGAACGACATGACTGAATCCTCAAGAGAGAAAATCCACCAAGGCATCCAAGGCGACATGCGGGATTTCACTTACTGAGACGTGGTCATTAGAGGAGAACGGGTATGAAAATTTGGCTGATCCAGATGGAACCAAAGTTGAGAGACAAAGGACAAAATCTTTCGAAGATTCATTCTTACTTAGACCGTGCCGTGAAGGAGAAGGTCAATCTCATCGCCTTTCCAGAACTCGCGCTCACAGGGTATATGTGCCGGAAAGACTTTTTTGATTTGGCCGAGCCGATTCCAGGACCGGCGACGAAGGAGATCGTAGAGAGAGCAACCAGAGAGAACATTTATGTCGTTTTGGGAATGCCAGAGCTTGGGGAGGGGGTTATCTATAACTCGGCGCCCCTCTTTGGGCCGAAAGGTTTAGTGGGTGTCTATCGAAAGATCTATCTTCCCAATCATATCAGTGCAAGGGGGGTGACCTATGAAGAGCAGATGTTCTTTAGACCGGGGAATAGACTTGTCGCTTTTGAGACCGATTTTGGAAAGATAGGCATAGAGATCTGCTATGACATCTGGTTTCCCGAGATTGCGAGAGCTTATGCCCTTTTGGGTGCATGGTTTATCTTAAATATTACTGCTGCCCCGGCTGGGGTTCCAGAGCTTTTCCGTTTACTATCTCGGGCGAGGGCGATGGAGAACGTCTGTTACTTTGGCCTGGTGAATCAGGTGGGTCGCCAGGAAAATATTCTTTTTGGTGGAGGCTCGTGCATTTCCAACCACCTTTCAGAGATGAAGGTGGAGGGTTCTATCGGAGAGACGGGAAAGGAGGAGGTCCTGGAGTGTCAGATCAACTCAGAAGAGGCACGACGTCATCGGTTCTACCTGCCGGTGTTAAAGAATGCTCGATCTGACATTGCAGAGGAATATTTGAAGATTTTGAAAGAAAGATGTTAGATTCTGCGAAAACAGGCTTCCTATTAAAGGCGAAAGAACCTCTTAACTGGCCCGGGGCTGGCGATAATACCACTGCAGCTGACCTGGGCCGCTTTCTTCGTCCACATTCTCTTGGGCAATCATTTTCTTCCCGGCGGCCGGTGGCAGTACCTCCTTGAGCTTCCACTGATTGTCCAGTCGGCCAAAGGTCCAGTACTCCTCGAAGGGTGTCACATATTCCTGTTGGCTCTGGATCTGCTCCCCTTTGCGGATGATCACCTGGGCGTGGGCACTGATACGCACGGTATATTCATCCTTGGTATTGTCGGCAAAATTGCGCACCAGTATCAACTCCGCCTTCCAGACACAAATATTTCGGTATTCTATCTTCACTCCATCCGATTGCAACCGTTTGATTTGACTCCTCAGGTCTTCTGCAACAGCCGGGAAGAGATCTGGTGCCGGCACCTGGCTGGGATCACCCGATTCTCTGGCAAGATAAACACTCATAAAGACCTGCCGTGCCCTTTCAAGCATCTGGCTCCGATCCCAGAGCTTGTCGGTCTGTACGAGGAAGTTCAACAGACGATCAATACGAGTCGCCTTTTCTTCGGTTCCCTTCTCCAACCAGGGTCCTGCTTCCCCTTTTTTCTTTGCCACCTCTCCATAAATCCCCTTGATGGTATCGTCGGTCAGCATCTCTGCGAAGTTCTCTTCCTTAAGTACATTGGATTCGCCTGCCTGCTCGATCTCTCGCAGGAGCCATTGATCGCCGACACGATGGAAGGTCCAGAACTCCTGGAATCGTGCCGGCGTTCTATCTCCTCGCAGGAACCTTCCAGTTTCATCGTCCACGTAGTAGTCTTTGGCTGTGGCTGTGATGAGGGCGGTGAATTCACGCTGATCGGGTTTTTCCGTATACCGAACATTGACCAGATCGATATATTCCACCTTGAGATCTTCGATCCGGTTGATCTCGTGGTTCGCGATCATTCTGCTTAACTGGGCTGTGTGTTGATTGAACAGATCCGGCATCATGAGGGGTTTCATGGGTTCATAATTGCGCGCCTGCCAGCGTTCCTGGAGTTTGCGGAAGGTCGAATCAGACAGTTTGCGTAAACCCTCAGGCTTTACAGAAGGATCCTGCTGGCCAAGAAAGATCAGCAGTTTTTCAGTCTTTCCAGCCTTAAAAGCTATTTTATTTCTGCCATAAACAAAATCGAGATTTTCGCTCTTCTTATTCTTTTGACTTCTTGCTGCGAGAATAAATAACAATATAGGAAGGCCGCACATAGAGCCGAAGATGAGGAGAAA
>Ga0187770_10000964_pt1 | contig 14810 bp, 15 predicted proteins | sample 0116_SJ02_MP02_2_FD_133154 | JGI IMG/M metagenome (GOLD analysis project Ga0187770, IMG submission 133154) | Tropical peat soil microbial communities from peatlands in Department of Meta, Colombia - 0116_SJ02_MP02_20_MG | ecosystem: Environmental > Terrestrial > Soil > Wetlands > Peat | place...
AACCTTTCAGCCAAAAGGATTTCCATCGCCTTTAAGAATGCTTCGGGACAACCTATTCCAGCCGTGGACAAGAGGAGAAAGAAAGAGTGGATGGAGGTGCCGCTAGGAGAGGAACGTTTCCTTTTGCCTCCTCGGATGTCAGCGGGATTTGAGAAGAAGGCTCAGGACATTCATCTGACCGAGCCCTCAGAAAAGATAATTATCATAAGGGAGAAGGAGACCCCCAGGGAGACCGCCCGCTTCTCGGGAAAGAAAATGGAAACTCCTCTTGAAAAGGAAACTAAAGGAGAACAGGGGGGAGATGAGGGCAGAATCTCTGACCATTCTCTTTCACTCACTGTTGAGCCTTTGGGAAAAATCCTGGAGTCCTCCTTGAACGCGCTCGAGGAAGATGGTCATCCGGGCTTAGAAGAATCGGAAGGAACCTTCGGTCAAGAAGCCTCGCAGGAATCTGATTTGTTTGCGTCGGAGGAGATAGAAAAAGAGACAGAGGAAGTGGGGGCTTTAGGTGACATAAGGCTGGTTTCGGATGAGAGGGAAGTCGAGGAAGCCCCACTCCTGGGAGCGTCCGCACCTCAGGATGCTATCCAGTTGCCCGAAGGTGTCTCCGAAATTCCAGAGGAAATAGAGGCAGAGGAAGGGACCGCTCCTTCATTCGCCTGGATAGACCCCTTTAGAAGTGCTCTGGAAACTTATTATGAAAAATCGCCTGATATTTTTTCGATATGGTTTGAGGAACGTCGAAAGGGGGGTGATTTTAAAGATTCCTTTCATGCTCTCTCGACCATATTGGTTCATTCTCGATTTGAGCAGGGGCACCTGGCTGTCAAAGCGTTGGAAAACACCAAAAGGGTATTCGGACTCATTGCTCAGCCAAACCTTCCCCTTCACGAGATACCGGCTCTTGAAGGAACACCCTTCGCATCGGGAGAAGTTTGGGCCGATCTATTTCATCGGGCACTTCCCAAGATTCAGCAGATTGCAAAGGCCGTTCTTGAGAGAAATAAATGGGGCGCCCTTGAATTGGAAAGGTTGGTTCAAGTGATTCCCCATATGGGCCGCCAGAACAGCCGGATGGCGATACAGTGGATGAACGCATTGATTCCGGATGTTCTGGAAGTTGATTTTTCCGGAACCTCCGTCACCGTTGGGAAGGGTCTTTACAGAGTTGCTTCCCGGTTAGGCGTTGTGGACCCTCGCTCCGACCATTACGAAGGTGCACATTCGACGGGAGATGCAAAAATTCAGTCTTTTGCACAAGCCGCGTTTCCTGAGAATCCTGGGAAGGTGGAGGAGCCAATGGCATCCATAGGGCGGGAAGAAGAAGGGGGGCATTGTTTTCCTGTCCAACCATGGTGTGAAGGGTGCCTCTTCGAAGCCTTCTGTCCAAGGGTTTGTCTTGACTTTGACCCATCAGAAAACGGGATGAAAGAATGACTTAAATATGGACGAAGAGACGCCACGCGAAGAAAGAAGAAAACATCCCAGAGTACTCTTGGACTTGCCCCTTGAATATCGAGTGATGGATGCCACTTATGCTCATGGAGGACTCGTGGTCAATGCGAGTGAGATGGGGCTTCTTATCAATTCGGTCAAGGATATTCTGATCGGCTCGAGATTGAATATTGCCGTCTTGTTCCCCAAGGGGTTCGAACTAACCAACTTTGAAGTATTAGCAGAAATAATATGGAAAGACCGTCACTGGGAGGAGGATTGGGAAGGGTACAGATACGGGTTAAGATTTATTGAAATACTGGATGGGGATCGGAGGAAACTCAAACAACTTCTCAGTAGTCAGTATACATCATACTAATTTTTTCCCTATCCGTGAAACCTCAGAGAGCTCAAGGATCCCATTTTCTTGCCAAAGGGATGAAGTAATTTTATAATGGGTTGGACCCGTAAGAAAATCTCGGTGGGGCGTCAAATCCCGTCGGAATTACTCCGGGGCCTAACCCCTCTTCAGAGCAGCGGGGTATTATTTCCAACGGGGTAAAGGAGTGGAGAGATGAGTGGAAAGAGCAGTTTTCCTTACCGCAAATATGACAGGAAGCCTCATCCTCATATCGTCAAGCAAATCTTAGACGATAGCGAATTGATTGAGATGATGAAAGAGGTGCTTATTCAGGAGGGAAGAGCCTGCCCCTTTTGTCATCGGAAATTGAAGGAAGAATCCAAGGCAAAGGAAATCTGGTAAGAGATGAAGATACAAAGAGATGGTTTAGAGTGAAGAAGAACCATCTCTAAGTATAAAAGCAATAAAATCTTTATTTAAATCCGCCAGAAAAGTAAAAGCGACCTCTGTATTACAAGGTCCAGAATCAACACCGACGAACGGATCAATAACGAAGGCCTAACCTTAAAATTTTACTCAAATACTACTATTTCTCCACATTAAATACCTCCTCATCTACTTGCTGCGTTTTCACCCGTAATCCTCAATTCTTGAATATAGTCCCCAGTAATGACTTGTAGTAATGCCTTGTGAAAGAGGTAGGCCACCTTTTTAACTCTTCCTTTCCTCAAACTACTTGACAATCGAGTCAAAACTGGCTATATCTTCTCAAAATTCAAAGGGATATTTACGTTTTCAACTAAGCCATGGAATGGACGTTACTCCTCAACTCCACTTTCGAGCCGCTCAAGGTTGTGACCTGGAAAAAAGCGATCATCATGGTGACGCTTGAAAAAGTAGAGATCATTGAGGAGTATGATCGCATGATTCGTGGCGTCAGCTTTTCGCTGCGTCTGCCTGCGGTGATTCGATTAAATCGATTTATCAAGAGAAAAACTCCCATCGTTAAGTTTTCCCGTCAGAACCTCTACGTCCGGGATCGGGGAAAATGCCAGTACTGTGGCACACCTTTTGAGCACAAGGAATTGACTTATGATCATGTCATTCCCCGCTCAAAAGGAGGCCAGACGGATTGGACGAATGTGGTCACCTGCTGCATGGCATGCAATCTCAAGAAGGGCGGGAGGACCCCTGAAGAAGCAGGGATGTCCCTGATCAGAAAACCGAGGGCCCCCATCTGGATACCCCTATTGCCGATGAGCCTTGGGATCAAGGAGACCCCAGACCCCTGGAAGGATTATCTCTACCTCAATCTGGAATTAGCTTCTTAACCCGGGCGCGAAGGGATGAAGAAAGATGAAATATCTTTGGGCTCCGTGGAGAATGGATTATATTTTGGGAGAGAAAAGGAGAGGATGCTTCTTTTGTAGAAAACTTAAAGAGAATGAAGACAGAAAAAACCTTATCCTCTATCAGGGGCAACATGTGTTTGTGGTCATGAATAGATACCCTTACAATAATGGTCATCTGATGATTGTTCCCAAACGCCATTACCTCGACCTGGAGCAAATAGATGATAAGGAATCAAAGGAACTGTTCGAATTATTGAGAGCTTCCATAAAGGTACTAAAAGCATGCTTCCATCCCCATGGGTTCAATATCGGGATAAATATTGGGAGGGTAGGGGGTGCCGGAGAAGACCATCTCCATCTCCATATTGTCCCGCGCTGGGCGGGAGATACTAATTTTATGCCGGTGATAGGGGAAACGAAGGTTGTCCCAGAATACTTACAGAAAACGTATCAGAGACTTCACTCTGCCTTTTCGGATCTACCGGGGAGAAAGAGGGTCCAGAAAGGAGGATAAAAAAATGAGATGGATCAAGACACTTCTTACGATACCAATCCTTGCAATTGTGATCCTATTCTGCAACCAGAATCAAGAACTGGTGACCCTTCGCCTCCTTCTAATCCCCGTTGAGAATTATCACTGGTTTGAAATCCCGAGAGTTTCTCTTCCTCTTTTCGTGGTCGTACTTTTATCCGTTCTGCTGGGGGTTTTAATTGGCGTACTGGGAGACGTTTATCACTGGTTTCGTCTCAAAACGACCCTTCGTAAGAACCAGAAGAAAGTGGAGATGCTGGAGAGAGAGATCCAATCTCTTCGAGGCCCCGTTCAGGGTCAACCTTCTGCTCTAAACAAGGAGGGTTAACTTTTTGATCAACCGAGGGAAATCCGATAATGGGATGAACGAGATGCGTTCAGGATGGATCAAAATTTTTCTTGCATTTCAAAACGGGTTATAGTATATTTTTCTTAGATTAGTTGGTCTGCTGAAAAAGCGGGCTGTTTGCCCGCTTTTTTTTTAGGAAACTCAATTCATAAAGGCAGAGAAGGGATGGAGAAGGAGATTGTGGATCGTGTCCGCACGATTGCTGAGCCCCTTATTTCGGATGAAGGGATGGAGCTGGTAGACGTCGAGTATCGAAGAGAATCGAAAGGATGGGTCCTTCGCCTCTACCTCGACAAGGAAGGAGGGGTCACCCTTGACGATTGCACCCGAATTAGCCGGGAAGTCGGAAGGGGCTTGGATGTTGAGGACTTCATGCAAGCCCCGTACACATTGGAGGTCTCCTCTCCCGGTCTTACCCGTCCGTTGAAATCTGAAAAAGACTTTATGAAATATCGCCACAGTTTGATTAAAGTGAAGACCCTCGATCCCGTTGACAACCGCCGGCAGTTTAAGGGAAGGCTTCTGGGAGTTTCCGAGAGCCGAATTGAATTGGAAGTGGAGGGGAAAATCTTTCAGATTCCTTTCTCCAATGTGGCCAAAGCCAACCTGGAGGTTGACTCGGACCTGCTCCGCAAGGAGCAGGCTATGAAATGATCTGCCATTTACTGGAAGCCCGTCGCCCCTTGCGGGACAGACGGGAGGTTCCTCATAGAAAGGGAGACATGAGTTATGCCATCCAATCTCAATTTTGTTATTGATCAAGTGGGAAAGGATAAGGGGATTGACCGGAAGGTGATCATCGAGGCCTTAGAGCAGGCGGTGCTGACAGCTTCGAGGAAGAGATACGGGCACCAAGGCGAGATAGAAGTCCACTACAACGAGGAAGCCGGCGAGGTGGAATTGTTCCAGTTCAAGCAGGTCGTCGAGGAAGTGACCGACTCGTCGACGCAGATCTCCCTGAAGGAAGCAAAAGGGTTGGATACTGAGGCCCAGATCGGAGACAGCCTAGGAGTAAAACTCAATACCGACTTCGGCCGCATTGGAGCCCAAACAGCCAAACAAGTGATCATTCAGAAGGTGCGGGACGCTGAACGGGAGAATGTCTACAATGAATTTAAGGATCGAAAGGGAGATCTGGTAAGCGGAAGTGTCCAGAGGATGGAAAAAGGAAACGTTTATATTAACATCGGCAGGGCAGAGGCCGTCCTGTTGTCAAAAGAACAGATTCCCGGAGAGAGCTATCGACAAGGAGAGCGACTTCGGGCCTACATCCTCGATGTACAGAAGAACTCAAAGGGGCCGCAGGTCTTTCTTTCCAGAACCCATCCAGGATTTTTGGTTAAGTTGTTTGAGATGGAGGTTCCCGAGATCTCCGAGGGAGTGATCAAAGTCATCAGTGCGGCTCGGGAGCCGGGGGAGAGGGCGAAGATCTCCGTCTACAGCTCCAATCGGGATGTGGACCCCGTCGGGGCCTGCGTGGGCATGAAAGGCTCTCGGGTCCAGAGCGTCGTTCAGGAACTTCGAGGGGAGCGGATCGATATCATCCCTTGGTCTCAGGATCAAGCTAAATATGTTTGTAATGCTTTGGCCCCGGCCAAGATCTCTCGAGTTTATATTGACGAGGAGAATCGTCATATGGAGGTGGTCGTAGCGGACGATCAGCTTTCCCTTGCGATTGGGAAAAAGGGCCAGAATGTCCGATTAGGCTCTAAATTGACAGGCTGGAAAATCGATATCAAGAGTGAATCCAGGATGGAGAAGATCTCCAGTGAGATTTTGGAGAAGTTCAGCGGTCTCCCTTACGTCGGTGATGTGGCGAGCCGTATTTTGTATAACGAAGGCTTCCGCTCGATTAAGGAGTTGGCGGAGGTCGATCCGGAAGAGTTGGCGAAGGTCCTGGGGATTGAAAAGGAGAAGGCTTTAGAGATCGTCGGAGGGGCGGCTCAGATATCCAAAACAGAGGAAGGGATAGGGGTGGCCCAAGAGGCAGCTCCGACGGCTGGCGATCCCGGCTCCGACCCGGTGAACCGAATGGAGGGCGTAGGAGAGAAGACAGCTCAACTCTTAGAAGAGAATGGCTTGAAGACCGTTCACGATATTTTGGAAACGAGTAGCGAGAAGCTCTCTACCATTCCAGGGATTGGGATCAAAAAGGCCGAGAAATTGATCCAGTCCGCAAAAAAGTACGTTGAAGGGAAGAAGATGTGAGCAGGCGGGGGCATAACCCCATCCGTACTTGTGTCGGGTGTCGAAAGAAGAGAAGGAAGGAAGAAATGATTTGGCTGGCCCAAGCCCCGGATGGAATGGTGGTTGTGGACGCGAAGAAACCTCATCGAGGGCGAGGGCTTTATCTCTGTCCAGACTATGAGTGTATGAACATGGCCAAAAAGAAGAATAGAGGAGTTGGGTTTTTGGAGACGACGGGTTTCCGGCGTCCATCGGCAAAGGGTCCTCTTACACAGGAGGTAGGGAATGGCAAAGAGTAAGGTCCTCGATCTTGCACGGGAAGTCGGAATGGAGGACGATAAACTGCTTCTGAAATTGAAGCGAATGGGAGTGAAGGTACGGGATAAGAAAGCCGCCGAACCCGAAAAAAAGGTCTCCTCATCGGATGAGAAAATCATCGAAAGAGATTCTGAGAAGGAAATCGTTGAGAAGCGCGTCAAACCCACCGTGATCCGGAGAAGAGCAAGAACCCTGGAAGTCAAAGTCGAGTCCCCACCGCCTCCTCCGTTGGCTGTTGTCGAGCCTGAAATTGCAGAAGGGAAGATTCCAAAGACGAAAGCGAGAGAAGGAATAGCCGCATTCGATCTGGAGACCCCGAAGAAGGAAGGGGAGCAAAAAGAATTGGAAAAAGAGGGGAAGCCTCCAACCATGCCTGCAAGAGGAAGGAAGAAAAAGGAGACGCCCGAAGAGCCAGTGGTATCTGCTGAAGCAAAGGCTGCAGCAAGAGAGGCGGTGCCGTCCAGACCAATTGAGGCAGTACCCTCCCGTGTATCACTTAAGGAGGTCAAGGAGAAAACCGGCCTCGAGAGAGGGGCCGAAGAGCCAAAACTGAAGGAAGCTCCTCCCAGAAGAGGTGAGGTGAAGCTGTTAGAAAAAGAAGAATTATTGGAAAGAGAAAGACTGGCTGCCCTCGCAAAGAAGAAGGGGTTTGTAAAGAAGAGAAAGCGAATTGAGGAAAGGATGCTGGGGGAAGACGAGGTCGAGGTGGTGAAAGGAGAGGAGAAAGAAGCGGAGGTCGCCTTCAGGCCCTTCCGCCCTATGAAAAGGAAGGTGGTCTTAAAGACGCTGAAGAAGACAGAAGTAACTGTCCCCAAACCTATTAAGAGAATCATCCGAATCGCTGAGGTCATCGCAGTCGGAGATCTTGCAAAAAGGATGAGTGTCAAGGGTGGGGAATTGATTAAGAAGTTGATGGAAATGGGGGTGCTGGTGAATATCAACCAGCCCATCGATGCGGATGTCGCCTCTCTCGTGGCCGGTGAATTCGGCTATGAGGTGGAGAGAGTTTCCTTAGAGCGGCAGGAGCTGTTAGAGAGAAGAGAGGATCTCCCCGAACAGTTGAAACCCAGACCCCCTGTGGTGACAATCATGGGCCACGTGGATCACGGAAAGACAATGCTTTTGGACGCGATCAGGAAGACGAATGTCGTGGGCGTGGAAGCGGGAGGCATCACCCAGCACATTGGAGCCTATGATGTCAATCTAGAAAATGGGCATGTCGTCTTCATTGACACTCCCGGTCACGAAGCCTTCACTGCCATGAGGGCAAGAGGAGCTCAGGTGACGGACATCGTTGTTCTGGTAGTCGCTGCAGATGATGGGATGATGCCGCAGACAAAAGAGGCGATTGACCATGCTCGGGCGGCCAAGGTCCCGATCGTGGTCGCCATTAACAAGATCGATAAACCGACTGCCAACCCCGAAAAGGTGAAGAAAGACCTTTCGGAATACGGCCTCGTCCCGGAACAATGGGGAGGAAATACCCTATTTGCTGAGGTTTCGGCCAAACAGAAGAAAGGGATCAAGGAGTTGCTAGATTTAACCCTTCTTCAGGCAGAGGTGTTGGAATTAAGGGCCAATCCAGACAAACCTGCTCGGGGGGTTATCATTGAATCCAAATTGGACAAAGGGAGGGGCCCTGTGGCCACGCTTCTCGTCCAAGAGGGAACCCTGAAGACGGGAGACGCCTTCATCGCAGGCTCGCACTACGGAAGGGTCAGAGCGATGCTAAACGACAAAGGGCAAAAGATAGGGGAGGTTCCTCCATCTACCCCTGTGGAGGTGGTGGGTTTCACCGATATTCCCGAGGCGGGAGAAACGTTTATAGTCGTTTCCGAAGAAAGGATGGCCAAACAAATCAGTCTCTACCGGCAAGAGAAGATTCGGGAAAAAGAACTTTCAAAGTTGAGCAAGGTCTCGCTAGAAGAACTCTATGATAAAATTAAAAAGGGGGAAGTGAAGGAGCTGAACGTCATCATTAAGGCGGATGTCCAGGGATCGATTGAGGCCGTGAAAGAAGCTTTGAAAAAGTTCCCTACGGATCAGGTGAAAGTCAATGTCCTACACGATGCGGTCGGCGGAATTACAGAGACGGACGTCAATTTAGCGTCGGCCTCCAATGCAATCATTATAGGGTTTAATGTAAGGCCGGGCGTGAAGGCCCAGTCCCTGGCCGAGGAAGAGCATGTGGATATCCGGACTTATTCCGTCATCTATGATGCGATCACCGATATTAAGAATGCCTTGGAGGGATTATTGGAGCCCACCTACAAGGAGCGTGTCTTGGGAAGGGCGCAGGTGATACAGGTTTTCAGTATCCGAAAAGTGGGAACCGTGGCAGGGAGCCTCGTGGTCGACGGCAAGGTCGTCAGGGGATCCCATGCGAGACTGCTACGGGACAATGTCGTCGTCTATGACGGCCGAATTTCCTCGCTGAAGCGATTTAAGGATGATATGAAGGATTGCAGCCAAGGGCTCGAGTGCGGGATCGCTATCGAGAATTTTAATGATATCAAACTCGGGGACGTCATTGAGTCTTACGAGGTTGAAGAAGTTCAGACTCGGCTGGCGTGAGCTGTGGCAGGTTTCTCCCCAAGAAGGCTCGGTCCTTCTTAAGGGAGGGAGGCAAGGAGATGGTGATCGGGATTTGCCAACTCGACCTCCGAATTCCAGAAAACCATTCTTTAAAGGGAAAGCGGCATGTTCTCCGAAAATTGATCGATCGGGTAAAACATAGGTTTAACGTGTCGATTTCAGAGGTCGGAGACAATGATCTTTGGCAACGGGCACAGATTGGTTTCTGTGCCGTCGGAAACGATCGGCGACATATCAATTCAAGTTTGGATAAAGTCCTTCACTTTATCGAACAGATGAACCTGGTTGAGATGGTGCATACGGAAATTGAAATTATCACGGTATAAGTTAAATAAGGGAGCGGATGGAAGGAAAACGGTCTGAAAAAGTGGCAGATTTGATCCAAAAGGAGATCTCTCAAATGCTGGTCAAATCGGTCAAAGATCCTCGCATTGGCTTTGTCACGATCACCAGAGTGACTGTTTCTGAAGATTGCCGGTTTGCGAAAGTCTATTACAGTACCGCCGGGACCCAAGCAGAAAGGGAGAGCTCCATGAAGGGTCTGGAGAGCGCCAAAGGATATGTCCGGAAAGAACTGGGCCGCCGGATTCGACTGAGATACACGCCGGACATTATGTTTCAATTCGATCCTTCTATTGAGTATGCGATTCATATGGAGGAGTTGATCCATAGCCTCCATCAGGAAAAGGAGCCCCATGGGGAAGAAGGCGATTGACGGTCTCCTCATCGTGGATAAGCCTGAAGGGATCACCTCCCTCGATGTGGTTAGGGAAATCAAACATCGGTTTGGGGTGGAGAAGGCAGGCCATGTCGGGACCCTCGATCCTTTTGCTACGGGTGTTCTGCCCGTCGCCATGAACGAGGGGACCAAGCTGGTTCCTTTTTTAGGGGAAGGTCCAAAAGACTACCAAGTGACCCTGCGATTAGGGGAGGAGACCACCACCGATGATTGGACCGGCCAGGTGGTCGTGAGACAGAAATGGGAGAAACTTCCACCCGGAGAGATCGCGGCTCTTATCCAGACATTTCGGGGAAAAATGCTTCAGACCCCTCCTATGTTTTCGGCTGTCAAAATGCAAGGGAAACCTCTTTACCGGTTAGCCAGAAGGGGGCTCGAAGTCGAGCGTAAGAAAAGAGAGGTAGAGGTATACAGCATCCAGACGGAAAAAATTGAACCGCCTCTTGTCCGCTTCAATGTTTCGTGCTCGAAAGGGACCTACATCCGTGCCCTGGGAAAAGATATTGGAAGGAAATTGGGATGCGGGGCTCACCTTCTCCGTCTGAGAAGGGTTCGGAGCGGGCTTTTCACCCTTGAACAAGCGATTTCCTGGGAGAGGTTGACAGATCTTTCCATGCCCGAATCCCTTCATCCTTGGCTTATTTCTTTGAGGGCGGCCTTACCCAATTTGCCCGAGGTGATCGGGGATGAACGAATGGTCAAGAAGGTGCGTTTAGGAAAAGAGATGATGGTCCGGGATCTTTCTCCGCAGTCTCTTCCGGCCTTCGAAAAAGGGGAGTGGCTCAAGATGTCCTCCCCCGACGAGGGGTTGGTAGCCATCTTGAGATCTGAAGTGAAAGGAGCGGATATTCAGCAGGCAAATCCGGAGTGGGTGGCCCTCCGTCCGTTGAGGGTATTTCGGCCATCACTCCCCCCCCTTTCTGCTAGGGGGAGCGGGGAAGTCGCCGACGCGCCATAGCCTGCTTTCGCCGAAACGCTCCCGCTTGCCAAAGAACTTGTTCGGCGAGCAGGTCGTCCAGGCAGGCCGCCCCGGGGAAGACGCGAGTGGGGCGGAAAATCACGTTTAGCCGAAAAGGAGGGATTTCATGACACTTGTTCAGGAAAGGAAAAAAGAGATTATCGAGCAGTTTAAGAGCCACGAGAGGGACACGGGTTCCCCCGAGGTTCAGATCGCTCTTCTCAGCGAAAGGATCCGATATTTGACAGAGCACTTTAAGGCACACAAACGAGACCATCACTCTCGCAGGGGTCTTCTCAAATTGGTCGGGCAGCGGCGGAGCCTGCTCAACTACCTTAAGGAAAACAACGTAGATCGATATCGAACGGTCATCGATAAGTTAGGCCTGCGAAAATAGTCCCAGCGTGCGCTAAATAAAAAGGAGTGAAGAGATTCCCATGAGTCTTAAGCGACAGATCGAATTTGGAGGAAGGCCCTTTTCCATCGAAACCGGAAAAGTGGCAAAACAGGCGAATGGTTCGGTGATGGTTCAATACGGAGAGACGGTCGTCCTGGTAACGGCGGTGGTATCCGAAAAGAAGCGAGAAGGCCTCGATTTCATCCCTCTCACGGTGAACTATTTAGAAATGACTTACGCCGCCGGCCGAATCCCGGGAGGCTTCTTTAAGAGGGAGGGGAGACCAACCGATCGTGAAACCCTGATTTCCCGGTTTGTTGATCGACCGCTAAGGCCGCTTTTCCCGAAGGGATTTCAAAACGAGGTCCAGATCATCGCCACCGTCCTTTCTGCCGACCTGGACAACGATCCTTCCATCTTAGCAATGATTGGAGCCTCCAGCGCCCTTTCTCTCTCCAATATCCCTTTCGATGGCCCTATTGCGGGAGCGAAAGTGGGCCGAATTGACGGGGAGTTCGTCCTCAACCCCACTCATGAAGAATTGGATCTGAGTGATATCGATCTCTTTGTGGCGGGGAGCGAGAATGCGATCATTATGGTCGAAGGAAGTGCGAAGGAGGTCAAGGAAGAGGAAATCCTGGAGGCTATTTTATTCGGCCATCAATCCCTGAAGCCGGTGATCGCTCTCCAAGAAGAGATGAAATCGGCCGCGGGAGTGTCCCATCGAGAGTTTGAACTCCAAAGACCGGAACCAACTCTTTACGAAAAAGTAAGCGCCGTCGCTCAAGAGAAACTGAAAGAGACCTTTCAGATTACGGAGAAAGGGAAACGAAGAGAAAGGTTGGAAGAGATCCTTCAGTCGACCTCTCAGGAGCTTGGGGCCGAAGACGAATCCTCACAGAAGATGATCACGATCGCTTTCGAAGAAGTCTATCGCAGACTGGTCCGAAAATTGATCTTAGAAAAAAAACAGAGAATCGACGGAAGAGGGCTCTCAGAAATTCGCCCCATTGCCTGCGAAGCGGGTATCCTTCCCAGAACGCATGGTTCTGCGCTTTTCACACGCGGAGAAACCCAAGTTCTGGCGGTGGTTACTTTTGGAACCTCTGAGGACGAGCAGAAGATTAATTCCCTGACCGGAGAGACATACAAATCCTTCATGCTCCACTATAATTTTCCTCCCTTCAGTACAGGGGAAGTTTCTCCCTTGAGGTCACCCAGCCGGAGAGAGATTGGACATGGGGCGCTGGCGGAAAGGGCGATCCTGCCTGTTCTTCCTTCCAACGAGAAATTCCCTTATACTATTCGGATCGTCTCGGAGGTTCTAGAATCGAATGGCTCGTCCTCTATGGCCACAGTGTGCGGATCGAGCCTCTCGCTCATGGATGCAGGGGTTCCGATTAAGGCACCCGTCGCCGGCATCGCCATGGGGCTCATCGTGGAAGATGGGGGGAGCGTTGTCCTCTCAGACATCCTGGGGGATGAAGACCATTTGGGGGATATGGATTTCAAGGTGGCGGGCACTTCCGAAGGGGTAACAGCCATCCAGATGGATATCAAGGTTCGGGGCATCTCGAAAGAGATCATGAGAAAAGTTCTCGACCAGGCCAGGGAGGGCAGATTCCATATTTTGAATAAGATGAATGAGACGATCTCCGAACCCCGAAAAGATCTCTCACGACATGCTCCGCGGATCGTCAGCATCCAGGTGAAGCAGGAGAAGATCCGGGATGTCATTGGTCCGGGGGGGAAGAACATTCGAGCCATTGTTGACCAGACGGGGGTGAAGGTGGACGTAGAGGATTCGGGACTGGTGAAGCTGGCCTCTCCGAATTATGAGTCCATCGAGAAAGCCATCTACATGATCAAAAGGCTGACCCAGGAGGTTGAGGTAGGTGCCCTTTATACGGGGAAGGTTTTGCGGATTTTGGGCTTTGGTGCGATTGTCGAACTTTTTCCGGGGACCGACGGTCTCGTCCATATCTCCCAGTTGGCGGAGGGCCATGTCAAGGAGGTCTCGGATGTCCTAAAAGAAGGCGATGAGGTACTTGTCAAAGTGATCGATATCGACCCCCAGGGGCGTATTCGCCTGAGTCGCAAGGCAGCCTTGAGAGAGACGAAGCAGAGCGCAGGGGAAAAAGGCTAAAGAGGATTGAAGGGGATAAGAAGGAATGGAAGCTAAGATTAAGAAGATACATGCCACCGATCCATCATGGATTGATACGGGCTCTGGGTACCAGAAAACCATTCTCAATAACGGCATTCGAGTAATTACGGAGGAAATTCCTTATCTCAGGTCGGTGTCCATTGGCGTGTGGGTGGTCACCGGGTCGAGAGATGAACAACCCCAAGAAAACGGGATCTCCCATTTTATTGAACACCTCCTCTTCAAAGGGACAGAGAAGAGGACCGCTTTTGATATCGCCAAGGAGATTGATTCAGTTGGCGGAACCCTGAACGCCTTTACGGGCAGAGAGTACACCTGCTTTTACGCGAAAGTGATCGACAAGAACCTGGGTCTCGCGATCGACCTTCTTTCAGATATCTTTCTCCATTCCGTCATGGAGGGAAAGGATATTGAAAAGGAGAGGATGGTGATCCTCCAGGAGATCAAAATGGTGGAGGATACCCCTGACGACTATATCCATGATCTTTTTAACCGGGCCTGTTGGCGAGACCACCCGTTGGGTTTTCCGATTTACGGGACTTCGGAGCTTGTTCAGTCCTTCGATCGGGACAAACTTTATCATTTCTTTAAAGAAAACTACCCCCCTGACCGAATTATTGTCTGCGCAGCGGGGAATTTAAACCACCAGGATGTGGTTCGCCTGATCGGTGAGACATTCGGCCAGATTCCAACATCCGCTAAAGCGAGGCCGAGGAGTAAACCTGATCCGAACCCTGCGACCCACAGTTGGAAGCGGGATCTGGAACAGGTTCACTTTTGCCTGGGAACCCGGGGACTCCCGTACAACCATTCCCTTCGGTTTACCTCGTACGTCTTAAATACGATTCTAGGCGGGGGAATGAGTTCAAGACTTTTTCAGGAGATCCGCGAGAATCGAGGCCTGGCTTATTCTGTTTACTCTTATCTTCCGACTTACATCGATACAGGGCTGATGGTCGTTTATGCTGCGACCAACGGGAATTCTTTTCGGGAGGCCGTCGAACTGGTTCTTAAGGAGTTCGGCCGTCTCAAGGAGGAACCTTTAAAACATGGAGAATTAGAAACCGCAAAAGAGCAGTTGAAAGGGAACCTTCTTCTCAGCCTCGAGAGCTCTGATAATATGATGACCCGCCTGGCAAAGAATGAAATCTATTTCAAGACCTACCTCCCGGTGGGAATGATCCTTAAGGGAATTGATGAGGTAGAGGAAGAAACCGTTCAACGCTTAGCGTGTGATATCTTTGATGAACGCTTCTTTTGCTTGACCGTCCTGGGCCCGATGAACGGCAATGACTTAGATAAGATCCGCTGGGACGGCAAGTAACGTATGCAAGCTGTTCCAGAGGCAATACCTCAAAGATGAAAATTTATCTCAAACGTTTGAGAAAAAACCCTCCCGCAGCCCTTCCCGAATACATGAC
>Ga0187770_10000966_pt1 | contig 14797 bp, 13 predicted proteins | sample 0116_SJ02_MP02_2_FD_133154 | JGI IMG/M metagenome (GOLD analysis project Ga0187770, IMG submission 133154) | Tropical peat soil microbial communities from peatlands in Department of Meta, Colombia - 0116_SJ02_MP02_20_MG | ecosystem: Environmental > Terrestrial > Soil > Wetlands > Peat | place...
CACAAAATCTGATGGAATTCTATTAAAGAAACCGAAGGAATGTAATTCAGACACTGGACTTCAGACTTTAGACTCCAGACTTCTCTAATAATCGAAATCAAACCTGTTTCACTTTCTTAAAATATGTTACTTCCAAGAAGGGCGCCAGTTCCTCTGCTTGCTACCATATCTTTATAAAATCTTTTCTCATTCCCCGTCTTGGGTCTGATGTCTAAGGTCTATAGTCTTACTGTCTGAATCACGGCTCGAAAGAATGTTAGTCCGACGGAAAGAGGGAATTCTCCTATGAGAAATCTCGCTCCCACATCTTCCTATAGGCCCTGGTACACGGTGAGGATTCTACGGTAATAGCTGGCGGGAATTCTCTGTTTTCTCTCTATGAGGCCTTTAATATAGGTGGGACCATAGTTATAAGCAGCCAGGGCGACCCCTAGGTCGTCAAAATCGAGGATCAACCGAGAAAGGTAGTGAATCCCCATTCTTATATTAAGAAAGGGGTTAAAAAGGGTACGGTCCCCACTCCATTCAATCCCCAGTTCCTGGGCAATAGATTGTGCCACGTAGGGCATGATCTGCATCAATCCTTTGGCACCCTGTTCAGAGACAGACCAGTTGTGGAAGGAACTTTCAATATCAATGAGAGCCAGGATAAATTTCGGGTCATAATCGTATCGGGTGGCCTCTTCGTAGATTACCTCTGCAAGTTCCTCCTTCGTCACATTGGCCAAGCCTGTCTCGTGCCGCTCCAACACCGCAAGGATCTCCTTAACAGTCTGCTCCTTGCCCTGGGTTCCGAAGAGGAGGTATTTGATTCCAGGGGGAGAACCGGGAAGGTGAAAGAAGAGGATGAACATGAAAAGAAAGAGAGCAACTCTAAAGAGAATGCGGAAGGGGGCAAAACCATCTTTTCCCTTAGCAGCCGAATGGGGCGGATGCCCCCTGCGTATCAGTGGCCCTTTCAACTCCATACCAACCTCCTTATCCTTGCCTTGTGAAATTATTTCACATTATACTATAGAAAACTTCAATTTGTCAAGTCTTTAAATCCCAACCAATTGGCCCCGGGCAATGCTTGATCTCCTGGGCTCTCATCATTAATATTCGTGGAATGATCCAGTTCAAGTTCATGTGAAGAGTTTCTGGGAAGGAACAATCCAAAGATTTGGCTCTCAAATCTTTTGAATAGACTTCCCCAGTTAGGTACCACAAGTCCCCCCTCGCCATTCTCGCAGCAGTCGTGCTTGAATTCCTGTTGGCTACATTTCAATTCCGAAAAAGATTGGGAAGGGTAGGACAACGATTCTGGAAGAGAGGGGGATAACTGGTTCCTGTCAGAGTGACAACAGGAAAGCGCTTGAGAGACTCCAGAATCCTCTGGGGTCACACCTTCAAAATTCGGGCGCCCAGCGAAGGGCGGTGCATTCTCACGGGTTGAAATCCCGTCATGCCTGCCTGTGGTAGGCAGGGTGGAAACCAGAGCCATGTAGCCTGGATGGCTGGAGGTAGTGGAAACGCTAACTTCTGAAGCGCATCGATAAAGTTGGCCTATGGCTGACAAGAACTATCCGGGTTGTGACTTACGTGAACGTACAAGTATTTACGTAAAAAGTAAGGTTCGCTGACGGAGCCTTTCAATTTACGCACCCCCACCAATTCTCTTCTCTTTAACCTGCCTATTCCGATCCAATTCGGGGTACCCTCAGTCTTCGGACAGATGCCTTTGTTAGCTTCCTTTTTTTAAGGGTAAGACGAACGACTTTATGTCCGGAAGCGATCTGAATCGAGCGCAGGTCGGCACATATTGCAGAGAGATCACCTCGGAACTTCCGTGTATGCTCCATTCGGTGTTTTCGCACTTCCTCAACAATCGGATCTCTCATCTCACGACCTCCAATAATTCTTTAGGTGAACAGATTTCAGGACATGAAGACTCCGGGGTCTTGTCTTTTGGTTTTTACAAATCTTCCTTTAATCGCTCCGATGGTTAAAGGGCGCAGTCCGGCCGGGACTGCGCCCAGGTTAAACTAAATTCTATAAAAATACCCATCGGGGGGTCAAGGGAAAAGAAAATCTGGGCTAAACTATACCGTTAATTTTTCTTCGGCCTGTCAACTATATTTCAATCCCGAAAAAAACTGGGAAGGGTAGAGCAACGATTCTGGGAGAGAAAGGGACAATCTCCGTCCCTCCATAAAGGATAACTGAGAAGCGAAGCTTGTCTTTAAGATCTCCAGCACAGCGCTCCAGGTTTCGGATTTCCGATTCTTCGATACGATGGGCCCATTTCACTTCGATCGCAACCAATCTCCCGCCCTGTTCGATCAGAAAATCAACTTCTTGCCCTGCCTGGGTCCGCCAGAAATAGAGCCCGGATCGACGATCCAAGAAAGGCAGCAACTTGATCAGTTCACAGGCAATCCAGGTTTCCACCATAGGACCGGTATTGCCCTGTTTTTTCAAGGCTGTCCAGTCATCTGCCCCGGCAAGGTGGGACGCCATTCCTGTATCGTTGAAATAGATCTTAGGGGTTTTCACCAGTCTTTTCCCTACATGAGTAAAGTAAGGTCGTAACAAGAATATTTGATAAGTCACCTCTAGGAGATTCATGTATCTGCGAAGCGTTGTGAAGGGCAATCCTGTTTCCCTCGAGAAATCGGAAAGGTTGAGAAGCCTTCCTGTCCGAAAAGCGACGAGACTGAGAAGACGGTTAAAATCCGGAACATTTTCTATCCATTTGATATTCAAAAGATCTCTTTCGAGATAAGTCTGGCGATACGAAGAGAACCATTCTCCCCGCGCCCGGTCGGAAGCCATCAGAGCTGCCGGCGGATAGCCACCCGCTAGAATCCTCTCCATGAGCTGAACCCTATAATCCTTTTTGGGCGGTTTTTGAAGGCGCTTCATTAATTCCTTTGCGGTTGCCACTTCAAAGAGATCGTTCAAGATCGTGGGAAGGGGTTTTTCAAGAAATTCAGGCCAGCAGAACGGGTAGAGGGTATGCAACGAGACTCGACCAGCAAGGGTTTCGGACACTGTGGAAAGGGTCATCACATTCGCTGAGCCTGTCAGAAGATATTTCCCCGGTTTTCGATCACGATCCACCGCCCTTTTTAACGCTCTCATAAGATCAGGCGATCTTTGGACCTCGTCGATTATTGCTGGCGTTGGCATTCCGCTGATGAATCCATCAGGATCGCGGAGTGCTGCATCCAGAGTGCCCCGGTCATCCAGGGTAATATAAGTGGCATTCCACGGGGATTCGATTAACGCCTGGGCCAGAGTGGATTTCCCCACTTGTCTGGCTCCTGTCAGAAGGACAACGGGAAAATGCTTAAGAGATTCCAGAATAGCATCTTTGAGATATCGCCGTATCATGGCTAATATTTAGCCATCAAATGGCGAATTTGTCAAGTTAAAAATATGAGATTTCTGAAAAAGTCCAGAAATCTTTGATTACACCGATTATGGAACGATTGCCCCGATTAGAAATGTGTTGAAAAATCACGAAAATCTGTGTAATCCTCCCTTGAAATCTGTGTAATCAAGAGAGCGTGTAGCACTTTTTTCAGAGCTCTCAATATTCCCGTCTCAGAATCTTGTTTGTCGATAGAAAAAGGGACAGGCTACGAAAAAACAGTTTGATATAAACGTCCCAATAGATCATCCCCCGAAGGACTACGCCGAGGATAATGTTGCCGATTGTTGCGGACAGCAGACTCCTCGATAAGAGATTGACCCAGCCAAGAGCTTTCGAATCGACCCCTGAGACGTTTGTGAACCTTCCGCCATTCAGCGGCAAGGGCTCAAAGTCAATGGCGACAAGCGCCATCATCGAAAAGAAGATGGCAAATATTTTCCTGGTGATTTGACGAGCGGCAAGGGCCAGTTAGGCAGGCGAGTTAGTTGCAGCCAATCCCTGACCATAGGGCCTTGCCGAAAATATTTTTGTGCGTCAAAATTCTCCCTTAAAATGTTATTTATTTCACTAACTCTTATCCATTTTTTAATTCCCAGACTGTTCCCGCTAAGAAACCCAGATAAAAACAATGGATTATGAAAAGCCTAAAAATGCTCCGTCAACCCTAAAATTTTTCTTGACAAAAGAGAGGCAATTTTGTAGTTTGGTGCGGAACGGAAGAAGAAACTTTTCACAAATTGAGCCCTGTGGGCAGCGAGTTTTTTTGTACTCATAGGCCTTGAGGGGTGAAATCCCGACCCTGAGAAAGAAATACTGTTTTGTCGGGATGAGGAGCGCATTATGCTGATTGAATATCTTGCTATTCTCATTTATATTGCCATCGCGGTTGTTTTTGCCCTCTTTGCTATTGTGGCTTCCGCCCTCTTGGGCCAGAGAAAACCCACGGCTCTGAAACAGGCACCCTATGAATGCGGCATGACCACTGTGGGCTCGAGCTTCCGAAGGATACCGATTAAGTACTACATCATCGCCATGCTTTTCCTTCTCTTTGATATTGAAGTGGTCTTCCTCTATCCTTGGGCCGTGGTCTTCAAAGAGTTTAAGGTCTTTGCCTTTGTCTCAATGGCGATCTTCATTGGAATTTTACTCATCGCTTACATCTATATCTGGAAAAAAGGAGCATTGGAATGGGAATAGAAACCTACCTTGAGAAAACGCCTTTTATGCCCGCCCTGGATTGGGTCGTCAACTGGGGACGAAGGTATTCGATCTGGCCGGTGACCTTTGGTTTGGCCTGTTGCGCTCTGGAGATGATCGTCACCAGTTCGGCGACGTGGGATATTTCTCGATTCGGTTCGGAGGTTTTCAGGCCGTCTCCCCGGCAGGCAGATTTGATGATCGTTGCGGGAACCTTGACGAAAAAGATGGCTCCGATGGTCAAGCGCATCTACGAGCAGATGCCTGAGCCCAAATGGGTCATCGCTTATGGGGCTTGTGCCTGCTCGGGTGGAGTCTTCAAAACCTACAGCGTGGTCCAGGGAGTAGATCAAATACTACCTGTGGATTTCTATGTTCCGGGTTGTCCGCCCAGACCAGAATCTCTGCTTACAGCCCTTGTAAACCTCCAAAAAAAGATTGGAAGAGAGACGCTTGCCGATCGAAAAAATGTTCGCAGCGGTCTTGATATGAAATAAATGAAATAAATGAAATAAAAAGAGAAGATAAGAGGAAAAGGGAATGGCTGAAATCAATCTCGCGGTGAAGAAGTTGCAGGAAAAATTTCCAACCTCCGTTTTGGAGGTGAAGACGTTTCGCGATGAGGTCAACGTCACCGTTCAGAAGAAGGACATTCTTAATATCTGTAAATTTCTTTATTCGGACCCGGATCTTCAATACCAGATGCTGACCGACCTTTGTGGTGTAGATTTCTTTCCGGAGCAACCCCGTTTTGAGGTGGTTTATCTTCTCTATTCGATGAAGAACCAAAAAAGGCTGAGGGTGAAAATAAAGGTTGTAGATTCTGAATCGGTTTCAAGTGTAGAATCGATCTGGAAGGCAGCCAACTGGTTGGAGAGGGAGGTTTACGACCTCTTCGGGATTTCCTTTGACAATCATCCCGATTTGAGGAGGATTCTCCTCTGGGATGGTTATGAAGGCCATCCCTTGAGAAAGGATTTTCCGGTCGAGGGACCGGATTTCGACAAACCATTCGTTCCCGAGGTTTGAAATGGCAGAGACACGGTTAATGACCATCAACATGGGACCCCAGCACCCTGCCACTCACGGAGTGCTGAGGCTCGTGTTGGAACTGGACGGAGAGGTGATCGTTAAGGCGACCCCTCATATCGGGCACCTTCATCGAGGGGTTGAGAAACTCGCTGAGAGTAAAACGTATCACCAAGTCATTCCCCTCACCGACCGCTTGGACTACACCAATGCGATGGGTAATAACCTGGGCTATGTGTTAGCCGTAGAGAAGCTCTTAGGGATTGAAGTCCCCAAACGGGCTCAATACCTGAGGGTTATGATGGCTGAGCTTCAGAGGATTGCTGCCCATCTCATCTGGTTGGGAACCCACGCCTTGGACATCGGCGCCATGACGCTCCTCTTCTACAACTTTCGGGAAAGGGAAGAGATCCTCAAAATCTTTGAGGAGGTTGCAGGAGGGAGGCTCACACCCACCTATATGAGGATTGGGGGAGTTTCAAAAGACCTTCCGGATGGGATAACAGAAAAGATCAGGGCATTCGTCCAGGCCTTTCCTGACCATGTCAAAGAATATGAAACACTCCTGACGAAGAATGTGATCTGGTTGAAACGCACCAAAGGCGTTGGAATCATTTCTAAAGAGGATGCGATCAACTGGGGGATGACCGGGCCGAGCCTCCGTGGCTCTGGAGTCAAATACGATGTGAGGAAGGCCTTTCCCTATTCGAGTTATGATGAGTTTGATTTCGAGATCCCCATTGGTTCGGTCGGGGATGTCTACGACCGGTACATCGTGCGATTGAGGGAGATGGAATGGTCGAATGCCATTGCGGAGCAGGCGTTGGAACGATTGCCTAAGGGGCCTGTTATTGCGAACGATCCGCGGATCACCCTTCCACCGAAAGACGATGTCCTCACAGATATTGCTTCACTGATTCGGCAATTCAAGATTGCCTCCGAAGGCTTCCAGCCGCCGAAAGGCGAGGTCTATGCGAGCGTGGAGGCCTCCAAGGGAGAGTTGGGATATTATCTCGTCAGTGATGGATCGAACAAACCCTTGCGGATGAGGATTCGACCTCCCTCTTTCCTCAATCTCAGTGCCCTTCCCAAGATGATTGAGGGGAGTCTGATTGCTGATGTTATTTCAGCCATTGGAAGCATTGACATCGTCCTGGGGGAAATCGATCGTTGATTAAAAAAACGCTAAGCGCTTAGCGCTATGCGCATAGCGATATGAAGAGGCTATTATGACGGACATTCTTTTTAGCAGCTGGGGTGGAGTGGTTATAGATAATCGAGGGAAACCTGAAGCTGAAAGGCAACCGGTTTCGAATCTCACCCTTCCCCTCGAATTCGACAAGGAGAAAAAGATCAAGGCCTTTTTTGGGTGGGATGGGATTGCCATCAGGGACCCTGACGTCAATGTGGTGGATCTCGCTCGAGCTTACCTGGAGGCGGTCCAGGGGGAATCCTGCGGGAAGTGCACGCCCTGTCGGGTTGGGACTCGTGTCATGGCGACCATTATGAATCGGATCGCTGACGGTCACGGCAAGGCTGAGGACCTGAAGCAATTGAAATATTTGGGTGAGATGATCCTAAAAAGTTCCAAATGCAACCTAGGACAGACCGGCCCAAAGCCTGTGCTGGATGCGATCGATCATTTCGAAGACCAATTCTCCGGTGCCATCCAATTACAGAAGAAAATTCCTCGCCAGGAATATAAGATTAAAGTGACAGCTCCTTGTGAAAGCGCTTGTCCCTCCCATCTTCCCATCACACACTATGTTGAGTTGATCAAAGAGGGAAGATTCGAGGAATCCCTTGCCCTCATTCGAGAGGCCACCTGTCTGCCCGGAATTCTGGGAAGGGTCTGTGTCCGTCCCTGCGAAGATAACTGCCGCCGGGGAAATGTGGATGAATGCATCTCCATAAAATGGCTGAAGCGATTCGTCGCAGACTATGAAATTGAAAAGAGGAAGTCCCCGGCGCTCAAGAAGGAGGAGGCTCGGTCAGAAAAAGTCGCTGTCATTGGAGCGGGTCCGGCAGGCCTCTCCTGCGCTTACTACCTTGCCCTCAAAGGCTATCCGGTGACCATCTTCGAGAGGTTGGGGGAACCCGGTGGGATGTCAGCCATGGGGATCCCTGACTATCGTCTGCCAAGAAATACTGTTGGTTATGAAGCAGAAATAGTAAAGAGGCTTGCTGTGGAGATTCGGTATAACACTCAAGTTGGAAAGGATATCACCATCTCTCAGATGTTTGAGCAAGGGTATAAGGCCATCTTTATCGGTGTGGGCGCCCAGACCAATACGCCCATGGGCGTCGAAGGAGAAGATAAAGGGTATAAGGGATTCATCCCCGGCGTTTATTACCTCTTGGAGATCAATCTGGGAAGAGATCCTTACCCCGAAGGGAAAACAGTGGTGGTGGTCGGCGGCGGAAACGTGGCCATTGACTGCGTCCGATCTTCTTTCCGCATTGGCAAAGCGGATGTGAATCTGGTCTATCGCCGGACGAAAAAAGAGATGCCTGCAGATCGAGTAGAGATTCACGATGCAGAAGAAGAAGGTGTAAAATTCCATTACCTCTGCAATCCGGTCCGGATCATTGAGAAGGAGGGAAAGGTTGTTGGAATGGAGTGTATCCGGATGGAGTTGGGCGAACCGGATGAAAGCGGAAGGCGGAGGCCTGTTCCAATCAAGGGTTCAGAATTTTTCATCGAGGCTGATATTGCCATTCCGGCCATTGGACAGGCGATCGATCTCTCCTTCCTTGAAGAGAAGGACGGGGTGAAAACGACGAAACGATCCACCATCGCCATCCAAGAAAGGACTTTCTTGACCAGCCATCCGGGGATCTTCTCCGCCGGGGATTGTGTGACCGGACCGGATGTCCTGGTCCGTGCCGCGGGTCATGGGAAAAGGGCGGCTGAAAAGATTGACCTCTTCCTTCGCGGGATGGAGGTGAAAGAATCTGAGGGAGAGCGCCTCGAGGCCCTGGTTGAAAAGATCAAGGTTTATAACAAGAATGAGAAGATTGGAATCTCCGGCGGGCAGAAGAGGGCGGTTTTGAACATGCTCCCCCCTGATTCGAGAAAATGGATCTTCGATGAGGTGGAGGAAGGATTTTCGATTCCGGTGGCTCAGAAAGAAGCGGAACGCTGTCTACGATGTGTCCGTATCGGACTATTTGCAGTATAAAATAAGGTAATTGAGTCATTTGTCATTGAATAACGTAATGACGAATAACTTAATGACTAAAATTATTTTTTGACATTTGGATTTTAAGCTGGAGGCTTCATAAAGAATGCTAAAGCTGACGATTGATGGGAGAGAAGTTACTGGAAGGCCGGATCAGACGATCTTTGAGGTGGCCAAAGAAAATGGAATCTATATTCCTACCCTCTGTTACCATCCGAGATTAAGCCTTCTCAAGTCGTGCCGCATCTGCCTGGTCGATGTCGAGGGTGCGGAGATGCCGATGGCCTCTTGCGCGACGCCTGTGGTCGAGGGGATGGTGGTTCAAACCCGTACGGAGCGCGTGGAGGCGATGAGGCGCGAGGCGTTGAGATTATTACTGGTTAACCATCCTCTGGATTGCCCTGTCTGCGATGCCGGAGGAGAATGCCAGCTGCAGAACCGCACCTATGAATTCGGGATCGAGAAGAACGAGTTTCCTCCGGAGAAGAGAGAATTTCCCTCCATCCCCTATGGAACCCCTCTCATCCGGCAGTGGTTTGATCGATGCGTGATGTGTCTCCGCTGCGTCCAAGCCTGTTTGGATGTGCCGGGAGCAGATGTTCTCGAGGTGGCGGAGCACGGCTTTATCTCCCACGTGAAGGCTGTTCGAAAGGAGAACTGCATCTCTTGCGGAGAGTGTCTGCAGAAGTGCCCTGTGGGCGCTTTGACCGAGAACCTCAGCGCGATCAAAGGGAGGACATGGCAACTGGACAGGGTTCAGACCACCTGTACCTTCTGTGCGTGCGGTTGTCAGCTCGAGCTCAATACCCTTGCCGATAGGAAGGTCGTCAAGGTGACGACCAAAGGGGAGGCCGGAGTCAATCAAGGCAGCCTCTGCGTAAAGGGAAGATTCGGTTTTGATTTTATTCATCATCCGGACAGGCTTCAAAAACCTCTTGTGAAAAAATCCGGAGTTTTTGTGGAGGCCTCCTGGGAAGAGGCCCTGGACCTGGTCGCCACAAAACTTAAAGAGATAAAAGAAAAGTATGGGGCTGAAAGCATCGGAGGGATCTCTTCCTCCAGGGCGACCAACGAAGAGAACTTCCTCTTCCAGAAATGGATGAGAGCCTGTATCGGAACAGACCATATCGACAACGGAGCCCGATTGGCGAGCGGTTCCTCTTCTTACGGAATGATGGCTTCGATCGGGTGGGGAGCAATGACTCACTCGATGGATGACGTTGCCAGGGCCGACCTGATTCTGTTGGTGGGTGCGGATGTGTATGACGACAACCTCATCTTCAGCAATAAGATGAGGAAGGCAATCCGCGAGAACAATGCGAAGGTCATCCTGGTTGATCCCCGAAAGACGCAATGGGAGAAATGGGCGGACCTCTGGTTGAGACCTCTGCCGGGAACGGATATCGCCTGGATCAATGGCCTAATTCGCCTTTTGGTGGGAAAGGGCGTCACTTCCAAAGAGTTTATCGGATCGAAGACAGAGGGCTTCGAACCCCTTCGGTCCTCTTTGGAGAAATTCTCACCTGAATTTGTTGAGAAAGCGACAGGGATCTCTCCGGCTGATTTGGAAGCCTTTGCCAATCTTTACAAGGGGGCTCAAAAGAGGGCTCTTATCTTTGGCTCAGGTGTGACACAGCATGCGAATGGCATCGAAGCCGTAAAAGCTCTATGCAATCTGGCCCTGTTGACCGGAGAAACGGAGAAAGACGGCGGGGGAGTCTATCCCATGCTGACTCAGAACAACGCCCAAGGGGCATTGGATATGGCAGCTCTTCCTGGGTTCCTCCCCGGTTATGAAAGGGTGGATGACGAAAATGCCCGGAGGAGGTTTGGAGAAATATGGGAGAGAAACGTCCCGGGAAAACCAGGCCTCACCTCCTTGGAGATGTTCGAAGGGATAGCAGAGGGGAAGATTAAAGCCCTTTACATCTTTGGTGAAGACCCCTTCATCACTCTCCCGAACTTGGAGCGAATCAAGAACGGACTCCACCATTTAGAATTGTTAGTGGTTCAAGATCTTTTTGTCACCCACATCGGAAGTTATGCTCATGTGATTTTGCCGGGGGTGAGTTTTGCCGAGAAGGATGGAACCTTCACGAACATGGAGAGAAGGGTTCAGAGGGTGAAGAAGGCGATTGCGCCCGTTGGGGATTCCAAGCCGGATTGGAAAATCCTATGCGATCTTTCGACAAGAATGGGTTACCCCATGGGATATCAGAAGCCCTCTGAAATCATGGATGAGATTGCCTCTCTGGTACCTTTCTATTCGGGTGTTACTTACTCAAATTTGGAGGAGGCTGGAGTCCAGTGGCCTCTTGGCAATAGCAGGAAAAAGAAATTTCACCCCGTGGAATACAAAGAGCCTTTTGAAAAGCCCGATGACAAATATCCTTTATGGATCATCCCCAGAGGGTTTCACTACCATTACGGAATCGGGACCACGACCAAGAGAGCCATGGGGTTAGGCAAGGTCTTTCCTGATTCCTGCATTGAAGTTCACCCGGAAGATGCTACAAAGGCCGGTTTGGAGGAGGGGGGGAAGGTAAAGGTGGTCTCCCCAAGAGGCGAGGTGGAGACGATCTGCCGGATTTCCGGAGCCGTTCCCAAAGGCGTGGCTTATTTTGCCACGACATTTTTCCCGGCATTTGTCAATAGCCTTCTGATTTCTGGATACGAAGCTGCGAGTAGGAGCCCCGAATACAAGCTCTTCATCGGAAGAGTGGAGAAAAGGTAGAGAGCTCTTAAAAACTAAAATAAGCTCTCTTGATTGCACAGATATCAAAAATGATTAAACAGATTTTTGCTCCGACATATTTGTAATCTGTGCAATCAGAGATTTCTGGATTTTTTAGAAATCTCGTGGAGGACAAGCAGGATGCAACTGTTGTATCTTCTCATTGAGATCGTTGTCAAATGCGTGGTGGTTTTTGCTGGTCTGATGATCGTCGTGGCCTATTTGACCTGGCTGGAACGGAAGGTTTTGGGTCATATCCAGATTCGTTTCGGACCCAATCGCTGCGGCCCCTTTGGATTGCTTCAACCTTTTTCTGATGCCGTCAAGGCCTTCTTCAAAGAAGACCTGGTTCCTGGAAGAGCGGATAAGGCCATCTTCGTCATGGCCCCGATGATCTCGATTATCGCAGCCATCAGCATCTTCGCTGTGGTTCCCTTTGGCAATCAGTTTATCATTCCCGGGACGAAGTGGGTGGTCAAACTGCGGGTTGCCGATGTGGACGTCGGGCTTCTCTATATCTTCGGCATCGCCTCCCTTGGAGAATTCGGAATTGTCTTAGGAGGCTGGTCCTCCGGAAATAAGTATGGTTTGACCGGTTCCCTCCGGGCCGCGGCTCAGATGATCAGTTATGAAGCCGCCCTCGGTATCTCCGTCATTGGCGTCCTCATCCTCTCACAGAGTCTGAGACTGACCGAGATCGTTCGCCTTCAGGGAGGGGGGTTTTGGAATTGGAACATCTGGTATCAACCGGTGGCCTTCATCATTTATCTGATTTGTGGCCTGGCCGAGATCAATCGGACCCCCTTTGACATGCCTGAGGCAGAAGCAGAGCTGGCTTGCGGATTTAACATCGAATATAGCAGTATGAAGTTTGCTCTCTTCTTCATGGGGGAATACGCCCATATGGTCACGATGGGCGCAGTGGCCGTGACGCTCTTTTGGGGGGGATGGCAGCCGATCATCCCTCAACTCAGTTTCATCCCCGGAGTGGTCTGGTTCTGCGGAAAGCTCTTTGTCTTCCTCTTCTTCTTCATCTGGCAGCGGGGGACATTCCCGAGACTCCGATACGATCAGATCATGAAGTTTGGTTGGAAGGTTTTGATCCCCTTGGCACTGATCAATCTTTTAGTCACAGGGCTATTGGTTTCATTGAAAAGTTAAAGAAAGAGGTTGACGATGATCGTTCCCATATTAAAAGGTTTGGCCCTTACGTTAAACCGGTTTTTCTCCAAGCCCATCACGATTCAATATCCGGAGCAGAAGGTCCCTCCGGCGAAACGCTGGAGAGGCATTCAGTATTTTGAGAAGGATGAGCGTGGGAAGACCAAATGCGTGGCCTGCGGCCTCTGTATGGCCGTCTGCCCCTCTCAGTGCATTTACATTGAGACCGCTGAAGACGAAGAAGGGAGGCGGTACCCCCTCACCTACGAATTGGATGCCACACGATGCATCTTCTGCGGTTTCTGCGAAGAGGCATGTCCGGTTAAGGCGATTTTTATGGGAAAGAATTATGAATGGGTGGAAGGGGATCGAAAGGTCTATGTCATGACCACCGAGAGGCTTTTAGAAGAGAAGAAAATTAATCCGTAATCCCCCTCTTCTCCCCCTTTAGCAAAGGGGGATGGAGGGAGATTTGCATGGAGCATCGGGCATAGCCTGCCGACCGCAGGCAGAGCGCAAAGCGTAAAAACTGTTAACTTCATTTGGAGCAAGAAAATGGCTGAAAATATCGGAACGATATTTCAATGGTTGATCTTTTTGGGAGCGGCTTTTACCTCCATCATCGCCTCCTTTTTGGTCATCACACGAAAAAACCCCATTCACAGTGCTCTTTTTCTAGTGTTGACCTTGCTCTGCGTGTCAGTGCTTTATCTCTTGCTCTACAGTCAATTCATCGCCATCATCCAGGTGGTGGTTTACGCCGGTGGCATCGTGATGCTGATCGTCTTCGTCATCATGCTTTTGGATCTCGAGGAGGAACTCCGGGCCGGACTCAAGCTTTTCTATTCAAAAGTGATTGGCGGCTTTCTCGCCGTTCTTTTTCTATTCGGAATCATCTATTCGGTCGTGGCGAAATCCCCCACGGGCAAGATGGGTTCCTATGCACCAGATAAAGTGAGCGCCAATGTGAAAGTCGTCGGCGAGATGCTTTTTACTCGATATCTTTTTCCCTTTGAAATTGTCTCCGTCCTTCTCGTTGCGGCCATGGTCGGAGCAGTGATATTGAGCAAGAAAAGGGCTTAGGTCAAGATCATTGAAAAGTGAAAATTGTAAAATAAAAAATGAAAAATTTGGAAGATTTTGCACTTTGCAATTTATAATTTGCATTTTGAATTGAGGAGTATGTTTATGACGATACCTGCTGTTCCCCCTGAATGTTATTTGGTTTTGAGCGCGATACTCTTCACGATGGGAGTGATCGGAGCCCTGACCCGGCGAAACGCGATTGTCGTGTTCATGTGCATCGAGATGATGCTCAATTCCGTTAACCTTACGTTCATTGCTCTGTCCCGTTTTCTCCAATCCCTGGACGGGGTTCTTTTCGTATTCTTCGTGATTGCCGTGGCAGCGGCTGAGGCGGCGGTGGGATTAGCGATCTTCGTCATGATCTATCGTTCGAGAGAGACGATCAACGTAGATGAGATCAATTTTTTGAAGTGGTGAGTTAATTAACGAAAGGGGTCAAGGATTCAAGGGGTCGAGTGAAATTTCTAAAACCCTTGAACCCGTGAACCCTCGAATCCTTGAACCCTATATAGCGTTAGTTTAAAAGGAGTCTTTCATGTTCGATTATGTCTGGTTGATTCCCGTGTTTCCGGCGATCGGGTTCTTGATCAATGGTTTTTTTGGCAGGCGTTATGATAGGAGGATAGTGGGCTGGGTAGCTTGCTCAGCCCTCGGGCTCTCCTTCCTTACCTCCATCCTCATTTTCTTCGAACTGATCGGGAAGCCGCCCGCGGGGCGCGTCTTTGAGAAAGTGATCTTCGACTGGGTTGTCTCGGGCTCTTTCCAGACAGTGATCGGCTACCAGATTGATCCCCTCTCCATCTTGATGGCATTGGTGGTCAGTGGGGTGAGTTTCTTTATCCACATCTACTCGGTAGGATACATGCATGACGATCCGGGTTACCCCCGGTATTTCACCTACCTGAACCTCTTTGTCTTTATGATGCTCAATCTCGTCCTGGCCAACAACTTTCTGTTAATGTTTGTGGGATGGGAGGGTGTTGGACTCTG
>Ga0187770_10000969_pt1 | contig 14792 bp, 10 predicted proteins | sample 0116_SJ02_MP02_2_FD_133154 | JGI IMG/M metagenome (GOLD analysis project Ga0187770, IMG submission 133154) | Tropical peat soil microbial communities from peatlands in Department of Meta, Colombia - 0116_SJ02_MP02_20_MG | ecosystem: Environmental > Terrestrial > Soil > Wetlands > Peat | place...
GGAGGACTCCTGGCGGGTCTTCTTCAGCAAGCTCAAAGCGAGAGGCATGAAGAGGACAGCTCTCTGTATCTCCGACGCCCACGCCGGGATCCAGGCTGCGGTCAGGGAAGAGTGGCTCGGCGCCTCGTGGCAGCGCTGCAAGGTCCACTTCATGCGGAACATCCTGGCCAAGGTCCCGCACCGGGAAAAAGCGCGGTTCGCGGCCCATCTGAAGCAGATCTGGCTCGAGCCGGACAAGAAGAGCGCCCGGCGGGCGGCCGCCGCCCTGATCGACGATTATGGGAAGCGGTTCCCGGAGGCTATCCGTTGCCTGGAAGAAGGCCTCGAGGACTCGCTCTCGTTCTACGACTTCCCGGAAGTCGACAAGAAGCGGATCTCCTCGACCAACGGCCAGGAACGGCTGAACATGGAGATCCGCCGGCGGAGCCGGGTGGTCGGCGTCTTCCCCTCGGTCGAGAGCTACGTCCGGCTGACGATCTGCTATCTCATCGAATACGCGGAGGACTGGGCGAGTGAACGCAGCTACGTCCGGGAGGATAAGGCCCTCTGGTCCTTGGACAGGCTCCATGAGCTGACGGTTCAAGCGGCTAACTGAAGAGGCCTATGATGGCTCCGAAGTTGCGAACATCAGTTGACACGGCCCTGTAATCTGGATGGATAGAATTCAATTAGTTCTTAACCTAAATCTATTTCCATGTTACTGTCAATTAATAGGGGGTTCAAGGCTTCCGCTGTGCAATATACGCAGGGGATGAAGAACCACATTTATAGATTCTTAATTGAAGCATAGTAGGTTATATATTAACTGGGAGAGATAATACGAAATGAAAGCATTGTATCGTCGTAGCCAAGGTTTTAAGAATGGACAAGCACAATAAGAAGAATTCAAAAAGAAAGAAGATGCACTTTAATGTAAAGAGATTGTTGCACCTTTCTGACGAGAACAATGCGAGCAAGCATTCGGAGGCCTTGGAATTTGTCCGAATTCACGATTTTCTGCCCCATAAACTCTCCGGGAGTGAGAGAAGAAATATCATAAAGCGAGGCGCTGAGAGAGCTAAACGGGATTTTAAAGATAAGTACGCTTCTCTACAAGAGTGGTTTATGAAGTACGACCCTCTCTATTTATTATCGTTTTGTGCCTTTTATTATCTTTCATATCCTGAAGGAGAGGATCCTGAGGAAACAGGCCGGCTAAGATTCCCTCCTTATTTTATCGAAATAATGCAGGCAATATCCTTATGCAATTCTAGAAATTATTCTGTGGAACCTATTTCAAGAGAGTCGGAAAAACTCGAAAGGGACCTTAACGATATTGGAAGTCTGCTGCAGCTTAGCCTTTTTACGTCTTTACGGGAGGATATGACTTCGGAAGAGATGGCGGCCCAGGAAATAAGGGGAGATATGATATTGCAGACACTGGCCATAAGGAATTGGGCCTATCCCCATCAGATGCTTCGAGTCGTCCGAGACCTCTGCGGGAGTATCGATGATAAGTATAACAAGACGAACAGATTCAAGTTTCTTTTATTCATGAATACAATTAACTCGATCTTAGTAGAAAGAGAAGAATTACTTAATAAACACATAGAGAAAGTTCGAGTTTTTATTGATAAAGATGATTACAGGGAAATGATCAACGGTTACAATCGGGTTTTTCCAGAAAATATTCCGGTTAAAGAGGACCAGATTGAAGAAATATGGCATCAGGCTGAAAAGAATATTGAATATTTGAAAAGCCTCCTTTTATTCCATTCTGACCTAAAAATAGAAAAAATATATTCATTTAGCCTTGACCATTTTATGTCTTTATACAAGGAGAATGTGGATAAGAACGTTATAAGATCGTTCTTAGATAAGCTATCATTTAGATTCGGGGAATTGGCAGATTATGAAAAAGAATACTTCTTGCTAGATAACCCTGTTCATCAACGGCCATTCATAAAGGTCGATGATGAGAACTACTTTTGTGGAGTCTTCCATATCCTGCCAGACCTAATGCTCGGACTCCTTGAAAGACTCATCGGGGAAAATAAGGATTTGAGGATTGATTATAACGACAAGATTAAATCAACTTATCTAGAAAATGAAGTTGCTCGACTCTTCAAATCTCATTTTCCTAGCGCAACCATTTTCCGCGGGAGTCTCTGGTTTGATCCGGACTCGGGTAAGGACTATGAAAACGATTTGACAGTGATTCTCGATACTTTTGCAATCATTGTTGAATGCAAATCTGGAAGTATATCGGCGAAGGCGAAGAGGGGTGCCAGCCTTAGCTTATTCGACAAAGTCAGAGAACTTGTTGAAGAGCCTTCTGAGCAAGCCCGAAGATTCATTAAGTACTTGGGTACCAATAAGAAGGCACATAATTTTGATACAAAGCGGGGCATAAAGAACAATATTGATAGCTCGAGGATTAATTACTATGTTCCGGTAACTGTAACGTTATCAAGCTTGGGTATGATCGTGAGCAATCTAAAAAAAATAGTAGAGGCTGGAGTTATTAAAAAAAGCATGTCCGAATTGGCAATTTCTATCAGCCTGACGGATTTAGAGTGTGTTCTTGATATCTTCAATTATGAGGCCGAGTATGTACACTATTTCTTTCGAAGACGAGAGTTTGACGACCATGTTGATTATGCAGGAGACGAACTTGACCTTTTGAACTTTTATTTGAGAAATGGATTCAACATTGGTGAATGTGAATTTGATAAAGAGAACTCGTTCATGTTAATAAATGAATCCAAGAACTTAGATTCGTACTTTATTGCGCAGGGCCAAAATAGGAAGACAGACAAGCCAAAACACGAAATAACGAGATGGTGGGAAGATATTCTCTTAAGGCTTTCAATGAAAAAGCCAACAAATTGGGTTGAGACTTCCTTTATTTTGCTAAATACGACAAAGGGCGACCAAGAGAATTTCGAAAAGAGGATGAATGAACTTATAAAGCGCATTAGAAGGAAGAAGGTGGAGAAGGAGCACAACTGGGTTACATTTGTTGTGGGCCCTGATAGAAGGAAATACTGGATTGTGGGCTACCCCTACGATATCAGAGATAGGGAAGAACGGAATGCTGTAATCGGAACTATAATTCATTCTGTGGATTCAGATAAGATAAAGGGCGTTGTTGTTATCGGAATTGACTTAAACCGCACGGACTACCCATATAGTGTTTTGGCGGGGAAGCTTGATACAAAATTGTCAAGTTTTTAAGTTGCGGGCTAAGTAAGCCTATATTAGGACGCAGAAAGTTATTCTGTCGTTTGATAGAGCCGCCTTTCTCTTATGACCAAATTGTGGCTAAAAATGTCTAAAAACGTGCTAAATCGTGGTATTCGGTGCTAAATCGAAGCGCCTTAGGCATATAGGCATAAAGGCCATTTATCTAATTGATATAGATATATATAAGGGAGTGGCGGGAAGGTGTGGGAGTCGAACCCACCCGGGACGTTTATAGCCCCATACTGGATTTGAAGTCCAGAGGATCCACCGGAACCCTGACCCTCCCGTTCATGTCTGATTCACTGATTCCGTCCGGGCGAATTGAGCATCTCCCCGAGCTCGACAGGGGCTTGAAAAATCGTACCGGATCTCCGATTTACCCTTCAGGAACGGCTTTTGCGGCAGCGAGCGGTTTATAGATCACCGCCACTAAGATGCCGGCCACGAGCATTTCCACTAATGCGAACAGGATCCATTTGAAAAGCAACATATGCGGAATCGGCAAGAGGACCCACATGCTGAGATCCATGGGTATGGATACGAATAACCACATGATAATTCCGAACCGCACGCCTTCGGCAACGCCCTTGCCCTCGCGTCCCTTGATAAAGATGTAAGTGAATAGAAGCGAAACCAACAACCCGACCACATACATGACCCACATCTTGGATGCCATGTTGGGCCGCCACAGGTTTTTCAACGATTCATAGGCGCTCTTTATAAGGACTTCATTGATGACAAACTCCATAGCCTGGACCACGACAAAAATCACCAGGCTGGCCACAATAAAGCGTTTCCAGTTCATCGCCCCCTCCTTTTAAAGAATTGAGATCTTTCCTTTGCAAGCTGACCGCAGGGGTTTTGGAATGACCATCAGACCCTGATTTGCTCTTTCCCTGTTTCGGGTGTCCGGCGGCAGGATAGCACCGCCCGGGAGACAAGTCAAATTCCGAAAGAGGCCTATTTTTTCTTGAGCGCTCCCCGGACGTGAACCCTGAATTCTCCGCCCGGCGGAGCGATGGAGAAGGCGTTCTCAAGGACGCCGTCCGCATTCAACTCATAGGTCAGGCGGAAACGCGGCCCGGGCTCTCGGGGGTCTGTCTCGAAGATCGCCGCGCCCGACTTCGGAGGGAATGAAACGGAATACATGATGACGTGGCCTTCGTTATCGAAATAAATCGCCCGGAAGGGAGCGCCATCCGCGCCGGGATAGATGATGAGCAGGTCTTCGTGAGATAAGCCCGGCTTTTCTCCCGCTCGAGGGCGAAATTGTGTCCAGCTCTTTCGGATGAGGATCTTCTTGTCGAGGCTGAATGCAAAAGATGTGCCGCCGACAGCTTCCCCGGGCTCCCCCGACCCTACACCCTGCCATTCGCCAACCAGGAAACTCAGGCGGGCCCAGGGGTCGGATGGCTTCGGTCCCTGTGCTTGGGCCCTCGCAGAGCCGACGACTAGAATGACTGAAAAAACCAGCGGGATTGTTTTTTTCATATCTCCTCCCGGGATTTCTTGCGGATCTTCGCGCCGGCCAGCCGCCCGCCCAGCACAGCGCTGAAATGGGAGAAAAGCCAGCTTAAAAACTGAACAACGATTCCCTCTGTTCCTCCGTATTCATCCGCCGCGGCCGGCTCGTCGTTCAGCGTTTCGCACCCCTCGGTTCGAGGGCGAAGTCGATGAGATCCTTGAGGTCGGCCAGATGGGCTTTGGTGATCTCGTCGGCGGCGTCGTTCGCTTTGGTCGCGAGAAGCGCTTCTAGGTCCTTGAGCTCGGCCCGGATGGCCGCGCGGCTGTCGTCCTCGTGCAGCATAAAGGCGGGCGCCTGCATCCCGGGCATCCGCCGGGTTGCTGCCTGGGCCGTCGTCGGTTGAGGGGGCGCGAGCCGTCCGGTGAGGATCTCGATATAGGCCCTCTGCAGGTTCCTCCGGTAGGGATCGACCGCCACTCGGGTGCCCGAGAGCTCGCCGAAAATGCCCGCCCTCAGGTCCGCGAGGAGGTCGAAGACGGTATAGGCCTGGTCGCCGAGGATGGCCTGCTGGTCCTGAAGCCGGCTGATCCGGCTCTCCCGCAGGAGGCTGTTCAGAACGGCCTGCTGAAGAGTGACGAGCCGCTCCTGCCCGCTTGACGGTTCGATCTTGCGCACGATGTCCTGAGGCTCCATCCATGCCGGCGTCTTGAAGACGTTCTCGTTGAGGAACTTCACGGCCTCCCGCTGCCGCGCGCCCGAAACGGGCTGGAAGCGGACGCCGGGGGCCAGCCCGACCTTGGGTTCGCTGTCGTAGCCGCCAACGATATTTGCCACGTGGCCGGTTTCGAGCTGGAGCTGGTTCCAGATCGCCTGGTACATGTGGGCGAGTTCGTCGTAGTTCTCGCCCGGCTTGAGGACGGCGCCGGCCAGCATGTTGATAACCCGCTTGAGGTTCTTGATGCCGAGCCCCGTGGCCTGGACGGCGTCGATATCGCCGACCGCTTCCGTCTCCTCGCCCGGGTCCGTGCCGTACGCCCCGGCCGTGCTGAACCTCAGCCAGGGGGTCGTTTCCTGGACCTTGCACCACTCGTCGAGCGTTTTCTTCTCGTCCTCGGGGCTCTTGGCGCCCGGGATCGGCGTGTAGCCCCACTTGATGGCGAAGATGTCGTAGGGGCCGATTTTTGGGATCAGGTCGTCGGGGTCGATGCCGTCCTCGGGCTGGGCCACGTAGTTGAAGCGGCAGTAGTCCATCAGGGTCGGGACGTGGCTGTACTTTTTCACCCAGTTCTTGTCGCGGATCTTTTCGATCGGATAGGTAGCGCTGGCCTTGAAGTTGTGGGGCAGTCCCAGGGAGTGGCCGACCTCGTGGGTGACGACGTAGACGAGGATCTTGCCCATGAGCTCGTCCGGAAGGGGCAGGACCTTGCAGCGGGGATCGAGCGGGCCCACCTGGACCCAGTACCAGTCGCGGGCCAGCTGCTGGACGTTGTGCCAGACGTCGATGTCGGAGTTGAGGATCTCGCCGCTCCTGGGGTCGGAGATGTGGGGGCCCATGGCGTTGGCGATGGTCGACGGCACCCAGCGGACGGCGGAATAGCGCGCGTCGTCGATGCTCCAAGCGGGGTCCTGCTCGGGCGTTGGGGGGTCTTTCGCCTGGATGGCGTTGATGAAACCGGCGGCTTCAAAGGCGGGTTTCCAGGCCTCGATGCCCTGCTTGATATAGGGCACCCATTTTTTCGGGGTCGCCGGGTCGACGTAAAAGACGATCGGCTTGACGGGCTCGCTCTTGGCCGCCTTCGGGTCCTTCTTTTCCAGGCGCCAGCGGGCGATATATTCCGTCGGCTTGACCTCGTGGACCGTGCGGCTGTAATTGGTGTGGCCGTGTGTGAAATAGCCCACGCGCTCGTCGGCCAGGCGGCCCATCATCGGCTTTTCCGGGAGCTTGACGAATGAGTAGTGGACGACGGCGGTCAGGCTCGGCGGCGAGGGAAGGTACTCGGCGTACTGGGGCGGAACGCCGGGCGGGACCTGAGGCGGCTTCGGGTTGAAGGTCTGCGTGGCCTCGACGTTGAGGTTGATCGGGAAAACGCGGACGTTGTCAAAGAACGTGCGGGCCGGGTCGAGGGCCTGAGCGCCCAGGACCTTCTTGACGGGGATCTCGTTGACTTCGCTCGTGAAGAACTTCGTCGCGTCGACGACCGGCGTCCCGTCGGCGGCGAAGGCCTCGACCGGGAAGGCCATCATGATCGTCGGCGTTTCCATGGCCGCCACGGCCGTCCGGATCGGGTCGTTGGGGTCGGCAATGTTGGAGTAATCCACGGCGCGGAGAAGGACCTTGTTGTCCCTCTGCTCCCAGCGGACGACAAGGTCGACGACCGATTCGCCCGGATAGCTGGCGTCGATGGGGCTCTTCTCGACTTCGACGACGAGGAGAAAATCCTTGTTCAGCTCGGCCTTGGGGATCTCAAAGAGAGCTTTTCCCTTGCTCGTATGGACCTTGAAGACCCCGGCCTGGGTCTTGAAGTCCGCCGTGACGACCTGGTCGTAGGGCTTGGGTTCGGCTTCGGCAGTCTTTGCGGGAGGCCCCTTAGGGCCCTCTTGGCCCGGCCTCGGACGTTCCTGAGCGAAAATGATCAGCGCGAGGCTGAGAAGGAAGACGGCGGGAAAGAAGCGTTTCATCGATTGTCTCCTTGCGCGAAATCGGTCGTTCCTGACCCAGAGTGCACGGGCCGGAAGATAACACGGGAGGGGAGGCTCTGTCAAAGAGGACGAGGAGCTGGAACTTTCGCCGGCCCGGAGGTACAATAACGGGGAAAAAGGCCGGGCCCAAGCCGGCATAGCCGGGGAGGAACGGAATGGCCAAGAGAATGTACGGGCTTCTTGCCGTCCTGTCGTTGCTTGTCTTGGGGGTATCCCCGGGAGGAGGGAAGATGGACATTAAGGTCAAGAGTTCCGCTTTCGCGGACGGCGACATGATCCCGAGAGAGTACACTTGCGACGGGGCGAATGTCTCTCCGCCGCTCGAATGGGAATCCGGGCCGGCGGGGTGCGAGAGCTTCGCCATCATCTGCGACGATCCCGACGCGCCGGTGGGGACCTGGGTCCATTGGGTCGTCTACGACATTCCGGGCCTGGTGAATCGGCTGGCCAAGGCCGTTCCTCCCTCCGAAATGCTCGAGGACGGGACCGTCCAAGGGAAGAACGATTTTCGCAAGATCGGCTACGGGGGGCCGTGCCCGCCGCCGGGCACCCACCGCTACTATTTCAAAGTTTATGCCCTGGATGCCCGCCTCAAGCTCGACCCCGGCGCGACGAAAGCCCAGCTCGTGCGCGCCATGGGCGGGCACATCCTCGCTCAGGGCGAATTGATGGGGAGATACCGGCGGTAATCGCGCCGTCCGCGCCGGCCCAAACCGGCCGCGCGTTCGGCCCTGCGGGCCGCCCTCTGCGCCTCAGAGATAGGAGTACGCGGGACAAACCGGGGGCATGGCCGGCGTTGTCGCTGCCGGGCACAACTCGCCTGCTTTCAGGGCCCCGGCCCCATCGTGCTACCCGCTTGACAAAACCATAACCGCTTTTTATTATATCATTAATAATTGCCGGTTTCTTTGAAGGAGGGTAGACCCATGAAAACGTCGGCGGCCAGAATTCTCTTCTTTTGCGGCCTGTCTCTCTTTCTTGTTACAGCCCCTGCTCTCCAGGCCCAGGGGCACTTCGAGTTCAGCGGCCATTACGGGTACTGGACTCTGAACATCCTTGGCCATCTCGCCAACAAACTCACCAACAGCGCCACCAAGGACGAGCTCCGGAACAGGATCCTCTCGGATATCCAGAACATCTATCCGACCCTGAGCGAACAGGCCTACAGCCAGAGCTCCACTTTCGATTCCCACGGCGAAGATTTCGGCTTCGGCGTCCGCTACTATCCTTCCCGAAACGGTTCGTTCAGTGTGGGGGTGTCCCTCGAGAAGAGCAATTTCAGGGTCCTCCCGACGGTAACGTCCCAGATGGCCCTTCTGGACACGAGCACGATGACCACGGCGACGTATGCCGGCACGGCAACCGGCACAGCCCTCATCAAGGCGATGTCTTTCCTGCTGACGTTCCGCTGGGACATCGTGCCGTCAGCGTTCATCCACCCGTACATCACTTTCGGCGGCGGCATCTCGACGGCCAAAGCCCTGGACGACTCGACACTGTCGTACAGCTATTCCGGACAGGTCTCCGGAAGCTCAATCACCACGCAAACGATCAGCGGCTCGCAGACCAAGACCCTGCGCGAGCTCAAAGACGAGAGCTCGAGCAAGTTCCCGAACTTCCTCCCTTTCCTCGAACTCAATCTGGGGCTGAAAGTGAAGATCACGCGGAGTATCCACTTCCTCATTGACGCTGGCATCTTCGACGGCTTCATGGTCACCGGTGGCTTGGCCGTGCGCGTGTAGGGGCCACGCCCCCGAGAGCCTGATTCGCTCAACGAGCGTGCAGTCCGGCCCAAACCGCATTTCGCCGTCCAGGGCACCGTTTCCGAGGTTTTCAGGGGCCGGGCGCAGGCCGAAACGAAGCGTCTCTCTCACGGCCGGACCGTCCGGGCGAAGGCCAAGGAAGCGCGTCCGGCATCGCGGGCGCGACACCACTTGATACGGCCGAATCTTGGCATGAAAATGCTGCGAAAATGCTCATAAGGAGTGCCCCGATGAAAACTGCTTCCAGGCTCGGCGCAACCATCCTTCTGGCTCTGACGGCATCGGCCGTCCTCATAGCCCAGACGGCGCCGCCCCCGGCCCAAACGACTCCCCCCGCACAGACGGCGAAGACGCCCGCCCAGACGTTCAGCGCGACCGTTTTCATGGACTACAGGTTTTTTCTGAGCGATGCGGGGCCCATCACTCTGAAACCCACGGACCCGACCGTGGCCTACCTCAGCAACCAGTTCGTCTTCCGCAGGGCCTACTTCACCTACGATAACAGGATCAACGACCACCTGAGTTTTCGCTTCCGGCTCGACGCCGACAACACGGCCAACGTCACGGGTGTCGGACTCATCAACGGCCAGCCCGCGGCGACGAGCACGGACAACAAACTCCGCCCGTACATCAAGAACCTCTACTTCGAGTGGTCCGGCTTTCTTCTCAAAGACATGACCCTCAGGATCGGCATGGAATCCACGCTGACGTTCAACATCGCCGAAGCCAAGTGGGGCTACCGGAGCGTGGCCAAGACGGTTTCCGACGGCTTCAAGGACATCACGGGGGCGGACAACCATGCGACGAGCGCCGACATCGGGGCCAGCCTCCAGGGATCGCCGCTGAAGTTCCTGAACTACGGCGTCCAGGTCACGAACGGCGGCGGCTACGCCCACCCCGAAAACAATCAGTGGAAGAAGTTCGCCGGCCAGATCCAGATCATCCCCGTGGCCGGGATCTCGGTCGTCGGCTATATCGATGCCGAGCGGCAGCAGTCTCAGACCAATGCCCTGAACCTGGCGAAGCCCATGGCCTACACCTATAAGGTCGACGCCTTTTTCGAGATGGTCAAAGGGCTGACTATCGGCGGGGAATGGTTCAATTACAGGGACGATCTCTACCAAGCCCTGAACATGGCGACGGGCACACAGGAGGTTTATGACCTGAGGGGCTGGTCCGTTTTCGGGCACTACACCCTGGTCGCGGACAAGCTCAACGCTTTCGCCCGCTACGACAGCTACGTGCCGAACAGCCTGAACAGCGCGAAGGACATCCAACTGACGATCCTCGGCCTGGACTGGGCGCCGATCCATTCGAGCCTCAAGTTCCAGCCGAACATCTGGATCTATCACTATGCCGACGGGGCGCTGTACAATCCGAATGCCAGGTCCAACACCGACCTCCTCTTCAATATGACCTTCTTTCTGTCGTTTTGAAGAGACTTCGGGGCCCCTTGTTTCCCCAAGACTTTCGCGTTCGCGGCTGTTACGAGGACGTCGGCTGTCCCCTCGCCGGTGTGCGAGCCGTTCCCGTCCTCGGGCGGCGGTGACGGGGGATGAATCCTTCCTCTTGTCCGGCGGACTCAATCCCTCCAGTCGGCGATAAAGACATTGTACTCGTCGGATTTGCGGGCGCGGCGCGTGGAGCACCAGACGAGCTTCTTGCCGTCCCTGGAAAACATGGGGAAGCTGTCGAAGCGGGCCCCGTAGGTCACGCGCTCCAGGCCCGTTCCGTCGATATTGACGAGATAGAGCGAGAAGCTTCCGGTCCCTTTTTTATGCATGTTCGAGGAGAAGATGATCCTCCGGTCGTCCGGGAGCATGAAGGGAGACCAGTTCGCGTCTCCCGTCCTCGTCACCTGGACCTTGTCTGAGCCATCCGCCTTCATGAAGAAGATCTCCGCCTTCACGGGCCTCATGAGCTTGCGGGCGGTGAAATCCTTGTACTCGGCGATCTCCTCCGGCGTTTCCGGATAGTAGCTCCGGAAGGCGATGTACTTCCCGTCCCAGGAAAAGAAGGGGCCGCCGTCGAAGCCGAGCCGGTCGGTCAGCCGTTTCACCTCGGAACCGTCGGCATTCATGAGATAGATGTCGAGGTCCCCGTTCCTCAGGGAGGTGAAGACAATCCTCCGGCCGTCGGGAGATATGCACCCCTCGGCGTTGTAAGCCGGACCGGCGGTCAGCGGCTTGAGCCCTGTCCCGTCAATGTTGGCGCTGAATATATCGAAGTCATAAAGGGGCCAAACGAAGCCCTTGGTGAGGTCGGGCTTGGGAGGGCAAGCGTCGTCTTTCAGGTGGGTTGAAGCGTAGATGAAGTGCTTCCCGTCGGGAAAGAAAAAGGCGCACGTCGTTCGGCCCTTGCTTGTCGAAAGCAGCCGGACGTCGCTCCCGTCGGTATTCATCATGAAGATCTGGTCGCACTCGAAGGGCGGCCGGGTCGATTGGAAGATCAGCTTGGAGCCGTCCGCGGAGAAATAGGCCTCGGCGTTTTGCCCGCCGAAGGTGAGCTGCCGGACATGGGCCAGGTGCCGGCTTTCGGGATCGGGCCCTCCGGAATCTGAAGCCCAAGCCGGGCCGGGGGAGGCCTGGCAAGAATTGGGCGGGACAGACGTCGTCGAAGACAAAGCCCTCTTGAGCGCCCCCCCTGTGCCGGACATGTTCATGGCCGCAGCGGCGAAGAGCAAAACGAAGGCAATGCCGACGATACCAGGAAGCATGGACTTACGTTTGGGCATCTTATTTTTCTCGCGCGATTGCCGCACGGCGTGAGCCGCTGTGAAAGGCTCTTTTCAGTTTCACCTACTATTTATATCATAATGCCGGGCGCGTTCCCACTCGGATCATGCCGGTCTTTCCGCCCTCCGGATCATGTTTGCGGAAAGCCCGGGGTGCCTCTCCATTGAGGAACGGGCTTCGAGCGGATATAATGCCCAAAAGGACTGGGATTACAGCAGTTATTCAAGACGCGCCTCAGTTTGATCGACATCAGCGAGACCATTCGGGCGTTGTTGCGAAGGGAGGCGTCGTCGCGCAGGCGCGTCCGCAGGCCGCGGCCTGGGGTCAGGCCCGAACTTCTCCCGGGTTTCCCGGCAATCCGCTTGACTTGCGCCGTTTCGAGGAATAATCATCGTTTACAACAGGAGGACAAGATGCATAAGATGACCCAGCAAAATCTGTGGAGCGCCTTCGCCGGCGAATCTCAGGCCCATATGAAATACCTGATCTTCTCCGAAGTCGCGCGAAACAGCCAGAAGCCGAATATTTCCAGGCTGCTCAAGGCCATATCCTTCGCCGAGCAGGTTCACGCGACGAACCACCTCAGGGCCCTCTCGGGGATCAACGAAACCCCCGAGAACTTGGACGTTGCGATCGGCGGCGAGACCTTCGAGGTCGAAGAGATGTATCCCGTCTATCACAATGATGCCGTATTCCAGAATGAGAAAGATGCGGAGAGATCCACCCATTACGCCCTCGAGGCCGAGAAAATCCACGCCCGGATGTACAAGACGGCCAAGGACGCGGCGGCCAAGGGCGAAGACATGAAATTGGGCGAAGTCTATATCTGCCCTGTCTGCGGCTTTACCGGAGAAGGCGAGCCTCCCGGCTTTTGCCCCGTCTGCGGCGCGGATCACAGGATTTTCAAAAGATTCTGAAACCGGCCTTCTCGCCCGCCGCCACCTGCGGCCGACATGGCACACTCAATCGACGGGCCGGCTGCCCTCGGGCGGAGGAGCGAGTACATTCCGGGTTGCAAACGGTGTTCCTGTGATGATATCTTGGTCGGACCCGGGGACGTCGACGAGTGGAGATGCTGAGCCGAACCGAAAACGGAAGCCAATTCGGGCTGGCCCGGGCCGCGGGATTGATCATCGTCATGGCGGTCCTGGCGGCGGGGGGCGCAATGGCGCGGGCCCAGGAGGCCTCTCCGCAGAAGCGCGACGCGCAGGCCATGGATGTCCATGATCTCCTGAGGAAGCTCTTCCACAAGACTGTCCAGGAGGTCGCCGCAGAGCGGCCCATCGTCCCGATGAAGCTCATGCTGAATTGGACGCCGTTCATCACCGGGAATTCTTCGAACGGCTTTGGGTTGGGCGCAGCGGGCAATGCCGCCTTTTACGCCGGCGACCCGGAGACGACTAAGATCTCGGCGGCCGTGCCCAGCGTCTCGCTGACGACCAAAGCCAAGATATTCCTGTACCTCCAGGGATCCTATTATTCCCGGGACAATGAATGGCACGTCGACGCCGACAACCGCCTGAACCTGACTTCGGAGACCACTTACGGTCTGGGCACGAACACGGCCCCAGGCGCCGGGGTCAACACGAAATACAACCTTTTCAGGGTCTATGACACAGCCTACCATCAGGTGCTCCCGGGGCTGTACCTGGGCGGGGGATTCCTCTTCAATGCGCGCACCGCGATCCGGCCCGGCGCGGACGAGGAGGCCGTGTGGCCGGAGTCCCCCTTCGTGACGTACTCTGAGCAGAACGGCTTCAAGCTGACGTCCCAGAACTCGGCCGGGGTCAGCGTGAACGCGCTCTACGATACCCGCGACAACTTCATCACCCCAAGCCGCGGCTTCTACGCCAACGGCAACTACCGTTTCTTCTTCGAGGGGTTCCTGGGCGGCGCGTCCTCGTGGCAGGAGTTCATCGGCGACCTGAGAACCTACGCTCGGCTGGGCGGGAGCGAACGGCACATCCTGGCCTTCTGGCTGTACGGGGATTTCGTCACCCGGGGGACGGCGCCGTACTTCGACCTCCCGGCCACTTCCACGGACACCTACGGCCATACGGGCCGCGGTTATCTGATCGGCCGCTTCCGCGGGGAGGACATGGCGTACGGCGAGGCCGAGTACCGTTGGACCGTCACCAGGAACGGCCTGTTCGGGATGGTCGCCTTTCTGAATACGGAAACGCTGAGCGACAGGCAACGCGGCGAGCGACTCTTTGATTCCTTCGCGACCGGCTACGGGTTCGGCCTCCGGCTCCGCTTCGACAAGAAGTCGAAGACCAACCTCACCGCGGACTTCGGCTGGGGTAAGAGCGGGTCATTCGGGTTCTACCTCGGCGTTCAGGAAGCCTACTGACCGGGCTGGGGAAGCCGCAGCCGTCAAGGCCCTCGCCGAGCGAATCAGCGGTTTTCCACCGCCGTGGGCGAAGCGCCGGATTCCCTGATCGCTGACATTCATTCGGTCGCGGAGTTCCCGGATGTCATTCATGATCAATCGTCCCGCAATCTCTTGGCCGATATCCGGGTTCTTTTGCCAATCCTTAGATAAGCAGGAAATTCCGGACGGTTTCGGGAACAGGTTTGATCTTCGGAGCGGGCTTCGCCTCCTGGGTCGCTAACATCTCCACTTTCTGGACTTCCGCTTTCCGTATTAAATAGAGGGGTACAATTTTTTGGGGTTTCCCGCCTTCGAAGACCTCGAAGTCGTTGATGCCAGGTTGTCCACGAACCTGTCGCCGTCGAAGACCCGCACGGGGGTTCCTTCTCGGGACTTTTCCATATCTTACGGTTAAGAAGGCCCGGCCCAAATCTGTCGCTTCCATGCTATCTGACCGCCAGCGGTTCGCGAATCGAGGCCCGGCGGTCGTTTCCGATGTCCTCCACCGTGATCTCGATGTCATACTGACC
>Ga0187770_10000971_pt1 | contig 14785 bp, 12 predicted proteins | sample 0116_SJ02_MP02_2_FD_133154 | JGI IMG/M metagenome (GOLD analysis project Ga0187770, IMG submission 133154) | Tropical peat soil microbial communities from peatlands in Department of Meta, Colombia - 0116_SJ02_MP02_20_MG | ecosystem: Environmental > Terrestrial > Soil > Wetlands > Peat | place...
CGGCTGGCTTCGCCAACCAGCCTGTTTCCGAATATCGAGGTGATGGGCTCGTGTACAGCGACTGTTACGTCACAGCGGCCCTGAAGTGCTCCCCTCCTGGTGACAAACCAACATCAAAGGAGTTCGCCAATTGTTCTCATTACCTGGAGCAGGAGATCTCGCTGCTAGTCAACCTGAGGGCGGTAATTGCATTGGGGGCTTTGGCATTCAGGTCTTACCTGGATTACCTTGTAAGAAGGGGCGTCAATGTCAGAGGGATGGACTTCGCACACGGCAAGAATTACAGTTTTGAGGGGTTGCCGAGACTTTACGCGAGCTATCATCCGAGCCCTCGGAATACGAATACAGGCAAGCTGACGCAGCGAATGCTGGTCGGCCTCTTCAGGAAGGTCAGAAGTGAACTTCAGGAAGGTCAGAAGTGAACTCGTAGAAATCGAGTAGCTAGTTGTTCCTGACCGCAACGGTGGGGAAAACAAGTGGGGGAAATTCCCTGGGCCCTTCTAACGCGCCGTCCCGAAGAGCTCTTACTGCCATAATCGGCCAAGCCTTTAATCCCCCATCCCGCGCGCCGTCGCTGGGCCCGTAGCCTAGCACGGATAAGGGCGTCAAGCCTACTGGCGCGCAGGCCTGCGAAGCTGGAGACCTTCTGCCAGAAATCGAGGGTTCAAATCCCTCCGGGCCCGTTATGATATAGTTCAGAATGGGTTCCATTTAGCCAGAAGGGCTGGAATCAGGCTATTTGGAACCGAAGGCTGCGCTGGTTTGTTTCATGATGGAGATTGGCGTGTCATCTGATCTCCGTGTCGCCAGTATGCACCATATCGACGGGAGAACAGTTAAAGTCCGAGGTTGGCTTTCACCCTGTTCCATCGTGCGGGGTCAACTCGCGCCGCACATAGGCCGGTGACCGTCCGGAAGAATTCGGGGGGTGCTCCCTGTTTCATACTGCCCAGGAAGGCCGTGAGCTCGCTTGAGTTGAGCGCGGGCGCCATCCAGCCCAGAGTCGCCATCACGCGTTCCGGGGGCATCCGCCCGATGATAGCACCGCGCATCCGGGCCATCTGCTCGTCCGTGAACTGCTCCTTCATGCGAGGAACGAGTTCCGCCTCTTCCCGGTTCATGTGCACCATATAGGCAGCGAACAGCTCGTTCGCCATTTGGTTCAGCACGATTCCCGCGGCTACGCGGTCGTCCGCCCGGTCCAGCGCGAGCAAATCATGGGCGGACCGCTGGACGTCAATCTCTCTCCTCGTGAGGTCCTGGTGCTCTTGGATGAGCGAAGCGACAAGCTCACGGTTAGAAGCTAATGCGGGAGGGAAAATCGAGAACTCCTCGTCGTCCGCGTGCTGGTGGAGCATACAAAGGACACAGCCCGCCAATCGAGCGACCGAGAAATCGTTCTCCAAGTCCCGGACCAGCGATGAGGTCGCGGAGACGTCCTGGAAGTCGTTGTTCTGAAGACGGCCTCCCAAGTCGTAGATCATCAATCGAAGCGCTTTGTGAATCGGAGTAAACAGGTCCTCAGTGGCCTTCGTTCCGTCCATTACTTCGCCTCGATGCCATACGGGGATCTCGTATATCAACGTTCGATCGGCCTTGGTATGCCTAGATCCCGCTTGCCATGGGTTTGGTAGGGCAATTAACTGGCTGGTGCAAAACCTGGCCGGCGCATCGAACCCGATTGAGGGTGAATCTCACCGGGGCCACCTCGGAGTAGTCCAGAATGGACTCCGATTGTGCATCAGAGCTCACGCCGTGCCCCCGGAAAATTTGATTAGCTAATTCTCGGTTAGGGTGTCGCTTGCCGGATGCGATCTCCGTGCCAATGTTGGAGAATCCCACTTCGGATGGGTTCTTCTACGGCGGTTATTACATCGTCGAATTTGACCCCGACTCTTTGTTTGAACGATAAACTGGTTGGGCCCCCCGGGTTTGTTGTCAATAAGCTCAGAACGGACTCATCTAGGTAAACTGGGCTTGATTCTGGTTATTAGACATCGTACGATTGACGTGAGTTGGCATACAGCTACAGTTGACGTCGACCGAAAATCGTAAGGCGAAGCGACCGCAAATGGTTTTATGATTAGCGTGGACCCATCAGGACCTCGTTGACCGAAGGCGAGCGCAGACTCGCGGCCATAATGTTCACCGACATGGTCGGATACACCGCCCTGGGGCAGAGAAACGAATCGCTGTCGCTGGCCCTGGTTGAAAAGCAGAGGAAGGTCATCAGGCCAATCCTTGTGCGGCACAACGGGAGGGAGGTCAAGACCATCGGAGATGCATTCTTGGTTGAGTTCCCCAACGCTCTCGACGCAGTAAGATGTGCTTACGACATCCAGAGGGCTGTAAGGGAGTTCAATATCTCGATGCCACCAGAGCAGAGGCTCCACCTTCGGATAGGGGTTCACGACGGGGACGTGGTGGAGTCCAGCGGCGACATATTCGGGGACGCAGTAAACGTGGCATCGAGAATCGAGCCCCTGGCGGAAGACGGAGGTGTCTGCCTGACGCAGGAGGTCTACAATCACGTGAGAAACAAGTTCGAACTACCGGTGTCTAAAGTGGGTCCAAAGACTTTGAAGAATGTGGCCGAGCCGGTGGAGGTCTACAAGGTCGTGATGCCCTGGGAGAAAGAACACTCCGAACCAACGCCTCAATTGGATCCGAAAAGGGTCGCCGTCCTTCCCTTCGTCAGCATGAGTCCGGACCCCAACGACGAATACTTCGCCGATGGCCTAACAGATGAGCTGATTACCAAAATGTCGCTCCTGAAGGGACTGGAAGTGATCGCCCGCACCTCGGTGATGAACTACAAGAAGAAGGAGAAGAACGTATCCCAGATAGGGAAGGAGCTGAATGTCGGGACGTTGCTGGAAGGGAGCGTCAGGAAAGCGGGCAATAGGATACGCGTGAGCGCCCAACTAATCAATGCAAGTACAGAGGCTCATCTCTGGGCAGAGAACTATGACAAGGTGCTCGACGACATCTTCGAGGTGCAGAGTTCAGTGGCAGAGAACGTTGCAAACGCGCTAAAGCTGAAGTTGCTCGATAACGCCAAGGAGAGAATCGAGAGACGCCCGAGGAACCCGGAGGCATATGTAGAGTATCTCAAGGGATTATTCTTCACCCACAAGTCTGGCGAGGAATCCGCTAGAAAGGCAATCCGCCACTTCGAAAGGGCCTTGGAATTGGAACCTAACTATCCAGAGGCGTTGGCGCTCGCGGGGGGAGCGTACGGAGGATTGGGGCTCATGGGCTACGCACCCCTTGAGGAGATGTATGCAAAGTGCAAAGAGATGAACTCGAAGGCTCTCGAGCTCGACGATACAATCCCTGAAGCACACTACATCATGGCTCTATGGGCTTACTACGCGGACGGGAACTGGGCGAAAGCAGAAGCCGAATACAAACGGGCGATAGAATTGAACCCAAACTACGTCGATGCCGTCGACGACTACGCAGTTTTCTTGGATTGTCTAGGGAGAAACGACGAGTCAATGCTGGAAATCGAAAAATGCTTGAAGCTGGACCCCCTCAAAGCCGCGAGTTACATTACAGCCGGAGCAATATACGGGCACGCACGCAGGTTCAGCGAAGCCCTCGAACTCTTCCACAAGGCGTTGGAGTTAGATCCCGATAGCGCGGCAGGACACACAAACCTTGGAATCGCGTACATCTTAATGGGTCGCACTGAGGACGGAGTGAGAGAGCTTGAGAAGGCGATGTCGATGAGGGGAACACTCCCCAAAGGCAACCTTGGCTATGCCTATGCCGTTGCAGGCAGGAGGGAGGACGCGCTCAGGTTGTTAGAGGAGATCAAAGCCGAGCCCCACGTCGGGCAACGTAGCTATGCCCTTGCCTGTATCTATGCTGCCCTCGGGGAAAAGGCGAAGGCCCTAGACTGGCTGGAGAAGGCGTACGAAGAGCGGGCCATTTTCGTGTGGCCGATGCTGCCATTCGAGCCAGCCCTTGCGAGCCTGAGAGAAGAACAGAGGTTCAAGGAACTCGTCAAGAAGCTGGGCCTCGACGGGTATCAACGCTCCTGATCTAGTTTGGTGCAGCATAAGGCCGAGTGGCCGAGGGTGCTCAAGCACCTTGGCGAAATCTTGACTGCGAGGGCTCACTGAAGGGCTGGTCCGCCCGGAGATGGTATTTCGACGGTCTGGACTCTGACTACAATGCGGGCAAGCTGGGAGGTCGATTGGTTTAACAAAGGTAGTTGGTCTGGAATTGGCCTTGACGAACGATTCCATTTACGAAGTGGCTAGGATCAATGACTATTCTGAAGGATATGTCAAAGTGTTGGGGCACTGGCTCTTCTACAGGATCTTTGGCGAGTCTGGTACCAGAGGGAATATTCTCTGCGTCCACGGAGGACCGGGTGCAGGGCAGGACGGGATGACAAGAATTGCGAAGTTCACCGAGGATGGGCTTAGGGTCGTCATGTACGATCAGCTCGGCTCAGGGAAGTCCGAGAAGCCAGCTAACGAACTGCTCTACACGATGGAGAGGTATGTCGACGAGATTGAAGGGGTCAGAACCACGTTGAAGCTTGGGAAGGTCCATATGTACGGTGTCAGCTTCGGGGGTTTCCTCAATGTCGGATACGCCGTGAAGTACTCGAACAACCTGGCGAGTCTGATGACACAGAGCGGGACGTCAAGCTCCCCGGTCGCCATATCTGAGATGATGCGGCTTCGCCGCGAGGCACCGGGCTGGGTGTCGGAAACCATGGACAGATGCGAAGCGGAGAGCGACTTGCTGAACCCGGAATATGTGAAGGCTGCTGATTACCTGTATCGGCAGCATCTGTGCCGCCTCGACCCGCTCCCTCCAGACATCCGTTGGTTCCCATCACAGACGAAATTCAGGGATGTGAACCTGGTCTACAGGCTGATGTGGGGGGTACACGAGTTCTACCCGACGGGGAACAGCAAGTACTGGGACGTCACGAGCCTGCTAGGACAGGTCGGGTGCCCGACCCTTGTTACCTGCGGAAGGTTTGACGAGATTACTCCGAGAAATGCGGAGACTCTACACCAAGGGATAAGGGGTTCCAAACTCCACATATTCGAGAACTGTTCGCACACTCCTATCCTCGAAGACCCGGAGGCGTTCTTTCAAGTGCATCGCGATTTCCTTCGAGAAGTCTCGTAAGACCAAAGTATGCTCCGCAGAACTAGAACGGTCTTCCTTGGCGTTCATCGCGCGTCAGAAGTTCTGAAGGGAGCCTGACTAGGGATTTCAAGGCACACCACGTTCCCTTTCGTCTACAGAGCTTCGGCCTCTTCCTCCAGTTCGTGGAGGCCGGCGGGATCTCCGAACACCAGCAGGGTGTCATCTTCTCTAATGCTCAAAGCGGGGTCGAACACGTTCTGGATCAGCTCGCCCTCCCTTACAATACCGACAACGTGGGCGAGCTGGGCGAGTTCAGGGAGCTTCTTTCCTATCAGTTTGGAAGACTTGAACACCGAGAACTGAGCGATTTCCTTCGTCCCAACCTTCTCGGAGAAGACTACGCCGACAAGGTCCGTAGTGACCGCGGAGAGGGCGAGCAGGTGCCCCACGGACTCCCCCCCAGAGTCACTTGACCTACCCCTGTTACAAACCTCGTACCTGGCGGGAGTCTCTCGGCATGCCATCCAGACGAGTTCCTCCCTTCTCGGTATCTTCCGTCCTACACCAGCGGCGCCTGGGCTGACGCCCTTTGGCACTTGTCGCGAGAGCATGCTCTGTCAATCGAACATTCCCGTGAACGAGGTTCCTCCGGTGTCGAGGAGCCTTGAAACGTGCTCCTGGAAGTCCTTGTCGTACATCCCCGCCGTTGCGGAGTGCAACCTGGCAAAGTGCGGGTGCCTGGATAGGGCCTTCAGCCATGTGTTCCACTGCTCCCATGATTCTTTGTCAATCCAACCTCTCTTGTACAGCTCATAGGCCTCCTCAATGATCCCGTAGGACAGCAGCAGTCGCCGTACCGTTGCCAAGTCCTTGGGGTCGACGCCGTCATCCTCGGAGAATAACCTTGCAAACAGGAGGTCGTCGTCTCTGGAGCCAGACATCATGAGATCGTTGTACCTTCCGAGGAGATTCTGGTAGGACGCCTCCCTGATGGCCCTTTCCTGGCTCCTGAATTGGAAGATGAAAACGAGCAGTGTCAGGGTTATTACAACGGTCTGCACAACTGTCGCTAGAAGCGATAGAGTAGTCGCATCCACCAAGAGGTTATGCGAGCATAGCGGATGAATATCTTCCTTTCTGAGCATTGTTGCGTCGGGCACTTCCCTCTGGGCCGCTCAAACCTTTGACTCGATGAGGACGTTATCAGGTCGTTCTGGCACGTACCTTAGGAGCAAAACCACGGTGATAGCGGTTCCCAGCGCGCTGGCCAAAATGGGGGCCTCATAGCCCAGACTCTGGTACAGGAATCCGCCGAGGATGGGGGCAGGAAACGCGACAAGCCCCCTCACGGCGGCGACCTTCCCTCCAATCCCGCCTCTCTCGTGTTCAGGGGAATTCGTCATGACAAGGGACTGCACTCCAGGTACCCACGTTGCGACGGATGCTCCGAAGACTACTGATAGAATCAGGAAAGCCGGGAATGAACCTGCTACCGCCCACCCAGCCATGAGCAGCGTCCCCAGGGCTTCGGAGAAAGCGATCGTCCTCCTTCCGCCGAGCAGCAGGAGGAGCTTAGTTGCTGGGTATTGTGAGAGAATTGTCGCGAGAGAGAGCACGCTGACCATTATCCCTATCTGGGCGTCGCTGTACCCGAACTTTGCCTGAATCATGGCGTAAATGATCGTCGTCGTGATGCCGAAGGTGAAGGCGTCCATGGCCAGCGCACTGAAGTACCCCCAGGAGCCTCGGGGGATTCGGAATGACTGTCTTAGGGAGAACCTGTTCGGCATGGCGGTCTCACCGAGTCTGGACCCCAAGTGTGTCTCATAGAGTTCCTTCAGGTACAGGAACAGGTCGACCAACTCTAATAGGGCGGCGGTCAGGAAGATAACTACGTACCCATAGCTGCCCGCTGCTACGCCCGCGAGGTAGGGCGTCACGACTCCGGGGATTGAGCTGAGCAGAAAGACCACGCTGTAGGCAACGTTCATCTTCGATGTATCGAGGCCGACGGACTCTGCCACCATAGCCTGGGACGAAGGGCTCCCGAGCACCGACACCCCGAACATGAAGAAGGCCGCGAAGAGGGATGCCCAATTGGCACTAAAGGCCGCCACGATGAACAGTGCCATGGAAAGGATGGTGGCGACGCTCCCCACGACGATTATCACCTTCCTACCATAGATGTCAGAAAGGTGTCCGGCTATCGGCTGAGATATCGAAGCGCTGACTCCCGAGAACCTGTTTCCCACCGACTGCAGTATCCCAAGGGTTGCGACTCCAAACCCTAGACTGGCGGGGAAGAGCTGCAGTACGCCGTTGAGCATGCCGATGTAGACCCCCGAGATGAGACCCGTGACAGCCAGGACTCTGATGTTCCGGTCTGCGAGGAGAGCCCTCGACATCCCGAGCAGCCCTCTCCTATCAACGGCCACGCCGCTTCACGCGCAGAGGATTGCTTATTGAATTTGGACAGAGGGTTCTGCAGATGGCTATCCAGAAATCGAACTTAAGGGAGCGTAGTTGACGACGCCGTCGAGCCCGGGTGTGCTCTCGTCGAACCCGCCCACACAATAGATGTTCCCTCCCAGAGTTACGCACGAGGTCCCCACGTCCCTGGGGTAGCTTGTCCCCTGCGTCCAGGATCCGATGCCGCCGCTCGATATCTGGGCGAAGTACACGAAGTTGGTGAACGTCGGGGACTGTCCTCCTGCCGTTTCTCCGCCGACGCAGTAGATGTAGCCCAAATCGGTTACGCACGATGGGCCTACAGATGCGACTGGGTAGGCTGTTGTCAGGGCCCACTCTCCCACTCCGTCTGCCGTGAGAGGTGCGAAGTATGCCGTCCCCAGAGGATCACCGTTGCTGTCCGAGCCATTCAGGCAGTACGCGAATCCCCCCGAGGCGTAGCATGAGGGAACAAAGATTCCCGACGGATATGGCGTGGTTCTGACCCATGCCCCTATCCCCGACGAATTGACGGGGGCGAACCAGACGGTGCTACTGGGCGCCACATTGGACTGAATCCCACCTGTCTCGTTGTTCCCTCCTATGCAGTAGATGCGTGAAAGCCACCCGACACAGGATTCCGAATCAATCGGAATCGGGTACGGCGTAGTGGATTGCCACGCCCCAAGGCTCCCATTCGCGAGTATTTTCGTGTAATAGCTCGCGGCCAGATCGTCCCCCACATCATCGTGGATTCCCCCCACGCAGTAAAGGTACCCCGAAATGGCCGCACACCCCTGCCCGCTCACGTTCTGCGGGTAGTTGGCGGGGTCTTGGCGCCACCCGGTGATGTTCCCCGAGGCCGAGATGGTGGCAGTATAGACTTCATCCCGGGGTCCACCGCTGGCATCCACTCCTCCGACGCAGTAGACTTCCGACGAGTTGGCTCCGCACTGTTGCCCCGCAACCCCGACCGTTCCCCCTCCCTGGAGCGGGTAAGGAGCCGCACACTTCCACGTCGACGTGCAAGTCGGCTGAGATGCCGAGAGCATCGAGTAGGCAACAACACCAGCAACCGCGACTACCGCGATCACTGCTAGAGCGATTATGTTCTTGGAGAATCTCACAGTGACGCAGAACCTCGAGCCTCATGATTACAGGTGTTCATGCCGATTCCGCCCAAACCTCTTAGAGCCCTCTGATTGGGCCTGATGAATAAGCGTTGTCGCCGGACGGACCCCAATGATGCGCGTCTCTCGTGATACCTGGGCAGTATTCGCCATCGTAACTCTCAATTCGGTCGGTTGGTCAGCCACCATGCCCTTCCTCGCCGTGTACCTGAACGCCGTCAGGGGTGTTCCTCTTGCTACAATCGGCGTCGTCTACCTTGTCGCAGGCCTCCTGAGCCTAGGAAGCCAAATGCTAGGCGGGCGTCTGACAGACTCTGTGGGCCCGAAAAGGGTGATGCTCATTGGCTACGCGTTCTCCGTTGCCTCCGCCCTCCTGCTGAGCTACCTGATTGGGGTCGGCGCCGATACAACGCTGATCCTGGTGGCGTACCCAGTGTTCAACTTCCTGAGGGGGCTGTCCCAACCTGCATCATACGCCATCGTCGCCAACAGCGAGATAAGGAACCTGAAAGCCGGTCTCTCGCTACTCTCGATAGCCGGCAACTTGGGCTTTGCCATTGGCCCGGCACTGGGAGGCGTGCTTGCGCAGACATTCAACTACTCGAGCGTCTTCTTCCTTAGCGCTGCGGTCCCGGTCGTGACGTCTGTGCTCACTTGGGGGTACGTCGCTGGCGGACTCCTCACGGGCGAAGAAGGGGCATCCGGGAGGCGATCTGCGGCGCTCCATTGGGAATCGGACAGGAACCTCGTCCTCTTCCTCCTACTCGTCGTGGGCGGATACTTGGCAATAGGGTACGAGATAGTCCCCATCTCTGTCTATGTTCAAGACTTCTTCAAATTCTCTTCCGAACAAATCGGCTACCTTTTCGCCACCAACGGCATCGTCATAGTGCTCCTTCAACTTCCCCTGTCTTCCCTTTTCTTCCGTGCAAAGAAACTGGTCTACCCACTCATCGGGTCGTGTCTATTTGCGGCAATCAGTTTTGTCATGGCAGGGGTGTCCTCAACCTTCATCGAGTTCGAAGTGGTGATGGTCGTCCTCACACTAGGAGAGATTTTCATGACGGTCCCGTCTCAGGCGGTGCTTACCCTCTTCTCGGGCGTACGAAACAGGGGGACGTTCCAGGGGTACTTCGCAGCAGCCTCGCTTGGCGGCAGGTCTCTCTCCCCACTTGTCGGGCTCTGGACCTTTCAGGTCTTCTCTCTTGATCCCAGCCTGGGCTGGTACGCCGTCACTGGATTCAGCGTCTTTCTGGCGGTTTGCTTCTACTTCCTCGCGGAGCCACTTCAAAGAGACTTTCGAGCCCTGGCCAATCAACCTGATGGCCATGGGCCGATGGCTGTTTGACGGTGGAAGAATGTTCGAGGCGGAAGATGTGTCCTCATGCCATGGGAACGGCTACTGCTCGAGTCGGGGGTGGGGCCCACCCATTCTCGTGTTTCCCCCGGGGCCCTTCCGGTTACCCATTTGCAGCCAAAACTGTGACCGTCCCGGTCATCCAGGGGTGGTACAGGCAATAATAGTCGTAAACGCCTGGAGCGGTGAATGCGTAGGTGAACCTCCCCCCGGGGGGGATCGCCCCTGACCCGAAGGCTCCACCCCTGTCTGTCACGGTGTCATAGGAGATCGAACGGCTTACCCATGTCACCGTCGAGTTCACTCCTAGCACCACCGTGATTTGCTGGGGGGAGTACTGCCATGACAGTGGGGTCTCTGAGATGTATACCGTCGGCCCCCCGCTGGCTGGCTGCGGTTTGGCGAGGGCGTAGGCGGTCGCCGAAAAGTAACCGACGAGAGCGACCAGCAGTATGATGCTGAGCATGGGGGCTATCCATACGGGGACCTTCGTCCTGTTCAAGAATGTGTTTCTTCTTACTCCCTTGTCGCCTCCTGTCGCCGAAAATCCGCCCAGCCAGTCCGGGTTCCTGGCTATGACGTAGGCGATGCCGATTACGAGGCTCGGCCCGGTCAAGAGGAGGACCCAACCGAGGGTCTGTTGATTGGCGAGCGAGTAGAGAGTGTAGACCTGCGTCCCCCAGGGGGAGATAAGGACCACGGCGTACACCATGTGCCCGAAGAACGCGGCCGACAGCGCGCCTATCTTCCCAGAGTCGGAAAGCAGGAGGAGCCAGGAGCCGCAGAGGAGTCCAACTGCGAGGAAGGAGAAGTGCTCAAGGGCGTGGATCCCCGGGTTGAGCACGGCATCGTCCCATGGACCAGGTAGGTGCCAGAAGACGATGATTGCCATAGAGGCAACGAGTGCGAGCCCAGGGAGCCAATGCCAGCCCCCCTTTTTCAGCAATTGCTTGCCCACGCGAGGATACGCTATCATTACTCCGGCGAACACAATGAGCACGTGCTGCAGCATATGCGTCGTAAGGTCGACCTCAGATAGGTCATCGAAGGGGGGAAATCCGGTAGCGAAGACGAAAAGGAGGGCTCCTAGAAGCTCTGTTGAAAATAGGATCTTCCTTAGCCCGATCTGCTTCAAAGGGTTCGCCTGACCCCTCACGCTCTACTTAAGGAAGGTTCCATCGGAAAGGAACTTTCGTAGGAGTTCTATTCACGACTATAGAGATATTATAGAACATATTGATATATTGAAAACCTGTGACTTCGGCATGGACAGCGCGGCCGCTCCGGCAAAGAGGAGCGTTACAGTTCAGGTGAGCGTGATTGCAATCTCAGCTTCGCTATTCGCAGTCGCCAAGGGGCTCACCGCCTACATCCACACCCCCTGGGGGGTGGGACAACTTTTCATCGCGTCTTTCGTCCCCGCCTTCTTCGCCATAACAGCCGATTCCATCCCCGCGGCGCTGGGAGCTGGTGCGGGTTCGTTCCTTGGGGACGTCCTGTTCTTGGTGCCTCTTGGGGCAACGACTCCGTTCTATGCACTGACAGTGGGGGCACCGGCGAACTTCATCGCGACCCTTCTGCTGTCCATGTTCGTCAAGAGGTACAAGTCATGGCCGGCCTTTGTTGCCGCGACTGTCTGCTTCCTCACGCTCGGCAACATAATAGCCGGGGCGTTGCTTGTATATCTCGTTCCGCTTCCTGTCCAGTTGATATTGGGCTTTACAGTGTACTGGGACATGACCTCCATCCCTGCGATCCTGATAGGAGTCCCCATCCTCATCCGTGCGACGAGACCCATAATCGGCCGATCGAAGGTCCTTAGCTACGCTCCGCAGTGGTCTAACGTGGGGCGTCTCCAGATGGCCGTATCCTTGGCCTTCTCGCTCCTGTTCGTCGCGCTTGGCGGCGCCATCTTCCTCCTCGCTCCGGGAACGGTCGCTGGTTGGCCGGGGTTGGCATCCTACTTTGCACTTTCTGCCGTGGTGGTGGTCGTCTTCGGCCCCCTTGCGAGCCTCTTCGCGGGCCATAGGCTTGAGGCGAGCAATGCGTCCCCTTAGCCCCTCGATAGCCTTCGCCCCAGCTGCGATAACGAACTTCTTCGAGATTAGCTACAACTCTCCTACGCCAACAGGGGCTACCGGCGGAGGATACGTACTCTCGAAAGGAAGCACCACTAGCGCCAACATCCTTCCTGCCAAGGGCCATGTCTTCACTGACGTCGTCAACGGTGATGCGTCCTATGACGCAAAGACAACGAGGAGGGCGGTGGAGCTCCTCCTCTCGGAGGCTGAGGTGGAGGGAAGGATCTCCCTCGTCCAGGAGGTGCAGACCCCCATCGGAGCCGGGTTCGGGGCGAGTGCGGCGTCGGCGACATCCGCGGTGTACGCCGTGGCACACGCGGCTGGGATAGAGAAGCGAAGATCGGAGATTGCGCTGTACGCTCACAAAGCGGAGATTCTTGAGCAGACCGGCCTAGGCACGGTCTCGGTTATTTTTGACGCAGTGGGTGCTGGTGCCATCACTGTGTCAGGGGAACCCGGGAGGGCGAAGTTCGTTACTGTAAGAGTCCCCGATGGTACAAGGATCGTCACGGCCTTCATCGCGCCCTTCGACAAAAAGGACGCCCTGTCTTCGAAAAGTGTGAGCCGGAAGATAAACAGACTCGGGCATGAGTCCCTGCACAACTTTCTTTCAGACCCATCCCTCGACGCCCTGGCCAGCGAAGGAGAGCGCTTCTCAGGCGCCCTGGGCCTGGAATCAGTCGAAGTGAAGAAGCTCATCAAGCTGGCGAAGTCAGCGGGGGCGACTCACGCCAGCCAGAACATGATCGGCTACGCGATACACAGCCTTGTCGGGTCCGACGAAGCAGGAAAGGTCGCGACGGCTCTGCTCGGGTACAGCGGAGACGTAAGGGTCGACGTCTTCGATGTGGGAACCAGGAGGGCGGGCTTCGTCTGATCTAGCCGCAGGTGACGAGGTCCTTCGTGAACCCGGTTAGCACCTCGGGTCTCTTTCCCACAACGAGCGTGTCTTCTACCCTGACCCCAAAACGCCCCTGGAGATAGACTCCCGGCTCGTCCGTTATCACGTCGTTCCTCAGCAACTTTGCGCTGTTCCCCCTTTGGATCCTTGGCATCTCATGGATGTCTATTCCCACCCCGTGCCCGATGCTGTGGTTGAGGAGCCTGTCCATGCGGTTCTTCCGCAGGACGTCAACCGCAGCCTCGTTCACTTCGCCGCAGGTAGACCCCTCCTTCGCAGCTTCCAGCGCGACGGCCTGAGCCTCCCTGACGACTGCGTAGTGCCTCTTCATTTCCGAGCTCACGGTACCTATGGCGAAAGTCCTGGTCTCGTCCGAGTTGTATCCCTGGTACCTGAAGAAGAGGTCCGCAACCACGAAGTCCCCGTTCTCGAGTCTCCTGTTCGACAGCTCAGCGTGACCGAAGGCGCCGTGGGGCCCTGAGGCTATGATTACAGGCCCGAGCGACGAGTCTGAGTTTGAGGGGGTCATCCCCAGCTCTAGAGCCACCTTCATCACGCCGGCTGCAAGCTCCCACTCCGTCTTCCCAGGCTTCAGCTCCTGCACCAGCGCCTCGTACGCCTTGTCAGTGCTGGCGCACGCCCTGCGAATCAGCTCGATCTCCTGCAGATCCTTCACTCTTCTCGCGTCGAGGAAGAGCTGGGGGTTCTCATGGAATCGGCCTGACTTGAAGCCTTCGTTTTCGTCCACGACGACCGACCCCTTTTCCAGCTCCCTCTCGATCTCCTTCGCCACTTCCTCCCATTTCTTCACAACTACAACCTCCGTTTCCTGGCACAGTTCATCTGCCCTATCCGCCTCCAGAGGGGTCGTAATGACTACCGTTTTGCCAGGATGGACTATTGCGGCGCCTCCGCCGAAGAAGGAGGTCAGCCAAAACAGATTCGGGGCCGTCATCGCGGCGACCTGCTTCCCCTTTGCCAGGGAAAGCAACCTTTTGCGCCTTTGGGCGTAAACCGTCAACTTCTGGGCTCCAAAACCAAATCGCTTATATCCATTCTCTGGGGTGTCCTCCTTCGGGGCAAATCCTTCTGTGACATATATTCGACGACTGGAGATGCGAGGTTTCAAGTCCGCGGGCCCCAGGACAGTGGTCGTCAACTTCGAAAGAGGGTTCACGGTAATAACGGGACCCAACGGGAGCGGGAAATCGAACCTCGCCGACGCTATCTCTTTCGCAATCGGGGAGAATTCTCCAAGAGCGCTGAGGGCGGCCAATAACAGGCTTTCGGGGCTGATCTACACCCCAAAGTCGGAGGACAGTTCGGGAGGAGGAAGACCCTCAACCTGCCGGGCGACGCTTCAATTTGACAACACCGACAGGGCGATACCAGTCGACTCGGACCTGGTTACGGTGACCAGGGAACTGAGGGAAGACGGGGACAACGTATACTACATAAACGGCCGGAAGACTTCGAGAGGTTCCCTCACAGACATCGTAGATCTTGCCGGCCTCGCGCCCGGAGGCTTCAACATCGTAGCTCAAGGCGCAGGGACGCGAATGGCTGACCTCACCCCAGAGGAGAAGCGGAAGCTCATCGAGAGCGTCGTCGGCATCTCGAAGTTCGACGAGCGCAAGTCCGAAGCGCAAAGGCAGCTCGGTCAGGCAGACCAGAGGCTGGAGGTCGCCATGGCACGTATTGGGGAGATGAGGAGCACCCTTGAGTCGCTCGACTCCCAACGCACAGA
>Ga0187770_10000972_pt1 | contig 14779 bp, 13 predicted proteins | sample 0116_SJ02_MP02_2_FD_133154 | JGI IMG/M metagenome (GOLD analysis project Ga0187770, IMG submission 133154) | Tropical peat soil microbial communities from peatlands in Department of Meta, Colombia - 0116_SJ02_MP02_20_MG | ecosystem: Environmental > Terrestrial > Soil > Wetlands > Peat | place...
AACACGCCCGTTTGTCGGACGGTTGTCAGCAGCGCTTCCCGAGCCGTGTCCGCCGTATATATACGTGCTGCTGCTCGGGTACTGTTTAGTGGGCCACGGCCTCGGACCTGTCTAGAAGGGCGGCCGAGGGCTGCGCATCGGGCTCAAACAGACGAGGGACCGGCTTCCTCCTCAAGCTCGGCTTGGGCGGCCGCCAGCCGCGCCACCGGGATCCGGAACCCGGAGCAGCTCACGTAGTTCAATCCAGCCTGCCGGAAGAATCGGACGCTCCTCGGGTCGCCGCCGTGCTCACCGCAGATCCCGATCTCGAGGTTCGGATTCGCCCTCCTCCCCTCGGTGACCGCCATCCGGACGAGCTTCCCAACCCCCGCCACGTCCAGGACCTCGAACGGGCTCTCGGGGAGGATGTGCTCCTCGAGATACTTCGTCATGAACTTCGCCTCGACGTCGTCGCGACTGAACGCGAACGTGGCCTGGGTCAGGTCGTTCGTACCGAAAGATAGAAAATCGGCGTGAGCGGCGATCTCTCCCGCCGTCAGGGCGGCGCGCGGGGTCTCAACCATGGTTCCCACCCGATACTCCAGCGTCGCCCCGAGTTCGTCGAGCGTCCTCTTGGCCGCACCGTCGATGACCTTCCGGAGGATGACGAGTTCCTCCTTGTCGCTCACCATCGGAAGCATCAGGCCTACGAGGGCCGTCTCGCCCTCCTCCCGCTGGACCTGCACCGCGGCCCGGACGATTGCCTCCACCTGGAGGTCGTAGATTACCGGGTAGGTGATCGCCAGGCGACAGCCACGGTGCCCGAGCATCGGATTGTGCTCCGTCAGGTGATCGAGCTTCTCGAGCATCCGCTTCCACCGCTCGATCTCGGGGGCCCAGGCGCCCCGCTTCCAGAGGTCATCAATCTCGGCCGTTACCTCGGCTCGGTTGGGGAGGAACTCATGCAGCGGCAGGTCGAGGAGCCGGACAATGACGGGGCGGCCCTTCATGACCCGGAAGATTCGGACAAAGTCGATCACCTGGAATGGGACCAGCCGCCGAAGCGCCTGCGTACGTTCCTCGACGGTTTCGGAAAGGATCATCTGGTGCATGATCTTCAGACGGTCCGGCGCGTTGAACATCCGCTCGGTTCGACAGAGACCGATCCCCTGCGCGCCGAACTCGAGGGCCCGGGCCGCGGCCTCTGGCGTTTCGGCGTTCGCGTACACCCCCATCGTCCGGATCTCGTCGGCCCACCCTAGCAGCTTGCCGAATTCGGACGTGAGGGGCGGCTCCACCGTGGGGAGCGCGCCGAGCATCACGTTGCCGGTCGTCCCGTCGATCGTGAGGAAATCCCCCTCCTTGACGACCGTCCCTCCCTCGACCTCGATACGGCCGTTGGCGGGGTCGACCTTGATCGAGGTGCATCCGACGATCGCCGGCTTGCCCATCCCCCTCGCAACGACCGCGGCATGGGAGGTCATCCCCCCCTTCGCGGTCAGAACGCCCTGCGCGGCGATGATCCCCGCGATGTCGTCGGGCGTCGTCTCGGGTCGTACGAGGATGACCTTCTCCCCTTTGGCCCCCCTCGCGACCGCCTCCGCGGTGATCATGACGACGGTTCCCGAGACTGCGCCGGGCGAGGCGTTCAACCCTCGGGCGATAGGCTGGACCGAGACCGAGGGGTCGATGGTCCGGTGAAGGAGCTTCTCCGCGTCCGCCGGGTCGAGCCGACGGACGGCCTCCTGCTTCGAGATCAACCCTTCGTTCGCCATTTCGTACGCGATCCGAACCGCGGCCGGCGCGCTTCGCTTGCCGGTCCGGGTCTGCAGCATGAAGAGTCGTCCGTCCTCGACGGTAAACTCGAAATCCTGCATGTCCCGGAAGTGACCCTCGAGCTTCTTCGCCACGCTCTCGAGCCGTGACTTGAGCGACGGTTCCATCGAGTCGATCGTTGCGGGCGTTCTCGTCCCGGAGACCACGTCCTCTCCCTGGGCATTCCCCAGGAACTCGCCGTAGAGCCTCTTCTCTCCCGTCGAGGGATTCCGGGTGAAGCCCACCCCGGAGCCCGAGTTCTTCCCCCGGTTTCCGAACACCATGGCCTGAATCGTGACGGCCGTTCCGAGGTCGTCCGAGATTCTATAGAAGCGCCGGTACTCCTTGGCCCTCGGATTCTCCCAGGACCGGAAGACCGCGCCGACGGCGCCTTCGAGCTGCGCCCAGGGGTCCTGCGGAAACGGCGTCCCCGTCTTGGCCAGGACCAGCTCCTTGAACGCTCGAACGAGCTCCCGAAGGTCATCCGCCGGGATCTCCGCGTCCTGGTGGACCTTGAGCCGCCGCTTCGTCTGGTCGAGCAAGTCCTCGAATTCGGCCTTCGGAATCCCCAGCACGATCGCCCCGTACATCTGGACGAGCCGCCGGTACGCGTCCATCGCGAAGCGCGCCTCGGCCCCACGGCGCCCCATTCCCTGAGCGATGCGGTCGGTCAGGCCGAGGTCGAGAATCGTGTCCATCATGCCGGGCATGGAGAACGGACCCCCGGACCGTACGGAAAGCAGAAGCGGGCGTTCCGGCGAGTTCAGCTTCTTTCCACTCGCCCGCTCGAGTTCGGCGAGCTTCCCTTTCAGCTCGCCAAAGAGCCCGCTCGGAATCTCCCCCGTCCGAAGGTACTCCCGGCACGCCTCGGTCGTGACGATGAGCCCGGGCGGGACGGGCAAGCCGATGGAGGTCATCTCCACCAGTCCTCGCCCCTTCCCACCGAGGGCGAACTTGTCGAGCCCCTGGGCTTCCTCGAACAGGTAGACGAACAACGCTCTCCTTACTGGCGCGTCCGGCTGATACCTGTTCCGTTCTTCCGGTTATACCTGAGCCCACGGACGAAGTGGGTCGGTTTACCGGACCATCCTCAGGGCAGACTTGCGGCCTGGGTGGGCGCGCTCGCGAGGGGTCCGGTCCTACGGTTATATCGGGACTTGCGGCTTGCCTTCACGGATGGCGAAGTTCCCGAGCGAGGAGTGGCTCGCTGCATACGTCGCCAAACTCAACACCAATCCGAACTACGAGGACGCGGCCCGGAAATGGGAGGGGGCGATGACGTTCGTGATCCTGAAGGACGCTGCCTTCGACAAGGACGCCTATCTCTTCCTCGACCTCTTCCACGGCAAGTGCCGGGGATCGAAGTTCTCGCTCAAACTGGAAGACCTTCCCCCGGCCCAGTACAAGTACATGGGTCCCTTCACCAACTGGAAACGGCTCATCAACAAGGAGATCGACCCGATCCAGGGGATCCTTACCGGGAAGTTCAAGCTCGAAGGTTCGATGATGACCATCATGCGGTTCACCCGGGCCGCGAAGGAGATGGTGGCCACCACCACGATGGTCCAGACCGAGTTCTGACCACGGGAATGTGGTACTTCCGGTCCCCGACCATCGTGTTCGGGGAGGACGCCCTGTCGCACCTTGCTTCCCTTCCCATCCGAAAGGCGTTGATCGTAACGGACCGACACCTCCGAACCACCGGCCTCCCCGAGAAAGTCGTCCGGGCGCTGCCGGGGGGTGCGGAGAGCCTCGTCTTGGGGGACGTGGGCGAGGAGCCCGAGCTTTCCGAGATGACGCGCCACCTCGACCAGATTCGCAGCTTTGCACCGGATTGGATCCTGGGGCTGGGGGGCGGCTCCTCCTTGGACACCGCGAAGATCCTCTTTGTCCTCTACGAGCGGCCGGACCTTACCGTCTACGACACCACGCCGCTGCAGGCGCTCGGACTTCGACGCAAGAGCCGTCTGATCGCCATCCCGACCACCAGCGGAACCGGTTCCGAGTGCACGTGGGCCGCGGTGCTTTCCGAGCGACAGGAGAAACGCAAGCACGAGCTCGCCTCTCCTGAGATCATCCCGGATTACGCGATCCTCGACCCCGAGATGGTGCTCGATCTTCCCATCGAGCAGACGCGCAACACGGCGGTCGACGCCATCACGCACGCGATCGAAGGGTACGTGAGCACTTGGAAGAACCCGTTTTCGGATGCGATGTCCGAGAAGGCGCTCGAGTTGATCCTCGGCAATCTTCTCAACGTGCTCAAGGAGCCGCACAATACGGCGGCCCGGAACGCGGTGCACATCGGCGCGTCGATGGCCGGGCTGTCGTTTTCAAACTCCCAGATCGGACTGGCCCACGCGCTCGGGCACGCGCTGGGCGCTCGCTACAAGACGCCGCACGGGAAGGCGGTGGGGATCTTTCTGCCCCTGGTCGTTGAGTTCAACAGCTCGGTCTGCCAGGACCGGTTCGACCGGCTGAACCTCCTGTTCCCTTCCGCCGTCCGGGCAGAGACTCTTGCCGGTTCGTTGCGGAACCTGTTTCGCGAAATGGGTCAGGACGCCTCGGTCGCCGCCCTCGGCGTCCGGCGGGAGGAGTACTTTGCCGCGCTCGAAGAGATCGCCTCCATGGCCGCGGAGTCGACCGGACTTGTGACGAACCCGCGGGACTCCGGCTCCTCGGAGCTGAGGGACCTGCTGACGAAGGCCTACGGGGGGGAGAGCTAGATGGAGCGCCGATACGGCAACTGGATCGGGGGCCACGAGGATTTCGAGGGAGAGTCGCACCTTCTGGAGAGTCCGGCGGACGGGCGGAAGGTCGCCTCCGTCACCTTCGCATCGACCGCGAAGACCGGTGAAGCGATCGAGGCGGCTCACGGAGCGGCTCGGCGATGGAAGAACTCGACGCTCGCGGAGCGGCAGCGATTGCTCGGCCAACTGATGGAACGGGTTCAGGCGCGTGCCGAAACGTACGCGACGCTCGAGTCGCTCAACACCGGCAAGACCCTTCGGCAGAGCACTCTCATGGACATTCCGCTCGGCATCGACAATCTCCGTTACTTCGCCACCACCCGCGAGTTCGTCCCGGAACGGGAGATCGAGCACCCCGAGTTCCCGGGCACGCGGGGCATCGTTCAGACGGTCCCGATGGGCGTGGTAGGCGCGATCGCCCCGTGGAACGTACCGTTTCTGATGGCGGTCTGGAAACTCGCTCCCGCACTGCTCGCCGGGAACGCGGTCGTCCTGAAGCCGTCCCACCACACCCCGCTGACGGCCCTCGAACTGGGCCACGACGCCGTGGAAGCGGGGTTCCCTCCGGGGGTGATCAATGTCGTGACGGGGACCGGCTCGGTCGTGGGAGACACGCTCCTCAAGGACCGACGCGTCAACATGGTGAGCTTCACGGGCTCGACGAAGACCGGTCTCGAGCTCATGGGCCGCGCCGGCGGCCTCAAGAAGTTCACGATGGAGCTCGGCGGCAAGTCCCCCAATGTGGTCTTCGCCGACGCCGACCTCGAACTCGCCGCGAAGGGGGTCCTCTTCGGTATCTACCTCAACTCGGGGCAGCTCTGCGAGTCGGGAAGCCGGCTGATCCTGCAGTCCTCGATCCGGGAGTCGTTCCTGGCGCATCTCTGCGAGCTCCTGGACCGGATGCGCCCCGGCAATCCGATGGACATGGAGACGGACATCAGCGCGATCACGACGGAGAGTCAGAAACGCAAGATCGAGACCATGGTCGACGCCGGCATCTCCGCCGGAGCGAAGGTGAGGTATCGCAAGGACCTTCAGTCCCGGACTCCCCCAGGCGGATTGTACTACCCCCCGACCTTGCTGACGGACGTCCGGGACGACATGGTGGTCGCTCGGGAGGAGATCTTCGGGCCGGTCCTCTCCGTCCTCGAGTTCGACACGGAGTCGGACGCCGTCGAGATCGCGAATCGAACGGAGTACGGGCTCGCCGCCGGCGTGTGGACTACCGATCTCGAGAAGGCGAAACGGGTCGCTTCTCAGATCGACGCCGGCACGGTCTGGGTCAACGAGTACCACCTGCTTTCGGCGGCTGCGCCTCGGGGCGGCTTCAAGAACAGCGGCATCGGGCGGGAGCTCGGACTGGAAGGGGTCCTCGAATGCACGCAGACTCGCCACATCTTCGTTAACCCCCAACACAACGACATGGACGATGTCGCCTACGGACTGATCCTCCCCTAGACCTCCCCGGTGCCGTTCCCCCGGTCTCGCCCCGCCGACCCCGGGTCCGCCGGCCGGCGCTCGGCTCTGGCTTTGAACCAATTCCTTAAACCGTCGGACGCGCCTGCGGGCCCCCGTGGGGCTGGAGGAGCTCTTCGTAGCAGTCGTGATTGTCGGCATCTCGTGCGTGAACGCGGCCGTTCCCGCGGCCGCTTGGACTCGGTCCCGGGACGGTCGGTTCCTCGTGCTCTCTGCCGCGAACCTTGTGTTGGCGCTGCTCGGGATCGTCTGGACCTGGGGACAGCTCCCGTGGAATCCCCCCGCCTGGACCTCCGCTCAACTTCCGGTAATGGGAATCACGCTCCTCGCCACGCTCCTCTTCCTCGCGACGACCCTGTGGCCGCGACGTTCGTGATCGATGGAGGAGGACCTACTCGCGCTGCCCACCCGGCGCCGACTCTACGAGATCGTGCGCCGCGCGCCGGGGATCGGGGCCCGAGAGGTGCAGCGCGAGGCGGGCACGGGGTGGGGAGAGACGGTCTACCACCTCGACCGCCTGACACAGGCGAACCTGCTCCACCGAGAACGGGCGGGCCACCAGGACCACTACTTCGCCGCGGCGGTCCCGCTCGGTGACCGGAGCCTCCTGAGGGTCGTCCGGTCCCCATCTGCCCGCCGACTGCTCGTCGCCCTGCTCGAGACGCCGAACCGTACGGTCCCGGACCTGACGGACCGCACGGGGCTGAGCGCCGGTCGGGTCTCGGTCCATCTCGGCCGGCTGATGGAGCTCGGCCTCCTACGCACTGGGCGGAGCGACCGATTCCGGACGTTCGAAGTGGCCGAACAAGAACGGGTCCTCCGGTTGCTGGTGAGCTATCGCGAGGGGTGGGCAGACGAGTGGGTCGAACGGCTCCTCACCACGTGGTCGGAGCTGCTCCGCGCATGACCGACGCGGGATTGGACCAATGGATTCCGACCTTGAACCAAAAACCGAGTGACCCCCCGCCGTCATGGGAGAGTCGATGACAACGACCTGGGCCTCCGACGAGTCCACGGTTCGGGCCCGCCGGCTCGGCCCGGTGGCGACCGCGGCAGCACTCGGCGCTGCCCTCGGGCTCATGGTCTTGATCGCGCCGGGGGCGGCCGCGTGGTCGACCGGCATCGGCGGCCCCGTCTCCTGGACGAACGGCGTGGTCCTCTGCCAGTTCGCGGCGGTCTCTCCCTCCGTCGCGGTCTCGGCGCTGAGCCTCACGGGCTCCGGAGTCACCGTCTCCCTCCTCTCCGTAGTGGAAGCGGGCCCCACGGGTTCGGTCGCCGCCACCACCAGCCTGGACGGCCTTTCCTGGACGGTCGCCAACTGGTCGAACGAAGACGCGTTCGACCTCGCCTACTCACTTCACGCGCCGCTGTCGAGCACGACGAACCCCCCATCGACGGTGGGGTCCACCGACCTGCAAGTCCAGTTCGTTCTGCCGGCATACGAGGGCTCTCCGAAGGGCCCGACCGACGAAGTGAACGTCGTCTTCTCGCTCCTGAACTGGACCTGGCAGCACCCGGGCGACCATCTCGTGCTCTCCTTCACCGCCGCCCCCACGTTCCCGCTCGCGGAGCACCTCAACGCGACCGCCGCTCCCCACTGGCTGCTCTCCAGCACGTCGAATCAGTCGGGTGCGGTGCTCGAGCAGATCGGCGCGAACGCGAGCGCTACGGCGGCCACCGGCACGGGACCCGCCAGCTCCGTGTCGGCGAGTCCTGCCCTCACGATCGCTTCTCCCTCCAAGGCGGTGGTAAACGTGACCTTCGGGAGCTCCGCCGGAACATTCTCGTCGCTCACGTACACGGCTCAGGTTGGTGTGGTGTTGCCGGCGACGGTGGCGGGGATCCCCCTCTCCGAGCTCGCCGCCGCCGGCGTGGCCGGAGTCGCCGTGTCGCTCGCGGTCGCCGGGATCGTCCGTCGCGTCCGGCGCCGGCCATCGAAGCTCGTCTACGTGACGGAGGAGGAGACCCAATGAACGCGCGTCTGGAAATGCGTCGAGACCTGCCGGGAACCCGTGTCCTGCTGCCGTGCGGCCACCAGTGGACGATGCCGCGCGGCTTCCCTCCGGAAGCGGTCGCGGCCGATCTCCTCCGGCACGAGTCGATGTGCGACCTCGACCCGGGGCTACCGGTGCCCGAGACCCACCTTCGTTGGTCCCGCGTGGCGCTCCCGACAGCGGAGGTCCGGCCATGAGCCGCCCGGCCCTTCGAGAGGGACTCGCTCGACTTCCTCTTGTCTTTCTTGCGGGGCTTCTCGTCCTCGCTCCGGTCGCCGTTGCGGGCACCGTCGCGGCAACCACTCCGATCCATCCTGCCGCCACGGGCACGACCGGCTCAGTCACCGTGGACATCACCGCCACGACCGACCTCAGTTTCGACCCGAGTTCGTTCACCGTCACCCCCGGGGAGTCGGTCACCCTGGTCGTGACGCAGGGCGCCGATTTCGCGCACACGTTCACGCTCTCCTCTGTCGTGAACTTCACGATCCCGGCCTCGGATTCGCCCTCTCAGGTGGCGGCGTTCTTCAACGCCCACCCACCGCTCGTCAACCTCTCGCTCGGCTCGACGGCGGGGTCGCAACAGCAGATCACGTTCACGGCCCCCACCAGCCAGGGTACCTACGAGTTCGTCTGTCTGATCCACTTCCCGCAAATGACCGGCATCATGACCGACTCGAGCGCCGCCCCCTCGTCGGGCGGAAGTGGGAGCGCACTCTCGATCACTGAGATCGTCGCGATCGGCGCGGGAGTCGGCGTGGTCGTGATCGCCGCGGCCGCGTTCCTCGTCCTGAGAGGTCGCCGCCCGCCGAAGTAGTTCGGGTCCGAGTTCGGTTCCGGTGGATTCTACGACAGGGGGCGTCGTGCCGATTCTTGAGCTGGGGCGGGAACGTTCTCCCGCCGAACTATCCCCCATCGCGCCGAGCGTGATCGCTGGAGGGGTCGTCGCCCATAACGACGAAGGCGGCATCGAGCGTTCGGTGCGGTCCCTGCTCGCCCAGGAGCTTCCGCTCGGGGCCCGGTGGGGACGCATCTGGATCGTCGCGAGCGGATGCACGGACCGGACGGTGGAGATCGCTCGCACTCTCGCGGCGGAGGATCCCCGCTTGGGTCTCTTGATAGAGCCCGAACGTCGAGGGAAGGCGGCGGCGCTGCGGGAGGTACTCCGACGGGCGGACGGCGAGGCGTTGGTGCTGCTCAACTCGGACGCGGTAGCGGCCCCCGGCTCCGTAGCTGCCCTCCTCTCCAAGTCGAAGGGTAAGCGTCGGCCGTTCGCCGTGATGGCTCGTCCGGTCGTCCCGTCCCCGGTGGACAGCGGCTGGAACGGGACGGTGCGCTGGATGTGGCAACTGCACCACGAACTGCATCGTGAGATGCTCGAGGACGGTCGGGGAGCTCACCTTTCGGACGAGCTCCTCCTCGTGAGCCTGCCCGCGTTCCCCTGGGTCGAGGACGGAATCATCAACGACGGATCGTACTGCGCGGTCTGGCTGCAAACCCACGAGGGCGGATGTTGGTACGCCCCGGACGCGCGGGTCTGGATCGATGTGCCGAGCTCACCGTCCGAGCACCTCCGCCAACGACGGCGGATCCACGTCGGAAACGCTCAGGTAAACGCCCGTCTCGGACGTTTCCCCACGACAGCGCTCCGATACCTCTTCGGTCACCCGTCCCGGGCGATCGCGGCCCTCCGACGAGCGGGGTCGGAAGCGGGATCGTTGCGCCACTTCGCTCGCGTCGCGCTCTGGGAGTTAGCTTCCCACGCGCTCGGCGTATGGGATCGCCTCCCTCCCCGGGCCGACCACGTACGGTGGTCTCGGATCGGGCCGAATAATCCGGCGGCCCCTCCCTCCACCACTCCGCCACCTAGCCCGACGATCACCGAGGGTGTTCTCGATCAGCGAGTCCGCGTCCTCCTCTCCGTCGCGGGACAGTTCGGAACGGGTGTCTCCCTCTCGACGCTTTCGAGTCTGCTTCCCGAGGGCGCCGCTGGGCCTCCCGAGTCGCTGGGCGAGTTCCTCGCTCGACGGCCCGACCTGGCGCGCGTGGCGCGAGGCATCGCGTATCCCCCCGGATTGTCCCCCACGGAGGACCGTACGCGTGCGACGCGAGGAACACAGTACCGGAAGTCGGCGGAAGGGCTCATTCACGGCCCGATCGCCTGGCTCCTTCCGTACATCCGCTGCATCGGGGTCACCGGATCCGCGGCCTACGGCGAGCCCGACGAGGGCGACGATCTCGACTTCTTCGTGGTGGCGCGAGCGGGGGCCCTCGCGTGGGTCCTCGCGAGCACTTACGCGAGCCTTCGGCTCCACGCGCTGCGACAGGGCCGGTCGGTCTGGCCCCCGCCGTGCTTCAACTACGTGATTGACGAACGCCGCGTGCATTCGGAATTCGACCGTGGCCGAGGGCTCCTGTTCGCTCGTGAGGCGCTCACGGCCCAGATGATCGAGGGGGACCCGTACTACCGTGGTCTCCTTCAAAAGGCGTCGTGGATGGGGGCCGAGCTCCCGACGCTCTACGCCGCTCGCACGGTGGATGCCGGGAACACCCGCCTCCGACCGGTTCCGATCGGAATCCGGTTCCTCAGCGCCCTCGCCTTCCTTCCCCTCGCCGCCTACCTGCAGCTGGCGGGGATGCGTCGCAACCACGAGTCGCGTCGCGCGGGGCACCCCTCCGCACAGTTCCGCACCGCCACCGAATCGAGCCGAATCGCGTTCCTTTCGCGTCGATTCGAGGAGCTTCGGGACCGGTATCAGGCTCCGCCCGAACCTTCGAGGACGCTCTATCCTGGAACGACCGCCCCGTCCCGCATCCCGAGTTCCCGATGATCGCGACGGGCCCTTCCCAAGAGATCGTCGACTACCGGCGGTTCGACTTCGCCGGCCTTTGGACGGGCCGGGACCAGGTGTCCGAAGTGGAGCGCTCGGTCCTCCGGCAGTCGCTGAACTCGTTCGATGGGCGTCGGATCCTGGAGGTCGGCACCGGATTTGGTCGCCTTCTCGGTACCCTCACCGGGATCGGACGCGAGGTGGTGGCCACTGACCTCGATGCCGAGGCGCTCGGCCGGATCCCCGCGCCCCGGGATTCGGGGCGAGTTCTCCGGGTCGCGTCGAACCTCTATCACCTGCCGTTCGTGGACGGCGCCTTCACCGGGGCTACGCTGGTGCGGGTCCACCACCACCTCCTCGACCCTGTCGGTGCCATGCGGGAAGTCGGCCGGGTGCTGCGGGTCGGCTCTCCCCTGGTGGTCTCCTACCAGCCTCGACCTTCGGTGGCGACCTTGGTGAATGACGTGCAACGCGCACTCGGACGGAAGGAGGACGGGCCGGGTCCCTCCGTGACGTTCGCCCGGGGGCCGGTCGTTCTCCCGGCACGGCCGTTTCCGATCCGTTCGGTGAGACGAAAGGGGTTCCGCGAAGAGGCCCGCGACGCAGGCTTTGAACTGACCCGCGAGATCGGGACCGGCTTCGAGGAGTTCGCGCCGTTACGGCGCCTTCCGTCCGAGTCGTTTGTCCGTATCGGCACGGCTCTCGGAAGGGCCCCGGCGTTCCCCACCCGGTTCTCCGTCCTCTCGAAGAGGTCGGGCACGAACGCCGATCCGCTTCCCGACATCGGGAGTATCCTCGCCTGCCCCCGCTGCGGCACTCCGAGACCCGAGTGGTCGCAGGGCGCACCACTGGCCTGTGGGAAGTGTTCGTTTAAGGGGGGCCGCCGAGACGGTGTCCTCGACCTGCGATTCGTCCCACCGGGGATCCACCGATGGGAGGCGGATCCATGACGATCGGCTTCCCACCGGCCAAGCCCTCGCGGGCGCTGGGGCTACCGGAGTCGAAGGTCCGTTGGAGGATGACTCCGATGCGCTGGCTCTTCATCGCGATCGCCGCGTTCGTCGTCGTGTCGTTCGTGCTGTCGTGGCTGCGTTCGTACGAGCTCGAGACCACCACCTGGGACATGGGCGTGTACCAGCAGGCGATCTGGACCTCGGCTCACGGACGGCCGTTCTACGAGACCGCGGACGTGGAGACCGGAGGGTACGGCTCGCTCCTCCAGGTGCACTCCGTCCTGCTGTTCTATCTGCTGGTGCCGGTCTACGCCGCGCTCCCCAGCCAATCGACGCTCTTCGCCGTGCAGTCCGTCGCAGTTGGACTTGCGGCCGTGCCGCTCTACCTGCTCGCGAGAGACCTCTCGTCGTCCCCTCGGATCGGACTCGTGACCGGGCTCGTCTATCTGGCGTGGACGCCGGTGCTCTCGTCGACGCTCTACGACTTTCACCCCGAGGCGTTCTTGCCGGTGGAGCTGTTCACGCTGGTGCTGTTCTGGGAGCGAGGTCGCTTCCGTTGGGGATTCCTCGTGGCCGCCATGGCGTTCGCGACGATGGAGCTCGCCCCCGTTCTCACGTTCTTCGTGGCCGTATTCGGCCTCCTGGAATCCCGTCTCCCTCGACAAACCGCCCGAGGCGAACCCCGCTCCATCCGGGGGTTCGGCGTGCAGAGTCGCCGGTTCGTAGCGTGGCTGTCGCTCCCGCGGGTTCGTGCGTCCTTGGGACTTCTGGTAGCGAGCGCCGCCGCCTACGGTCTGCTCCTCTATCTTCGGGTCGACGTGCTGCCGGCGCTGCTCGGGACCTACCCCCTCCCGGCTCCGGCCACGGGGTATGTGATCGGAGCCACCCCCTCGGGGCTCCAGTTGAGCTGGGCGAACCTCTCGGTCGGCCTCGAGCAGAAGCTCGGGTACTGGCTGGTGGTCGTCGCCCTTCTGGGATTCGTGCCGCTACTCGCGCCCCGAGCGATGGTGCTTTCCGTCCCGTGGTTCGCGTTCACGCTGTTCAGCGCGGACCTGAACTATGTCACCCTCGGGTTCCAGTATGGATTCGTCGCCGCCTGTTCCCTCATGGTCGCGTTCGCGTACGGAACTCCGACCGCCCTGCGCATCGCGGCCAGGATCTCCCCTCTCGTGCGACGTCGGCGGGCGGCCCGGGGCGCGGACTCTCCGCGGTTCCCCAAGTGGAGCGAGATCCGCCGCGGTCGTCGCGCGTTGCTCGTCGCGGGACTGACGGTGTTCCTCGGTGCCAATCTCGCGCTCTCGCCGCTCAACCCCATGATGGACGGACAAGTGCAGTACGGCACGGCCTACCGGATCTCGTACTTCCCGAACCCCAACGATGCTCAGGTCGGACAGCTCGCGAGTCTGATCCCGCCCGGAGCGAGCGTCCTCGCGACGGACAATCTCTTCCCCCTCGTCGCGAACGACGCTCAGGCCTACACGTTCGCCCCCGGACCGGATCCGGGACTCCCGCTCCCGTTCAGCCCGGCGCACCCGCCGACGTACGTCCTGCTCGCGCAAGACACTCGATATGATGTGGTGCCCTGGCTTCCCCAACTCCTCACCAACTCCTCCATCTACGGAGTCCGGGGTGTGGTCTGGTCCAGCGATCCCGGCGTGGTGCTGCTTTACGAAAAGGGTTACCTGGGTGCGCCGGTAGAGTTCGGCACGCCACCAACCCCGGCGGGAACCTACTACGGCAGCGACCTGGTCTACCCGGGAGCCGGTTCCGTGGCCACCGACTCGAATGCCACGTTCTCGAGCGTGGTCGTGAGCTCTCCCGGAACGATCGGCACCGCTTGGTTCGGTCCGGGAATCAGCCTCGCCCCCGGAGAGGTCTCGGCCCGGCTCTCGGTCCGGGTGACGCTCCTACCCGGTGCGTCGCCCCCGACGGCGAATACGTCGGTGCTCTCCGTTCTCGCAGAGGCGTGGGGCATCACCTTCTGCAACCTGACCCTTCCCTACCAAGCGTTCCAAACGTCGACTTGGACGACGGTCGAGCTCAACGCGTCGATCCCCGAACCCACGATCGAGTTCGGGATCGCCGGAGTGGTGCTGAACCGTTCGATTCAAGTCACGCTGAACTACCTGAGCCTCGGTCCGGGAGCCCCCGACGGAGGAGGAAACGGCACGGGATGACCCACCGATTCATCTCCGAGCGCCGAGCGCTCGTCAAGGTGTTGGTCGAGCCGCAGGGGGCGATCGTCGGGCTGACGATGACGACCTACTCCTATCTCTTCATCGTCTCCCATCGGTTCGTCGGCCTGAAGAAGATCCGTACCCGGGATCGCGTCGTGGCCCGCGCCGGCTACAGCACGCCTCGGGTCGTCTCGCTGATCTCGGAGCTGTACCCGAACGGGCCATGAACGCGAAGCTCGACCGACTCGATCACCGGCCCGGGGGGCCGTCGGGAACCGCGACGGCCCTCGAGCATCGGCTGCCGGGGTCAGGTCGGTCGGCGATCGAGCTGATCGTGCGGGGTCGAGCACCGGTGCCCCTCCTATTCGTCGGACTCGACTCGAGGGTCTACGTGCTCCCCTCGGACCCTCCGGGGGACTGGCTGTCGGCCGCTGTCCGTGAGGGGGAGGTCGACGTCCGGTGGCCGGACGGGACGCTCCAGAGGGCCGCCGCGCGGCTACGCAGCGGGCGCCCCCTCTTGGAAGCCCTTCAGGCTCGACTGGCGGAGAAGTACGGGGCCGCCGTCTGGACCAAGTACTTCGCGACCACCCGCGTCGCGCTGGAGCTCACCCCCGGGGAATCGCCGCCGGAGCGGGACCCCCACGATCGGATTCGCGGCGAGTTCGACTCCGTCGCCGACGTCTACGATGGGCGACTCGCGCAACAGCCGGTCGAGCAGTACCTCAAGGAACGCGTCGCCGACCTCGCGATTCGCGCCCTCGAGGGGCTCGACCCGATCCTCGAGATTGGCCCGGGCACGGGGTA
>Ga0187770_10000976_pt1 | contig 14758 bp, 15 predicted proteins | sample 0116_SJ02_MP02_2_FD_133154 | JGI IMG/M metagenome (GOLD analysis project Ga0187770, IMG submission 133154) | Tropical peat soil microbial communities from peatlands in Department of Meta, Colombia - 0116_SJ02_MP02_20_MG | ecosystem: Environmental > Terrestrial > Soil > Wetlands > Peat | place...
CGCACGCTCTACATCGGGAACATGCACTTCCAGGACGCCTACGACTACGATATCCAGCGGCTGATGCGCTGCGATATCCACTACGCGGTCCCCGACGGGCGCGTCATCCCGTTCTGCTCGTACAACTCGGGCCCGATCTTCCGGACGGAGGTCGAGAAGAAGTTCTCGATCCCGATCCCCGAGTGGCAGAAGGCGAAGGCGTCGAGCGGTCTCCAGCTGAAGACCGTCGAGACGATGGGCGTCAACGGCGAGGTCATCGTCGACCCCGAGTACTACAAGATCCGGGCGCTGAAGAGCGCGCCCGGGATGTCGACTTAGGTCGATTGGTTCCCGAACCGCGGCGAACCCTTTCCTTCGACTTCTAGTGTCGTTCCGGGTCAGGTAACGCTCTCGAAGAGCGTCGCCCCGGCGTCGCGGAACCGGAGGGCGGCCGGTCTCCCCACCTTCGTTTCTCGCTCGAGCCGTCGGTCAATTTCGTGCCAGACCGAGGCGGGCCGAACGGAGGACTTCGGCGCGGGCGAAGGCGTGGCGTCCGCATGGTTCGGGAGCCAGCGGTCCACGGCCTCGATGTGCTTGCAGGTGCCGAGACCGCGACGGGCGAAGTCCGTGCAGGTGCAGAGCGCCGGCTCCCGATCCGGGTACGTCGGCCGCATCACGAGATAGGCGGTGCGATGGAGCGGGTTGCGGACCTCGATGAGCGGGTACGGCTCCCGTTGCCGAAGGCGCAGGTCGAGCGGTTCTTCGAGGGCCCGCGACCGACGCTCGCTCACTTCGTCCGCCCGATCCTGAGGGTCGAAAGGCCGGCCGGGACGAGGTCGATGACGGTCCACGGCCAGCGAAGCGAAAGGCGGTACTTACGAGTTCGGGCGAAGCTCGGAGGCACGCGCACTTCCGGCCAAAGGTTGTTATCGCACCGTCCCGTACCACACCGTAAGGCCACCGGGTCCGCGCTCTCGTGCCGAAGATCTCCCTCGGCTCGAGGCGGCAGGCCGCGGGGACTGCCGGAGACGGAAAGACCGCATGGACCCGACCACCGAGTTCATCGTCGGCCTGTTCCTCTTGGTCGGGCTCGCCATCCTGGTAGGGGAACTCCTCAGCCGTTTCGGGATCGCCGCCCTGGTGGGTCAGATCCTCGTCGGGGTCATTCTCGGGCCCACGCTGCTGGGGCCGACGCTGGGACTCACCAACGACCCCACCGTCGCGACCGAGTTCAAGGGCATCCAGTTCATCGCCACGTTCCTCATCCTCATGATGGCGGGGCTCGCCGTCACCCCCGCCCAGATCCGAGCGACCGGGCCGTCCGCCGCGGCGCTCGGGATCGCGATCTTCCTCGTACCGTTCGTCACCGGCGCCGGAGTGGTCCGCCTGCTCTACCCGACGTTCCCGACGGACGAGACCCTGTTTGTCTCGCTCTGCATCTCGATCACCGCGCTCCCGGTGCTCGGCATCATGCTCCAGGAGTTTGGCCTCGTCGACACGCGTTTCGGGGCGTTCCTGATGAACAGCTCGGTGGTGAACGAGCTGGCCGCCGTCTCCACGTTCGCCGTCCTCCTCCGTCTCGAATCGCCCACGGGAAACCTCTGGCTGGACATCGGAATCGCGGTCGGCACCGTCACGTTGTTCCTGACGACCATTCTGGCGATCCACTGGATCCTCCGCAGCTTGCGGAGCCTCCACGTCTGGGACCGCTGGGTCGACCGGTTCCGTCTCACGTGGCGCTCGCGAGAGGCCGGCTTCGGGATCCTGATGGTGGCGGGGCTCGGCGCCGCGCTCTATTCCCAGTTTCTCGGGCTCACGTTCATCGTGGGCGCGTTTTACGCCGGCCTTCTCATCACGCCCGAGAGCGCGGGACGGGCCGGGCATCGCACGATCAGCACGATCTTCAACGCCATCACGTGGGGATTCTTCATTCCCCTGTTCTTCGCGCTGGTCGGCTTCGGGATGAACCTCACCCTCCTCGGCCCCGGCCTTCTGCCGATTCTCGCATTCGCGTCGCTGGCCCTGTTCGCCTTCTTCTCCAAGGCGTTCGTCGGGACCGCCTTCGCCCGGGCGCTGGGATGGTCCGGGAACGAGTCGCTCTGCGCTGGAATGTTGGTGTCGAGCCGGGGGGCAGTGGAACTCGCCATGGCCGTGATCCTGTTGCAGGCCGGCTACTTCTCCACCTCGGTCTACACAATCGTGGCGGGGGTCGGCCTGCTGACCACCCTCTTCGCACCGCTCGCCGCGAAGCCGTTCGTCCGGTCGATCACCGCCGCCCGACGCGCGAGCGCCGAGCGCGCTGCCGTGATCTCCGAAAGTCTCCCTCCCCACCACCTCATCACCGACGGGGAGATCCTGGCCCGGCGCTAAGCGCGGGAGCCGGTCGCTCCCCGCCCACCACGGTTATCTTCCGGCCGCCAACTGACCCGACGTGGGAGCGTCCCCGACCCCTCCGGTCCGGTCCCGACGACGACCGGCCCTTTCGAAGCCGGCCAAGATCGGGCTCGGCCTACTCTTTACGCTGGTCGGCCTCTTCCTCCTCGTGCTCTTGTTCCCGACGAATCCCGGAAGCTTCACGACCGTTCTTCCCGTCGCGGCGGTGGGGATCGTGGCCCTCTGGGTCGGGGGCATTCTCATGGGAATCGGAAGCCGCTCGTAGAGGGCCCCACCGTGGAGCGGACGTTCCCGTGGAAGCTGGTGACCGTGGATATCGACGGCACCCTCACGCGCGGGCACGGCTGGAAAGAGATCGCCCGGGCGTTTGGTCGCCTCGAGGCGTTCGAAGCCACCAATCGACGGTTCTTCGCGCATCAGATCGACGAAGATTCCCACCTCGCCAACCTGCTCAACATCGCCTCGGGCCACACCGTATCCGAGGTGGAGGAGGTGCTCGTCCGAACCCCCAAACTGGCGGGGATCTCCGACGGCATCGTCTCGCTCCACGAGAGGGGGTCCCGCGTCGCATTGCTGACGCACAACCCCGACTACGTCGCGGATTGGTACCGGCGGACCTTCGGCTTCGACGATTCCGAAGCGATCGTCACGCAACCGGTCGTGAAGGGACGAATTGGTCCGGTAACCGCCGTCCACGCCGACAAGGGCTCGGAACTCCGGGCGCTTCTCTCTCGTGCGAACGTGCCGGCCTCGGCCACGGCCCACGTCGGCGACGGCTGGTCCGACGCTGCTGTGTTTCGTCTCGTCGGCGGCGGAGTGGCCCTCAACTCCCCGTACCCCGAAGTGTCCGCCATCGCTGACCTTGCGCTCACGACCACGGACTTTCGGGACGTGGTCGAAGGACTCTCGGACCTCGCCCCCCGCCGGTGAACGAAGGACGGCCCCAGTGCACAGGATTCTTATACCGCCCCCCGTCGAATAGGGAGGCGAACGATGGAGTATGTGATCGTCCGAGCGACGCACCCCACGTGGCTCACGATGCAACTGCCGGCGGAGGTCGCCGAGCTCATCTGCTTCCGACCCGAGGCCGGTGCCCACCGGGACACGAGCCGGACGATCTCGTTCCTGGCCCGCGGCCCCGGCGTCGCCCGGGTGATCGCCTCGCACCCGGCCCGCGAGGCGCTCGCGATCGAAACCGTCCGAAACCGTCTCATCGCCTCGGCCCGGCCCGGCGAGCGCCACCTGTTCACTCTTCCGACGCCCGTGGTCCAGCATCTCGGCCTTCACGTCTACTCCCGAGGACCGAAGCTCCGTGGCACGGACGACCGGATCGTCTGGTTGGTTCCGGCTCCCGAGTACTACGAGTACCGCTCCGTCGTGGAGGCCGGCAGGACCTGGTCCGGGCCCACCGGTGGCGCCTTCGCCCGGGTCTACCTCATGCGTTCGCTCTATCCCTTCCCGAAAGAACTGTCCACGCTCTCCGAGCTCGAGTACCGGATCGAAGAGGAGGAGTGGCGCCCGGCCGTCGAGGCGCTCCAGCGCGTCGGGCGGGGTCGCCGCGTCGTGCTGTAAGCGGAGCCGCCCGGTCGCGAACGCGTGAATTGCGCCTATTTTCGAAGAAACGGAACGGCCTACGCAGGGTAGTAAAACACGATGGAAACTCGCGGTTTTCCATAGTTACTTATACCGGCCCCAAGGATAGATTCACCGCATGCGGGGACCGGCCAGGGACGCCACGAAGAGCTCGGGCTCGAAGCGGTACACGCTGCGTAATCCCGTGCCGCTCCGCACGGAGGAGGACTTGAAGACGACACGTGCCGGGATTCCGACCGATGCCGCACTTGCCTCCCCCTCGGGTCCCGTCGACTTTGATTCGCTCGCCAAGGCCATCCGTAGGTCCGTCGGCCACGAAGGGATGCGACCGGAGGACGCGCGGTCGATTGCCGCCCACGTCCTGAACTTTTTCGGGTTCAACGAGCGGATCATCGACAACGTCCTCGAACCGGACGACCGTGACACGTTCTACATGCTCGAGGACACCGGAATCCTCGAGACCGAACGGGACGAGACGACCCTCTACGACGGTCGCGAGTGGCGGATCCACTACTGGATGTTCCGCAAGGAGCGCATCTTCGAGCTCGCCCGCGAGGAGTCGGCCGCGATGGCCGCCGCCGGGGAGGCCGAGGTCGTCTACTCCTCGAACGCCAACCGCTCCGGGGGGTTCTTCCTCCCGCACGGGGAGACCGGGACGGGCCTCGCCGCCCACGCCGTGTATCACGAGCTCGGGGACGAGATCTGGCTCGAGCGCCGGCACAACCCCTCCCCCACGCCTCCCGCCGCTCCGGCCCCTCGCCGTCGGGGACCGTCGCCGGAAGAGTGAGACCGGGCGTTCGCCCGGCCGGACCGTTACGTTAACCTCCCCGGGGCATCGCCGTCCGCGATGCGTCGGTTCCTGATCCTCGCGCACCGCGTGCCGACGAGCGGCGAGTTCACCCTCAACGACCTCGCGGGCGGTGCGGGTCGGATGGACGAGGTCGCCCGGGCGGTCTCGACCGCCTTCACCCTCTCGAACGACCTCAGGAGGGACACCGAACTCACCGTCCTGTTCGTCGCGGACCCTCCCCCAAAGGCCCGGCGGATCGACCTCGTCGGGAACCGGCTTCGCTTCCTCAACCCGGACGAGCGGTCGACGGCCGCCCTCCTCAAGAACGCTCTCGTACGGTCGGTGGCGTTCCCCCGCCCGTTCGAGTCGTCCCCCGGCCTCACCATCGCCGCGGCGGACCCGGCGGCGGTCCTCCGGGAGTTCGTGACCCTCCCGAACCCCGTCTGGCTGTCCGAGGACGGCCGTCCGATCGAGGAGTGGCCCTCCCCCGGAGGGGAGATCGCGGCCGTGGTGTCGGACCCGTACGACCCGACGCCCGAGGAAGCGGAGTTGCTCCGCTCGACCGGGGTTCCGTGCGTTCGGGTCGGCCCGCGCTCGCTTCGGACGAGCCAAGTGGTCGACCTCGTCCATCACGAGCTCGACCTGCGGGAGGCCTCCTCCACGGACGGCGCGCGGCCGCGGTGACCCTCAGTGGACGAAGACGGGCTGCAACAGCTCGGTCGTGTTCTCGAGCGCGTCCCGGACGGACCGCGTCCGCAATCCCCCGATCACCGCCGTGAGGTGGACGACCTCTCGGAACTCCGGGTGCACCCGGGTCCCGAAGACGAGCCGGTCCGGTTGGTTCAAGCGCTGGCTCATCGAGCGGAGGACCCGGTCGAGCGTCCGTAGGCTCATGTTCGACCCACCGTCCAGGTGGACCAACGCGGAGGGCCGGTCGGAGAGGTGGTAGTCGAGGAGAGAGTCCGCGATCGCTTGCTGGACGAGGCGCTCGGGCTCCGAGAAGTGGTACTCCCCGACGAGGAGGGTGGAAAGACCGGAGTCGCGCAGGTGGTTCTTGAGGCTCGCCAGGTCGACGTTCAACTGCGACGGGTTCTCGACCATGTCGACGAGGCTCGAGACGAGCGAGTGGAGGTAGGCGTTCCGGACGTGGAACACCCGGTGGATCGGGAGGGCCTCGAACCGGCGGAGTTTCTCGTTGGCGAGCGCGACGAGCAGTCCCCCCATCTCCTCCAGCTCCGAGACGGTCGCTTGAACGTTCTCGCGTCGGGTCTGGTTGTTGTCGATCTCGACCTGGAACGGAAGGAAGACGACCGGGATGGCAAGGGTCTGGGTCGAACGGAGCGCCCGCGACAGGTACGGGAGGAGCGCGCTACCCGTTCCGCCGCCAATGCCCGCGAGAAGGAAGACGATCTCGAGCGGCCGGAGCCGCCGCAGAAGCTCCTCGCGCCCTTCCTCCGCCGCCCGGAGGACCAGCGCCCGGTCCCCTCCGCTTCCCCGCCCGTGGAGCTCCCGGCTGCCGAGCAGGATCCGCTCCTCGACCCCCGTTCGCAGGAGGTGGGCGGCGTCGGTGTTGACGGCGATCGCCCGGACCCCCGGGATGCCGAGCGAGATCAGGTCCTGGACCGCCTCGCTGCCCGCTCCCCCCAGGCCGACCACGCCGACCGACGGGGTCAGGTCGATGCGACCCCAGGCGTTGACGGTGGGCGTTTCCTCGCTCATCGGCCCCCCGCGCCGCCTAGGGCGGAGGGGTCCCTTCGGCCGCGACCGGTTCCCCTTCCCGACGGTGGGTCCGGACGGACGGGCTAAGCTGCTCGAGCCGGCTGCGGATGTACTCCCGAACGGCCGACCGAACGGCGTCGTCGACGCTGACGGAGTTTCCCTCGCGGACGAACTCCTCGAGCCGGCTGTTGTCCTGCCGGGAGAGCTCGACCACCACCTTGCGGATGTTCTGAGGGGGGAGGTGCAGCTCGATGTACTGGTCGAGCCCCTCCCGGATCGTGTCGGAGATCGTCGGGGTCCCCTTGAGCTGCTGAATCTGCTTCAGCTTCTCGAGGAGCTCCTGCGGGATCCGCACCGTCACCCGCTCCGACGTGTCGACCATGCCCGTCAGACAAGACCCCTATCTTTGTCTGACGAACGACATATCGATTCACTGGTATATGAAAGGCTCTGGGGGCACGAACGGGGTCTTGAGCCACCGTGCGCAGGGGGCCTCGCTCGGCGCGAGGGGGCGATCGCGGTGGCCTCCGTCCCGGAGGCCTTTTCGAGCAGAAGCGGGGGTCAGTGAACGCCGGTCACCCGGCCGTCCGGCGTCAGGTCGATGTCCTCGGCCGAGGGTCGCGTGGGGAGCCCGGGCATGGTCTCGATCGTTCCGAGGTACGCGACGGTGAACCCCGCGCCCGCAGAACGGGTCAGACGGTCGACCGTGACGTTGAAGTCGCGCGGCCGGCCGAGCATGTGCGGGTTGTCCGAGAGCGAGAGGGGGGTCTTCGCGATGCAGACCGGTCCGTCGACCTCCTTGAGCTTCGTGAGGAGCGCTAGGTCTTCGAGCGCCTCGGGCGTGCGGTTGACGTGGGACGCACCGTAGAGGCGCGTCGCGATCGTCTCCACCTGATCGAACACGGCCGTCCCCGGCGCGTTGATCGGCTTGCTCTTTCGACCGAGCCCAGCCGCCGCTTCCACGGCGCGGGCGAGCTCGACCATCCCCTTGCCTCCCTCGGCAAAGCCGCGGGCCTCGACCACCTCGACGTCGCGGGCCCGGCAGAACCGCTGGACGACCTGGGTCTCTTCGGCGGTGTCGCCGGGGAACCGGTTGAGCGCGACGACCGCCGGCACCCCGAACGACTCGATGTTGTCGAGATGCTGAGCCAGGTTGTCGAGGCCCCGCTCGAGCGCCGTGCGGTCGGTGTGCGTCGAGTCCTCGTCCGACGCGCCTCCCTGGTAGCGAAGGCCGCGCTGGGTGGCCACCAGCACGGCCGCGTCCACGCTCCTCCCGAGGGTGGGCGTCACGATATCGATGAACTTCTCGCCGCCGAGCTCGGTCGCGAATCCGGCCTCGACCACGCAGTACTCGGCCGCGGCGAGCCCGAGCTCAATCGAGAGCCGGCTGCACGTCCCGTGAGCGAGGTTGCCGAACGGGCCCGCGTGGACGAGTGCCGGATTCCCTTCCGCCGTCTGGACCAGGTTCGGCGCGAGGGCGTCCCGAAGGAGGGCGGCCATCGCCCCGGCTCCGTGGAGGTCGGACGAGCGCACCGCGCTGCCGTCGTTCGTAAGTCCCGCGATCACGCGGCCGAGTCGGGCCTTGAGGTCCGAGTAGTCCCGGGCCAGCGCCAGGATCACCATCACCTCGGAGGCCGCGGCGATCACGAACGAGCTGTCGTGGGTGATGAACCGAGGGTCGTGGCCCTGTCCGACCGTGATGTGGCGCAGCGCCCGGTCCTCCATGTCGACGGTTCTGGGCCACAGGATGCGATTGGGGTCAATCTTGAGCGAATTTCCGTGGAACATGTGGTTCTCGATCAGTGCCGAGAGGAGGTTGTGGGCCGCCGCAACCGCGTGGATATCTCCGGTGAATCCGAGGTTGATCTCGTCGGACGGTTCGACCGTCGCCTTGCCCCCGCCCGTTGCGCCTCCCTTCACCCCGAAGATCGGCCCCAGTGACGGCTGGCGCAAACACGGAACCGCGCGATGATGCAGCCGGGCGAGGCCGTCCGCGAGCCCAATCGCGGTGACGGTCTTCCCCTCGCCGTGCTTGGTCGGCGTCATCCCCGTGATGAGCACGAGCTTCCCACCGGACCTCTTCGACGCGCGGTCACGGACGGCCGGCACCGAGACCTTGCCGGCCCACCGACCGGCGGGATAGAATTCGCTGGGACGAAGTCCAAGAGAACTAGCAAGATCGGTGAGGCTTCGCATAGATGCTCCTTGACCTCGGCCCTCGTTCGAGGTTCGCGAGGTCGACCAACCTCGATAAGGGCGCTCTTTATACAAGGCCTCTCGTGAACCCGGCGTGACCCTGGCGATCGTTCCGTTTCCGGTCGACCTTCCGACCTCGCTCGCCCTCGCGGAGGAGGCCCTTCGGTGCCGGCTCGCGCCGGGCGAGCAGCTCTCTGAATTGCTCCCGCAGGTCGCGGCGGGTATCCGGACCGGGCGGGCAGGCGGCGGGCTCCTTCGTACGGAAGGCGTGGCCCGTGGGGTGGTGGTCTGGGATCCGGCCGGTCCGGTCGGAGTGGCGGTTCGCCTTCTCTACCTTGCGCCACCGTACAGCGACGTCGACGGCTATACCGAGGCGCTCGAGGTGACGGAACGGGCCGCCGGACCGATCGCGTTCGCACCGGGCCCTCTCGCAGGACTCCCCGAGGAAGTGGAAACGTCGCTGATGCGGGGACGGGGGTTCGCGCCGTTCGGCCGCTCGGAGATGGTGCTTCCCCCAGCGGCCCCGGTCGATTCCGCTCCGCTTCCCTCCGGCGTGGGCCTTCGGCCCGTACGGGATTCCGACCAGGGCGCGCTCGCCCGGCTCCACGAGCGCGCGTACGAGGACCACCTCGACCGGTACCTGGCGATCGAGGACTTGGACCCGGCTCGGGACGCGGACCGTCAGCTCCGGGACTACTTTGCCGGTCGCTACGGGCAGCTCCTATCGCCGGGGTCGTCCGTGGCGACCCGGGACGGGAGGGCCGTGGCGGCGGCGATCGCCTCGCGGCACTCGAACCGGGCGCTGCTGATCGACGTGATGGCCGACCCGGAGTGGCAGGGGGCCGGCCTCGGTCGCGCGGTGCTCTCGGACGCGGTGCGCGCGCTCCGGGTCCGGGGCGAATCGCCGATCGTCCTCAACGTGACCGAAGGGAACGACCGGGCGACCCGGCTCTACTCGCACCTCGGCTTCGTGCGGACCCTGGGCCCGACGCGGGAGTGGTACGACGCGCGTCGCCTCCGGGTCCGCTTCCCGGACCGACCTTCCCGCTAGTCCATCCCGGGATCCGTCGCGTCGGGCGGGCGGTACCCCAAGCGTCGCATCGAACCGAATGCGGCCGCGATGATGAGCCCGAAGACGACGATCGCACCTCCCGCATCAAGGTAGGTCCCCTGGACGCCCACGGAGAGGGTGAGCAGCCCGCCCGTGTACTGACCCACGGGGATGAGCGCCATGCTCCCGACCTCGTCCGCGGAGAACACCCGTCCCATCATCTCGTCCGGTACGGTCGCCTGGATGGTCGAGAGGAAGACCGTCGTGATCATCCCCGGCATCAGTCCGTAGACGAACACGATTGGGAGTGCAAGCCAGATCGAGCGGATGAGACCGAGCGCCAGGATCGCAAGGCCCATCACGAGCGTGAAGATGATGATGGCCCGCCCCGCCCGCGGCTCGAAGTGGAGCCGGGGGGCGACGACGAACCCCACTGCCACTCCGAGGGTCGAGGTTCCGACGATCGCTCCGTACCAGAATCCCTGGCTGAGGTCGAGCCAGCTCGCGACGTAGAGGGCAAGTTCGACGAGCGCCACCGCCGAGAGGAAGTTCGTCACCAACGCGGCGACGGTGAGTTGGAGGAGGCTCCGTCGATGCGCCAGGTACGCATACCCTTCCGTCGCCTCCTTCGCGAGCGAGCGGTCCGGGCCCCGGCGCGACACCGAGAGGTCGGTGCGCACGAACAGAAGGGTCACCTGGGTCGCGAAGTAGAGGACGAAGGCGACGCTGAGCGCGTAGGCGGGGGCGACGAACGTGAGAACGATTCCCACCCCGAGGCTCGCGGCGGCGCTCACGCCCGCGGCCGTCGCGTAGATCAATCCGTTGGCCCGCGGGAAGCTGGCCGGCGGCACGAGCCGTGGGACCGAGGCGTTGAACGCCGGTCGGAATAGGGTGGTCGAGGCAGCGACAAGGGCCCAACCGGGGTAGAGCAACAGGACCCAGAGCGGCAGGTAGAAGCCCGACGGGCCGGGCACCGAGACCCTTTGGGAGGGCAGGAAGACGAGGTCGACCGCGAGGCCGGCGGTGGCGAGCAGGGAGACCAAGTTCACCGTCTTCATCAACCGCGCCCGGTCGTGGCGGTCCGCGAGCGCTCCCGAGAAGAACGCGCCCGCGAGGGTCGGCAGCGTCGACGCGAGCCCGAGGAACGCAAGGGCGAGCGCACCGTACGTCGTGCGTTCGCCGGCAGGATAAGCGAACGCGATGCAGTACAGCAACACCACGAGAACCGCGGAAGGGGCGGCGAACTGCAGAGCCCCCGCGGTCAGAAATGGGGCGAACGAGCGCTGCCGAAAGAGCGCTCCGTACCCGCTCAGAGGATCCCTCCTCCCGGGTTCCGAGGACCCTCCCCATCGACAATAAGCCTGTCGGCGGCCCGGTCGCTCTCGGCGAAACCCGCTTATTCTCGGCCCACGTGCTCGCCTTCTCGGAGCGGACCATGCGCCTTCTCCACCGGGACGCATCCACCGGGCTCCACCGGTTGCGGCTCGAGACCCCGAGCGATCTCTGGCGGATCGCCCGGCTCATCCGGCCGGGCGACCTCGTGGGAGCGTCGACGACCCGCCGCGACCCCGAGGCGCCGGTCGATGTGGCCAGCGCGGAACGGACCCGTCGCCGGGTGTTCCTCACCGTCCGGGCAGAGCAAGTCGAGTTCCACGGCTTCTCGAAGCACGTGCGCATCACCGGGTCGATCGTCGAAGGACCGTTCGACCTCGGTCGGCATCACACGCTCGACCTGAGCGAAGGAGACGAGGTGGCCGTGACGAAGCCGAGCTGGACCGCCGGCGACCGGACGATCCTCGAGGAGGGGATCGACCGCAAGGGTGACCCGACGATCCTCGTCGCCGCCGTCGACTGGGGCGACTCCTCGCTCGTTCGTCTCCGGGGACGCTCGATCGAGCCGGTCGTCGACCTGCGGCGAACTCTCGCCGGGAAACGGTACGAAGGCGGCCAGGCCGAGAAGGACCGCGGGGCGTACATCGCGGAACTCGTCGCGCTCGTGCGCCGGGAGGGGGCCGAAGCGACCGTGGTCGTGATCGCGGGGCCCGGCTTCCTCAAGGAAGAGCTCGCTCACCGACTGACCGAAGAGGACCCTGCGATCGCGCGCAAGATGCGCCTCTATCCGACCTCCGAGTCCGGCCGCGTCGGCGTCGACGAACTCCTCAAGTCCGGGCGCGCGACGGAGGCGTTGCGCGGAAGCGTGCCCGCGGAGGAAGCGGAGGTCGTCGAACGTCTCGTCCGTGCGCTCGCCGGCGGAACCCGCGCCGCCATCGGCTCGACGGAGGTGGCGGAAGCCGTGGACGCCGGGGCGGCCGAGACGATCCTGGTATCGGAGTCGATGCTCCCCGACACCACGCTCGCTCCCCTCTTGGACCGCGCCCGAGAGGCCCGAGTGCGCCTCTTTGTGGTGCGAGACGAGGAAGAGGCAGGGCGGAAACTGACCGCGCTCGGCGGGATCGGCGCGTTGCTCCGCTACGACTGGATGAGCCCGTCCCGTCTTACGGGATCGCCTGGATCGCCTCGCGCAGTTCCTCGAAGCGCCGCTTCAGGTCCTTGAGCGAAAAGCGCAGCGCCTCGCGCGCCGTGAGCGAGCCGTCGGTCTCGAACCGGAGGAAGAAGTCCTCTTCGTCGCCCACGACCTTGACCGACCCGTGCTCGCAGGTCTCTTCGCAGGCTTTGCACAGGATGCACTTCGATTCGTCGGTCACCGACAACTTTCCGCCGGAGAAATCGAGGATCTTGACCGGGCAGGATGCGGCGGTGCGCTTCAGGCACGCGTCGGTGCAGCCCTCCTTCCGCGCGATCTTCACGTGGGGCCGCGGGGACATTCCGATGCCGTGGGCGACCTGCCACTTCGCGTGATCGCGCGCCGTGCCGACGACCGCCGTCATGTACGCGAGCAACGCCTGGCGCGCGCCGAGACGGACGATCGGGACGTCCGGCTCGAGGATCGCGAGCGTAGCGTCGCCGAGGGGGACGACGTCCTTCGCGTAGACGGTGCACGGACCTTTCTTGTCGACCGAGAACATCACCTGGCAGTGGACGCACCCGGAGCCGCCGCACTCGCATTCGGACTTGCGGCGGAACTGCGATAGGTCGGTCGGGATCGGGAGAAGCCCGAGCCGAAGCGCGACCGCCTCGTCGAACATGCTCGTCGAGGAGTCGTAGTCCTTGTTGGTCGCTTCGTCCCGGATGGGGCCGAGATGGAACTCGACGTCCTCGATCGCGAGCTTCGGAACGTCGGAAAGGAGCGTCCGGCGGATCGCGTTCACCTGCGAAGCGGTCGCCCCCTCGATCTCGAGGGCGGTCGACCGGGGGCTGAGTTCCTGGACCGTGATCGGCATCGGCTACACCCGCCGGCCCCGGCGACCCCCCTTCGGCTTCGTACCGTCGTGCGGCACCGGCGTCACGTCCTCGATCCGCTGGATCCGGATCCCCGCGCGGGCGAGCGCGCGAATCGCGGCCTGGGCCCCGGGGCCGGGGGAGCGGGAGCGGTTCCCGCCCGGGGCGCGAACTCGGACGTGGAGGGTCTCGTACCCCTTCTCCTTGATGACCGCCGCGATCTGGTCGGCGGCCTTCATCGCCGCGTACGGGCTCGACTCGTCCCGCGCGGCCTTCACGACCATGCCGCCGGTCGCCTTCGCGAGCGTCTCGGCGCCGGTGATGTCGGTGACCGTGATGTGGATGTTGTTGTAGCTCGCATAGATGTGGGCGATCCCGACCTTCGCCATCGCCTACGCTCCCTCGGTGGGCTCCGGGGCCGGGGCGGCCACCGGGGCGGCGTGGGCTTGCAACCGTTCGCGGAGCGCTACCCGCACCTGGTGGTCGTCGTTCGCGAGCGGGCTCGTCGGGCAGTAGGAGATCATCGGCTCCTCGGCGGACGGGACGAGGTAGCCCGGTCGCGTGACACGGTGGTCTCCGATCGAGAAGTGGCCGTGCGTGATCCATTGGCGCGCTCCGTTCGCCGTCGGGGCGAGCCCCCGATGGAAGACGATCCACTCGAACCGGCGCTGCAGGAGGTCTTCGGTGGTGAGCGCGAGGACATCGTCGATCGTGGGGGTTCCCACGGGGAGGAGGCCGAGTCGGGTGAGCCGGCCGATGAGCTGGTCGGTCTCGCGTCGAGCCTGAGGCTCGCCGACCCGCAGACGAGCCTGAAGGTCCCGGGAGTGGCCGCGGAATCCGCGGAGGATCGACTGCGCCTTCCAGAGCTCCCGCTTGTTCTTGAGGCCGTACTTCTGGAGCAGTTTGCGTTCCTCCTCCATCCGGGCCGCCTCCCACGGATGCTTCGGCGTGTCGTACGTCCGCCGGAGGAACTTCGGGTCGCCCATGGTGGATCGTTTACTCCTTCTTCGCGGCCGGGGCGGGAGCCGCGGCGGGCGCCTCTTCCTTTGCGGCGGCGGCCGCCGCTTCCTTGGCGGCCTTCTTGAGCACGCCCGCGGCCATACCGGTCCGGCCGTTCGAGCGGGTCCGCTGCCCGCGGACCTTCTGGCCCCGCTCGTGGCGGACCCCGCGGTAGCTGCGAATCATCTTCATCAGGTTGATATCGTCCCGGCGTCGGGTCTCGAGGTCGGGGCCGACGAAATGCGGGGACTCCCCCGCGAATGGCTCGTGCGGGTGGTTGACCATCCACGCGGGCATCTTCTGGGCGAGCGACCCCAGCGTCGTCTCGAGCCCTTCGACCGTCGCCTCGGGGAGGTTCCCGATCATCTCCGCGGCGTTGACCTCGGAGAGTCGGCAGGCGACCTCCGCGATCCGGAGCCCGACGCCCCGGACGCCCGTAAGGGCGAGGGCGGTCGGTCGCGTGCCGTCGAGGTCGGTGTTCGCGACCCGGACGATGTAACGGAAGTTCGGGTTGTCGGGGATGACCTTGGTCGTCTTGCCCGGAGCCCCGGGTTTCGCCTTGCCCTTCGCTTCCTTCGGCTCCTTCCCCTTGCCGGGTTTCTCCTTGCGGCCCGCCTTCTCGGCGCCGGGCTCAGGCCCGGCGGCCGCGGCGGGTGCGGCAGGTTCGGCCGGAGGCTCCTTCGATTCCTTGGGCGCGA
>Ga0187770_10000977_pt1 | contig 14748 bp, 14 predicted proteins | sample 0116_SJ02_MP02_2_FD_133154 | JGI IMG/M metagenome (GOLD analysis project Ga0187770, IMG submission 133154) | Tropical peat soil microbial communities from peatlands in Department of Meta, Colombia - 0116_SJ02_MP02_20_MG | ecosystem: Environmental > Terrestrial > Soil > Wetlands > Peat | place...
CTCCGCTGGTCGAAGCGCCGCCTCCGGCTGCGCCGGTACCGCCGGCACCGAGTCCGGGAGTGCTCGCTACCGAGGTCGCGCCTGCGCCGATCGAAGACGCGTCATCCAGCGACTTGGAAAAAGTATAGATGCCGCCGATGGAGAATCCCTTGGACAGGCGTTTGCGCAGCCGCACCGATCCCGCGTTGGCCTCGGAATCGGCCACCGAGCCTTCGTAAGTGAAGGCGTCAACCCCGGAAACAAGAATCCCGGTCGGGGTTCGGTTCGGGGCTTCCAGGATGTCGAGATCCGTTCCCTTGGTTCCGGTGTAGTCAATATTCAGCAGCAAAGTGGGGCGAATCTGCTGTTGGATGTCGAGATTGCGAATCTGCACATAGCCCAGCCGGTAATTCGGATTTACCGCATAATTGTTGGTGATACCGACCGGCGTAGGGAATCCATTTTGCAGCGTCAGGTTTCCAGGTGCGGTCTGAATATTCGTCGCCGTGGTGGCGAACGGCGGCTGCAGGGCAAGTTGCTGCGCGATGCCTTGATACGCGCCCGTGTTGTAGTTGATGCCATATCCACCGCGTACCACGGTTTTGGAAAACGGCTTCCAGGCAAAGCCGATTCGCGGGGCAAAGTTGTTGCGATCGGGGCGCACCAGGCTCGCGGGCAAGGTGCCGCTGTATGGCCCCGGTTGCCCGGGTTCGATCGGCGTCACGTCTGTCGCGCTGAGCGGCAGAGTCTGAGTCAGCACCTTGGGAGAGAGGTCCAGGTTCACAAGGCGATTGTTCATTTCCGTCAGGGGCGAAACGTATTCGTAGCGCACTCCGAGATTGAGGGTCAGGTTTCCGCGCATCTTCCACTCATCCTGCAGGTATAGATCCCAGTAGTTGCCGCGAAAGTGGTTGCCGCTTCCAAACCCGGAAGTCTGCTGGGGCAGTCCGAGAAACTGCTCGGAAGCTTGTTGCGGTAATCCAAGGAGAAAGTCGGCAAAGTCATATCCCGTGCCGGGCACGGCCTTCCCGCTGCTATCAAACTGCGAAGTGTTGAGACCGGTGAAGACAAAGGAGCCGCGGGGGGCGCCGTCGGTTTCCGTATTCACCTGCACGCGGCGGAAATCTCCGCCCCAGCGCCAGGTATGCTTGCCGTGGTTCCAGATCACATTGTCGGAGAAGGTGTAGGTCTGGTTTCGCGTGAGCGCCGGAGTCGTGTCGGTAAGGCTAGCAATGTCTGTAAAGGAGAGATTCGGCAGGCCCCAGTCGAAGGGATTTTGCGAAACTCCTGTGATTCCGAGCGCAGCCGTAATGGGGTTGTTGAAAGCGTAGAGGTTGTGGGTGCGCGTGCGGCTGCGGTTGAAATCGGCGCGAACAATGTTGGTCAGCTTGCCGATGCTGCGCGTGTACGACACCGGAACGTCAAAGCTGCGGACCGATGTGTTGCCACCAACGCTCGGGAAGGGATTTGTCAGGTTGGCACTCGATCCGTGGTAGTGGAAGCCTAACGCGAGGTTGTTGCGGGGAGCGTTGCGGCCTGCGCCGCGGCGACCACGCACGGGCGCGGCGCCGAAGGTGTGGTTCAAACGCAGATTCAGATCGTCGGCGTTGCTGTTGGCGGAGGTTACGTAGTGGAAGTTTTGAAAATCGCTCTGCAGGTTCGTCGGGATCGGAATATATTGCAACAAACCTTGTGCCGCCGGGTTGATCTGTGGGATCGTGTTGCAGGTAGGGTTGCAGGGGAACGGGGCGCTGGTTGCGGGATTGAAAATTTCTACCGGTTGTCCCGAGGCGTATGTGGTCTGGGAAAAATTTCCCTGCCGCTCCAGCAGCGTCGGCACGGTGGAAAATTGATCGAAAGGATTTTCCGCGCGCTTGCCGTTGTAGTTGATGAAGAAAAAAGTCTTGCTGCCGCCGTGGTAGATATGGGGAATGTTCAGTGGTCCGCCCACGGAACCGCCGAAGCTGTTCTGGAGATATGCCGGTTTTTCGGTGGGCTGGCCGGTGAGCGAAAACGGGGACGCATTCAGAGCCGAATCGCCGACGCCGTAATATAGCGATCCATGCGGGCGGTTGATGTCAAAACCGCGCCGGCCAAAAATCATCGCGCCGCCGCCACCGAACCCTCCGCCTCCGGGACCACCCCCCGAAGCACCAAACCCTCCGCCTCCGCCGAATCTGCCGCCCTGTTGGCGGGCTTCGTTGAAGCGCTGCTGCAGTTCGTCGGAGCTCATGGCGTTGAACGAATTGGAAGTGTTGCCCGAAATTGCCACCGATTCCGTTGCGCTGTCCGGCGCAATCCCGGGAACCGGCATACCGGACGGAACTACATCGCCCATGGAACCACCGGCCGCGTCCTCCGTTGCTCCACTCTGAAACACGGATAGACTCTGAAAATTACGTCCGCTTGCATTCGCCCGCCGCTGTTCGTTGCCAGCCTCGCGTGCCCGCGACAGCAGAACCAGTTCAAAATTCGCTTGCACGCCCTGATGGGTTGCATCCAGCACAACCTCCTGCGCGCTCACAGCAAACGCCGCCATGTGCACGCGCACGGTATAGTGTCCATCGGCGGGAATGTGCAACGCGTAACTGCCGTCCACATCCGTCCAGGCGTTAACTTGTTCCTTGGTGGCCGCATTCGCCGCGGAAACGCCAGCGCCGGGAATCGGCATATTTCCCGATTTCACCACGCCGTGAATGGTTCGCCCTCCAGCAGTGGGAGAGGCAGTTTGCCCGGCAGCCTGCCCTTGCGACACTTGCGGGGGAAGCACGACGACATGGAACAAGAAGAGCAACGGAAGGACGAACTCAGGGCGCAGTCTACCCTTGATCACCAGAAAGCGAAAACAGGAACTCCTCATAGCATCGCGGGCGATTTGGCACCGTCTTGCTCGGATCATACCGCTCCCACCCGCCCCGTACTGTAAAATTTTGTGGCGTCTTGGCTTCGGTCCCAAATCGAAGTCAGGTTTCGTAAAGTTATGCAAAGATTGTGCGAATCCTGCTTTCTTGCGCAACTTCCGGCGGATAATTCCATTCATAGGTGTAGACAGATCGTTGTAAAAAGGAGATTCCCATGCTCAAGCAAAGCCTGCTCGTTCTAGTCGCGGCGAGCCTCATCCCGGTAGGCGCGACTTTCGCGGCAGCCCAGGATAGTCCGTCCAACAATCAGCAATCCCCGCCGGCACAGGACACTGGTGGTGGTCGACACCACGGCCCGCCCGATCCCGCCCAGCGCACTGCGGAGCTGACTAAACAACTCAAGCTCAACTCCGATCAGCAAACCAAAGTGCAGGAGGCGCTTGAGTCTGAACATTCCCAAATGGAGAGTCTGCACCAGGACGCTTCTCTTTCCCAGCAGGATCGCCGCGCCGAGATGATGGAGATACGCAAGAGCACCGACGCGCAGATCCGCGGGCTCCTCGACTCTACCCAGCAGAAGAAGTGGGACGAAATGCAGGCCAAGCGGGAAGAATGGATGCACAACCGTCACGGGGGCCCGCCTGAGGGCGGCTCCGGCCAGCAGGGTCCACCATCCCAGCAGTAGCTAGGTAAAGGTGAAAACAGCACTGGGGCAAATGGGGGGTGGTACGTCCGCTGCTAGGCGGCCGTGTCATTCATTGGGCAGTGAGACCGCTTTTCTGTGAAGGTAGTCGAAGGTGTTAAGGTAATCACAGGAATAGTTCGCGGCCAGCATGACCATGCAGCAACAGACAGACTTTCCACTGCCCCCCGATCTGCCCCGGCCTGTCGATGACGGAGCCGCAGACCATCTCGTGGGCCTCCGGATGCCCAGAATTTCGCTGCCTTCAACGGCAGGCGGGATGGTCGACCTTTCGAACCTGAGCGTACCCAGAACAGTGATCTACTGCTATCCGATGACCGGAGTGCCGGGAAAGCCGCTGCCCGAAGGATGGGACATGATTCCTGGCGCTCGAGGCTGCACTCCGCAAACGTGCGGCTTCCGGGATCACTTCCGGGAACTGGCGGCGTTGAAAGCTGAGGTATTCGGCTTCAGCACTCAGACGTCTGAGTATCAACGGGAGATGGCTCAACGGCTGCATCTTCCATTTCAGATTCTGAGCGATGCTGAATTCAAGTTGTGCAATGCATTGCGTTTGCCGACCTTCGAAGCGAGCGGGATGCGGCTCGTGAAGCGGCTAACGTTGATCGTCCGGGGCGGGCGAATCGAGCAGGTCTTCTATCCGGTGTTCCCGCCGAATGAGAGCGCAGATCAAGTCATTCGCTGGCTGAAAGCAAATCCAATTTAGGCGAAGTGCCCAGCGACCGGACCCGAAGCGCACCAACGCGAAGCAGTTAGAGAGCACATTGTGCCGAGCACGTCGAACGGAGAATCGATTTCCAAGTTGCCGCCGTTTCGAGTCTTTTCCATTCTCGGGGCGATTTCCCTCGCGATTTGGTGGGGTCCGCTCACGTCTTCGTTTGCTCTCGCCTGGCGTGACGACCAATACACACACATCCTGCTGATTCTCCCTATCAGCGCGGCCTTGATCTACCTGGAGTGGAAAGCGCCTGTGCCCTTCGCTGGATCGAGCGTGAGCATTGGTTGGGGCTTGCTGGTTATTGCTGTTTTGACGACCGTAGTGGTGAGATGGAAAGCGGTCGCTCTGCCCTCGGATGTACAACTATCGTTGAACATGCTGGCGGTGGTGGGGTGGTGGATCGCGGCTTTCATCCTTTGTTTCGGCACTCGTGCTTTCCGGCGTTCAGTCTTTCCGCTTTGTTTCTTGTTCTGGATGGTTCCGCTTCCCGAGTTCGTGTTGAACCCGATCGTGAGGCTGCTGCAGCAGGGTTCTGCCGCCGCCGCTCATTGGCTTTTCGCAGCGGCCGGTGTTCCGGTGGCACAAGATGGCGTGCTGGTGCACATTCCCGGGTTGACGGTCGAGGTTGCCCGGGAGTGCAGCAGCATCCGCTCGAGTTCGATGTTGATCGTCACCACCATGGTTCTGGCGCAACTCCTTCTGCGCTCACCCTGGCGAAAGGCTTTGGTCGTTGCCGTGGCGATCCCTCTCTCCATCGCCAAGAATGGGCTGCTCATCTTTGCCATTGCCATGCTCGCAACTCGCGTCGATCCGAGTTTCCTGACCGGGAGACTTCACCGCGAAGGCGGAATTATCTTCTTCCTCATTGCTTTAGTGGCGATATTCCTACTGCTTTGGATGGTGCGGCGGGGCGAATTGGAACCAGGGGGAAGAAGCGCTGTTTGAAAATCTACGGTTTGAACACTTGACACTTTGCCAGCTTATCGATGGGCTAGGTCATACGTCACGGCTGCCCCGGAGGCGCCGATGTTCAACATTGAAACGGCCCGCTCCAGTTTGTGATGGCCGGTCTTGTGGAACACGTAGCTGAGCCCGACCACGCCAACCGTCTCACCGGCGAAGTTCACGGCCAGTCCCGTGGTAGTGCCGCTGAAAATACGGGTTACAGGGTTCAGTTCCTGGCCGCCACTGCGCAGGTTGTCCCGGGTCACGACGAAATCGGCAGCGCTGAAGGCGGCACTGGTCGCAAATAGAATGCTGTTCTGGCGATCCCAGAAGCGATGGCTGGGCGCTTCCGGCAGAGTTGCGGGTTGGACCGAGGTCACCATCGGGGCAGGCGCAATCGCTCCGGGTTGAATCGTTCCTGGCTGAATCGTCCCGGGCTGAAGCAGCGCGAGCGAGACCTCTTGCGCCAGCGCCGGTCCACAGAGACCCAGAACTGCCAGAAGAATCGCTACCTTGTGTTTGAGAACCCCGCCAAACCAGTTGATCCGCATGACTTTAGTGAGTGCCCGGCATTGGCCACCTGTACTTGTACTATCGCAAATGCCGGGCCAAGGGAGAATGGCCCCTACGTGCCACTAAGATGTTTAGAATGATTACCCCCTGTGGTAGGGGAGTTACGGAAGTCACCTCACACTGTGCAGGCGATTGCACACCAAGTACTTTAATCGGCAGCGCTTTTAGCGTGGACCAGCGCAGGCAAGCTGGTTTAACGGCACATGGCTATGCAGAGGATGCTTTCCGAGGCCGGTAGAATGCCTGGTCCTAGGGCTGAACGCTCCAGGAGACGCTGCTCCGTTGCCCGCTGGGAAGAAGATACGGGTGAAGCCTGTCGATAGGGATCGAGATTTTGGGGGCAGTTCCTGGGGGTATTCGTGCTCCTGACCAGGCGACACAAACTCGGAGCCGGCAGATGCCAAGGCGGCACTACTTGTATCGGAGCCTTTTGTTGCACACGAGACACTACAAGCTATCAGCTATCTCATAAATGGTTTTGGGAAGGCACGAAGTTCAGTCGTGCCGCCCAGAGCCAAGAAAGACGCGGGCTTCAGCCCCTGAGGTACGCTCGCATCCAACCGTTGAGAATTGATGAGATGGCTAGCCATCTCATCAATTCGCTCTCAGTTGTGGCTGGGCGTGACCTTCCCGCGCAAGTTCACTGAGATCACCCTCCACGAAGGCAGGCGGCTACGGGATCAGTGCCTGCACTGGGGGTGTCGAGCGGGCACTCTCCTGTCCGCTGGAATTTACCGACGTGGCAGCGTAGTAGTACGTCTGGCCGGAGAGGACGGTGGTATCGCTGTACGCCGTGCTCGAGTTCAAACTGGAATTGATCTTGGAATATGTGCCGTTCGCAGCGGCACTGCGATAAACGTTGTAGCCCACTACGTCCGAGCTGGCACTCCACGAAAGGCTGACGCTGTACTGCGTCACGGTGCCGGCACCGGTGAGCGATTCCACCGACGGCGAGTTGGAGGCATTGCTGGCAAATGTGAGAGAGCCAGACGAAGTCCCGCCGCTCTGTGGCGTGAAGGCCACATTGAACGACCGACTCTGGCCTGCGGGGATTGTGAATGGAAAGGAAGCTCCATCCAATACAAACTGGGAGCTGCTGCTGGCAGAAGAAGAAACGGTCACGCTTGCGCCGATGGCGCTCACGGTGATGGGCAGAGTCGCGGTCGTTCCCTCAGGCACGTTGCCGAAGTTCAGCGGCGCCGGAGCTACGCCCAACTGGCCCGGGGCGGTTCCGGTGCCGGTGAGAGGTATGGTCAGCGCGGGACCACCAACAAACAGGCTACCTCCGATCAAGCCCGCGAATTGCGGGGTGAAGGTGACGTTCAACGCAACGCTTTGCCCTACGGCCAGAGTCAAAGGTATCGCGGGCCCGCTCACCGAGAACTCGCTCCCGGATACCGGCAACGCCGAGATGAGCACCTTCCAGGGGCGATCATTCGTAATCACGACAGGCACGGTGGACCTGGCCCCTATCGCCACCTGACCAAACGACACAGTCGCAGGGCTGGCGATCACGGACTCCGCGCTCACGCCCCCACCTGCAACCTCAATCGCAAGTGTGGGGTTCGATGCGTTGCTGGAGAACTTAATCGTACCTTCCCTGTGTCCCGTGGCCGTGGGGGTAAAGCTTACGCTCAGATCGACACTCTGTCCTGCAAGCAAGACCACCGGCAGGCTCAGGCTGGAGGCAGTGAAGTCGGAGTTGCTCACCGTGATTGCCGAGACCGTCACACTCGTCTGCCCATTATTGGTTGCGGTGAGCAGCAATGTTTCGGTCTGGCCAACAACGGTAGCGCCAAATCGAAGGGCCGCGGGTGTGCACACGAGTTGTGGGGTAGCTGCGGCGGCGTTCACGGGAACCATCCCGAGGAGCGCAATCGCGATACCCATTGCCAGAAAGTGGACGGTGCGGACGAAGAGAGACTGGATGAGGGACTGGGGGAGTCGCATGTATCCAGTTTGAAATCTTCGAGGCGGGAGCACCAGATTCCGACAGTACAGCAACCATCCATTGTCCGATAGGCCAATTGTCCCAAATTAGAATTTCCTGAGAAGGCCAGGGCGTGCTCACAAAGTCGCACGATCATCATGGTTTCCATCTGTTCCGATGCACGCGGCGCATTGTGCACGCAGGAAATGATGGATGGAGTCAAGTTTACGAGGCTAACTCCTGAGGGCGAATCCTCAAGAGCGAGCTAAGCCTTTTCCTTAATAGGAGTAGTTTGTCCTATGTTGAAGTACGATCCGAACGGCGCCAGGCGATGAGATGCAGAGCTCTTTAAGTCTTGCGCACTAACGATGTGGAAGACGGGTAGTGGTGCAGTTTGATAAGGAAGCGAGCCAAACGCGCGGCCATTACGTCGCAAAGAACCCTTCGATCGCTTGCGCTCTCTCAGGGCAGGCTGCGACGCCTCGCGCGGCTCGCCCAGATCCTCCACTGCGCAAAAGAGCGCTTGCTCAGGATGACAATCAAACTGCACGACTACCGGAAAACGATTGACGAAGACACGCGAACCGTCTAGCATTAGACGGTATGATCCCGCTCAAGCACCATCGTCATCACCATCACCAATGCGATGAATGTGTCGGCGGAGGATCACGGATAACAGCCTAGGAAAGCATTAATAGGAAATCCAAGCCCGCTGACGCGAACTGCGCAGCGGGCTTTTTGTTTCTGTTGCGCGCGTTCGACGCTTTGGGGGAGGATGGAAAGAGGAGGTTTCGATGGAAATCGACTTCGACAAAATGCAAGGCCTGGCACCCGCAGTGATTCAGGATGCGGCCACCGAGGAGTTGCTGATGGTGGGCTTCATGAACCGCGAAGCGCTGGCGACGACTTTGCGGACGGGCTTCGTCACGTTTTACAGCCGCACCCGGCAGACGCTGTGGACCAAAGGAGAGACTTCCGGCAATCGCCTGGAGGTGGTGGCGGCATGGACGGACTGCGACCGCGACACAGTACTGCTGCGGGTCCGCGTGTTGGGTTCGGGCAAAGTTTGCCATACAGGGTCGAGATCCTGCTTCACGCAGGAACTGCCGCTGGGCTCGACGGCGCGGCCCGTGGGCGAGGCGGCGCGGCGATGAAACTTCGTCTGGGCATTCCCAAGGGAAGTTTGCAGGAGGCGACGCTCAGTCTATTCACGCGCGCCGGGCTGCGCGTCTACACCAATGTGCGCTCTTACTTCGCCGCAACCGACGATCCTGAAATCGAATGCCTGCTCATTCGCGCGCAAGAAATGGCGCGCTATGTCGAACACGGAGCGCTGGATGCGGGGCTGACCGGTCTGGACTGGGTGCTGGAAAGCGGTCTCGAAGTCGTCCGCGTTACCGATTTGATCTACTCGAAACAGAGCATGGGCAAAGTGAAGTGGGTGCTGGCGGTGCCGGAGGATTCGGATTTCCAGAAATCCGAAGACCTGGAGGGCCGCATTGTGGCCACCGAGTTGGTGAGTTTCACGCGAAACTACTTTGCCAGCCGCAACGTGCCGGTGCGGGTTGAGTTCTCCTGGGGCGCGACGGAAGTGAAGCCGCCGCTGCTGGCGGATGCCATCGTCGAAGTGACGGAGACTGGGAGTTCGCTGCGCGCGAATCATCTGAGAATCATCGAAACCGTGCTCGAGTCAAACACGCAACTGGTCGCAAACAAGGCGGCGTGGGCCGATCCCGAGCGTAGACGCAAGATCGAAAACCTGGCCGTGATGCTTTGCGGGGCGATAGCCGCCCATGGCCGGGTCGGGTTAATGCTCAACGTGCGCAAACCGGATCTGGCCGCTGTTCTTGGCCTGCTGCCGGCGTTGAAGAATCCGACCGTTGCGCCTCTGGCCGATGGAGAGTGGGTCGCGGTCAATACCATCATCGAAGAGCAGACCGCGTGGTCGCTGATTCCGAAGCTCAAGCAAGCGAATGCCCAGGGGATCGTCGAGTATCCACTGAATAAGGTGGTGATGTGATGCGCATCCGCATTCTTGACGGGTTTCAGAGGGACCGGTTCGTACGCGTGCTAGAGCAACGCGGCGCGAACGATCTGGCCGAGGTCGAGCCGGCGGTGCGGCGCATCGTGAACAACGTTCGGCGCAATGGCGATCGGGCTTTGCGCCGTTATGCTGCGCGGTGGGACGGGTTGGGCAGAAGTGAACCTATGCGCATGCCCGAGGCTGATCTGCATGAGGCTTGGCAGAAAACTCCTCCGGAACTGCAGGACGCGATCACGCAGGCCTCAGGCAACATTCGCCGCTACTGCGAGTGGCAGAAACCGGAGGACTGGCGGCGCGAAATCCAGCCTGGAGTTTGCGTGGGACAGTTGGTGCGCCCTCTGGAATCGGTGGGCTGCTATGTTCCCGGGGGTCGATATCCATTGCCTTCCACGTTGCTGATGACGGTGATTCCGGCGCAAGTTGCGGGCGTGCCACAGATTCGCGTGGTGTCGCCGCGTCCGGCGCAGGCGACTTTAGCCGCCGCGGCGTTTCTCGGCGTGCGCGAGTTCTACCGCATGGGCGGGGCTCAAGCAGTCGCTGCGCTCGCCTATGGAACGGAGAGCATTCCGCGGGTGAGCAAGATCGTGGGTCCGGGCAACCGGTACGTGACCGCAGCCAAGAAACTGGTTGCGTTCGATTGCGCCATTGAGTTCATGGCTGGTCCTACTGAAGCTGTGTTCATTAGCGAGGAGGGTGATCCAGTTTTCATCGCTTGCGACCTGATAGCACAGGCGGAGCACGATCCCGATGCGCTCTGCATCTTGATTACGAGTTCGCGAAGTTTAGCGAAATCGGTGCAGATGGAAGCGCAACGGCGCACGCGGGCAAATCCCATTGCCGCCGCATCCCTTTCTCGCCGCGGGGCCATTCTCTTGGTTGATTCACTCGACGATGCGGTCGAAACTGCGAACCGCATCGCGCCCGAGCATCTCACGCTGCCGGCAGCGCTGGCTCCGGCGGTTCAAAACGCAGGATCGATTTTTCTGAATGAGTTCACGCCCCAGTCCGCGGGAGACTACATTTCCGGTCCGAATCACGTATTGCCGACGGGAGGGATGGCACGCGTGCGTGGCGGCCTAAGCGTGCTCGATTACGTTCGAATCATCTCTTGTCAGGAGATCGCACGCGAAGGAATTCGCCGCATCGCAGCGGCGGCCATTGTGCTGGCCGAAGCCGAGGGCTTGCGCGGACACGCGGAGTCTTTGCGCGTGAGGTGCTCTTATGCTTGAGGCCCGCGCCGCGCTGAAGAGTCTGCATGCATATCGACCGCCCTTGGCTGGCCGTCAAGGACTACGTCTTGATTTCAACGAGAGCACGATCGGTTGCTCGCCGCGTGTATTGGCGCGGCTGCGCTCGCTCGATGCCGAAGCGCTGGCGCGCTATCCCGAGCGTGAGCCGGTGGAAGCGGAAGTGGCCAATTTTCTCGGACTCGGTGCGGCGCAGGTTCTGCTTACGAACGGGGTGGACGAGGCTATTCATCTGCTTTGCGCGACCTATCTCGAGCCCGGGGACGAAGCGATCATCGTCGTGCCAACTTTTGCGATGTATGCGATCTTCGCTCAGGCTGAAGGCGCTCGCGTGGTCCAGATTCTCGCCGGCGAGAACTTTGCTTTTCCTTTAGACGAGGTGCTCTCACGGATCAGCGAACGTACACGCCTCATCGCGGTGGCCAACCCGAACAATCCAACGGGGGCGGCGGTTGCCTGCGAAGTCCTGCTTCAGGTCGCTCGGGCGGCGCCGCAGGCGGCGGTTCTGGTCGACGAAGCATATTTCGAGTTTCACGGAGAGACGATCCTCAACCCTGCCGCATGGTCGGCTAATCTTTTCCCCGTGAATCTCTTTGTGGCGCGAACATTTTCGAAGGCCTATGGATTGGCGGGTCTCCGCATCGGCATTCTGGCCGGAGTTGCGGGACAGATGGCAATGGTGCGCCGCGTCGCTTCGCCCTACAACGTGAATGCGGTCGCGCTGGCGGTGTTGCCGGCCGCTCTTCAAGATCAGGAATACGTCGAACACTATGTTGCGGAGGTGCAGCGCAGCCGCGGAGTGTTGGAACAAGAGCTCAAGACTCTTGACCTGCAGTACTGGCCGAGCCGCGCCAACTTTGTTCTAGTCCGGGTTGGTCCAGCCTACGCGGAATTCATTCAAGCTTTGCGCGCGCACGGAATCCTGGTGCGCGACCGGCACGCCGATCCAGGATGCGAAGGCTGCGTGCGACTGACGGTGGGATCGGGCGAACATACGCGAACTCTGATTGCCGCGCTGCGCAATGTGCTCGAAAAACTCAGGCAGCACTCCGAGGTGAGAGCGTGAGGAAAGCCAAACTGCAGCGCAAGACCGCGGAAACCGAGATCCGGATTGCGCTCACCATTGAGGGGTGCGGGAAGTACGAGGTCTCCACTGGAATCCGCTTTCTTGACCACATGCTGGAACTCTTCACGCGGCACGGCGGATTCGATCTGAAGCTGGCAGCGGTGGGCGATCTGGAGGTGGATCAGCACCACACCGTGGAAGACGTTGGGATTGCGCTAGGCGAGGTCTTCGACCGGGCGTTGGGAGATCGCCGCGGAATTCTGCGTGCGGGATATTTTGTCATGCCCATGGACGAAACTCTCGGTTTGGCAGCCGTCGATTTCGGGGGACGCGCGGCTGCGGTGGTCGATACCAAGGTCCGTGCCGCGAGGGTAGGAGATCTGCAGGTGGAACTGGTGTGCGATTTTTTCGAAGGTTTTGCGCGTGGCGCGCGCGCCAATGTTCACGCGCGTGTGCTTTACGGACGCTCCAGCCACCACAAGATTGAAGCGCTCTTCAAAGCATTTGCGCGGGCTCTGCGCGTGGCGTGCTCCCGCGACCGCCGCTTGGGCCGGATGTTGCCGAGCACCAAGGGACTTTTATGATCGCCATCGTGGATTACGGCGCGGGCAATCTGAATTCGGTGAAGAAGGCGTTTGACTATCTCGGTGCTGAAGTCGTACTGACGGACCGGCCTGAGGCCGTGGCAGGCGCGCACAAGGTCGTATTACCAGGGGTGGGCCATTTTTCCGCTCTGGGGGCGCTGAAGGTCACAGGTTTGCGCGAGGCCTTGCTGCAAAGCTCCAGCACCGGCAAGCCGTTTCTCGGGATCTGTTTGGGAATGCAGTGGCTTTTCGAAGGCAGTGAGGAGTGCATCGCGATCGCGGGAGCAGGCATCTTTCCCGGTAAGTGCCGGCAGTTTCCGTCCTCGGTGAAGTCGCCGCATGTCGGCTGGAATTCTCTCACGGTTCGGGAAGGCTCACGATTGCTGCGCGGCATCGCACAGGACTCATTTGTCTACTACACGCACTCTTTTCATGCGCCCGTGGTCGCCGAGACCACGGCGGCTAGCGAATACGGGCTGCAGTTTGCCGGCGCCGTTGAACGAGGCAACATTTTCGGAGTGCAGTTCCATCCAGAGAAATCAGGAGACGTGGGGCTCGCGATCCTGAAAAACTTTTGCGAGGTCTGATGTGTTGACCAAGCGCATCATCGCCTGCCTCGACATGGACGGTGGCCGCGTCGTGAAGGGCGTGCAGTTCAAGAACCTGCGCGACGCCGGCGATCCGGCGGAGTGTGCCACAGCGCACGCGCGCAATGGCGCGGATGAAATCGTACTGCTCGACATAACCGCGACCAGCGGGAACCGGCAGACCCTGCTGGAGGCGGTCCGCAGCACGGCGCGCGCGCTGTTCGTTCCGTTTACGGTGGGCGGAGGAATTCGCCAGCTCGAGGATGCGGCAGCGGTCTTCGATGCGGGCGCGGACAAGATCGCCATCAACTCGGCCGCCGTGCGCGACCCGGCATTGATCGGCAAGGTCGCGGGGCGCTTTGGTTCGCAGGCAGTTGTGGTGGCTATCGACGCCAGAAAGGTTGACGGGGGTTTTGAAGTATTCGTTGCCGGAGGACGCATGGCCACGGGCCGGGACGCGATTCAATGGGCGCGGGAAGCGGCTGCCTGCGGAGCGGGGGAGATCCTGCTGACTTCGATGGACAGGGATGGAACTCAATCCGGCTTTGACTGCGGTCTGGTTCGTGCCGTGGCAGAGGCAGTTTCGATTCCTGTGATTGCCTCGGGAGGAGCAGGATCGGCGCGCGATTTCATTGAAGTATTTTGCGACGGCCGCGCGGACGCAGCTTTGGCCGCGTCCATCTTTCATTTCGGGATCGAAAACATTGCAGAACTGAAGCGCGAACTGCACGATGCCGGCGTGCCGGTGAGGTGGCCATGCTGATTCCGTCGATCGATCTGATGGGTGGCCAGATTGTGCAGTTGGTGCAGGGCGAGAAGAAAGCCCTGGAGTTCGACGACTTCGATTATTGGATCGAGCGATTCTCCAAGTATCCGCTGGTGCAGGTGATCGACCTCGACGCAGCCCGGGGCGCCGGGAATAACCGGCCGTGCGTGAATCAGATAGTGCGACGCCTCAACTGCCAAGTTGGTGGCGGGATTCGCAGCCTGGAGAGAGCGAAGGAGGTTCTAGAGGCGGGTGCGCGCCGGATCATTCTCGGGTCCGCGTTGTTGGAGGGCGGCAGGATCAACACAGAGTTCGCCTCTACACTGGCAAGTGCGCTCGGCACAGCAGCGCTGGTGTTTGCGCTCGATTCGCGGGGCGGCCGGGTAGCGATCGAAGGCTGGCGCAAGGAGACTGCCGTTACGGCGTTCGACATGATTCGGGCACTCGAACCATTCTGCGATACTTTTCTCTACACGCACATCGATACGGAAGGGTTAATGGGCGGAATCCCCATGGAGACGGTGCGTGCAATCCGGCAAGCCACTTCGCGGCGGCTGGTGGTCGCCGGGGGGATCAAGACGCAGCAGGAAATCGACAGCCTCGACGCGCTGGGGATGGACGCGGTTGTGGGGATGGCGCTGTATTCAAGCAGGATCCCGGCGTGAAGCAGGGCAGGCGGGCTCGACGATTTTCAACACTGGTTAACCAGCCCTGGTTTAATTCTTCTGAATCACCCTGGTAATCC
>Ga0187770_10000978_pt1 | contig 14740 bp, 15 predicted proteins | sample 0116_SJ02_MP02_2_FD_133154 | JGI IMG/M metagenome (GOLD analysis project Ga0187770, IMG submission 133154) | Tropical peat soil microbial communities from peatlands in Department of Meta, Colombia - 0116_SJ02_MP02_20_MG | ecosystem: Environmental > Terrestrial > Soil > Wetlands > Peat | place...
ATGGTTGCTAGAAAAACTCTCCTGCTGAAACCTTCTGTCATACGCTGCTCCGCTACCTTCTTTAGATTATTTTGCGCCCATCAGTATCTTAAGCCTTTGTACCGCCGGGGGTAACACCTCGCCGATCTTCTCCCAGAAGCGGAGATGGGCATAACGATCAAAAGGGGTATCCCCAGCGTTGATAATGACGAGTTTAGCCCCAGCATGGAGAGCCTCCTTGGGCATGTCGGCAGCCGGGGTGACCACCAGGCTGGACCCCACCACGACAAATAGATCGCTCCTCCTCGATTGTTCGTAAGACAGGAAAAGATCCTTTTCGGGAAGGGATTGACCAAAATCCACCACGCTGGAGGTTAGCATACCGCCACACGGGCAGGTTGTTCTCCCCGAGGACTTGTCGGAGGTCTCACCACACCTAGGGCAGCGAAGTTTGGTTAGGTTGCCGTGTAACTCGGCCAGAAGTTCAGGCCGGATCCCGGATTTCAGATGGAGATTGTCCACATTCTGGGAGATCAGGAATTTCAACTTTCCCATCTTCTGCAGCTCTGCCACAGCCATGTGGCCGCTGTTCGGTTCTACCGAATCCCATGGCTTGCTAGGCTTTGGAGCCAGGCCTTTATCTCTGCGGGTCCACATGCCATCTGGTCCACGGAAGTCAGGGAGGCCCGATTCCGTGCTGATCCCGGCCCCCGTAAAGAAAACCGGGTAACGAGACTTGAACAACAACTTGGCAAGTGTTTCTATTCTTTCTTGGAGATCCTTCTTCATTCTTCGCCACCAGTACCCGTATCAATTTCGAATGAAGACTCATTGAGCGTCGCTCCTTAACCTATTCTACTATTCCCTCTTAAAGATCGGTATCGATAAGTAGGAAGGTGGCTCTTTCCAGCCTTTCCTGAAACGTCTTCCCCTCAAGGTCCATAAGGCCGTGGGCCAAATTCAAAAGATTTTCCCGTTCCTTTTCGGGAAGCCACCCATAAGCTTCGTCCCAATCTTTTTTAAGATCCTGTGCCTCCTCCATTTGAATCGCGGCTAGGGTTTCCACTGGAAGAAGCACTTTGAGAAAAGCGGCTAAGGCAACCTTCTTTAAAGGGCCAGAATCCCGGACCACTTCCCAAGCCTGGCGTTCGTCCTCCGTCTCCGCAAGGAGGTGCCGAAGAAGAGAAACTTGGCTGAGACCCAGGCCAATTTCGGCCAGCCAATGAATTACCTCCCGGTCCTTAATGGCCACGGAAAGAAAATAATTGCATTGCTGGAGAAGAGGCATATCCATGCCCTTGGATCGAGCCGCCTCTTGAAGGCTCTTCGAGAAGGTAAAGGTGTAGAATTCCAAATTACCATGGTTCAGCGCATGAGCGATTTCATGGTCGATAACCCCCTGGATGACAGAGCTGGGGATTCCCGCCAGACGTTCCTGGCAGATGTGGATCCTCGGATACCCCCTCCAGGCATCATGGGTGGCCAGGAATTCGGTCTCATCTCCCGTAACCACCCCGAGGGCTTCCTTCTCACTCCGACTGAACGCCTGAAACGCATCCATGGTCTTCCAAACCATTAGATACAAAGCCTGTCCCGATCTGGGGAAAGAGGTTCTTTCCAACACCTCATTGGCCCAGGAACGGATCTGGGTCAGGAAACCTTCGTCGATCGTTTCGGGACACAAAATTTGGATGGCTTCGGCCATATCATACCAAGCCTTTTCTTTCGAAGACATATCCTATAGAGGTAAAGTGACCCTCGATAGCCCGCTGAACCTCCTGATTTACCAAGTGATCAAGTTCGGCCGCCGATCGGCTAATGGCCTCCTTGACCAAAAGAGGACGATTATAGTGAATTTTCCTCGACACGGAGGAGTGAAGAACCTTGTTCCCCTCCAGCCCATACTCCACTTCAATCTGAATGGGGACATCGAGATCATACTCGAACTCTTGTAGATAAAGGCGGGTTTTGAGTTTTTCGATCACCCACATCATATATCCACCGAATTTCTATCTTCTACCCATCATATAATCATAATAGATTTTACTTCTTTTGGTCCTAATCTGACAATCTCACACATTTCAATGGAGTGCAAAACCGGCAAGCCTATGCCCCTCGAAGAATACAAACTGAAGGAATGAGAGAATAAAGCACATCGCTATCTCTGAGGCAGGTTTTCATTTCGGAATGCTTTCTCTGGGGGCTTTCTGGATATTCGAAAAAAATCATGGTAAGAATGTAGTGGTCGATGGGTAGTATCCTGTAATCAGGGAATTTTATAACCTTTTCCTTCCGTAAGCTGCTGACTGATCTTGAAGACATCAGTTCAGTTTCGTTCCTCTCGGCCATGACCTTAATTGTTTTTTATGGTGTTCTCCTGCAGTATGTGGCGGCAGCACAAACAGGGTCCTCGAAGTTTTCTCTCCTTATTGCCTTTATCTTCAACATGCCTATGTCCTGGGCCGAAGAGCTCTCCCGATTTCTCTTCGTCTGGGGGTGCAGGACCTTGGATGGGCGGTGGGACACGAATGATACCCGGGATGCGGCGAATGTGGCGGACTTGGTATCGCAGGGGAAGTGTTTATTTTAGGAGTTTCCGATGGGGGCGAGGCAGGATTTGCGAAATTTGTTGGCGCTGAAGAGGCAGCTGAAGAGGGGAAAATATCGTCGCCACGTTCTAGGCTGCCAAAAATTACGGAGTCTATCCACCGTTTAGAAAGGATCAAATTTTTTCAGCACTCTGCTCCGCAGAAGCGAGATTACAGTGGTAGGCCTAGGATCGGCAAAAAATCTTCCCCTAGTCGCCGTGTGCCACGGGAGTCGTTCTAACTCCTTTTTCCAATTCGCCTCGCCTGCTCCGGTTAAAATTTTGTCGGCCAACTTGCCAATTTGTGCTGGCTCATTCCTTTTCTTCGGGAGTCCTGACAGATTTCCAGGGCCTCGATAATGAAATCGCGAGTCTGGCGCGGATCGATGACGTCATGAAGGTAGTGCAGGCCGGCGGCCGCATACGGGGAAGAATCTTCCACCATTTTTTCAACTAGATTTTTCAGCTGTTCTCTACGGTCACCAGAATCTTCCACTTTGCCGCCGAATACTACATTGGCAGCAATTTCGGGATCAACAAAGCTTATCTCAGCCGTGGGCCAGGCGACGAGGAAGTCCGAATTCGTTCCCGTCCCTCCCATGTTCCAGAAAGCCTGGCCGTAGGTCTTGCGAACGATAATCGAAATCTTCGGAACCGTCGTCAATGCCAGGGCGTTCATCCCGTTCATAACCTTGGCTTCCACGCGCCGCCGCTCTGCCTCTTTGCCGACGAGGAAACCCGGGATGTCGTGAAAGAAGATGATGGGGATATTGAAGGAGTCACACAGGCAGAGAAAGCTGATGACCTTGTCTAGCCCGTCCGTATCCATGGCCCCGGCCTGAAACATCGGCTGATTCGCTATGATTCCTGTAACCCTTCCGCCGATTCGGGCCAGCGCGGTGATGACCATCTTCCCGAAAAGGGGTTTTATGGGGAAGAGGCTCCCTTTATCCACGATACATTTGAGGATGCGGTTCATATCAGTGTAATGATTTAATTTTGGCGTGGTCATGGGTAGTCTTATTCAGGTCTGCTTGGGCGCGACGCGAACCTTTTCTATTCCAGTACTTAATGCAGCGTTAGTGCGAGAACTTCTGCGAGGAGAGTATCTGGACAAAACAGAAAACGTACTACTGATCGGAAACCCAGGAATCGGCAAAACGCATCTGGTCTGTGCTCTGGCGTTTTCTGCTTGCCCCCAGGGCAGAAACGTTTGCTTCTATACCGCCATGGATCTGGTCGCTCAGCTCGTGGAGTGCCGGGAGGAAAAAAGACTGCAGCGACTGCACAAACAGCTCCAGAGACTCCATCTGCTGGTGATTGATGAACTGGGATATGTTCCCTTCTCCAAGGCGGGAGCTGAACTACTCTTCGAGGTCATCAGCCGGGCCTATGAGCATCACAGCCTCATGTTGACCACGAACTTGGCCTTCGAGGAATGGACCGAGATCTTTGGCTCCGAGCGACTCACCGGTGCCCTGCTGGATCGGCTCACTCACCGCTGCCACATCTTGGAAGCCAATGGAGAAAGTTACCGACTGCGACAAGCCAGGAAACGATCTCATTGGAAACCTCCATCACGGCAGGACTCAAAGCAGCAATAACGCAAAAAAAGGCAAGGATAACCAGATTGACAAAGAAACTCAAACTCAGGTATCTATAAACCAGGTGTCACAATTTTACTCCGCCACCCGTCTCCCCTTTACTCCGCCCTTCAGAAGAAAATATCCGAATATGAATTTGTTGTTAGAGCGATCAAGAAACTGAAAAAGCCGCCATACAAAGGTATTCATTCCGTCTACAGTGGTTTTAATCAGGCGTTCCGAGAATACTTCAATAAGGATCCGGTGGAAGCTACTACCAAGCTTGCTCAAGAAGGAAGATCGTAACTCGGGAAAGGAAGGGGGGAAGCAAGAGGAAAGATTTGAGTCGGGAGGAAGTGTACCCTCTTGACATGCAATTGCCTACTATTTTATAAAAGATTATTCCTAAAAGGAAAAATCGCTTGCAGTAGCCAGGAGCATAGCGGGGATAGAATTCTTATAGGGAAGGCAATATGAAACTCAAGGACCAAAACGCGTTAATCACCGGCGCAAGTCGTGGAGAGGTTAGATTTTCGAACGAAACGAAAGGAGCAAAGCTATGAAGCGGATAATTCGAGAGCAAGCCGAGGTTTATGTTTTTGACAGGTCCCTCCCGATCAAACTGCGGGTTTCTCCAGGAGAAAAATTCATCGTGGAAACCGAGGACGCAACGAGAGGTCTTCTTCGTGCATGATAAAAATCGGGAGAGCGAAAGGTTACATCGATAAAACGGGAAGATTCCTTGGCGAAAGGCGATGGGGATTGGAGGTATTTTTTCAAGCAATGCCGGCACCTGCAGGGTATTCGGTGACCCTAACGGGTGGAGGGTGAATTTTTTTCTTGACTAAAAAACCAATATTTGTTAGCTTAGCTTTAAATTGTTTCCCTCTCTGTCAAAGAATTGGCAGTGAAGGAATGGCTTTAAATTTCCTTGGGAATTCGGAAATCAATTTTTGAAAGGAAAGGAGGTGAAGGGGAGTGAAAAAGTTGGTGAGCTTGGTTCTAGCGATGGCAGTACTGGCGGTCTTTTCCTTTGGCTGTTCCGGGTATGTTGCTAAGGAAAGCAAAGTGAAATGCCCGAAGTGCGGAGCAGTCTTCACAATCGATGAAGGGATTAAGAACATGCCCGGTTCGCCCGGCTAAAAAACAACCCGAATTTCCCCTTTGTAATAAAGAGGTAAGGGCCTTCCGTTGAGAGGCCTGGACTGGGGAAAATCGGCACCCCTGGCCATTCGGGGGTTTAAGTTGTTCGTCCCCATTTCTATGCGAGGAAAACCTACAGGGGAGGGGCAAAGGTCCTTCCCCTTTTTTTTTCTTTCTGCCCTGTTTTTTTTCTCGGTCCTGGGTTTCCTCCCTTCGCCCTGGGAAGCCGCAGCCCAGAAATCCGGGAAAGATGAACTCTCCCGCTTCGATCGTCTGGCCGAGGAGGCCACCATCCTGAATAAGCATGGCCAGGCCGATCAAGTCATTGCCCTCCTTGAGCCCTACAAAAGGGACAAAAAAAACGATAGCGCCTTGTTCTTTAACGAACTGGGGATTGCCTACCGGAATAAGGGCAAGCTTTCGGAAGCGACCCAGGCTTACCGGGAAGCCCAATCCCGTGATCCCGAAAATCCAGTCATTGTGGTGAACCTGGGCTATGCTTACTATTTAAGAAAAGAATATCTGCAGGCCGTTGAACAGTACGAAAAGGCGATCAATCTCGCCCCCCGGTTCAAAGAGGCTTATGCTAACCTGGCGCTCGCCTATTCTCAATTAAAAAAATATGATGAGGCTCTAAAAGAAATAGAGTTGGCCCTAAGACTCGACCCCAACTATGAGCAGGCCAAAAATGTCCGCGAAGATATCCGTAAGAAGCTGCGGGAGAAAAGGTAAGAAAGAAGGGATCACGCGGGGAAAAGACGCGAAACGAGTAACCAGGAACGGGGAACGTTCTTCGCCCCTCTCCGCATACTCTGCGGTGAATAATCCTTGAGCTTGACCCGCAAAATCATCCACATCGACATGGATGCTTTTTATGCTTCGGTGGAGCAACAGGACAACCCCGCTCTCAAGGGCCTTCCCGTCATTGTAGGAGGGGGGGCGGAAAAGAGGGGAGTCGTCTCAGCGGCCTCCTATGAAGCTCGCGTCTATGGCGTGCATTCGGCCATGCCCACCTCCCAGGCTAAAAGGCTCTGCCCCCATGGCATCTTCCTTCCGGTCCGTATGCACCGTTACCGGGCAGTATCCGAGCAGATCTTCAAGACCCTCCAGGGGTACACCCCTCTCATCGAACCTCTCTCCCTGGATGAATCTTTCCTGGATGTCACCGGTAGCGAAAAGCTCTTCGGCCCGGCACTGCAGATCGCCAAGGCAATCAAACGGCGAATCCTGGAGACCACCGGCCTTACCGCCTCCGCGGGCGTTGCCCCCAATAAGTTCTTGGCCAAGATCGCCTCGGACATTAAAAAACCCGACGGCTTGGTGGAGATCAAACCCGGGGAGGTTCAAGATTTTCTTCGGGATTTGCCTCTTTCTAAACTCTGGGGAGTGGGAAAGTCTACCGAAGAGGTTTTGAAAGGGATGGGAATTTTGCGCGTGGGACAGCTGGCAGCCTACCCTCCAGATAGGATCGAAAAAAAGCTGGGGAAATTCGGCCTTGAGCTTATCGCTTTAGCCCGGGGGGAAGATGACCGCCCCGTTACCCCCGATTCGGAAACCAAGTCCATCAGCCAGGAAGAAACCTTCACTCCTGATCTGGAAGGCCTGGAGAAGATGAAAAGAATCCTCCTCGATCAGGCCGAGCAAGTCGGCTGGGAACTCCGCAAGCAGAGACTGAGGGGGTGTACGGTCACGGTAAAGGTTCGATACCCGGATTTTACCACGGTCACGCGTAGCCAGACCCTGCCATTGCCTACCGACCAGGGAATTGAAATTTATCAAACCGCCCTAAAACTTCTTCACAAGACCGAAGCCCTGGGAAAAAAGGCCCGCCTTCTGGGCGTGGGCATTTCCAACCTAACCCATCAGGAGGATCCGGAGCAGCTTACTCTGTTCGATTGCCGGAGAAAACAGATGGAACGATCCACTCAGGCTATGGATCAAATATGGGATAAATTCGGTCCGGAAGCAATCAAAAGGGCGACCCTTGTAGAAAAAAAGAAAGATGAGGAGGCGAGGCGATAAGGAGAATTTTATACTCTTTCTCTCCTGTCCTCTCATTCCATTTTATTCGCCTCTTCCCGGGTGAGTTCGGTGGCGAACCGTCCCTGCAAGAACTGATAAATTTTCTCGCCGATTGCCAGCCCCAGGTCGATGAACTCCGGCCCGTACACCCTGCCCGTCTCGCTGCGAAAAGTATTTTTGATTTTGGCGATCCCCTTCATTCCCTTTGGAAATCGGCGAAGGAGACGGGCCATGGGGACCTGGGAGAACCTCAGCATCTCCCAGAGCGTAAGGGTAAAATTATCTGGCCCCCAGCGGAATTTATCAGCGTCATACAAAGCATCACTGACCATTTGACCGAGAGTTGAGTCAATCCGTTTGGGCTCGACAAAGGCTTCATGGTTGGCAATGGCCTCCACGATCACCTGTTCATCTTCCTGGGAGAAAGAAAAATCTCTGATAATTTTCCCAGCGGCTGAGGCACTGGATTGGGCATGGTCTTTTTCTCCTCGCCGGAGATCATGAAGGAGGCCGGCCATCTGGGCGAGAATCCCCACCTGAAGTTGGGCCGGCTCCTGAAGAGTCTGCCTCAAGCCTTCCATATAAGCTAAAGCTCCGGCTTCCACTGCAACTTTCTCCGCATGGTCCAGCCCGTGGCCATAATTATTTGTCAATTCCTCCTGAACGAGGGCCCGGCATTTTAATACCTTGCCATCTTGAAAAAATACGGAACGGGAAAGGTGAATCCATTGGCTGCAGCAGGTGTAGAAACGAGGGAGAGGAAATGACGCGGCGATCTCTTGGGAGGCGGCGATCATCTCTTCATAAATATCTTCCATTTTCCTTCCTGGAGAATCAGCTCCTCTTTTCGATTCCAATATTCACGGTCACATGAGAAGGCTGGTCCGGAGCTAAGCGCAGGTAGGGCGAATTGATTTCTACTCCTACAGACATCTTGGTATTTTCCTTTAAATCTGACAGGTCTATGGGCTCGGTGAAAATTTCCCGAGATTTCTTCAAGTTCCCCTCCGGCCCCTGCAGGATAATGGAGGGGGGCTCCACCGTCACCGATCCCAAGCGCAGGGTAGAGGAAAGCTTTCCGATGAGATTTACCTTGACGGGAACGGACCTGGATTTCACAGTCTCCAACCGAATCCGAACCGAAGAAGGGTTGATTTGAGTGATCTCTGTTCCCAAAGGAACCCGGATGTTTTCCGCGGTCAAGCGGATATAGTTGAGCCCGGTCAGCACCTGAGAGAGGTCCACATGCCCTCTGATCTGATCCGGAGTGACACTGGAGATGATCGTCCGGGGCCCTCGGAGTCCCACCTCTACCCGGTCGGTCATCTCCCCCACAATCTCCATGTGGGCCGGCATGTCTCGATACTCCAGAGGGATGGTGAGCCAGATTTCTGCCCGTGGTTGCCCCCCGATGAATGCCCAGAGCACCAAAACAAGAATGAAAGAAATAACCTTGGGCGCCAAATTCGTGGTGAAGACGGCCCCCCAGGGTCTCTGGGGCGCCTTCTGCGGATTGACGATCATTGATTCCAGTTTATCCTTGAGCGCATCCGGGCTGGCAATCTGCTGGATCTCCCCCTGGACCGCCAGGGTAACTTCCCCCCGTTCTTCTGAAATGATCAGAGCAATCGCATCACTTCGTTCGGTGATGCCGATCCCGGCTCGATGGCGTGTTCCGTACTTTTGCGGTAAGCTTGGATTTTCTGAAAGAGGAAGGTAGCATCCCATGCAGATGATCCGCCCTCCCTGTATAACCACCGCTCCATCATGGGTCGGAGACTGGGGAAGGAAGATACTGGAAAGGATTTCATAACACACCCGGCCCTCCAGAGGGACTCCTCCCCTAAAATAATCTTCAAGCGCATCCTGCCGTTTGAAGACCACCAGGGCGCCGATGCGTCTCTGGGCTAATTCAAAAGCAGCGTGGGCCACCTCCTCCACCACCAGTCGCCCGAGGGCCTCGGGTCTGCCCAGAAAAAAGCGAACCGGGCTCATCCGGTCCAGGACCTGACGGATTTCGGATTGAAATACCACCACAATGATAACCAGGATAATGGCCCAGAGATACTGGAGGAGCCAGCTGGTCATGAAGAGTCCGGCCCAGCGGGCGAGGGGATAAAAGATCCCCAGTGCCAAAAGGGCGATCAGGATTCGGAGCGCCCGGGTGCCTTGGATCCATACATACAGCCGGTAAAATACAAAGGTGATCAGGAGGATATCGACAACATCCTGCCAACGGAAGCTAACCAGGGTGTCTTTCAGGTATTGAATCTTCCAACCTCCGTAGGAGTGTTCTGGTTTCTATGATATTATAATCCCCTTCAGAAATCCACTTTTCAATTGCGGAATCAGAAATTGTCGTCCGCCGCTCGTTACTCGCTTCTGGTTGGAAGTACCACTCGGGACGAGCGCGGAGAAACAAGTAACCAATAACAGATTCGAATTCTGCATTGCGTTTTCCGTAGGCTTCATTTCGCTATTGCCAGGACCTTATTCACCACCTCTTCTGGGTCGCGGCCCAAGACCCGAATCATGGGCTCCTTCCCCAAGTCCCCCCGGTCGAAGATGAGATCAGGAACCTTTTTCGATTTCTTCAACACCTGGTCTACCCCCCAGGAGAGGGAGCACCCCTCGCGGCGTTTTTCCCGGGCCGGCTCTTCTTGGCGGCGGAAATGGCCCACCGAGAAACCGGCCTTCTTGGCCAGAACTAAAATCTCTTCAGAAAAACATACGTTCATAGCCGAGCGCATCTCCGGGTTATATCGCATGGCGGTAAGGATAATCCCGGCAATATGCTGAGAGGCCCCAAATTCCGGGTCAGATACACGGACGACCTCTCTCCCCAAACGAACAAACCGTCCGGGGAAGGCAGCCACGTCTTCAGGCCCCCGAGGATCCAAGAGGGCGCATCCCAAGTTTGACTGAACCTCGGGAAATAGATGTCCGACTCTCCGGTCCCGGAGGATATGAAAAGCTTTTTTGAGTTTTTGGATCACCCGGTAACGCTCCGCATCTCTACTTGCCGGAATGTAGGGATTCACCGGGCCATGCCCCTGACCAAGGGGTAAAGAGAACTGGATCGCAGAGGTGATAAAGGCTTTGGCGTATTCCACAGCCTGGCGGGGAGAACGGCCTTTCGCCAATTCCAGGGCGAGGACTGCGGAGAGTGTACATCCCGTCCCATGACCATGGAGAGTGGGTATTCGAGCACCCGGGAATTCAAAAATTCTTCGACCATCGTAAAGGACGTCGACGGGGTCCCCCCGAAGGTGCCCGCCCTTGATCAGCACATGCCTAGCGCCCATTCCGTGAATCTCTTTTGCGGCTTCCCGCATTTCTCTCACCCCTTTGATTTTTCTGCCGGTCAAGACTTCACTCTCCGGGATATTGGGCGTGATGATCTGGGCCAGGGGGATCAGTTCTTTCTTGATGGCTTTGCCCGCCTCCGGGGCCAGAAGGCGGGCTCCCCCCTTGGCCACCATCACCGGATCTACCACCACCCGGGAAATCCGGTACTGCCGGATTTTCTGGCTCACCCGGTGAACGATGGCCGGGCTTCCGAGCATACCGGTCTTCATGGCATCCACTCCGATATCGGAAAGTACCACATCCATCTGCAGGGCGACAAAATCCGCTGGGACCTCGAAAATGCCTTTTACCCCCCGGGTATTCTGCGCGGTCAGGGCGGTCACCGCGCTCATTCCGAACCCCCCCAGAAGGGAAATGGTTTTCAAGTCGGCCTGGATACCGGCTCCCCCTCCAGAATCCGATCCCGCCACCGTCAGTATTCGGGGAATCATCTTTCTTTTCCTCCCCTTGCCCGCCTTCCTTCTCCTCTTGTCTTCCGGTCCGAAGGACGAAAGGCTGCGGCCAATGAATTTTAGGCTTATTTTAGCCCATTTCCCCCAAATGCGGAATGCGCATTTCGGAATGCAAAATCTCGACCTCTTTCGCGCCCCGCATGCCGAGATCTCAGAGAAATCCTCTGAAGAAGCGTTTAGAACTTTGATCTTTAACCCTCCGCCCTTTGCGTTTTCTGCGGTTGATGATCAAGATTCCGCCTCCTGCACTCTGGATTCCTCTGTATTCGGCATTTGACAATCGCCCGGCAGAAAAGTAAAATATAATAAAATATTTTAGAGCAGAGATAATGAAGAATTTCCAGTTGATGGCCTTCGGAAGAAGGGTTTTTTTTTATTTTCTCCTCCCGGTTTTATTGGCTACGTCATGCGCGAATGGGAAAGCCGGTCTGCAACTGGTCTCGTCTTCCCCCCGGCCCAATAGGGATTATTACCCCGCCGGACCAAAGGCTGAGGCTTATTATCATTTCCTTTTGAGCCAGTTCTGCGAGCATTCGGGCCAAATCGATCGAGCCATTCAAGAGTACCAAAAAGCCCTGGAAGGCGACCCATCTTCGGCTTATTTACACAGCGATCTCGCTTCCATTTATCTCAAGCAGGGCTTCCCCGAGAAAGCTTTAAAGGAAGCGGAAAAAGCCATCCAGACCGACCCCCAAAGCGTCCCGGCCCACTTGCTCCTGGGAGGTCTCTACCTTTCCCTCAATCAAAGGGAAAAGGCCATTCAGACCTACCAGACCATTCTAAAATTCGATCCCAATAATCAGGAGGCTCTTCTCTTTCTCGGAACCCTCTTCGCGGAGGGGAAAAATTATGCCCAGGCCATATCCTACCTCAAGACCCTGGTGGATACCGACCCCAATTCCTTGATGGGGCATTATTATCTGGCCCGAGTCTACGCCGAGATGAAGCGTTACGATGACGCCAAGCGCCAGTATGATTTGGCCCTGGAGATCAAGCCCCATTTCGAGCCGGCGCTCATGGACCTAGCACTCCTTTATGAGATTCAACAAGATTACGAAAAGGCCATCGTGGCTTTGAAGGAGGTGCTCGCCGTAAATCCTTCCAGCGCCGAAGCCCATGAACGCCTGGGGCAGCTTTATATCCGGCAGAAAAAGTTCGGCGAAGCCTTGAGTGAATTTCAGGTGGTTGAAAAACTCACCATCAATAACCAGGATGTCCGCACCAAGATCGGGTTGATCTATTTCGAGCAGGGGCGGTTCGATGAGGCCATTGCCCAGTTTGCCCTGGTTCTCTCCTCTCGACCCAATGACCACCGGGTGCGTTACTATCTTGGCACCGTCCTTGAAGAGAAGAAAGAATTGGAACGCGCGGCGGAAGAATTCAGGAAAATTCCTGCTTCCTCTACCTTCTACGTGGATTCTCAGATTCAACAGGCTTTTATATATGAGAAACAGAACAAGATCGATGAGGCCATCCAATCCCTCAAGGCTGCCATCAAAGCTAAGCCTGAGAACGCCGACCTCTATCGCTTTCTCTCATCGCTCTATGAAAAGAATAGCCAGTTTGAGGAAGGAATCCGCCTGCTCAAGGAAGCCCTGGCATTTGCCCCCCGGGATGAAAAAATCTATTTCAGCCTGGGAGTCCTCTACGACAAAGCGGGAAACTGGCAGGAGTGCATCGTCCAAATGCAGAAAGCCCTGGAGATCAAACCCGACAATGCTCAGGCGCTCAATTACATCGGCTATACCTATGCGGATCGGGGGATTAACCTGGACGAGGCGGAGACCCTGATCAGGAAGGCGTTGGAATTGAAGGCCGACGATGGCTACATTACCGACAGTCTCGGTTGGGTATATTTCAAAAAGGGAGAGTTTGAGAAAGCAGTGACCGAACTGGAAAAAGCCCAGCAGTTGGCTCCGGATGATCCGGTCATTGCCGAGCATCTAGGCGATGCTTACGCCAAGCGAAAAACGAACGAAAAAGCCATCCAGATGTATGAACAGGCGCTCAAACTGGATCCCAAGAAGACCGAATTGCAGGATAAGATCAAGAGGCTCCGCCAGGAGAAGAAACGCCCATGAAAACGGGGCGTCTGGTCCTCCCCCTGGTGGTTTCCTTGTTTTTCTGCGCTTGCGCCACTGTTCCCATCCTCCCTCCCGAAACCCCTCCCCCGGAAGAGATTCTTCGGCAAGTGGGCGCTTTACAGCAGGCTCTTCAGGGGTTGAAGGGATTGGCTCAAGTTAAAGTCTCCTCTCCAGAGAGAACCTGGAGCGTGCAGCAGGTTCTTTTTGCCCGCCGTCCGGCTCTCCTCCGGACCGAAAGCCTGAGTCCCCTGGGGACCCCAGTCCTGTATATGGTCACGGACGGGCAAAAATTGGACCTTTACCAGCCGGGAGAAAATCGTTATTATCAGGGCACTTTTCAGGCGGGTTCCCATTTCCTGGCCCTGCCCCCGGAGTTGACCCCCGAGGAGGTTGTGTCTTTTCTGTTGGGCGGGGTGACCCGGAGGGATTATGAAAAAATCTTTATCCGGGCTGAGCCGAAAGAAGGCCTCTGGGTTTTAGACCTTCTCTCTCCTTCCCGGGAAGAGAGTCAAACGCTCTGGGTCTTTCCTCAGCCTTTTCACATTCTCCGCGCGGAGTTTCATCGCCCCCGGTTTTCTTACCGCGTCGCTTATGCCAACTTCCGCCGAACCAAAGGAATTCTCTTCCCCGAGCGAATGCTGCTAACTTCGGCCGTTCCTCAAACAAAGATATCGTTGGAATTCCGGGAGATGGAACTCAACCCGGATTGGGGGGAACAGGATTTCCTCCTCCCCATACCCCGGGGAGCGACGGTTTTTTCTCTGCCTTAATCCGGTATGAGAGATTATCCGATTTCTTTGAGCTTCTTTCGCGCTCGGTTGGCTTGATCTGATTGGGGGAAACGCCGGACCACTTCTTTCAGGATGAGTCTGGCGTTGGTCGTGTCTTTCATCTCCAGGAAGGCCATTCCCTGACGGAATAAGGCATCGGCAATCTTATTCCCTTTCGGATATTTCTTGATGACTTCGTCGAATTCTAAAATAGCTTCTTCGTACTTCTTCTCCGCAAAATAGCACTCTCCCAGCCAAAAATGGGAATTCTCCGAATATTTTGACTTGGGATATACTTCCAGAAATGTCTTGAAGTCCTTCTTGGCTCCTTCAGTATCTCCTTTGGTATACTTGTCATAGGCCCTTTTATAAGCTTCATCGGGTCCAGAGACTGGCTTTGGTACTTTTTCCTCCGCCTTCTTCACGGGAGGCACTTCCTTGGGGGGCTCGCTGGAAGCGGGCACCGCTGCGGCTTTCCCCTCTTCTCCCTTTTCCGCCGGGGGCTTCCCTTCCCCTGCTTGGGGCTCACCTTTCTTCTCCGCACCCTCCAGGTTCTTCTGTAAGGCGGCCACCCGCTTCTCCAGGTCCTCAAGTCTGGTCTGGGAATTTTTGGTGGCCCCCAAGGTCTTCTCGCTGAAGTATTTGCTCTCTTCGAAGCGACCGGTCAGATTCTGGACATCCAGTTGAAGTTTGTCCAGGCGAGCCCCCAAATCCGCCTGGTAGCGGCGCATGGGCTGGCTGCTGGTTTCCA
>Ga0187770_10000979_pt1 | contig 14729 bp, 10 predicted proteins | sample 0116_SJ02_MP02_2_FD_133154 | JGI IMG/M metagenome (GOLD analysis project Ga0187770, IMG submission 133154) | Tropical peat soil microbial communities from peatlands in Department of Meta, Colombia - 0116_SJ02_MP02_20_MG | ecosystem: Environmental > Terrestrial > Soil > Wetlands > Peat | place...
CCAGCATCGATCCAACCGGCGCGCCCAGTCCTTTTGAGAGGCAAAACATTACCGTGTCGAAGCCGCTGGTCAGTGTTTTCACGTCCATGCCCAGCGCCGTAGCAGCGTTGAAGATGCGCGCTCCATCCAGATGCAGCGGGAGCTTGCGCTCTCTCGCCCCATTCCAAATCTCCTGCAATACGTGAAGAGGCGTGCAGCTTCCGCCGGCAAGGTTGGCGGTGTTTTCAATCTCAATCAATCCGGTCGCCGCGCGAAAGGCGCCGCGTCCCTGGATGACCGGCTCAATGTGCTTCCAGGTCAAAATGCCGCGCTCGGCAGGGACGGCACGTATTAGACAGCCGGAAAAGACCGCCGTCGTGGCCATCTCCCAATCTAGAATGTGCGCCCGCGACTCTGCAATCACTTCCTGGCCGGGCTGGGTGTGCAGGCGGATTGCGATCTGGTTGCCCATGGTGCCAGTGGGCACAAAGAGCGCTGCCTCGCGGCCGAGGCTCTCCGCCGCGCGCCGCTCCAGCAGGTTGACCGTGGGGTCCTCGCCGTAGACGTCGTCGCCTACCTCGGCAGCGGCCATCGCCGCGCGCATTTGGGCTGTGGGCTGTGTAACCGTATCCGAACGCAGATCAATGATGTCTGGCATGGTTTTCAATTCTCCGATTCCAGGACTATACACCTGCTTTCCTGGATTCTGCGGCCTTCAAAGTCACATTACACCGGCTGAGCCGTGTCATGAATGGAACAGTGCTGCACATAGATCCACAAATAGAAAACGCCTAAAACCAGCAGAATGAGCGGCACTGGAAAAGCCTGCGCCGCGTCCACCAACTGCTCAGACAGTCTGGTCGCAGGCACGTGCAGGTGACGGATAACACCAATGATGATTCCCCAGGAAAGATCGCCGGTTAATACGAATGCCGCGGAATTCAACACCAATGCCAACCGCCCAATCAACCCGCCCTCAGCCAGGAGCATCGCACAGGCTGGGACCGTGAGCAACAGGAGTTTTGCGTCACACATACGATGATAGAAAGGAAGCATCGTAAGAGCCGAGATGGACGCCAGCGCCAGCCATACCAGCTTTGGCGAAAGACGGGATCGCAGAGTAACGAACACCCATACGACCAGGAGTGGCGCACAGATAAGATAACTAACTGGATTGTAGATGTGCGGATCGTCCCGGAAAAAACTAATCACGGATTGCAGGCTTATCAACATATCGACACCGTGGCCGCCCGATGAAGCAATTCCAGGGTCATTGATAGCGCCATGTGCCGCATTCGCCAGGATATTGGAATTCATTTCCTGTACCCAGTGCGGCGATACCTGCCAGACCCACAGGACCACCGGCAGACTCAGGGCGGTCGTCGCCAGCAGAGTTTGCCATGCGCGTTTGCGGAGTATGCCGCCCGCCAGCAAGAAGTAGAGCCATACGAGTACCGTGTCATGCGGCTTGATTGCCAGGCTGAGCGCAAGACACAGGATGCCAGCCGGCACATAGCGCTCTCGAAGAAAGCACCACACCGCCACCAGACACAAGCTGATTGCAATTCCGGCGGCATTGCCTGAAATCACCAGCAGCACGCTGTTGGCGAGAAAAAAGCCAATCAGGATGCCGGAAACAAGCGGCGCGTCGTTTGCTCCGATATCCCATATAAGAGCCGAAGCGAGGATGAAGCTCCCAATAGTGAATACCATCCAGAGGATGTGCGCAGGTCCCCACGGCAGCACGGCAAAAGGAACTGTGATGATAAATGAGGTTGGCGGATAAACATAGCGCGTAGCCGTCTGGCGTTCGTTGGCAAGGTCCGTAGGCCGGTCTATGCCCCCTGTCCGGTAGATGCTTAATACCTCACTTTGCACGTATGGATCATGATGCCGAAGAAGGCATTGCGCGGGATAGTAAAGTCCTCGGAAATCTACAAACGGCGCACGGGCAGCATACTCCAGGGCAGCGCCCAGTAATATAAATGCCAGGCTCCCCAGGATCAATAAATACAGCCCATCTCTCCGCGCTCTTGTCATCTTGAACTTCTCTGTACTTCTCCGCAGGAAGCGGAATTTGTTCAGTCCCGGCCCAGTATCCATGCTGAACGGAATTATTAGATTATCCTTTTTCTCTGGCCTGATGCGGAGTTCCCTGCTTTACGGAATCTGCGCCATAGGCAGCTCGAGTACCGGTGTCCGCTTACCGTCCTTCACCGCGTACGCCCATAGCCCATGAAAGTTCTCGCGCACTCCGGAATGCGTCTTCAAGAATGCGCTCAGCACGGCGATCGCCTCTGTTCGTTGCGCCGCCGGATCCGTGATTCCGAGTGATTCGTAGACCACACCCAGGTCGGCATGCAGCAGCGTCGGGTCAATGCGCACCGCGTCGATCTTCCAGGTGCGCGGGCCGTCCGGGATTGTCAATGGAAACGCATCTTGTGGAGAATTTTTGATCGCTGTCTGCTCAACCCCGAGTTTTTCCATGTTGGGCGAGGAGAGAATATCCACAGGCAGCAGCAGAAACCGCGCGGTTTCGTATGCGTACCAGGCAGCCCACGGCTGGTCGGCGCTGGCCAACTGGCGTGCGTGCGTCCACCACCAGACGCCGTCCTGCCCGTCGAGAGAGCCGGGCCTGACGGTCAGGCCGCCCAGCCTCCAGCCCGAAGCAGGACCGTCCCAGACCAGGATAAAGCCTAACTGGCCGGCATAGGGCGCACCAGCCGCATCAGCCAGCACCACGGCGTACCGGCCCGGCGGAAGCGCCCGCATTGTCAGAGTAACGATCATAGAACCGCTGACGCTGGTGCAGAAAAACTGAGTGTCCGCGGGTGCTGCCAGGCTGGTTGCGTCCAGAAGGTACAGGCTGCGCAACTGAATCTGCCCGCCCTTCATCAACGACGCTGAAGACTCAACCACCCCGCGCATTCCCTCCCATTCATGGGCCAGTGCCGGCAACAGCGCAGCCTTTAGCGTGGCAAAATCCTGCTCGGCCACGGCCACGGCCAGCCGTCCCCCGGCCGCCGTCAGCGCATCGCGGTCCTGCGGCAGCAACACGGCCTGAGTGGTGCAACTTGTGGCTCTGACCGGCGCAGGGGCGGCAAAGACTATCAACAATACCACCGGCGCGGCAAAAATCTTCAAGCAGAGGCGCATCCGTTAAACCCTCTCCGGCGAGTGAAAACTCTTGTGCGAGCGTCCACGGGCCACTGTTAGTCTAGTACAGTAGAGCGGCAATGGCATGCTACATAACTCCCCAGTTTCACCCGAAATCCTCCGCTCGCGGCGGCTTGCGCTTATTGCGGTTCTTGCTGCGACTCTATGTGGAACGCAGATAATGGCCGCGCAGGCGCCGGCAACCTCTGTTCCACCAGCACAGAAGCACAAGCCAGCTCGTCCGCTTCAGCCTCCGACCGCGTCGAAGGCACAATCCTCGACCACTCCTGTAGCGGCAACGGCTCCCGAGCCCGAAACACCAAAATGGCCGGTCAACGAAAAGCCGCTTCCGGCCACGGTTACCTGGGATAGCCATGGCCTGCGCATTGACGCCACCAACTCCAGCCTTGCGCAAATTCTGACAGATGTATCCACCACTACCGGCGCAACAGTGGAAGGATTTGACACCGACCAGCGCGTCTTTGGCATTTACGGACCCGGCCCGGCTCGTGATGTGCTCAGCCAGCTTCTGCAAGGCTCCGGTTACAACGTCGTTATGGTGGGAGACCAGGGCCAGGGAACCCCGCGGCTGATCATCCTCAGTATTCGCCATGCAAGAGCGACAACGGCAGCCGCCAATCCCGCTCCGGCCCCGGCTAATGACGAAGACTCTGACACGGAGGAACAGCCGCAGCCGGCCGCGACGCGAGTCCAGCCTGTCTTCCCGCCTGGCAGGCAGCCGCGCACCCCGCAGCAAATGCCGCAACAGCAACCACAGCCTGTGCAACCACAGCCGGGACAGCCACCCAGCACTCCTCAGAACTAGCCTCCCTTATAAGCGATAATATCTCTACAAACTTTCAGGAGGGTTCCCCATGTCCGAACCAACCATCGCCCAAAAGAGTCCTTACGCTGTCCAGGTCGAAGCCGGCAAGAGCTACTACTGGTGTGCCTGCGGCCTGAGCAAAGGCCAGCCCTTCTGCGATGGCAGTCACAAGGGCACCGGATTCACGCCTGTCAAATTCGAGGCCACAGAATCCAAAACCGCCCATTTCTGCGGTTGCAAGCACAGCGCCCATCCGGTTCTCTGCGACGGCAGCCACAAAAAGCTCTAGCCTGTTCCACATTTGGATATTTGATTTCATTCATGCCCATCACTCACATCTCGGTGCGCGGGGCGCGCCAGCACAATCTGCGCGACATTCATGTGCGCATCCCGCGCAACACGCTCACGGTAGTCACCGGCCTCAGCGGCTCGGGCAAGAGCTCACTGGCCTTCGACACTATCTATGCCGAGGGCCAGCGCCGCTACGTGGAGACGCTCTCCGCCTACGCGCGCCAGTTTCTCGACCAGATCGAGCGGCCCGACGTGGACTCCATCGATGGACTCTCGCCGGCCATCTCCATCGAGCAGAAGACCACCAGCCGCAGCCCGCGCTCCACGGTGGGCACCATCACCGAAATCTACGATTACCTGCGCCTGCTTTACGCTTCGATAGGCACGCCTCACTGCCCCAACTGCGGAAAGCCCATCGCCCGCCAGACGGCGGATCAAATCGTCCAGCGCATCCTCGAACAGGGCCGCGGCGAGCGTGTCACGGTGATGGCGCCCATCGTTCGCGGACGCAAGGGCGAGTTTAAGGAACTGCTCGATCAGCTTGACCGGCAGGGATTCCGCGCCCGCATTGACGGCGAGTTGATGGACCTGGCCGAGCCGGTTCTGCTTGACCGCCGCAAGAACCACACCATCGAGGCAGTTGTCGATCGCATTCTGCTCAAGAGCCCCGCGGCTGACGCGCCCCCGCTTCCTCCCGGTAAACCCTCGCCCAAACCGTCTCCAGAAAAGCGCCTCGACCTGGCCGTCGCCAAGGCTCTGCAACTGGCCAACGGTCTGGTGCTGGTCGCCGTCGCAGGCGGCGAAGAACAGCTGTTCTCCTCGAGCATGGCCTGCCCCGACTGCGGCCTTGATGTGCCTAAACTGGAGCCGCGCAGCTTTAGCTTCAACTCCGCCTTCGGCGCTTGCCCGGAGTGCCACGGCCTGGGCTCGCTCTACGATCTGGACCCCGCCAAGGTGATCACCGACTGGTCGAAACCTCTGCTGGATGGTGGCCTCGGTCCCGGCTCGTCCTCGCAATACCTTCTCAAGCTCATCACGCTGGCCGCCGACCGCTATAAGATCGACCTCAAAATGCCCTTTGAGGAGCTTCCCCCGCGCCAGCAGCACCTTCTGGTCTACGGTCCGCCTAAAGGCGAAGCCCCGCGCACAGGTTTCCACGGCATTTTGAGCTACCTGCGCGACAGTATTGAAGAAGCGCGCAGCGATTCCTATCGCGAGTCGATGATGAGCTTCATGTCCGCCACGCCCTGCTCTGTCTGCCGCGGCAAGCGCCTGCGCCCGGAGTCTCTTGCAGTCAAGATCGGCGGCCTTTCCATTGCAGACTTCACCGCCTTGCCGCTCAACCGCGCCCTTTCGGCGGCCATAAACCTGAACTTCACCGAACGCGAGTCGCTGATTGCCGAGCGCATCCGGCAGGAGATCGCCGAGCGGCTGGAGTTTCTCTGCGCTGTGGGCCTCAATTACCTCTCGCTGGACCGCAACGCCGCCACGCTTAGCGGCGGCGAAGGCCAGCGCATCCGTCTGGCCACACAGATCGGCTCCCGCCTGCGCGGCGTGCTCTACGTCCTCGATGAGCCTTCCATCGGCCTTCATCAGCGTGACAACAACCGCCTTATTCAGGCCCTGGAACGGCTGCGCGACCTGGGCAATACCGTGCTGGTCGTCGAACACGATGAAGAGACCATCCGCCATGCCGATTACGTTCTCGACCTCGGCCCCGGCGCCGGCCGGCTCGGCGGCCAGATCGTTGCTCAGGGAACGCCGGCGGAGATTATGGCCTGCCCTGAGTCGCTTACCGGCCGCTATCTCGCGAGCACCTCCGGCATGTTGCAACGCGTTCGTCCGCGGCCCCTCTCAGGCAAGTGGCTAACCATCACCGGTGCGCGCGAGCACAATTTGCAGGACGTGACAATTCGTATTCCGCTAGGTCTGATGACTCTGGTCACCGGCGTCAGCGGCTCGGGCAAAAGCACTCTGGTCAACGATATTTTGTACCGCTCGCTTGCTAAAAGCATTTACGGCTCACGCGAGGAACCTGGCGCGCACGATGCCATCGCCGGAGCCGAGCAGATCGACAAGGTAATCCGCATCGACCAGTCGCCCATCGGCCGCACGCCGCGCTCTAACCCTGCCACCTACACCCAGGTTTTCTCGCCCATCCGCGACCTCTTCGCCATGCTACCTGAGGCCCGCGAACGCGGATACAAGCCCGGCCGCTTCAGCTTCAACGTGGGCGGAGGCCGTTGCGAGGCCTGCCAGGGCGACGGGCAGCGGCGCATCGAAATGAATTTCATGCCCGATGTCTATGTACTCTGCGAAGTCTGCAACGGGTGCCGCTATAATCAGGAGACGTTGGCCGTGAAATTCCATGGCCACTCCATCGCCGACATCCTCGACCTGACCATCGAAGACGCGCTCACCGTGCTGGCCGATGTTCCGCAGGTGCGTCAGAAGCTGCAAACACTGGTGGATGTGGGCCTGGGCTACGTCCATCTCGGCCAGAGCGCGACCACGCTCAGTGGCGGAGAGGCGCAACGCATGAAGCTGGCCCGCGAGTTGAGCAAGCGCCAGACCGGCCGCACTCTTTATCTGCTCGACGAGCCCACCACTGGCCTGCACTTTGACGACGTGCGCAAGCTGCTCGAAGTTCTCCATCGGCTCACAGACCTGGGCAACTCGGTCATCATCATAGAGCATAATCTCGACGTAATCCGCAATGCCGACTGGATTATCGACCTCGGCCCCGAAGGCGGCGAGGAGGGCGGCCGCGTGGTTGCTGAAGGCCGCCCGGCAAAGATCGCCTCTACAGGCGGCTCCTTCACCGGTCAGTTTCTCAAGCGCTACTACACCTCCAGCAGCGGCCGTCTGGCGCCCTCCGAACCCGACGATAATTCCGCCAATGTCGATCCGGCTTGCGCGCCAGACGCCCTATCCGCCTCGCCGTCTTACGCGGAAAGTATCGCAGACCTTAAACCTTCTCCAGCATCCCAACAGGCAATCGCCAGCGAGTTAGCTACGCGCAAGCGCTCAACCACAAAGACTACCGCCCCGGGAAGACCCGCAACCCGCAGAAAGAATACGGAGCAACCATGAACGACCTTGAATCCATGCCGCATGAGCCGGAGAATAATCCATCTTCTTTCCCGGACCAGAATTTGCCACAAGTTGTGCATACTACAAATGGCGCGGCGGAACTGCTTCAGTCCTGGCCGCAATCGATGGCTGTTCCGCCCGCGCGTATTCCGCATCTCGGCCATCTCTGCCTGCTTGGCGCGTTTCTTTTTATTGGGTTTGTGTGCGTGGCGGTGCTGACATTGATTGCCTTGCACTTTCATCTGGATGGCGTCTCAACGCAGGATCAGATTAAGAACAATGTTCATTACCTTCTGGGAACCGACGCGGTTCTTTACCTCGTCACGCTGGCTCTCAGCTATCCTATTTTTCCGCTGCTTTGGAAAAAGAGCTTCTTTTCCGGAATCCAGTGGCGCGCCGCGACGGTTCCCAAGTTGGGCTGGAGGTTGCCCGCTATCGCCCTGGGCTGCTTTGTTCTGGCTGTCATCGACGAAAAATTTCTGCCCGGACCGGAGCACGCCCCCATCGAAGAGTTTTTCCGTGCTCCGGGCGCAGCGTGGCTGATGTTCGCCTTCGGCGTCACTTTTGCGCCCTTTTTCGAGGAGATGGGCTTCCGCGGTTTTCTGTTGCCCGCTCTCACCACAGCCTTTGACTGGATAGCGGAAAAAACCAACGGCTCATGCGTAATCGCGGGTGAGAAAAGTCGTTCTCAGTGGCCGCAAAGAGGCGTAACTCTGGCTACCTCTGTCTTTGCCTGCCCAATAGTCATAATATTCACATTCGTACACTATGGAGGCCGAATACCTCTTGGAATTGCCTTCCTAGACTTCCTCTTTGCGGCATTCATGTTGTCTGTTGTGCTTTACGCAGCTTTTGTTCCTTCCGCAAATCTAGCTCCCAGGATCGATTCAGACGGTCATCCCCGATGGTCTATCCCGGCGATGGTGATTGCTTCCATCCCCACAAGCCTTCTCTTTGCCGTAGTACACGCCGAACAGCAAGGCCATTCGCTCGGTCCGTTTCTTCAGGTGATCACCGTCAGCTTGATTTTGTGCGCGGTGCGCCTGGTTACTCGCTCGCTGGCCGCCAGCACGGTGGTCCACGCCTGTTACAACTTTCTGCTCTTCTTTACCATGCTGGTCGGCACAGGCGGATTCCGGCATTTTGAGAACATGTGAGAAAACAGTAAACGACGATAAGAATATTGAATTCTGACTTGCCACAGCAAGCAATCTTCGTGTTGACACGCTGATTTGCACGTAACTGTCAAGCCGTAATCAATTCGCTGTTTTCTCGCCACTCCCGTTATCCTAGAAATTAGCTGTATGTTCCATGGACCTCCATGAGAAAATTCGCGCTCTGCCCACCCAGCCCGGCGTGTACCTATACAAAAACGCCGAGGGCGTAGTTATCTACGTCGGCAAAGCCAGGAATTTGCGCTCTCGCGTGCGCTCTTATCTTCTGGAAGCCGCGCAGGCCGACGCCAAGACCGGCTCACTGATGCGCGAGGCCGTCGATCTCGACTACATTCTTGTCGGCAACGAGCCTGAGGCCCTGGCGCTCGAGACCAACCTCATCAAGGAACGAAAGCCGCGCTTCAACATCCTGCTCAAAGATGACAAGAGCTATCCCTACGTCAAGCTCACTATGGCCGACCGCTTTCCCAAGGTCCTCGTCACACGACGGTTGCTCAAAGACGGCGCGGCCTATTTTGGTCCTTACTTTCCCGGTAGCTTGGCCTACCGCGTAGTCGAGCTGATCCACCGCAGCTTTCTGATTCCCAGTTGCAAGGTCGATCTCTCCCGCTATCATCCTCGCGCCTGTCTGCAGTACTACATACATCGCTGCCTGGGCCCCTGCGTTCAGGAACTGACTACGCCGGAGATCTACGCGAGCGCCGTACGCGACGCGCGCCTGCTGCTGGAAGGCCGCCACGCCGAGCTCGAGCGCACGCTGGTCGCGCGCATGACAGCCGCCGCTGAAGCCGAGCAGTTTGAGGCCGCCGCCAAACTGCGCGACCAGCTCTCCACCATCCACCAGCTCCAGGAAAAGCAACGCGCCGCAACAGCCGAACTGGGCGACGACACCGACGTCTTCGGCTATCACTACGAGGACGGTAGCCTGGCCGTCAACCTCTTTCACGTCCGCGCCGGCAAGATTGTCGACCGCCGCGAATTCTTCTGGGAGGATATGCCGGAATTGCTTGAACCAGCGGGTACCGATGATCCCGATGCGCCCTTCCACGCAGGCCAGGTCTTTTCTTCGCTTCTCAAGCAGCTTTATATCGATCAGCGCTACATTCCGCGCACTATCCTCGTTCCGGCGGATTTTGACGATCGCGAAGCTCTTGCCGCCCTGCTAACCGAGCGCATTGGCCATCGCATCGAGATTGCTGTCCCGCAACGCGGAGAAAAACGCTCGCTTGTTGATCTCGCCGGTCAAAACGCCAAGCAGTCCTACATTCAGCGCTTTCGCGTGCTGGAACCCTCACGCAAGGCTATTCAGGAGGCTTTGGCCGAAGCGCTCATGCTCCCCGAGTTGCCCCGCCGCATCGAGTGCTTCGACATCTCCCACATTCAGGGAGCAGAGACCGTGGCCTCGCTGGTGGTCTGGGAAGACGGCAAGATGAACAAGCAGGCCTATCGCAAGTTCAAGATCAAAACCGTCGTTGGCGTTGACGATTTTGCCTCCATGCGCGAGGTGGTCCAGCGCCGCTACCGCCGCCTGCTTGAAGAAAAACAGCCATTGCCATCGCTGGTGCTGGTTGATGGCGGCCTCGGCCAGCTTCACGCCGCTGCTGAAGCTCTCGAATCTCTCAATTTCGCCATGGCAGGCCTCGCCATGCCGCCGCTGGCGTCGATTGCCAAGCGCGAAGAGGTCATTTACCGATATGGCAATGAGGAGGAACCTGTTACCCTTGACCGCCGCTCCTCAGTACTCCATCTGGTTCAGCTCATCCGCGACGAGAGCCACCGCTTTGCCGTCGGCTACCATCGCCAGCGCCGCGCCATGCGCGATCGCGACTCAGAGCTGTTGAACATTCCCGGCGTCGGCGTGCAAACCCGTCAGCGCCTGCTCACCCACTTCGGCAGCCTGCGCGAGGTGCAGCAGGCCACCGCCGAGTCGCTCGCTGCCGTCGTCAGCCGCAAAACCGCCGAAACCATCTGGCGGCATTTTCATAAAACTTAGCCGGCAAGCTAAACCATGCCCTACCATAGGACGATTCATTCTGAATACACTGTCTGGCTGCATGAACGGCGAAGAGGAGGGAAAACTCACAGCTCCCGGCTTCCATACGCTGTATCCGGCAGTGCAATATGTTAAGCAGAGGTTAAAGTCAGTTGGATTTCGCTCTTCATTCCCCTAAAGCGCAATCTTCAGTGCTTCCCCAGCCAAAGTGGCAGCAGCTTAAGACATGGCGCAAATTGCTGGCGCAATGCGCCCGCAAACCCAGCCGGAGAAGCGTCCATGCCCTGCGCAGCCTCACCTTGCGTTTGCAAGTGGGCTTGGAGTATTCCCTGCGCGTGCAGTCTGAGAATTCCGCCGCCAGGCGCGCCTTTCAGCATTGGAGCAAAGTCGCGAAGAAGCTGCGCAAGGCGCTCGCGCCGGTACGCAATGTGGATGTGCAGCTGGCTCGTCTCGATAGCCTCCGCAGCTCCAAAGGAGCGTCAGAAGGCGAGAAGCATCTGAGTCCCCGCTGCATCCGTGAAATCGACAAACTCGAAAACCGGCTAAGGCGGCAGCGCAAAGTGCGGATCATGAAGCTGATGGCAGGCATTGATGCTCGCGGCAAACGGCTGAACAGATTTAGCAAAGATCTGGAAGCGGCATTGGCGTCATACATGCCTTCAAAGGCACATTCGACTGCCCCAGAGGCTTTACGAATCTTCGCTGAACTGGCAATCGAATTTCCATATCTCAACGCGGATAACCTGCACGACTATCGCAAGCGTCTCAAGCAAGCGCGATATCTGGTAGAGATCTCTGCCACGGCAGATCCCCTGGCTAAACGGTTGGCCGCCGCATTCAGGAGGATTCACTATGCCGCCGGTGAGTGGCACGACTGGCACGAACTCGCCACGAAGGCTGACCGCATTCTTTCCGGCCACGGCGAAGAGGACGGCCTGATTTCGGTGTTGGAGGCGCTGGCGACAAAGGCTCTGCATCGGGCACTCAGCCAATGCCGGAGCACTGCGGCGCGCTACTTGAAGAACGTCAGCAATGTGCGGCATTTTCCGCCGCGAAAGCCGGTTGCTGCTGATCCCGGGTTTCAGCATAAAGATAAACATTACCAGGCGAGCATCGGTTAAGCAGCATTCCTATCAAGCAACAATTCGCGGAACCCGCCCCGCTTCTCCTGCGTACAATCGCGAGAATAACGCCAAAGAATTGATAGCAATGCATGAAACTACTTCGCTCACCCTTGCGCGAACACCCCTGCGTACGGCCCTGCTGCTCGCCTGCATATATACTATGCAGTCAACTGGCCGGAGTTCAAAAACTGGTACTGATTCAAGGCTGCACCAGCAACCCTCCTTCCTGTTGCTCAATCAGGCGCTTCATCGAACCTTTACGTGCAAATCTACTCATTTTGAAAGAAAATAGAGGTAGACGAGATTTTCTAATGTTGACATGAGGAAAGCTTGACACAAACACAAACTAATATTCCCCGCTGGACCGCCCCGGAGTTTGAACGGCTGGTCTTTGAAAGCAAGCCAAAAGTTGCAGTCTTCGATTGCGATGGAACGCTGTGGGACGGCGATGCCGGCTATGGATTCATGGCCTGGTCGCTGGAGAAGGGCCTGGTTTCGCGCTCCACCAGCGACTGGGTCGATACCCGCTATCGCGACTATCTGGCTGGCAATGTGAGCGAACTGGCCATCTGCGGCGAGATGGTGCAGATTTACGCCGGCTTGCGCGAACGAGAACTACGCGACGCCGCCGTTCGATACGTGCGCGAGTTTGTTAAGCCGCGCATCTTCGCCGAGATGGAAGCGCTGGTAACCGCGCTCAAAAAAGCCGGCGTCGAGATCTGGGCTGTCAGTTCCACCAATAAATGGGTGGTCTCCGAGGGCGTACGCAATTTCGGATTTAGGGAAGAGCGCATCCTGGCCGCCGAAGTGCGTGTCACCGGGGGCCTTATCACCAGCGAGATTCTGGATGTGCCCACCGATGAAGGCAAGGTAGAAGCGCTTAAGCGCGTTGGAATACCGTGCCCCGATGCGGCCTTTGGCAACTCCATCCATGACCTGGCCATGTTGGAGATGGCACACAATGCCTTCCCGGTTAACCCCTCTTCGGAATTGTTAGAGGCAGCGGCAAAGAACGGCTGGGGATACTTTATTCCTGCGACTGCCGAGGGCGACAAATAAGAACTCAACTGAGGAAAATCAGGACCGCTCTTCCAGCCGCGCCAGCACATGCTCCACCAGGCGCTCCAGTTTGGCGCTGATTCCATCTGCCGGGAGGGATACATCACGGAGGCGCGCATCCGGGAAGCCCAGACGCTGCTTCAGCGCCAGAATCTCCCGCATCTTGCTTTCGGGAATGAAAGTGAGCGGCTTGCCGATCTGCTGGGCCAACAGGTAGGTCTTGCAACAGGTTTCAAAGATCTCCACCAGCCATTCAGCATGGGTGGCCGTGTCCGCCCAACAGACAATGCCGTGGTTGGTGAGCAGGATGGTGTTGTGATCCATGACAAAGGGCCGCACCGTCTCGGCAAAGGCCTTGGTGCCGGGGGTCTCGTAAGGAGCTACTGCCGCCGGACCGATAAATATCTCATACTCGGTGATCAGCCCATTGGGCGGCGTGGAACCGGTGACGGCAAAGGCCGTTGCATAAGGCGGATGGCAGTGCACCACGGCGCGGGCCTTGGGGTTAGCCTTGTAAATTTCCAGGTGCAGCAGCAGTTCGCTGGTCCGTGTGCGGTTTCCGGCCAGAATGTTGCCCTCCAAGTCGGAGAGGCAGATGTCGGCCAGTTCCAGGTCGCCTTTGCTCAGCATAGTGGGCGTGCAGAGCACGTAGCGCGAACCGAGCCGGACGCTGATGTTGCCGCCGTTGCCGTCCACATACTGCCGCTCCCACAGCTTGCGGCCGACTCGGAGGATTTCATTCCGGAAAGCCTCGGCCTCAGGGGAACTGGCGGCAGCCTGAGAAGTGTCTTCCTCAACCTTCAGGGTCTCGGCCAAAGAAGCAACGCCAGTCATAGAAGCGGCCTGCGCTGCTTCCCCGCCCTTCTCCGAGGCTGAAACCACCGTATCCTGCATCCTTGACCTCACGCACGAACAGACTTACCTGGCTCCTGCATTCACCGGCATCTCTTCAAATTATATAGAGTGCCGGACTTAATGATAGCCCCAAGTCAACGATAGCAACCAGGAGATGGAATGCAGTTTACAGTTTCACAGGAAAAATAGGGGGTAGAGGGTGCTTTTCGGTTGTAAGGACCGGGCAGATCCCTTCCCAATCGATCTCTTCCGGCGCTCAGCAACAATTCACCATTTGTAGCTGGCCGGACTTATCATGAACATTGTGCGCCAAAGGAAGTTAATTCTCTGCAAACCGGGCGTAAATTTCGCCACGGAGAGAAATCGTCGCTAACAGACGAGTCGGGCACAGCAAGAGTGGAATTGCCCTAAGCCCGCACCAGCCTGCGCTGCAACGCCTCCAGCGTCTGTCCTTTTGTCTCCGGATAGACAAACATCACCACCAGGAACTGGATCACCGTCATTGCGGCGAAGAAGGTAAACGGGGCGCTGCGGCCAATTTGCGCAACGATCATGGGAAAGGCTAGTTGGATGGCCGTGTTCATCAACCAGTGGCTGGCGTTGCCCACGCCCTGCCCCTTGGAGCGGACGGCGTTGGGAAAGACCTCGCCGATGTAAACCCAGATCACCGCTCCCTGGGAGAGCGCGAAGAATGCGATGTAGGTAATCAACACCCAGACCAGCGCGCCGGGGTGAGAGTTCGTCGCAAAGAGCCACGAAACAGCAGCCAGACAACTTGCCGTGCCCGCCGCTCCAACCAGCAGCAGCGTCTTGCGCCCCAGCTTGTCAATCACGCTCATGCCCACGATGGTGAAGAGCAGATTGGTGAAGCCGATGGCGATAGCCTGCTGATCGCCGGAGATCTGGCTGAAACCCGCCGAAGCGAAGATGCTGTTGAGGTAGTAGAGGATCGAGTTGATCCCCGCCAGTTGGTTGAATGCGCCGATGCTGATGGCCAGAAATAGTGGATAGCGATACTTCCAGCGAAAGACCGGCTCGTGGGCCGTGGCGTGCTCCTCGGCCAGCGCGGCGCGGATGTCGGCCAGTTCAGCTTCGGGATCGGGCTCGCCCATCTGCCTGAGCACGGCAAGAGCCTCGTCGTTGCGTCCCTTTGAGGCCAGCCAGCGCGGACTGCGGGG
>Ga0187770_10000980_pt1 | contig 14726 bp, 15 predicted proteins | sample 0116_SJ02_MP02_2_FD_133154 | JGI IMG/M metagenome (GOLD analysis project Ga0187770, IMG submission 133154) | Tropical peat soil microbial communities from peatlands in Department of Meta, Colombia - 0116_SJ02_MP02_20_MG | ecosystem: Environmental > Terrestrial > Soil > Wetlands > Peat | place...
ATGCTGCCCGTTAACGCTCCGCACACTGAGCCGCAACGTCCTATGCCACCGCCGAAGCCAGCCGCTATCTTTGGAACAAGCTCGCTCTTGCTTTGCGGCTCCAACTCCTCATACAAGGTTAAGAGCACGCTTTGAGCGCAGTTGTAGCCGCCCTCGAAGAGCTGGACGGCCTTTTTGGCTAACGCTTCAGTAGAGGACGCAGGTCTTCCCTCCTGCTAGAAGAATCTTGAGACTCTCTTAATGGCTGCAACGGTAAGTTTAGCTGAGTTCTCAATGTCCTTTAAGCTCAGCATGGCTACAGGGCTGTGAATGTACCTTGTCGGCACCGATATGTTCCCGGACGGGATACCCTGCCGCGTCAGCATGATGCGCGCTGCGTCGGTTGAACCCATTAACCCCGTTTCAATCTGGTACAGGATTTTTTCTTCTTCCGCCGAATCCAAAAGCCAACGCAGAACCTTCGGGTGAGTAATCAAACCAGCATCCGAAATTGTCACTGCTGGACCTTTAGCCATCTTGACGCTGGTGTCGTATTCTTTTACGCCAGGAACATCTCCAGCTATTGTCACGTCGAGCGCTATTGCTACATCAGGGTCAACGCTGAAGGCTGCGGTGCCTGCGCCTCGCAAGCCCACTTCTTCCTGAACCGTTCCCACAGCGTAGACTGTACAGTCGGTCTTTTCCATCAGTTTGAGGGCTTCAACCATGGCGGCGCAGCCTGCCCGGTTATCGAAGGCTTTGCCCATGACGACGTCTCTGCCCAGCCTCGTGTATTTGATGTCAAAACCCACGGGGTCGCCGACTGCGATACCCATTGCCAAAGCGTCATCTTTGCTTTCTGCGCCTACATCAATGAAAAGCTCGTCTGAAGCGATGACTTTTTTCCGTTCCTCCTCTTTTTGAATGTGCGGCGGCTTTGAGCCGATTACGCCTGGAAAAGCGATTTTTCTTGAGAAAACTGTAACCTTTTGCGCTGGCAATACGCGGTCGTCAATTCCGCCCATCTTGGTGAATTGTAAAAAGCCGTCTTTAGTTATTGTTTTAACCATTAGACCGACTTCATCCATGTGAGCGGCAAGCATTATTTTAGTCGATTTTTCTTTGCCCTTTTTGACGGCTATAACGTTTTCAAGTTTATCAACAACTATTTCGTCTGCGTAAGGGGTCATGAGTCTAATCATTAATTCTCGGACTTCGCTTTCTCTCCCTGTTACGCCGCAGGCGTTTGACAACTTCTCTAAATTCTCGTTTACGGACAATCATGTGCCTCCTTAGCTCTTTATGGGTAGAACTCTGAATGCTAACTTATTAAACAATTGCGGTATAACTCATTGCTTTCTGTCAAGTCAAATTGCTAACGTCGTACTCTATTTTTACGGCAACCACACGAGGATATCCAGTGGATGCAAGGCTGTCTTCGGGCATTTTGGTTCGGCAAAAACATGACTACTATTGCATCGCGTGCCTAGTACCTTAGAAAAATTCAGTTAAAATTTTCATCAAAAGAAGAAGAAACCCGACTTGAGCAACCTTCTTCTTTCGCTTCAACGGTAAGCGGCTGTTAAACAGTCCCCTATGGACAGTCTCGTTAGTTGCTGATTAAAGGAACAACAACAATAGCAAAAGCGTTTGTTGTTGTTCTTCTTGATGTGGACGGTGGACTGGAGCTGGTCACGGTGAGGTTGCGCTTGTTTTTAGTGCGAGCAATCTTATTTCCAAGCATTCAATAATCGCTCAAATGTAAGAATCCGAACTATAGAATTTTATTATGGCAACTTTTAAATGCTCAACGGGTGTAAAATTCCGATAGGGGACAGGGGTAAAATGGCAGAACAACAACCACAACCGCAACCTAAGAAGATTGGAATTTTCAAGTGTGGAAATATCGGGACATCTCCTTGTCTCGAGCTTCTACTTGACGAATTGGCTGACCGAAAAGACATTAAAGTCAGGGTCGTGACAACGGGTTCAAAAATGGGCCCAGACGATGTTGAGGAGGCCCTACCTAAATTCTTCGAGTTTAACCCTGAGGTCATGGTCATCATTTCCCCCAACACAGCGTTGCCTGGTCCATCAAAAGCCAGAGAAGCAGCGTCAATCAGGCGGATTCCGACAATAGTTATAACCGATTCTCCTGGCAAACGAGTCAAAGGAGACATCGAAAAGCAAGGTCTAGGATACATAATAATCACAGGCGACCCCATGATCGGCGCACGAAAAGAATTCTTGGACCCAATTGAGATGGCACTTTTCAACTCCAACGTAAACAAGGTCTTGGCAATCACGGGCGTTTACCGCGTGGTCTACCAAGAAATCGACAAAGTCATCTATGCAATCGAAGTTGGTTTGCCTCCCATATTGCCGAAGCTAATCATCGATATCGCCATGATACGGGATCAAATCTTCTTCAACAACCCGTATGCAAAGGCAAAGGCGATAGCCGCCTACGGAATGGCAGAAAAACTCGCTGACATCGACGTCCAAGCTTGTTTCATAGAGAAGGAAAGCGAAAAATACATCCCGCTTGTAGCCGCTTCACACGAAATCGCTCAGGCTGCCGCCCGGCTAGCTGAAGAAGCACGTGAAATCGAAAAATACGGCGATGAACTCTTGCGGAAACCCCACGCGAAGGATGGCAAGCTGAAGTACAAGACTAAGCTGATGTCTCAGCTGACTTTTGATGAGGAAAGCTACCGTCAAAGCAACGCTTAACTTTTTGAGTTTCCTTTTTTCAAAAGGCTTTTTTGTCATAACTGAAGCGCTGTTGTATATGCTGTATATGCCTGTATACCGTGAGGACGGCAAATGTATATACCTTATATAAGCTTACATAACGTATTTCGACTAAGTATATATTAACCGCTGCCACTCTCAGAAAGGCAGAGGTTAAGAAAATTGGAAACTCTTGAATTAAAGCCTTTAGAAAAAAAGAGACTCAACGTCTTATTGCTAGAAAAAGAATACAACGAGCCATTCTGGGTGGCAGACCCGCCGACAAGCGCCACACAAATGAAAGCACTGCTATCACCTTCGATAGGTTTTTACAAGTTTCTCGAAAACCTGCTAAGTAAAGTTAACATTGATTTCGTCACCGATGAATTGGGAAACCGGTCAGTAGAAGACTTCAACGCGAGCATAACCACCGATATTTTGCATAAAAGCAACGTACCCTACTTCGCCGTTGACATCGACGCAGCAGCAAAAAGCTACATCGGAGACGTTATCTCAAACAAAACAAAATCCCTAAACGATTTATTAAGAGCCTTGGATAATCTGCCCAAGCAAAAAGACGCTTCAATGGAAAAAGAATACATGATTGCTCTCGGCCAAAGCCTTCAGTTCGAGATTGAGGAACACCAAAAGGAAGTCAACTTCTCAATAAGAGAAAGCTGGATTGCCATGGGTATTCTGAATCACGCTAGAGAAATCAAAGGAAAAGAAGAGATCACCTGCCTCCACATTTGCAGTCCAGAGCATTTGAGTGGCATAAAACAGCTGATGGAGTCGATGAATGCAAAGGTCGAGACGGCGAAGCTGTCCAAGAAAGTTATCGCGGCAAGCACAGAGGCACCGTCGACTGAAGAGATGCAGAACTGGCTAGAATCAATCCAGATTCAGGTCAAACCCACAATGGGAAAAGGCGGTGAAGATGCACCATACCTGCTGTTCTACATTGACACCGACGTGAAAGCAAGCCCCTTTGACATATGCATGGCCTATGACGTGGGTTACGACGCTGTCATACCCTACGAGAACGTGAATCCAGAAGACGCCAAGAACATCACTCAAGACGCGTTGCTTTCCCGAGGACCAAAAGGTGTCAAGCACACGGCTTTCCTGATTGGCGGAAAAGACGCTGAAAGAGCCGAAGAAGTCTTTGCTGCAGTGAGGGATTCAATGTTCCCACCGTTCAAAACAAGCATCATAGTTGACCCCGCCGGCGCCTACACTACCGCAGCAGCCATGGTCGCGAAAGCGGAAAATGCGTTGGTAGCAAACAAGCTTGGCGAATTAAAAGACAAGACATGTGCTGTCATGGGAACCGGTGCAGTTGGACAAATAGCAGCCGTCCTCCTCGCAAAATTAGGATGCAAAGTGATGATAGCCAGCCTGAACCCGAAACGTGCAGACGGCAAAGAACATGCAGAAGGCATTGCAAAGCTTTTGGCAAAGGATCACGGCGTACAAGTTCAAGGCATATTCGCACCGACACCGCAATCCAAAATTGACATAATCAACCAAGCCGACGTAATCATGTGCGCAGGAGTCAAAGGCGTCCGCATAATCGACAAGGAAATGCTCAAAGGCGTTAAACACATGAAGGTCCTGCTTGACATAAACGCCGTCCCACCATTCGGAGTAGAAGGAATCGAACTTAAAGACGACATGAAAGAAATGTTGCCAGGCATATTCGTGATCGGCGCACTCAGCGTAGGCGACTTGAAGCACAAGCTTGAAAAAGAAATTCTGCGTGAAGCTCGAAGCAACGGCAAAGACGTCTACAACTTCAACATAGCATTACCAATGGCGAGAAGACTACTGGAGAAAGATTTACTGCCATCGAAACTGTCAATGACTCTGAACTATCAAGCGAAGAAAAACTAGTCAGGAAAAACTAGTCAGTAATCTTATACGCCCGATTTACAGTAAGCTCCGAAACGTTAGCTGCATAAGCAGCAATCTTTTTTATGTCTTCCCTAATTGAGCAGACAGAACAGACTAACTCCGGCTTTTTATTTTGCATGAACGTCGTGTTCGCAATTTCTTGATCTAACTTTTCAATTCTGTCGGTCTGCTTAATTATTTCAACCGCGAAGGTGGCGTCACGCTGGAAAAAGGCGTTGACAGCTTTGATGTATAAGTCAACAACCTCCATCCCCTCGTCGTACATGAGCTGCAGCATCTCATCGGGAATCTTTTGATCCATTCCATCCATCATGATGATGTGTCTGGCTATGTCTGACACATAGTCTGCGGCATGCTCGATCAACACGGCGAGGTATTGATAGTCCATGCAGTCGACAGGGTCTACACGCAGTTCATTTGCCAAAACGGGGCTTTGAGCGGCGCTCCGAACTATTCGAAGAATAAGGAAACAGAATTGATCCACATCGTCGTCGACTGAAAAAACAGATTTTGCCAGAGAGACATCGTTGGTTTTTAAAGCGTTGAAGACGTCCTCGCACATGGAATGCGAAATCAGATGCATCCTTTGGATTGCCTGTTCAAGTGAGGCCTTTGACTCATCGGTTAAAGTCTGAAGATAAACGCCCTTAGAGTCCGACTCCATGATTCTCATGTAAAGTCTGCCCGCTATGGACCGTATCGCCTTCCGCTGCGGGACGGAGAGGATTTTCTCTGCAACAAGCGAAATTCCAGAGTAACCATTCAAAAAGGACCCGATGATTTTTTGAGTTATCTGTGTTTCATCATCGTTTTGTCCGATTTTAAGCGTTATGTCTTTAGGCGCCGGTTTCTTCTCAGCTCCTGGGTAAACAACCAGCGATCGGTCACGTTGAATAGCGAAGGAAACGATGTCTCCCTTGTTAAGCTCGTTTAGAACCATCCAGTTCTTCGGGAGAGAAATCACCATTGAAGATCTGCCTAAAGACATGATTCTACGTTCCATAGTGTGTCTCCAACCTATTTACTGGCTTGAGATGTTAATACATCTTGTATTTAATATATACTGTAATAATCAGTAGAATTTGCCTTGACGTTGTGCTGTTTACAATTTACGCTTGTTGACCAAGGGACAGACGAGGCATGCCCAACTGAAATAAAATTTAAAAAAACTACAAGTTAAAAAGCTTGCTTATTCTGTTGCAGGCTTCAATTATGCGCTCTTTTGGCTGTGTAAACGTTATCCTCGCGTAGCCTTCACCGTAATTACCAAAGCCCAGACCGGGTGTCACGGCTACCCCTATATCGAGCAGCTTAGTGGCAAACTTTATCGAGTCGCCCTTACAGTTCACCCAGACGTAGAAAGTTGCTTTAGGCTTGTCGCACTTAAGTCCTATTTTGCAGAGGGCTTCAACTAGCAGATCGCGGCGTTCCTGTAGGATTCGGTTGTTTCTCTTCAGGAACTCTGGTACCTCTTTGCCCGTGTAGGCTGATAAGGCTTTCACAGCGGCTCTCTGAATGTAAACCGGCGGTCCCGAGTCAATTTGCGACTTAACCTTGGCTAAGCCGCTGAGGAGTTGCTTGTTTCCAACAGCGAACCCAATGCGGTCGCCTGTCATGTTGAAGGTTTTTGAAAGTGAGTGGAATTCGACTGCGACGTCCATTGCGTCGTCAACTTCTAAGATGCTCGGTGCATGGTAGTCGTCGAAGGTGATTTCTGAGTAGGCGTTGTCATAGCAGAGGATTATGTTGTTGTCTTTGGCGAAGCTCACGGCTTGCTTCAAGAATTTCTTTTCCACGGTGGCTGCTGTGGGATTGTTGGGGTAGTTGAGGAACATCATCTTAACTCTCTTGGCGTCGATGGCTTCAAGGTCAGGTTGAAAACCGTTCTCTTCCAAAAGGGGCATGGGCACAACTGTGCCATCGCAAAGGATTGTGCTTCCGTTAGCGTACACAGGGTAAGCTGGGTCAGGCACCAAGACGCGATCACTCTGGTTGACGAATGCTCGCGTGATGTTTGCTATTCCTTCTTTCGAGCCTAAAAGAGCGACCACTTGCTCTTTAGCTAAATCAACGTTGAACCGTTTCTTGTACCATCCTGCGACCGCTTCACAGAAGTCCGGCTCGCCTTGGCTGAAAGAGTAGTTGTGGTTCTTCGGGTTAGCTGCCTCTTGTTTGAGCGTTTCAATGATGAACTGTGGTGGCGGCAGGTCAGGGTCACCGATGCTTAGTGAGATTAAATCAACGCCTTGAGCCTTCTTTTCGTTAATGATTCTTTCAATTTCAGCAAACAGGTAGGGTGGTAACCGTTTAATTCTCTCAGCATACTCAAAAGTCATGTTTAAACCTCTCCGAACAGCGTTCCCTCAAAAACTTTTTCGGCTGGACCGCTCAGATACAACCTCTCGTCTACTTGAACCTGCAAGTCGCCACCCAACATGTGAACCGTAACTTTGTTTGTGACCTTTCCAAGCCTGTTTGCGACAGCTACAGCAGCGCAGGTTCCTGTCCCGCACGCTAGGGTCTCTCCGCAGCCACGTTCCCAAACGCGAACTTTCAATTGATTGTTGTTCAGCACCTGAACGAAGCCAACGTTAGTTTTTTTCGGAAAAGCCTTGTGATTCTCTATTTTCGGGCCGATCTGGTCAACTGGGAAATCATCTACTTTATCAACAAATATGACGCAGTGAGGGTTGCCCACTGAAAGGCACGTTACCTTGAAAGCTTCGCCATTAACATCCAAGTTCTCGTTAATGCATGCACCATGTCCGACCATAGGAAGGGAGCTTCTTTCCCAGTTCGGCGGGCCCATATCAACCCTAACAGTTTTCACTTCATCGCGCTTGACTGTTAGCCAGACACGTTTGAGTCCAGAGAGGGTTTCGATGGGAAACTCGCTCTTCTTGACAACGCCGTTTTCGTAGCAGTACTTGGCAAAGCACCTTATTCCGTTGCCGCACATCTCCGCTTCGCTGCCGTCAGCGTTGAAGATCCGCATCTTAGCGTCAGCCACTTTAGAACACGAAACAAGCAGAAGCCCATCTGCTCCCACTGAGAAGCGACGTTCACAAAGCCTCTTAGCTAATCGAGCAGCATCGTCGCCGCTGATTTTCTCGTCTCTGTTGTCGATTACTATGTAGTCGTTGCCTAAGCCGTGCATCTTCCAGAAACGCATCAAGGTGATTCTGCCACTTTTTGGTTAGCTACTAAATTATCAAGCTGCTCCCGTTCCCTAATCAAAACGGGCTTGCCCTGCCTAATCATTACCTCGGCAGCTCTGGGTCTCGCGTTGTATTGGGAACTCATGCTGAAACCGTACGCACCGGCGTTCAAAACTGCCAGCAAGTCTCCCTCTTCTATAGTGGGCAACTTGCGGTCCTTAGCTAAGGCATCGCCTGATTCGCAGATTGGGCCGACCACGTCATAGGTTTCCTTATCTGCCGCTCCCAGCTTGTTTGCGACCAGTATCGGGTGGTAGGAACCGTACATGGTTGGACGAACCAGAGTGTTGAAGCCTGCATCTACGCCGACAAACCTCTTTGAGGGCGTCACCTTCACAGTGTTAACGGTTGTCAGAAGAATGCCTGCGTCGCAGACTAAGTATCTGCCTGGCTCCACGCACAAGAATGGTTTACCCAAACCGTACTCAGCAACCTTGCTCTTGAACGGCGCCACTACTTTGCTGGAGAAGGCCGCCCAATCGAACTCTTGGTCTTCCGGCTTGTAGGGAACCCCAAAGCCACCGCCTATATCGATGAACTCGAAGTCTACGCCTACCTCGTCATGGACACGCTTAGCTATGCTCAACAACTTATCCACTGCCAACACATAGGGTTCCACGTCAAGTATGCCCGAGCCAATGTGCATGTGAATACCGAAGCGTCCAACCCTTGCCCTCTCAGCAATCGCATAAGCCTGTATCGTCTCTTCTTCCCAAAGCCCGAATTTCGAGTCTGCACCCGCCGTTACACAGTGACTGTGATGCCCCGCGCCGACTTCCGGGTTAACACGAACCGACAAAATCTGCGGTACACCAATTTTAAGGAGCCTGTCCAACTCCGATAGTGAATCGATATTTACGGTGACGTTGGCGTCTAACAGCATTTTTAACTCGTCGTTTCGAACGCTGGTTCCCGTGAACATCATGCGGTCTTGCGTGTAGCCGCTGACTAAGCCCATGAACACTTCACCCGGACTAACGGTGTCTAAGTATGCGCCTTGCGACTGCAGAATCTTTAGCACGGTAAGATTCGAATTTGCTTTGGCAGAGTAATAAATTCTAATGTACTTGTAGTCATGGATTAAGACATCATAAAGTCGGTTATAATTCTCCCTGACCCGTTTCTCGCTTACCACGAATAGTGGTGTATCGTATTTTTGAGATAACTCCTTAACTGAAAAGCCGTCAAAGAACAAGCTACCCTTTCGGTTTTCCAAGGGCTCATGAAGCTTTTTTGTCTTAACCATCCTGCATACACCATACTTATCATTTTTTTATTGAAGCTGTTAAGCTAAGCCTTTAGCAACATAGAGTTCAGCGCTCAAAATCCCTGAGCCTGCGGCGCCACGAACCGTGTTATGCCCAAGGCATGTGTACTTGAAAGTCATTATCGGGTCCTTGCGTATTCTGCCGACCACAACACTCATTCCGCAGCCCGTGTCACGGTCAAAGCGTGGTTGAGGCCTGTTTTTCTCATGTCGAACAACGATTGGATGCTCAGGTGCGGATGGCAGCTTGAGCTTTTGCGGTTCGCCCTTAAAGTTGGCAAATGCGGCTTCTATCTCCTCTATCTGAGGGCTGCGTTCCAGTTTGATGAAGACTGATTCCAAATGTCCATCTTTCACGTTGACCCGGTTGCAGCTTGCGCTAAGCTTGAAATCGGCATTCTGCACAGCGTCGCCGTTGAAGGTGCCCAGTACCTTGAGGGCTTCCCCTTCCATTTTCTCTTCTTCGCCCGAGATGAAGGGAATCACATTGTCGATTATGTCCAATGAAGCAACACCCGGGTAGCCTGCACCGCTAAGCGCTTGCATGGTTGAAACAATAATTTCCTTTAAGCCGAACTTCATCAGAGGCTTCAGAGTAATTGCAAGCTGAATAGTACTGCAGTTAGGGTCCGTCGTTATGAAGCCTTTCCAGCCTCGCGCCCTCTGCTGAAACTTTACTAAATCAGCATGATCAGGATTAATCTCTGGAATAATCAGCGGGACATCTTTTTCCATTCTGTGAGCACTCGCCTTGCTAAACACTGGGTAAAACGCTGCAAATTCAGATTCAACTGGACCAGCCAGATCACCTGGTAAAGAAGAAAACACCAAATCAACATCGCCTGCCCTCTCCACCGATTCAACGTCGGCGTTTGCCACCGGCATCTCGGCGATCTCTTTAGGCAGGTTTGACTCCATAACCCAGTTGCAAGCTTCCCTGAACTTTTTGCCTGCTGACCGCTCTGAAGCAGCAAGGACCTCGATTTGGAACCAAGGGTGTCCCTGCAAGACTTGGATAAACCTTTGCCCAACGGCTCCGGTTGCGCCTAAGATGGCTACCTTACGCTTAAACGACATTTCCTATTGCTTCCTTTGCTCTTTTGATTTCGTTTTCCTCGATAAAAACGTTGATGGTTGCCTTGCTTGTTGTAACTTCAATTATGTTGATTCCAGCTTGGCTTAAGGCGTTAGAGATTCTTGCTATGCCGCCGGGGGAATCAATGAAGTCAGGATCGCTGATTTGGAACATCGCAACATTTTCCCTATGGCTTAAAGCTCGGAAGCCTTTTATGTTGTGCAGTTGGTTTAGAATTTGAGCCACATCACCGTCTGTAGTAAAGATTGTCACCGATTTTCTTCCAGAACTGACGCCGTAGACTGGTTTTTCTCTGAGCACAGAGAAGACATTCCTGATGTTTTGTGCGTTGACTTCGCAAACAATGCTTATGGCAATTAAGCCTTGCTGTGTTTGGGTTTCAGCGGAATTGAGGTTGAAAGATCCTGTAATTTCTGTGCCGTTACTTGTAAGGTTGCCTGAGTCAAAGTTCACTATCCTGAGGGTTTGGTTTGGCAGTTTATACTTAAGGGCTCCTGGCTTAACGATTTTTGCTCCGCCTTGAGCTAAATCAAACATTTCGTGGATTTCCAGCTTACTAAGTAGTCTTGCGTCGGGAACTATTTTCGGGTCTGCTGAGAGCACTCCGCTTGTTTCTTTTACAAGAATTATTTCATCTGCCGATATGCATCTCGCGAGTAATACTGCCGTAGTATCGCTTCCACCTCTCCCAAGAGTGGTGACTCTGCCCTGAGAGTCTTTCCCGAGAAAACCACATACAACCGGAACAGCTTTGCCCAGGAGAGGTGTCAGGAACTGCAAGGTTAAAGATGCGGTTTTTTCCAAGTTAGGAGTGGCGTTAAGGAAGTTTGAGTCGGTTATGATTGGCCAGTTTTCGTACGCTGGGTCGAAAACTTCAGCCTTTAACCCTTGGGCCCTCAGCGCCGCACAGAAGATTCGAGCACTTGTTCGTTCACCCGTAGACAATATCTCTGCCCACTCAGCGTCACTAACTCCTATTTGCTTAATCGTTTTGGCAAGGCTATCGGTCGTCTTACCCATGGCGGAAACCACAACTATCATTTCCTCAAAACGTGCTTCCGCCACCAGCTTGGCTGCTCGCTGGATTTTTTCACCAGACGATAAGTCAGCACCTCCGAACTTGATAACGACCCTGGCCAAGTTGCCTCGCCTTAAGATAAGCCAAGAACATCAGCCATTGTGTATACCCTTGGCTCGTTTTGTTTGCTTAACCATTCTGCCGCATAAACAGCGCCCTGTGCGAATACGCTTCGTGAGAAGGCCGTGTGCTCTATTCGCAGCATCTCGTACGGTCCCGCAACAACCAGGTCATGAATACCGGGCACTCCGCCTGCACGCAACGCCGTGATTTCAAGTTCACCAGCTTCGCGCGGGCTTATGCCTTCGCGTCCAGAAACCACTTTCTTGTAACCGCGGCTGTTAGCGACAATTTCCCCGAGCTTCTTCGCTGTTCCACTCGGAGCGTCCTTCTTGCCAGTGTGGTGTATCTCGCTTATGCTAAAATCATACCCTTCTGGAAAAGCCTTCAAAGCTTCTGCCAGCTTGAAGAGTATGTTGACGCCCACAGAGTAGTTCGGTGAGAAAACAGCGAGAACTTTGCCTGACATCGCGGTTACGACCTGCCTGTTCTGCTCTGGAGTGAACCCTGTGGTTCCAAGAATTATGCGTTTTCCAAGATTAGCCACTATGGGAATGTTAACAACTTCGGCGGCTGGCGCTGTAAAACTGATGTAAGTATCTGCGTCTTGGACAGCCTCGCTAAGTCTGGCGGAACTCAGAATTTGCGTATCCGAATTGTTGACGCCGATTTGCCGCAGGGTTTTGCCCACGGATGGATTGTTGGGAGCTTCAATGGCGCCAACAATCTGGTGTCCTCTTGATGCCGCTTCAATTATGATGGCGTTGCCCATTCTGCCTGCAGCGCCTGCTACGCATAGCTTAAGCATAGAAGAGCCCCTCTAAGTAGCGTTCATTGTACAATCGCTCTTTCAAGTCTACGTTAAAGTAGTCTGCAACGGGTTGAAGGATTTCAGGGTTGTTCTCGTAGGTTTTTCTGGCGTTTGAAAGAACCACTTCCAAACCGTTTCGGCTCATTTTTCCCAGAGGTTGCCTGCATGGACCAGATGGCATACCTAAAACGTTCATCAGCGTCTTGTACGCCAACGGGTTGCGGGCTTTACATGCTACAGCGCCGTAGGGTGTTCGCTCTTGTGTCTTCACAGTAATTATGCTGAACAACGGCTGCAGAGCCTGAGCGATATCGTTTGCTTCCTCTTCATTACCGTCCAAGATGTAGTGTGTCATATCGGCAACTGCACGCGGCACTACGTTTGACGCGACCGAGATCACGCCGCCTGCATTGATATCAGGTGAGGTCATCATAGCTAAGGTTTTGTCATCATCTCCTGAGAGAATGTCAAAGTCTTCGCCGCAGAGTTGCCTTGTCAGCTCCATGTTTTTCAAGTCGCCAGTTGCTTCTTTTACGCAGCTGACGTTTGGGTACTGCTGGTGGAGCGTAGCTAGATCTTGCGGAAGAAGTTGAGTTCCTGTTCTGCCTGGGATAATATACGGAATGATTGTGACGTCAGAGAACTGTTGTGCGATTGGTTCAATGTACTCTCTGCGGATCTCCATTGAGCTTGGCCCGTTATAGTAGGGGTCAACAAGCAGAACAGATTTTACGCCTAAGTGCTGGGCGTGCAGGGTGCCTTCGATTGCTTCCTGGGTTGAGTTGCTTCCTGTCCCCGCTACCGTTAAGCATCTTCCATCAGCGTATTCGTACATTTGTTTAATCACCATGTTATGTTCATTCCAGTCTAACGTTGGGCTTTCTCCAGTTGTGCCGACGGCTAGTAAACCTTGCACACCTTCCTTTATCTGGAAATTGACTAGTTGACGTAAACCTTCGTAATCGACTTGGTGATCACGTGTCATGGGGGTTATTAAAGCAGTAAAACAACCGCTAAATCTCACCATTTCGAATTCCTCATTTGTTCTAAAATAATCAACAACAATTGTATTTAAATATTGCGTTTTCATCACAGTTTTTACTAAAAACGCAATACTTATCCATGTCATAGCTTAACAATCCAAGAATTAAGTTCTCTCCGCTAAATAACTTAAAAAACATCAACCCATTAATCGCACAACGTAATAAGCAGTAAAAACACCATCGTAGCCATCGTAAAGCTGACGCAAATAAGCAACCGCACCCTCAACAGTTACGGCAGAAGGAATTACCAACACGTAGTTATCCGACCGCACAACTTCCTCAAGCCTTCCTATCTCTCTCTTTGTAATCTTCATCCGCAAAACTTTTCGACCTGACAGGTAAACTGCAATCTCTCCACGGCAAGGGTCGCCTTTTCGGACATCAATTGTTTTTTCACCCATCTCTAACCATTTGAACGCTTCTTTCTTTGTACGAAAGACGGGCAAGTTAGCACCAAAATTGATAATAAAACGACTAAAAATTAAGCTTTAAGTAAAAACCCGAATAAAAATGGAGCATAGAAAAATGGTGAAGCTGAGAAGGACTCGGTTTAACCTTTAACCTTTCCCTTTCTCTTCTTTACCGAAGTACTTGGTCCATTTTAGTTTGCGCGCGTCCCGTTTGAATTCTAAGGAACTCTTCTTGCATTTGCCAGAATCGAACCATAGAATTGACCCGTCGTTTTTAACGTACATCATGCCTGTTCCAGCTGGGAAATCAGCACCACAGAACGAGCATTTACGGTTTTTCGGCATGAAAAATTTCTCCCAAACAATTTATCTAGTGATTTTCTTCGCTTCTCTTTCTGTCTCTCGCAGCATCAGAATATCTTGCACTCGAACCGGCCCTTTAACGTTCCGTGTTATGATTCTTCCCTTGTCTTTGCCCTCCATTATGCGCACTCGAACCTGCGTAATTTCGCCAGTCACGCCTGTGCGACCTATAATTTGAATAACTTCTGAAGGGACAAGTTCTTCAGCCGCTTCTTTGCTCATCACTGAGATCCTCGTTTAACCTGATCAATCCGAGTTATGATTTCTTTTATTAATCCGGCGGCTTCGCCTTCTCTCAGAATGCATGCTGCTGCGCATGAAACGTCGATGCCTACCGCACCACCTAGTTTGTTTTTGTCCGGGACAAAAACGTATGGAATTTTTCTTTCGTCGCAGAGAAGTGGTAAATGCGCTATTACTTCTGGGGGATCAACATCTTCAGCTATTACAACAAGTTTTGCTTGAGATCGCTCAACAGCTTTTGTTGCCTCGTTTGTTCCTTTCTTGACTGCTCCCGACTTAGAAGCAATCGACAGGGCTTCATAGGCTGCATCTACGATTTCTTTCGGCACTTCGTATTTTACATAAAATGGCTTGGACATATTAGCCTCACCCTTTTAAGGCACAGTTGTATCCACACTTCTTGTTTAAGAAGCTTTCGACTCGAAAAGGACAGTCTCAGCGTTCTCCTTATAAACACTTTAGAAAGCTTTAAATAACCATCTACGGTCACGTACATGTTTTTCGAGAGAGG
>Ga0187770_10000982_pt1 | contig 14708 bp, 19 predicted proteins | sample 0116_SJ02_MP02_2_FD_133154 | JGI IMG/M metagenome (GOLD analysis project Ga0187770, IMG submission 133154) | Tropical peat soil microbial communities from peatlands in Department of Meta, Colombia - 0116_SJ02_MP02_20_MG | ecosystem: Environmental > Terrestrial > Soil > Wetlands > Peat | place...
ATAGTACTTGTACCACACAGCACCATCACTACCGCGAACGAACACATCTGCTGTGTGCCATCCTGCAACCGCTGCTGGTGATGCAGTTACCTTACCACCAAGACTTTCCCAGTTTGTCCACGAAGAATCTGTGTATGTCCGGTGCCATAGCGCACCGTCAGTGCCGACAACGAATAGGTCTAACCGACCCGCCGCCGGTGAAGATACTGCTGGCCCTGTGCCTGGGGCAACCTCCCCACCGATGCTAGTCCACTCCGACCAACCATTAGTATATGTTTTCCACCAAACTGCGCCATCTGTGCCACGCACAAAAACATCTTGACGGGCAGTAGTCCCCCAAGAAATCGCGGCTGGTGAGGAGCGCTCCCCACCTAAAGAACTCCACGCGCCGCTGCCGGTTGTTGTGTTCCAAAGAATGCCGTTACTATCAACGGCAGAGACGCTCGTTTGACCATTAGAATATGTAGTGCTTATTGCCGGCCCCGGGTTCTTTATTGTTGTGCGGCTTACGCACATAGCACCGCTTACCACAGCGAAAAGCGAGACGAGAGTAAAAGTCGCTACAACGATGTTCGCCTTAACGCGTTTAAGGTTCATTCGTTTCGCCTTCCTTGGGCGTTTCCACCGCCCTACAACCCAACCGATTATCTAGCTTCTCTTCTATGTGTACGAGACAAGTTTCCAACTCTGTTCGTGCCCATTTTGGCTATGTCCTTCGCTTGAAAAGCAGAATCAAAAGAGTCCGGCCGTGTGATAGCTTAAGCTTTGTCGTTTAGTTGCAGTTAGTCTCCCCCGTGCAGATAGGCTTCTTTACTTTCCTATCCCTGAATGCGCACATACATGAACTGCCAAAGGTGCGAGAAGTACGCCCATTGCAAGTTGCGCGGCGAGGGGAGCACGTTCCGTATTGCAGAGAATATCGCCGTCCGCGTTATATAAGAGACCAATCCAGCCGCCATTTACCATTTGAAGCTTGTTTGGCAGTCACCACTAAAACGCGTCCGGGTCGAGCAAGCCCAAGCCGTTTTAGCTAGAGTCATTAACCGCAAGGTTCCGTTAAGTCTATCAAGCTTAACCCCAAGTGGTCCATGTGCGCTCGTATTTCCGCAGCCACAGCGCGTAAATAAGGCTCGTCTAGCTGTAAGTATTTAAGCTTGTTTAACTGGCCACACGCCCGTTCGACTTCATAAATTAGGGCTTCTTGGCCTGTCAAAAAGCTGGGCTGTTTTGGCTTGCGCTCCTGTGTCGTCATAAATAGTTACTGTGTTTGCACTACTATTAGCCACTTCACACGACCATCGAAATATGTGTCAACTATATACTTGCGGTCAATCGACCCCGACGGTTGAATCATAAAATCGGCTCGGACCCGTCCATTGGCAGGCAAGAAATGTGGCAGACGTTCCAGCTCCCTTTTTGCCCCATTTCGAGGAGCGCCCTCACTACGTCCTCTTCGGTTTGGACCTTTTTCCTTTCCGCGCGCAGTTTGGCGCGGTACTCCTCGAAATTCGGGTGAGTCTTCTTGCTCACGCTAATGGTCGCCCTGTCCTGGCGTTTCATCTACAGTTCATACTTTTCATAACTGATAAATACTTGTGGATTGCTGCTAGACGGAGATGAATCAATGATGGCGACTAACATACTACACGCTGTTTGTGACAACCTAAAGCGAAACAGTCAGCTGACCGAGGCTGGGTTTGAGGGGAAAATCTTAGCGCATCATGCAAAGCCGGGATACGACTACCCGACAATCCGCCTTCCATTCACGTTCTCTGGGCTTACAGGACTACGAACGCGCATCTATCAGACGGCGCACCGAGGGGCGCTCGCCTTCCCGGTCGTGTTCTCTCTCCTGACATCGCATCAGAAAACAGTTCACATAAATATAAAAACGCCGTCTCAACCGCCAAAACCCCCCGCATTGACATGGCGGACGTCGCCGGTTCGAATCCGGTCGAGCCCATCGTTTGTCTGCCAATTAGACGTTCAAGAGGCGTCCGACGATGCTAGAGTCTCTATTTATCTAGACCTCTTTGAATCTCCCTCGGCTTTGGAAGATATAAGAAGATTTAAGAGACACCTTGAAACCTCAGCATAGGGTCTTTCTTCTGCACTCTTTATCGTCTGTGCGAAGAGCGCAAGCGACGCGATAAAATCGGTTACTTCGTAGGCTGTTTTGCTGCATGACCGCCGGCGCGACGTCCGGCGAAAACGCAGTCCGCAATAGACGAGCCGCTGGCGAAATAGACGTTGGAGCAGAGGCCTACAGCGTTACGCCCTGCTGCGTACAAGCCATCGATTGACGTACCGTCTGCTCGCTTAACTTGTCCAGTCTGTTCATTCACAGCAAGCCCACCGAGCGTCATAGCTGCGGTAGGGATGCCGAACTTGGTTAGAGACAACCCCTGAAGAGAGCAGTCCAGTGCATAGAAAGGCGGCATGTCCTGGGGTACGAAACGTTTCTGCAGCTTGCCCAGCGGATCGGGCCGGCCCTTGCTTGCGATCTCGTTGTACTGCTTCATCGTCGCTTCGAGTCCTTCGGGGGAAACCTTGATCTTCCGTGCCAGTTTAGAAAACGATGACGCCTTCTTACGGCTGATAAGCACCATTGGCATAATGGTCAGCTTTTGGAACAAGGCGCACTGGTCTTCAAAATGGCTCTTCGCTTCTTTATACGTTTTGCTGTCGAAGATGAGGTAAGCATTGCCGCCACCCTTGGACACAATATAATCACCCTGCTTGCCGCCGTACAGGTCCTCGCTGCATATGCGCTTCCCGTCTCTACTTACTAGGACGCCCTGCATCAGCGCTTCGGGCGGAACGTAGAAGCGCCACGCAGACATCTTGTCCATATTGGATGTGACCCCGCCCGCGCTCTGCCCCAAGGCGATCCCTGAGCCATCGTCGGCATAGGTTCCTAAAGGCAGGCACTTTTCATAGGCGCAATTACATTGCTTAACCATCTCTTTATTGAAAATAAAGCCGCCAGCCGCCAGTATGACGCCTTTGCGCGCACGGGCACGGTACGGGTGGGCGCTTGCTTTCACGATAGCGGTGGCCAGCTTATCGAGCAGTTTTCCTACCGGAGGCATATAGGTGTTGACCCTGGCGCTGATCCGTGTGATACCGCCGTGGAACCGTCTGAGGAAAAATGAATTCGGGGGGATGGAGCGTCCTTCCACGCCGATCACCCGTTCATCGTCCGCCTTGATGAGCTTTAGCACCTGGGTCTGGCAGCGCACTTGGACGTTTTTGCTTTTACGCACCGTTCTCTCAAGATTATGGAACAGTGCGAGACCTGAGATACCTTTCCCCTTGGCGCGGTGTCCGCGAGGCGCAGGCTTGGCTTTAGCCTTATAGGCGCCGTTATTCTCGCTTCCGGAGTAGTAGAGATAATAATCGTCTGTGGGATATGAGGTCTTGAACGGGCACAGTGAACCCTCGAAGGGGACGCCCGCCTCAGCCAGCCAGCGGATGTCCTCGGTTGACCCTTCGCAGAGGCGGCGTAATGTCTCGTCCGACATGACACCTTCGCCAACCTCTTGCTTAAGATATTTATACATCTCCTCCGCGGTGTCCTCATATCCCGCCGCTTTCTGGTATGGCGTGCCGCCGCCAGCATAGATGATGCCGCCACTGGCAGATGTGGCCCCGCCTCCGTTGAAGCGGTCAAGCACCAGCACCGAGGCACCCTGCTGCGCGGCCTCCAACGCGGCGCATGCGCCCGCCCCACCAAAGCCGACTACGATTACGTCTACTTCAGCATTCCACCGTTGATTTTCTCGCTTTGCAGCCATCTAATCCTCCTCTGGAAGGGGGAGCCCCAACACGAAGTTGTAAGAACAGGGCCGGCCTATCTCACGCAAGGTGTCCTCTCCACTATCTCTCACGTTGGCAAGCATTACAGGAGCCAAGCAGTATATCACCCGGTGGAGTGTGAATCTCGCAGATTAGCTACAGACGATCCTCTGTACCCGTGCTCAAGTTTCTATGTATATGTCGGGAGCACTCCCGCTGCACGCTCAGCTCTTGTCGACTCATCAAATATATGGAGTTTCCTTTGCCATAAATAGAGTCTCGCTTGCCATTGATATATACTGCTGGAGGTACCGACGCCACTGTCAACAATGTGGCGGCCCAGCGCTTTCATGGGATCTTGTCGGCGCCGGCAGTAGAACCTTTTCAACATCTTCTAATATCGAAATACCCTCGCCCATTGTCAAAGGGGCGTCAATTACCGCGGAGGCATCTTTAACCCATTCAAGTTCCGTTTTTCTGTTTTCCACGGCTCCTATATCAAGCATAGCCAGCTCATCAGCGCCCTAACGTTGATGATAGGCAACATTTTCAACAGGGTCGCCGGCATCTTTGAGATCGACGAAATGGGCTCCTTTCACCATCCGGCCATCTTTCATATCCAGGCAAGGCCTGATTTTTATAATACGCGTAATTTCTGCTTTCAATAGCCGCAATGAGGGCCTTTATACCTAAAGTAATCTACCGATATTAAGTGGCCTCGATCATTGAGGGGGGCTTGGAGGCAATATTATGCGTGACGCAGTGCCAGGCACTGCGCGGACAATCTCCCCGGCGTCCTTTTCGAGAATTTCAAAGGAAAGTCGAGTTGGTGTCGCGGTTCGAGCATCGATGCTATCCCAGCAGCGGCAAAGTAGGGGGTTATTATCGGGGGACATAGCAACCTCCAACTAAAACAAGGCTGCTCCCTACCTCTAGCGCCATAACTCACAGGCCCGTTAAGCGGCAAGTGGAAGAGGCACGCTCTCGTTTGCTCTAACCGTGTCAGGGTGGAAGAAGACTCGCTCTCCAACCTACGGTGCCTTTGAGCGCTCTGATTCAATGATTACCATTCAGCGTAGTGGTCAAACCGGCGGAAACTACAGAAGGCTTAAGTTTTTAAGCTCCTCAACGATTTGATCGATTGCATTAACCGCATCTTCGCGCTTTCGGCCACCGGTTACAACCAGTTTGCCGGAACCAAACAAAAGAACCACTACTTTAGGATTCGATATCCGGTAGACGAGGCCGGGAAACTGTTCGGGCTCGTACTCAATGTTCTCAAGCCCCAGACCGATGGCAATTGCGTTCAAATTTAAAGTTGAGTGAAGATCTGCTGACGCGACGATGTTTTGCACCTTGATCTCCGGCGTTCCCTTAACGTCGATTCCGATATTTCGTAGACTTTGAAATACGTTTTCAATGCCTTTATAAGCCTCATCTATGCTCTTTGCACCAGTGCAAACTATTTTTCCCGATCGAAAGAGTAATGCAGCCGTCTTCGGGTCCTTGGTCCGGTAGACGAGGCCCGGAAATCGTTTAGGATCATAATCTGCGCCTTCTAAAGCAAGCGTTGCTTGCGTTAGATCTATTTCTTGTCCAATGCCGGTGGATGCAACCACATTTACAATTTCAATAGTGTCCCGCGGTTCAATCATCTTCCCTATTCCCTGTTGTTACGAAGCCCAAGCTAGAGAGCGTGGAGAGCAAAAAGGATGGAGATCAACGGACGGCTCTACGTCCAGCGTCATTTTCCAATATCAATATTTTTGGAAGCATCCACTCCGTTTCTCCCACGGCTCAGGCATGACTCTGCGCCGCGCTAGAGACCAAAAACCATTAAGCTGTAGAAATAGTGTGTTCTAGCTTAAAATTTTCCCTTTTGCCGTCAATGCTAACGCCCTTTGACCCGATCCCAAGATGACTTCCTGGGGTGGATTCCTAATCGTGCAGCCGTCCATGCACCTTTTCCTCAGATTCACACGAGCATCGGAGTAAGCGTATCGACCAGCTTGGGCACGTCCTAAAAGTTAAACGTCTTTCCAATAGTCCATACATGCCTGATTCGTCGAGGTTTGTTTGCTCAGTTTTCGACAGCGGAAGCGGTGCGTTCTCTTAAACCTTCAGATTGAAGAGCACCCTGAAATCAATAATTGGAACAGTATTTTGAGTTCTCCTAGACCGTACGAAATCCTATGAATGCCTGCGAAAGGCAAAGTACCAAGACAGAATAATACTGTGAAAGGAAGTGAACTGCGTATGTCATCAATGAGAGCCGTTCAAATTAGCGAGCCGGGTGCTGATTTCGAATTAGTGGACAAGGAAATCCCCAAGCCCAAGGAAAACGAAGCACGCATTAAAGTGCAAGCCTGCGGCGTTTGCCACGGAGAGGCCGTTGTAAAAGAGGGAACCTTTCCCGACATCAAATATCCCAGAGTCCCAGGACATGAAGTTGTCGGGACAATTGATAAACTCGGTTCGAATGTTGCTTTCTGGGAGATCGGTGAACGAGTAGGAGTTGGGTGGTACGGAGGGCCGTGCCTTGAGTGTGAAGCGTGCCGAATGGGGGACCCCAGTACGTGTACGAGCTTCTTAACTACAGGGGTTTCATTTGATGGCGGCTTTGCAGAATACATGGTCGTGCCCATTCAGGCGCTGTCAATGATACCCCCCGAGCTCAACTCGTTAGAAGCAGCGCCTCTACTATGTGCCGGCAGGACAAGTTTTAGTGCCCTGCGTTTCAGCGGTGCGAAGGCCGGCGATCTGGTGGCAGTCCTCGGCCTCGGAGGCCTTGGCCATTTAGGGGTGCAGTTCGCTCGAAAGCTCGGTTTTAAAACGGTGGCCTTATCGCGCGGCACGGGCAAACAAGAGTTGGCCTATACGTTAGGTGCCCACGTCTATATAGATACTGAGTCTTCAAATCCGGCAATGGAGCTCCAAAAGCTCGGAGGCGCACGGGTTATTCTGGCTACCGCGCCCAACGCTAAAGCGATCTCGGACCTTGTAAACGGGCTTGGTTTTGAGGGCGAGTTAATAGTGGTCGCATACCCTGGCGACCCAATACAAGCCTTTGCCTGGCAGTTGTTGGGCGAACGGCGTTCGATCAAGGGATGGACCGTAAGACCGGCAAAACATATGTCAGAAGACGTGCTAAATTTTAGTGTTATTTCCGGGGTTGTGCCGATGATAGAAGTTTTTCCGTTAGAGCAAGCAGCATTGGCGTACGAGAAGATGATGACCGCCAAAGTACATTTTAGGGCAGTGTTAAAAGTGGGTGACTGACGGGAGGTCATTATGCAAGACGTCTTAAAACTTATCCAGGAAAGGTACTCAGCAAGGGCCCCCTTCGATCCGCAACGCCCCGTAGCGAAGCAGGATCTGACGCAGATTTTGGAGGCTGCGCGTTGGTCGCCTACCGCCCACAACATGCAGAACTTTGAAATAATCGTCGTTGACGATACGAGGCTTCTGCAACAGTTAGGGAAGATTGAATCTCATATCTCGGAGGAGTTCATTCAGGAGAACTATGAGCAGCTCTCGTTTTCGGAAGAGGAGTTACGCCAAAAAAAGGTCGGGATCCTCGGCACTATGTTTCCCTCGACTTGGACGGATCCTGCTAAGGTGGATGAGGCCGTTCGCGAGACTTCGTACCTGAACCGGACCATTAGAGGCAGTCCGGTGCTTCTGATCGTGATCTACGATCCAAAGAAAAGAGCTCCTGCTTCCGAGGGCGATGTCTTGGGCATGATGAGCCTCGGTTGCGTTATGGAGAACATGTGGCTTATGGCGCAGTCCCTCGGGATTGGCTTTATGATAATGAGTGTCTTCAGCGCAGCCTCAATAGAGAATGAGGTTAAGCGAGTTCTCGATATTCCTGAAAACATGAAGATTGCCTACGCCTGTCGCCTAGGCTACCCTGTCTCAACGTCAGCTAAATATCTAAGGGTGCGCCGCAACGTGGGGGATTTCACCCACTATAACCGATTTGGTAACACGCAGACCACGCGGGCCTAAACCCCTTTTCGGTACTCGTCTCGCGCAAAAAGCAAATAAGGCATTCAGTCGTCAAAATAGACAAGTTCCTGCGCGTGGAGATAGCGAATTTAGCACAGCAAGAACAAGAGAAGACAAAGAAAGAGCGAAGCAAGTGTAAGCAAATTTACTGGCCTATACGACACCGTTAAAATCTGGCAGAGCGTATGGGCGCTGGAAATAGGCGCTTTAGAACTTCAGGTTCTTAAATTCGGCTGTATTCGATGTCGCTGTTCTCCGACACCATGCAAGCGACTTATTGCTAAACTGTTGCGGTCATCACGAAGGTTATCGGCGTATCAATTTGCGAGGTTGGCATTGCTGAAACGACGACAAGCGTTTGTCCTGAGAGACCGCACGCAAATTCGGACTAGGATTTCCCCCGGTCCCGGGGCGTAAGCGGTGTAGCCTTGCGATTTGTAGGCGCTGATCAGCTGATCTCTGAAGGCAAGCGCCTTTGAATAAGAGTTCACCGGCTAAACTTGCGCGTAATACGTCTTTCCGTTCTCCATAAACGTACCCACGTAGGCTTGCCTACCATTTGCCGTGACGCGCTCAAATGGTGAAACCGTGATAAGTCCTGCACCGAGATCAGCGGTGTTCAATCTGCTCGCCTAATCGGGCAGGCTTGACGACGCTGGCTGCGGCGCAGGTGATGCACTTGGCTTCACCGTCGGCGCCACGGAGGCTGACGCTTGCAGGGTCGGCGGCGTCGCGCCGACTGGTGTTTGAGTGGTCGGCGAAGCCGCCAATCGGTTCGCCGTTTGTTGAGACGCAGATATCGCGCCCGCTACGTGAGATAGCAACACAAGGACTAGGACGCCGTAACGGCTGTAACGCTTCTTGAACCGCCGAGATGGCTCCTCTGGCGCGGAGGCGTGGGATATTCACCGTCTGAAGGATCTTCCGGCGGAGGTTGGGGGCGATTCGGGCAGTGACGCTGCTGGGGGTACGAAACATTCTCAGCAATCTTCGCAAATGCAGCGTACGGTTTATTTCTCGCGCCACAGTTCTTACAGAACTTGTCATTATCCATCACGCGCTCGTATACGTAAGTCGGCTCAAAGAATAGAGCAAAGGCCGGCTTATTTTCAGTATTAGTACAGTTGTTGGTTTACAGACACGATTTAAAAATGCCGATTTGTGCCCGCGTTTTGGGTGGTAATGTGCCTGTTCATAGAAATGTGTTTGCGGTTGAGACCGACCGAATCAGCCGAAGCTTGACATGACGTTCTCGACAAGACTGTAGGGAATGTCCCTCTTGCTATTCAATGCGAACAATATGATATCCCTGCAAGCGAGGAGCTTCTCAAAATCCTGAGCGGACAGTACGACGCGCTCATCGCCTTGATTCTCCGCTAATATATTTAACGGCTCGTACGAGTCTGCGATGAAGCGCTCTTTTCTGTTTGTGTCGCGGTTTCCCATTTCATCACTTTTTCTTGAGCATCGTGCCTGATGCGTCAATAGCTTTGCCCCCGCCGTGGCCAAAGACGGAACACTTAGGTACAAGACCGCCTTGTAATTCAATAGTTTCGCTTAAAAAAAGAGCCAGAACGGACGCCAGACAGAATGTTGGACAGTGGCTTTCTCCTGCCTTATCTATCCGAAAGCTGTCCTTAGATGGGAGCGGCGAGGAACTGGCACAGCAGATAAATGGCAACCAGCCAGCCTAGAAGTATGTATCATGTCTGTATCGTATATCCTGCTGGCAGCAAATAGAAAGGTGAGCAAGGACCTGCCAGAAGTGTGGGCGCTACAGGAATAATGACGCCAATGCCTACTAGATCGAGAAACACGACGGGAGTATCACGAGGGGCGGCAGCCTTGAGGTTCGCGTCCATCACAGGTGTTCCTTCCAGCGGGGGAACAGAAGCTCTCTGCGGGGGCTAGGCATTTTGAGTTTTGAGATTATGGGAATCCTCCTTCGCGCCCCTGTGCTGGGGCCTCAGTATGCGAGTCGTTGAAGCCACTGCGTCGACAGGCGCACGAAAGTTGGCGCAACGTTGTGTCGCGACGTTTCTGTCTACGAGAGGGTTTGCGCCGCGCAAACGGTCCGTCGGCGCCTGACGCGTCGCATACCAATCTTGGAGCGCATAGGGCGTCGATCTTATTACCTATCGTTGCAAAACTGTTTGCCACAACTGTCATAGTTTGATCGACCTTATTCGTGGGTCTGCCGAGGTCCAAAAATGGAAACTACGATCATCCGCTTATTTGAGCAGCATCTCGACTTCGTGTCAGCTAACGCAGCGATGCAACTGGCTCAGCAATTCGCGGACCAGTTCGGAGCCGTATATTCCCGTCTCAGCCTAGAAGATGTACCTTCAGAGGAATTAGGCGCGGCGCACAGGTTTCTCTTCGAAGAGATAAAACAACTTGTTCGGCGCGATCCCCGCTTGGATCTGCGTTATCCTGATGAGGCAATAAACAACGTCGTGCTAATGCTGCTCGACAGCCTGGAACGAGTCTTCACGCCCCCGTCGAGCGATACGTTGAAATGACTCTCGTTACGTATGCGACGGACGCATTGCGCTGAAGTAACGTAACTGGAGCGCTGAGCTCCTCAGCGGGATCGTGAGAGACGCGTTTTTCAGCGCTCAGCTGGCTTGTTGTAGTGTTGCATTAAACGTAGTCACGACGTCGTTCACTTGGATTATGTAACTTGCAGGAGACGTTGGCTGGTCGCCCTGCATCTTTATATACGCGGTCGTGCTGGGTAGGCGGTTAGTAACACTCAGATAGCTCTCATGTGTATTGGCGGAGCTTGCAGTCCACAGAGCTGGGAGATTGATAAGCTGGGCAGCTGTTGTCGCGTTGTATCCTTGACCGATGGAGCTGACATAATTGCTAGCATCAGACGCAGAGGCAAACTTCGTGTACTGTGCTGTATACGTGAGACTTTCATTCGGATTGGTTATTTTGTAGGTCACCATCGCGTTCGTGGCATTGATCCATTGGATTGTTTGGTTCAGCGTTCGAATCCAGCTGGCGTTGTTATACGCTTGCAGATCGTCATTAATGACGGCTTGAAGCACTGGATCGTGGGTCGTGCTGCCAGATTGCGAGGTACTTTGATTTTGGGTGTTTGACGTGCAGCCCGCGGCTAGAACACTTGCGATTATCGCCGCAGCAATGAGGATGGCGACTCTTGATCTCATAAAGTAAATAAGCGAAGATTCCTCAATTAATAGTTTTCTATTCGTAAAAAGCAAAGCTGCTAGGCTCTTCTTTTTTAAAAAGAGGGTTTTTAGAGCTCTTTGTGAAGTTTTTTCAGCTCTTAAGCGTTTAAATCGGAAATGAGCGGCATTAGCTGCTTCTCTGGGCTGGTCGTGGAAACGTATGTGGAAAGCGGGTCCTATGCCGTTAGACGCACTGAAAGCGTTAGTCTTTCGTTTTCTTTCCAAACATGCTGAGGATCTCTATGGGGACAGGTAGCACGATGATACTGTTGTTCTCCTCACCGATTCGGACCATGGCCTGATAGAGCCGAAGCTGCAAAGCGGCAGGTGACTGTTCGATCGTCTTAGCTGCTTCCAATAGCCGATCTGCTGCCATCGCTTCGCCTTCTGCAAGCGTGATACGTGCGCGTCTGTCGCGTTCTGCTTCGGCTTGGGCGGCCATCGATCGCTTCATTTCTTCAGGGAGCTCGACGTCCTTCAGCTCGACTGATAATACGTGAATGCCCCACGGCATCGTAAACTCGTCGACAAACTTGCGGATTCTTTCGCCGAGCTCGTCACGTCGAGCGAGGACCGTGTCAAGCTCAGCGGTTCCTACGACGTCCCGCAGACTCGACTGTGCGAGTTGGTTAATCGCGTACCCGTAGTTGCTTATCTCGATGACCGCCTTGTCTGCTTGGACAACTTTGTAGAAGATGACCGCGTTGATCTTGCACGAGACGTTGTCTTTCGTAATGACTTCCTGTCGCGGAATGTCTAAGGTGTTCACGCGTAAATCCACTTTCTTGATCGATTGAAACGCGGGGAATACGTAGCGCAATCCTGGGGCGTAGACGGTTCTGAACGATCCGAAGGTGAATTTCACCCCTCGTTCGTATTGGTAGATCACGCGAAGCCCTGTGAGCAGATAAATGGCGACCACCACGACGACAAAAATCGCCAGTGCAACGATAGGACTAATATCTATTTGAGCAAACATGGAGACACCGCTTACACAAATGACTCGCAGAGTGATTAACTTTTCTAGCAAAAAAAGATCCGCTCCGCAGGCTTTAAAAAAGAAAACGCGTACGGATCCCTGTTTCGCTACTAGCCGTCACCGAGGCATCGAAGAAGGTTGATACCTTGCTCACGTCCTGGGGATACTTGTGCTGATTTTTTAAAAAAGTATCAATGTATTTCGTATAGGCAGGACTGAACATCCTCTCCAAGTTTGCCGATTGCATCTGCCCGGCACCGCTTGCAATGGCGCATCTGTCTTATGTATTTCGTACATTCGTCCTGCATTTTGCGCTTCATTTCGATTGTTGGCGGCGCAATATTCGCAAATTTGTATTGCGCAATGAGGGGGATAACGTTGAATGTATACACACCCATTTCGGCTGCTTTTTTCGCAATCTCTGGAATATGTTTGTCGTTGATGCCCGGAATATAGACTGTATTGATTTTGACGATCATGTGCCGCTTTACCGCCTCTTCAATGCCCTTTAGCTGCTGGGAGAGGAGAATTCTTGCGCCTTCGATCCCCGTATAGTGTTTGCCATTGTAATTAACAAACTGGTAGATCTTTGCGCCGATCTCCGGGTCAATGGCGTTAAGGGTGACAGTGATATTACCCACATCATATTTTTGGAGCAGATCGATCTTATCGGGCAGCAATAGTCCGTTTGTACTGAGGCATTTGATAACATTGGGGTACTGCTCGCGAAGGCGCCGAAGCGTCTCAAAGGTCTCTTCATTTGCGAGCGGCTCACCCGGCCCGGCGATCCCTATGACCTTAATATACTCATATTTGTCAAGTGCGTCTTTAACCAATTCCATAGCTTCGTCAGGATTCAGTACTCTTGTTGTAACACCGGGGCGGCTCTCGTTGACACAATCAAAGTCACGAATGCAATAGTTGCACTGGATATTGCATTTGGGTGCCACTGGAACGTGACACCGCCCAAATGTGTGGCACGCTTTTTCGGAGAAGCATGGGTGTTCCTGGATCTTGCGCATCTGCGACGGGTCCCACAGGATTTTACTGCCTGCAACGTCTGCAATTCTCATTTCATCGGACATAGTCAACCCCACTACTTGCGTTGTTAATGTTTAAATAAAGCTCAATTGTGGTGGAGCGATCCCATTAACCCCAACCACTTTGTTTTCCCATTTGTTAAAGGTTGTCAGTTTCATTATTGGTAAATAGGGGATCATTCTTCTCTCCCAGGCAGTTCTTTCCCTAAAATCGACAGTGGGGAACTCAGAACACCCACGGCCCTAAAGGGTTTTTCACGAGTCAAATTTTTTTGACTCTCTCCTTTCATGTTATCGACCTGCTAAATTGCAGCAAACGCTCTGCTCTGCCTTGTGATGTGGTTCGCGTGGTTCCGCTCGTTTGTTCAGAAACCCAAAAAAGTGGCTGGGCGCTTCGCAGAGCATTCCCAAAAAGACTTGTGTATATTATTATGAAAACATTAATATTAAAATGTTTGCTTGATGTGTCCCATCGAATGCGCACACCAAGCATCACGGTATTTACCTGGAAGCTCGCAGCGTCACCGGATTTATTCTCCGCCCCAATCTTCTTCAGGAAGCTCGCAGCATTTCCTGAGCGCTTCACGAGCTGTCGCGATAGCTGGCATGCCTGCCGTCACCACAAGGACCCCCAGGGTGTCGAGGACCTCCTCACGCGAAGCGCCCATGTTCATCGCGGCCCGCATCTGTGCGGTTGCACAGGCTTCACAGCCCATTGTGGAAACCACTGCGAGGGCGATTAGTCTCTTTGTTTTTGCCGAAATCGCTCCATCGCTCAGAAGCGTTTTGTCCATCTCATATATGATGTCAAACATCTTCGGATGTGACTCATAAATGAGCTTCAGAAGCGCTGGCGAGAATCCCATGTCTTTCCTAAGTTCTTTAAGTTCTACATCTCCAATAGGCATAATTTAAACCTCTAAATACTCATAAATGTTATAATATAAATCAATAGTTGAATTGGTGAAAGCGGACGCATCCGGCTGTGGCAGCTCCAGAAACGAAGCTGGCGCCTAAATCAAGAGCCCACTGCGCGGGGTGGCCGACTCAGATGCGGTGGTGTTGCTTCATGACGGCTATTATTACACAAAAATGAAAAACGTCGAGGACGAAGAGTTTCCTGAGGGCCGTAAGAAACGCGAGCGGTTGCAGGAGCCTGAGGGCTTGCCGAAAGGCGAAGAGTGCCCCCATTATCCCTGTCATTTCAAAGGACAAGTGTGCGTATTTTGTTATTGCCCGAAGTACCCGTGTGAGGACCCCCAGCTCGGTAAGTGGATAGTGAGCTCTCAAGGCGACGTTATTTGGACGTGTATCGACTGCAGACTAATCCATAAGAACAGAATAGCGGAATATCTGCGTGACCATCCTGAGGCAACTATCGACGAATTGAAGCGCATTAACGCCGAGTAATCGTGCGGGCGATACTAAAGTGCAGAATCTTTTTTTGCACGGTTGGGGTAGCTAAGCACTGGTGACATCCCCGGGACGTGCAGATTGCCATCAATTTTATATAGAACTGTACGCAATGTAATCACGTCATTTCACGTTTACAGGAGGAGAGTATGGCAGGACGACCCACAGGACAACTTGTTAATGCCGGCGGACAGCCGATTTTGATTCTCAAAGAGGGCGCCACTCGGACGCGAGGCGAGGAAGCCCAAAGCATGAATATCGAAGCTG
>Ga0187770_10000983_pt1 | contig 14702 bp, 19 predicted proteins | sample 0116_SJ02_MP02_2_FD_133154 | JGI IMG/M metagenome (GOLD analysis project Ga0187770, IMG submission 133154) | Tropical peat soil microbial communities from peatlands in Department of Meta, Colombia - 0116_SJ02_MP02_20_MG | ecosystem: Environmental > Terrestrial > Soil > Wetlands > Peat | place...
GACGGCGCGGTTCGCCGCCAAGAGCAAGAGGACTCGGGCCGGATCATCCGGGCGTGCAAGCTGTTTTGGGGGGGCTACCAGGATACCGCCATTCCTTTGGACCGCGCGCTCATCCAGCGCCTCGAGAAGGTGATCGAAGAAGTTCGGCCTGATTTCATTTTTGTCCACTATCACGACGACACCCACCAGGACCATCGACACCTGGCCACCTCCACCATCACGGCCACGCGCTACACCCGAAACGTCCTCTTCTACGAAGGTCCCACCACCCAGAACTTTTCGCCGAGCGTCTTCGTGGACGTGGATAGCGTCCTGGCGGACAAGGTCGCAACCCTCCAGGCCCATGCCTCCCAGGTCAGCAAGACCAACATCGAGGAGCTCTCCATCGTGGATATCGCCCGGTCCTCCGCCCACTTTCGCGGGATCCAGGGCCGCGTCAAGAACGGCGAAGGCTTCGTCCCCCTCCGGCTGTTCATCAACATCAGCCCCTGACGACGGTTGACTGGTCAATTGGTCAAGAGGTCAATCGGGCGAAAACGAATCTGCAGACATGGGGGCAGCGCAAACAGGAGTCGCCTGGAGGGTGGCCATGGTGGCCGGTGTGGAGGGCTTGCGGATCTTTCGGCTCGCGGAAACACTGGCCGATGAGATTTGGGAGGAGGTCATTACCTGGAAACCATTTGCGCGTGACACAGTGGGGAGAGAACTTGTCCGTGCGGCTGATTCAGTGGGTGCCAAGATTGCCGAAGGCCACGGACGATTTCACTACCGAGAGGAGATCATGTTCGACTACTACGGAAGAGGCTCCCTGGAGGAAACACGCTTTTGGCTGCGAAGGGCGGCTGCGCGAAAAATCATTTCAGGTGCAACTTACCAACGCTTTATGGTAACGGTTGAGGAGCTGGAGCCACAGCTCAACGCTTACATCAATTCCTTGAAAGCAAAGGCAGCCGTCTCTCCCAAGAAGAAACGCTAACGGCATCCATCGTGGACAGATTGATCACTGAAACAATGGACGAGTCGATCGCACTGGTAGGCCTGACAAATTGACTTCTCGACCAATTCACAAGTCGACCAAGATGGTTCCCCACTCCCGACCCTGGATCACGGCCGCCGACGTGCGCGCGGTATCCCGCGTGCTGCGAAGCGGCGCCCTGGCGCAGGGGGCCGAGGTGGCCAGTTTCGAGGCCGAGGTCGGTGGGTGGCTGGGGCTCCCGCCCGGCGTGGCGGTCAACTCGGGAACCGCGGCCCTGCACCTGACGCTGCTGGGGTTGGACATCGGCCAGGGGGATGAGGTGATCCTGCCCAGCTACGTGTGCGTTGCCCCCTTGCACGCCGTGGAGTACGTCGGGGCGACGCCCCGCCTGGCCGACGTGGATCCGGACACGTATAACCTCGATCCCGCGAATGTCCGGCGTCGCCTGACGCGCCGCACCCGCGCGATCATTGTCCCGCATCAATTTGGCCTCCCTGCGGACCTGGACGGCCTGCTTGCGTTCGGCATCCCCGTGATCGAGGATTGCGCGCAGGCGATTGGCGCCCGCTATTCCGGACGGCCCGTGGGGACGCTCGGGACGGCGGCCATCGTCTCTTTCTACGCCACCAAACTCTTGACCACCGGCGAGGGGGGCATGCTGCTCAGTCGCGACCGACGGTTGCTCGCCCGCATGCGGGATCGGCGCGACTACGATGAGCGCCGCCGGCACGCGCTGCGGTTCAACTACAAGCTCACTGACTTCCAGGCCGTTCTGGGGCGGAGCCAGTTGCGGCGCCTGCCCGCCATGCTCTCCCGGCGGGCGGCCATCGCCCGACGCTACCGGCGCGGCTGGGCCGGCCTCCCCATTGCGCTCCCGCCCCCGGCCCACGGGTGGAGCCACGTCTACCATCGCTTCGTCATCGGCGCGCCGGACACGGCCGGGACCGTGGCGCGCCGGCTGGCCGGATTGGGTGTCACCGCTCGACCCCCCGTGTACCGGCCCATTCACCTGACGCTGGGGCTGGAAGGGTTTCCAGGGGCGACTCATGCCTTTCGGCACGCGCTGTCTGTGCCGCTGTATCCCGCGCTCACCTCTCGTGAAGAATCCATGGTCATTCGCGCCGTCCAGCGGGTCTTCGCATGAACGAGACAGGGAACCGGGAGGCACAGAGAGACTCTGCCGTCCCTGCGGGGGGCGACATCGGGCGGTGTCCCTGGTGGATCAGCTTCCTGGTCCTGGCCCTGGCGGGTACCCTCTTGCTCCCCGGCGTCCGGACGACGTGGCACACCGTGTACGGTGCCCGCTGGGCGTACATCCTCGTGGTCTCGTGCCTCATCTCGTTTGGCCTCACGCCCATCGTGATCCGCTTCGCACGCTTCCTGGAGGTGCTTGACCTCCCGGCAACGCGCAAGCTGCACGCAGAGCCCACACCTCTCCTGGGGGGGCTGGCAATCTACACGGCCTTCGGGGTGTCCATCCTGGCCAACTCGATCCTGGATAATCAGGTCGTGGCCATCATGGTGGGGGCCAGTCTCCTCGTCGTCGTCGGAATCCTGGATGACGTGCGGAGCGTGCCCGCTGGGGTCAAGCTCCTGGCACAACTCATCGCAGTGGCCGTCGTGATCAACTCCGGCGTGGTCCTGACCCTCTTCCCGAGATCGGTGGTCGGCAGTGCGGCAAACGCGGGCCTGACGGTCATCTGGCTTCTGGGAATCACCAACGCCATGAACTTCTTTGACGGGATGGACGGCCTGGCCACCGGCCTCAGCATTATCACGGCGGGCTTCCTGGGGTTTTTCGCGGCGCTGACCTTTCAGCCATTCATGGGCTGGTTGGCAGCCGCCATCGTGGGAGGCTGTCTGGGATTCTTGCCCTTCAATCTCCGTCCCAAGCGGCCGGCGGCGATCTTTCTGGGGGACGCGGGCAGCACGTTCTTGGGCTTCGTCCTGGCCGCCCTGGCGGTCAAGGGAGAGTGGGCCGAGGACAATATCATTGACGTCGCCGCCCCGGTGCTCATCTTCTGGGTATTCATCTTCGACATGACGCACATCACGGTGGCCAGGATCGCCAAGGGCAAGGTGCGGTCATTCCGGGAGTGGATCGCGTACGTTGGGAAGGATCACCTGCACCACCGGCTGGAAGTGCTTCTGGGAAGCCGGCGGAAGACCGTATTCCTGATATTCTCCCTCTCCGTCTCCATGGGCCTGGCAGCCATGGCCCTATGGAGAGCTCGCCCCCTGGAGGCCGTCCTCCTGACCCTCCAGGCCGCTATCATCGTCGTGATCGTCTCCATCTTGGAGCACGCCGGAAACCGGTAGGTCTCCCACCTGGCGTCAATTGGTCAAATGGTCAATCTGTCAATGGGGCACGACCCTTCGGGGAAAGGACCAATTGAGCAATCGACAACTTGACTCATTGACAACTCGACCAATCGACAAGCAGAACTACAGGCAGGAGGCGTCGGCGCACAGGAACAGGTTTACGCCGTTCGCCCGGGTGGGATCGAGATGCGCGAGGAGCGTGGCCGCATTTCGCCGGGGGACCTCCGCCGGGACGCCGGTCGCCTCCAGGTGCCCGAGTGCGGCTTCCAGATCCGTCACCTGCAGGCACACGCCAAACAACCCCTCGCCCCGCTCGGTCAGGAAGCATCCTACCGGCGACGGGCGGTCCGCGGGACTGAGCAGTGTGATTCGGCTCTCCCCGATCGACACGACGACCTGTCTGGCCCCGAAATGGGGGTGGTCCTGGAGCTCCCCCGCGTCCCCGTGAAAGTTCCTGGTGTAGGCGGCCGCGGCAGCCGTCAGATCTTTGACCACAACATACACGGTCGCCAAACCGCGTGCCCGAATGCCCCTGGCCGGCGGGTCCGGATGATCCGCTGGCAGGAGGGGCTGGGCGAGTTCGACCAGAACACCGTGGCTTGCCTTGGGATGCAGGAACGCGATCATCCCGGCCAGGCCGGGGCGCAGGGACTGCTCAATCAGCGGGAGGTCAGCGGCCCTCGCATGCTCTAGGGCAGCGGCGACATCCGGCGTCTCAAGACAGAGGTGGTGCAGCCCTTCCCCCCTCCGCTCCAGATATCGGGCCACGCCTCCGGACGGGTCCACCGGCTGAAGCAGCTCGATCTCCCCATCCTCCATGGGGAGGAGTACGGCGCGCACGCCCTGATCCGCAACCGTGGCCTCCTCGGCCACGGGCAGGCCGAGGATGTCCCGGTAAAACAGTAGGGCTTGCTCCAGGCTTCGCACGACAATGGAGATGTGCGAGATGCGCGTGAACATGAAGTCACCCTGGCCGACCTGCTCCCCCCGAATCCGGTCGGGGCGACCGTTCCCGGCAACCCTACCAGGCGGAAACGGCCGCTGTCAATGCAGGGCGTGTAGAAGGGACATGGCGAGGTTTGTCATCTTGCCTGGCGGGGTCGTAGCATACCTGCGCGAGAGAACGTTATATTGCGGGTAGCACTTCGCAACCATTCGTTCGGGTGGCGAGTCGCCTCCGAGCCTAGTGATTGTTCCGATGCAGGGTGGGACCGGCCAGCTCCTGTTGAAGGCGGAGCTGGTTCTCGTGCTCCCGCCGCTTGGCGTCGAGATACTCCGCCCTCTCCAGATCGTCAAGCTGGAGGGGGTAGCGCTCCATCAGGTCGCAGGCCGCATTGATGCGCGCCTCCCACCGGTGGGGGCCGGCACGGTCTCGGTGTCCAGGCACGCCTCGAGGCCGAGGGAGTAGCGTATGATGTTCCGTTCGATCATGCCCCGGGGCCCCTCTACGTACCCCGGTGGGACGCCCGGGCCAGCGTCCTCATGGCTGAACCCGACCTTGTCCCGGCCCAGGGTTGCCAGATAGATGGCGGTCGCCAGTTTGCTCGCCGCGCTCTGCACGTAGGACGAGCGCAGGACCATCACCGTCCGGACTTCCCTGCGCCTCAGCCCAACGGCTGCAGGATGCCGATTGTTAGGAGCGCCAGCAATAGGATCCCGAGGCCGATCCGGTACCAGACGAAGACATAGGTCGTTCGGCTGCGCAGGTAACGCAGCAAAAGATCGATCGCCACGTAGCCGCTGACGGCCGAGGTGAGGATCCCGATCGCAGGGCGGACTCCTCGGCGCCTGCCAGACCATGTTTCAGGAGGTCCCGAAGCTCGAACAACCCGGCCGCCCCGATGGCCGGGACCCCCAGGAGGAACGAGAACCGGGCCGCGGCCTCCCGCGTGAGACCGAGGAACATGGCAGCCGTGATGGTGGTGCCGGAATGGGACGAGCCGGGGATCAGGGCCAGCGCCTGGGCCAGGCCGACGAGCTGGCTGTCCGCCCACCCGAGAGACTCGACGCCCCGACGGAATCCTGCGCGCTTTTCCGCAACCTAGAGGAAGATCCCCAGGACGATCAGGCTCCCCGAGATGACGTACAGGGACTGGAACTCCCCCACGATGAACCGCTGGAACAGGAGTCCGCTCACCCCGATGGGAAGCGTCCCGATCAGGATGTACCACGCCAGCCGCGCCTCCTGCTTTTCCCAGGGACTGCCATGGGCCACGCCGCGGAGCGCCGCCCGCGCCATGCTCCAGAGGTCCTCGCCGAAGCAGACCAGGACGGCCGCCAGCGTCCCGAGCTGGAGGACTGCGGAGAATGCGGCCCCGGGGTCCGGCCACCCCAGCAGGGCGGGGATCACGCGCAGGTGGGCGATGCTGCTGATCGGCAGGAACTCGGTGAGCCCCTGCACCAGACCGAGGGTCAGCGCTTGGATAGCGGTCATTCTCCCTCCTCGTCGCGTCTCGGGCTCATCGTCGGACGCCGGTCATCGGACCTCGACGATGACGGTCCGCTCGCGGGGGCCGTCCAGCTCGACCAGCATCAGGCTTTGCCAGGTGCCCAGGCGAAGCCGTCCCCCGCGGACGGGCACGGCCTCGCTGGGTCCGAGGATCGTGGCCTTGATGTGAGCAGCCGCATTGTTGTCAACGCGATCGTGTCGCCACTTCCCATCCGGGACCAGGACGGCGAGGGCTTCCAGGATGTCGTCACACACGTTCGGGTCGGCACTCTCGTTGATGGCCACGGCCGCCGTGGCATGCGGGACGTAGATCAGACAGATCCCGTCGCTCACCCCGGACTGCTTCACCAGGTCCCCCACCTTCCCGGTGATGTCCACCATCTCCTGCCGCTTCTTCGTCCGCAGGCTGAACTCAGGCATTCCGGGACTCCGGATATCCGTGGGCCTTGGACGCTCGCGCGAAAACGCCCCCGGCCGAGAATACCTCCCGACGCGGGCGCGGCCCGTGTGGTAGAATGTGCCGGTCCGCTTCAGCGGCGGCAAATATACCGGTGGAGGCTGCCCCTGTCACGGAAAAATCCAGCCGGCGACGTCCGGCTCGCGGGGAGGTCTCATGGATGCCGACGTTCGTGAAACCGTAGAGGCAGCCGTGCAGGCCCTGGACGAGGCGCTGGGAGGCCTGATCAACTTCATGATGACGCTCCGGCCGACGCTGCGGAACGAGATCCTGCAGATCTGCGGGCAGCACCTCGAGCGGGCGCGGCAGGCCAAGGAGCGCCTGCGGGCGTTGCTTCAAGAATGAGCCCGGAGGTGGATGGATTCTCTCTGGTGTTGAATTGGGTAAGCACCTGTGGTAGCGTCTCGCCCCACCACGGAACATTCGCGTATGGGCGTGGGCTGGGAGGCTGTGCACGATGGCGCGACTGGTGAAGGTGGCCCAGGTCGATGAGCTGGCACCCGGCCAGGGCAAACTGGTGCAGGTGGACGGGCGAGACATCGCTCTATTCAATGTGAATGGCGCCTATTACGCCATGGATGCCGTCTGCCCGCACGAAGAGGGGCCGCTTAACGAGGGGGAGGTGGACGGCGAGACCATCGTCTGCCCGTGGCACGGGTACGACTTCAACATCCAGACCGGCGAGTGCTCTGCGGATCCCGAACTCCGGGTCATGGTCTACATCGTCAAGGCCGAGGGGAGTGAAATCTTCATCGAGGTGGGGTGACGGCGCCACCCCGAGGAAGTCTGCGCATGGCGAAGTTCGTCAAGGTGGGAAGGACGGAGGATCTGGCGGAGGGCCAAGCGATGCTGGCCCAGGTAGATGGCCAGCGGATTGCCATCTTCCACGTGGGGGAACGCTACTACGCGCTGGAGGCCTCGTGTCCGCATGAGGGCGGGCCGCTGGCCGACGGCACGATCGAGGCGCTGCGCATCATCTGCCCGTGGCATGGGTACGACTTCCATCTCAACACCGGGGAGTGCGGCTTGGACCCCGGCCTCCGTGCCCTCACCTATCCCGTCAAGATCCAGGATGGCGATCTCCTGATCGAGATGGCCTGACCGATCCCTCCGGGTCCGGCTCCCTTGCGCTGGCGCGGAACGCGCCCCGCTCCTTCGTCCTACGATCCTTCGGCAGAGGGCCCTTCTGCGGAGAACCCTGCGCCATCCGCGGTTGAATGAATGTTGCCGCCTCACAGCTTCAGCAGCCGCGCCAGATTTCCGCCGAAGATCAGCCGGGCCTGCTGCGTGGTCACCTCCAAGGCCTTGACCGCCTGCATCTGCGCATCGAAGATGTCCCGCCACCATCCCCGGGGGAAGAAAGTCGAGTCGGTGCCGAAGAGGATGCGCTCGACTCCGACCACCCGCTCCGCCGCCCGAAACACGTCCACGAGGCTGAACGGGGGGGCATGGTGTTCACCCAAGCATTGGAGCTGAACGTGTCCACATAGACATTCAGGCACTGGTCCCCCACGATCAGGGCTTCCCGCAGGAAGCTGCAGCCGAAGTGGGGCATGACGAAGGTCATCGTAGGGAAGTCCTTGGCGACCCGATGGAGGTCGATGGGATTCGAGAACCGCATGTCGAACCGGCTGGGCAACCCCAGCTTGTCCCGCACGCCGATCTTGAGGAGGCCGAAGTGGATGAAGACGGCCGCGCCGGCGTTCTGCGCCGCCTCATACGCGGGGGAGCATCGCTACTCCCACGCGTGGAAATGGTGCATGGCGGGAAACAGGCAGACGCCCCTCACCCCGCCCGCCGGGGCTTTCCTCGTCCGCTCCCCGCCGCCCGGTCTCGTGGGGTCGCGCATGAAGTACCCGATGATGCGATGCGGATATGCGTGCACTGAGGCCAGGATGGGGTCTTCGTCCCCGGGGAGGCTGGCGATCAGCACCATCCGGTCCAGGCCGTGCCTGTCCATCTCCCTGACTCAGCGCTTCCCCAGGGCCGCGCGATCGGATGTCGGCAGTTCCCATCCCAGGTGCTCCGCCAACCCCCGGTAGAGATCGTCGCTGGGCAGCTCCTTCTTGAGCGGCTCCACGAATTGCAGGAAGAACGGCTGCGAGAAGAAATGCGCGTGGGCGTCGATGACCCGCATCTCGCCGAGTTCGGTCTTCATGGCCCCTCCCCCCATTGAAAGCCCGGCAGCACCCACCGGGAACACCCGATTGCCGCAGCCAGCCACCCGACCCGCCCGGCATCGGCCGCTGTCGGACGGGTCTCCGGGCAGCATAACCCGAAAGGCCGGACCCGGCGATCAGTCGCGCCCGACGGCGTCAATCGCGGCCTGAATCTCCTCGAGGACCATCGCATCCGTTTCCCGGACGCGAGCCTCGGAAAGAGCCTCCTCGGCTTCTCGGGCTGGCATCTGCCCCAGGGCCCAGGCGGCGTGTCCCCGCACCAGGGGGTCGGGGTCTTTCTCGAGCGTGGCGATGAGCGCGGAAACGGCCTCACTCCGTTTCAAGTTCCCCAAAGCCACACAGATGTTGCGCAGGAAGCCCCGGCGCTTGGCGCGCAGGATCGGGCTTCCCGCGAAAGTCGCTTTGAACTCCACCTCGGTCAGCGATAGCAACGGGATGAGGTCCGGCGCGTGCCGCCCCTGGCGGGGATGGAAGGCCGGCTCCCTTGTCGCCTTCACCTTGGTATTGTAGGGACAGACGTCCTGGCAGATGTCGCATCCGAAGATGTGGGCCCCCATCAGCGGGCGCAGCTCTCTGGGGATGGCCTCCTTCAACTCGATGGTGAGATACGAGATGCATTTGCGAGCGTCCAACACGTAGGGACCCACGAAGGCGTTCGTCGGACAGGCGTCCAGGCACAGCCGGCACTGGCCGCACCGATCTCGGATCGGGCGATCCCATTCCAGCGGAAGGCTCAGGAACAGCTCTCCCAGGAAGAAGAACGAGCCGATCTGCATGGAAAGTAGGTTGGTGTTCTTGCCGTACCAGCCGATCCCGGCCCGCGCGCCGGCGTCGCGCTCCAGAACCGGTCCGGCATCCACGAACACTTGCTCCTGCACCTCCGGCCCCGCCTCTTCTCGGACGTACTCCAGCAACCGCATGAGCTTCGCCTGCATCACGTCATGATAGTCGTCCCCCCAGGCGTACCGGGAGATCCAGCCGCGAATCCCCTTGGTCTCCGCCCTCCGGTCCTGCGGCGTGTTGTAATTCAGGGCGACGGAAACGACCGATCTGGCCCAGGGCAAGAACGCTCCCGGATGCATGCGTTTCTCCGCCGTCCGAGGTAGATAGCCCATTTCGCCGTGGTACCCTCGGCGGAGCCAATCGGCAAAGGACTCGCTGTGCGCAGGTGCCTCCACCGGCGAGACCCCGACTAGGTCAAAGCCCAGGGCCATCCCCCGGGCTTTGATTCGCTGGGTCAGCGCCCGCGTTTGCTCGCGAGCCTCGGCGGAACCGTGCGGACTGTCCATCCACGCTCTCCCAGCCAGCGGCTGGAATCGACGGGCCGCCCACGAACCCACAGGGAGGCCCACTCCTCGAGAGCAATTCCCGGGCGGGCGGCGGCCCCTCTCCCGTGGCGGCTGGCCAATTCTACATCCGGAAGAGCAGGTTTGAAACAGGCACTCGACGCTTCGGGTTTGCGGGGTCCTCTTAGCGTGTTATCTTGTCCCACCCTGGAACTATTCCCGCCGCAGGAGTGTTATCCATGCCAGATAGCATGCGATTCGCCGCCTTCATTCCCACTTGTCTGCGGGCAGGATTCCTCGGGGGAATACTCCTCTGGTGTGGGGTGAGCCTCCTGCTTCCTGCCAGTGCTGACGGAGCGGGAACCCCTCTGCCGGACCTCGTGGCCCGAGGAAAGTACATCTTCGGGGCGGCCGGCGGGTGTGGTTGCCATACGGAGCCCAAGGGCACGCTCAACGCCGGCGGACGGAAGTACGACGGACCGTTCGGATCGGTGTACTCCAGCAATATCACACCGGATCCGCAGACGGGCATCGGGGCCTGGACCGACGAGCAGATCATCACGGCAATCCGCCTGGGGCGTCGTCCCAATGGTGAGCGACTCATCCCAGTCCACCCTTACACGGTGTTCAACGGCATGGCAGCAGAGGATCTGCGAGCCCTGGTCGCGTACCTGAGGACGGTCCCCCCGGTGAATCGACCCAATCAGCCCAAGAAGATCACGGTGCCGCTCTTCGAGAGCGTCTTCCTCCCCGCTTGGCTAGCCGCCTTCGCGCCGAAGGAGACGCCGCCCGCGACCGCCCCCACGTCAGGCTTGGCAAGGGGGGAGTATCTGGTGCGGGCCGTGGGTCACTGCGGGGAATGCCACACGCCCCGCGGCATGACCCAGGCGACGGACAACTCACGTTTTTTGGCCGGGAATCCCAACGGTCCCGAGAATTCCAAGGTGCCGAACATCACGCCTGACAAGGACACCGGACTCACTTGGTCCGATGACGAGATCGCAGAATACCTGGGTACAGGGAATAAGCCGGATGGCGATGTTGCCGGAGGCTTGATGGGTGAGGCCATTGAGGGAACGTCGGCGGGATACAGAGACCTCACCAAGGCGGATCGGCTCGCCATCGCACATTATCTGCAGAGCATCCCATCTATTCACAACAAGGTTGCGAAGTAGGGCCGGAGTCGTCAACTCCAACTGGTCCCGGGGATGGCATGCATTGCAGGCCGCCCGGCGGACCACCCAATCTACAAAGGAGGCGATATGAAACGACACCCGAACCTGCGCTTCTCAATCCTCGTTGCTAGCCTGGTGACCCTGGCGATCGTCGGGTTCGCCGCGGCCCAATCCGCGCCCAGGGTGATGTCGGGTGACCTGGTGGCCGACCGCCAACGGCTCATGAAATTGAACGGCGCGAGTTGGGCGGACGCGCAGGCCAAGTTCAAGGCCGGGAACATCGAGGCCATCGCAGTCAATGCGGAAACCATGGCAGTCATGGCCTCGCACATCCCGGCCCTCTTCCCCCAGGGGTCCCTCACGGACAAGTCCAACGCCAAGCCGGAGATCTGGGAGAAGCGGGCCGAGTTCGAAAGTGCCGCCAAGAACTTGCAGACCTGGGCGGAGAAGCTGCGGGACACCGCCAAGACGAAGGACGCCGCGGCTACGGAGGCCATCGTCAAGGATTTCGGCCGGCAGGCGTGCGCCGCCTGCCACACGCCATTCCGGAAGCCCCTCCAGTAATAGGGCCAGCTTCGCGTATAGACCAGCCGGAACGGGCGCCCTCGGCGGCGCCCGTTGCTTTTGCCGGAACATTCCTCTTGACACTAGTCGTTGTAACGACTATATTGCGGGCATGCTGCGGCAGGGGCGGAAAGGGACCGAGCCACGAAAGCCCTTCCGGAGGGCCGAGGACGAGGCGTTCGTGAACCTCCAGCGGACGGCCGACGCCCTGATGCAAGGCGTCGCGGCGGCGTTGAAGCCGATGGGCCTCTCCCCGACCCAGTACAATGTCCTGCGGATTCTCCGGGGTGCCGAGCCCAACGGCCTGGCCTGCCGGGAGATAGCGGACCGCATGATCACGCGGGACCCGGACATCACCCGCCTGCTGGACCGGCTGGAAGATCGCGCCCTCGTGGCGCGATCGCGGGACAGGGCGGACCGTTGAGTCATCACCACGCGGATCACGGCGAAGGGGTTGCACCTTCTGAAGGACCTGGATGGGCCGATCGCGGCGCTGCACGTGGCCCAATTGGGTCACCTGGGGGATCAGAAACTCCGCTCCCTCATCGACCTCCTGGAGGCGGCGCGGAGCAAGGTGGGCTGAGTTTCTTGGCAATACTGTCGCTTGAACGACTACCGTTCAAACACGCGGAAAGCAGTGGACAAGATACCCTTGACCCAATCTTGAGCACGGCTCGAGAGCGCCGGATGGCCACTTACCCCGGTGGGCGCCACAGTCGGCGTTGTGGCTATAACGGCGCCCCACACACCTCCGGTAGATGGCGTCCGGCTGCGCCCGAGCATCGTATGAGGAGGAAGCATGATCAAGGTCATCAAGTCCGAGGAACGACACCACGCAGACATGGGATGGCTCTCGACCTACTGGCATTTCTCCTTCGCCGAGTACTACGACCCGGCGAATATGAACTGGGGGGCCCTGCGGGTCTTCAATGACGACGTGATCCAACCCGGTCAGGGCTTCGGGGCTCACCCCCACCGGGACATGGAGATCGTGACCTACGTCCTGGAGGGGGAACTGGAGCACCAGGACAGCCAGGGGAACACGGGCGTGATTCATCCCGGGGAGGTCCAGGCCATGTCGGCCGGGACGGGGATCTTCCACTCGGAGTACAACCACTCGAAGGACCGTCCCGTCCACCTTCTCCAGATCTGGATCGTGCCCCGCACCAAGGGATTGAAGCCTCGATGGGAACAGCGTCGTTTCAGGGAGGCGGACCGGGCAGGGGTCCTGCTGCCGGTCGTGTCGGCAGGCGACATCCCCGGGACGCTGGCCGTCGACCAGAACGCGACGATCTATGTGTCCGCCCTGCCCGCAGGACGGTCCGTGACTCACAAGAGTCGTCCCGGTCGCAAAGCTTACCTCTTCGTCATTGGAGGCGCCCTGACCGTGAACGGCTCCCCGCTCGCGGTGGGCGATCAGGCGCGGATCGCCGATGAGGGCGAGCTTCGCCTGAAGGGCACGGAGGACGCGGAGCTGATCCTGCTGGATCTCCCCTGAGCCTCGCCGTAGATTCCTGCTTTCGGCAGACACGGCAGAGTGCTTCCGCCGAGAGGACAGCGAGCACAGCCAGGAAAGGAGCGCAGATGAAAACGGGTGGAATTACCCCCCTCCCGGGATGGGCAATCGCGATCATGCGTGTGGTTGTGGGAATCGTGTTCCTGATGCATGGCGGACAGAAGCTTTTCGTCTGGGGGTTCAGGGGCTTCGCGGCCTTCATGGGAGGGGTGGGAATCCCGGCACCCATGCTGGCGGCTGTCGTCGTCACCCTGGTGGAATGCGTGGGCGGGCTGGGCCTCGTCCTCGGGCTATTCACCCGCTGGCTTGCCATTCCACTGGCCATCGACATGCTGGTCGCGATCTTTGCAGTGCACCTGCGGGGCGGGTTCTTCCTGCCGAACGGGTATGAATTCGCCCTGACGTTCCTCGCCGCGAATGCGACATTGGCATGCCTGGGCTCGGGAGGAAAGTCGGTGGACAACCTTCTGGCTGGTCGTCAGGCCTGACTCAGGCACTAGCGACCCCATCGCGCTCAGCGGCGACCCCAAACATGGGAGGCCATCGCCCCGACGACGACCGCCACCGCCGGTCCCGCGGGATGCCGAACAGCAGGTGTGCGTAGAGGACGGGCATCAGGACGGCATGGCTGGCCCCGCAGACCACTCCGACCGCCACCAGCACGATGGACGAATCCCCCAGGGAGAGCCCGGCCAGACCGGCGGCCACCATTCCGTAGGCAGGTAACAAGGCAGTCGGTTGCGCCAGCCACATGAGACGCGAGCCCTCCCGTCAGCCGCACGCCAATCAGCCCGACGAAGTGGGCGAAGAAGAACAGTCCCGCTCGCCCGGGGGCCGCCGCGATTCGAGCCACCGGAACGAAGACCGTGAGGATGCTGTAGGCCAGGCCAACCACGACCCCGCCGAGCAAGAGCGGGGCAGCTCCCTTGAGCAGCCCCGGAACGGGCCTCCCCTCTTCCTGTCTCGGCCGCCATGTCTCCGGGAGCCGTCCCAGGGTCATGAGCCCGCCGGCCACGGCGAGGGCTGCCGTCCCGAACAGGGGGAGAAAGCCACCTCGCCGGGCGATCGCTTCCCCGAGGCCGGGCATCAGCGCGCCAGCAAGGTTCAGCCAGATGGTGCAGATCGCGAAGACCTGTGCCCGGGCGGCGGGTGGACTCACATCGGCCACCAGCCTCCCGAGGCCGGAATCCACGAGGGAGGTCCCGATCCCCTGCACGACGCGCATGGCCAGGAAGGGCATGCCCACATACGGGAAGAGGAACAATGAGAGGATGGCGGTGATGGCCAGACAGACACCAACCCCAATCACGGAACGCCGACCGAAGTAGTCGAGGAGGCGACCCCTAACGGTCGCGCCAGCAGGGAGCTGGCCCGGAGGAGGCCTGCCACCAGGCCGATCTGGGCGGGAGAGCTGCCGTTCTGGTGCAGATAAACGAGCAGCAGGGGGAAGAACGCCTGCGACGTGCTGAACAGGAAGGCCACCGCGTTCGCCGGTCGGAATGCCGCGCGCAAGCCATGGGATCCAGGTGGCCTTATGGCAACGGTGTTTGCCTGACCCCGTCTCTCGTCGGATGAGCGACGTCGCCGCATTGCACCAGGCCCCAGGCGCAATGACGAGCCGGAAGAAGCGCACGGCGGACTGACATGCTATGGTTTCTGGATGGTGGAGAAGCCCACGCCAACGACGGAAGGCCGGCCGCGTCCGGCTCACTTGAACCGGGTGATCGTAACATCCAGGCGGCGCACCTGATCGTCGGGCCGCTTCCACTGGATGAGA
>Ga0187770_10000984_pt1 | contig 14686 bp, 18 predicted proteins | sample 0116_SJ02_MP02_2_FD_133154 | JGI IMG/M metagenome (GOLD analysis project Ga0187770, IMG submission 133154) | Tropical peat soil microbial communities from peatlands in Department of Meta, Colombia - 0116_SJ02_MP02_20_MG | ecosystem: Environmental > Terrestrial > Soil > Wetlands > Peat | place...
CCTGAGCCATTCAATTAGGCTCTTTCCGTGAAGCTCCTCCATGACTAGGAAGTTGGGTGAGGAATCGTGGAGGAGGGGACCGAGGTTCCACAGGTTCGCTCCGCGGAGGAGCTCCCCCTCACGCTCGAGGCTTTCACGGGCCGCGTCCGTACGACGAATCTTCAGGGCTGCTCGCCTTCCCTTCCAGAGGCACCTTACGACGACGCCCACATGGCCCTTTCCGAGGACCCTCAGGCCTGCGACTTCGGTCCTCCCTTCGAAGAAGAGCGTCTGGACCCCCATGGAGCTGAGCGACGCCTTGCGCCTGGCAGCCTCAGGCTGAGAGCTCAACGGGTAGCAGAGGACCTTCACATAGGGCATCGAGTCCAACAGGTTCAGGCCGACGCCGTCAGAAGGAGTAGCCGACAAGCTCCGCCAGTGCCTGCCTATCCGCCGGCCTCCTACTTGCATACGCCCGAGCTCCCGCCCGCACGATATGCCCCTGCTTTGCAGCCTTCGCTAGGCCCTTGGCGAACCCGACCGACGCTACGGGATCCCTAAAATAACGGTCCAGAAGCTCTCCACCATCCGATGTCTCGCCCTCGAAGATCGCATGGCATCTCATGTCGTCTCCAATCCACCAGGCGTCTGCCCTTCCCTTCGAAGCTGCCAAGAATCTGGAAGTGGCATCCCCCATGAGAGCCTCAGGCCCGTTCCTCACCTGTGCCTTCGGGAGCTTCACGGGAGAGACCAAGAGGGCGATCGAGGCCCATCCTTTGTCGGCGGCCACGCTCCGTCGGATGACGTTCACCCCGTCCTTCGTGAGGTGAGCGGCGATGGCATTGGCGCTCTTCCACAGCTCACCCCACAGTATGTCTTCGCTCTTCTCTTCTATGGGGAAGCCCAGGAGCAAGGTTTGCTCCTTTAGGTAAACTGGAGTGGCCTTGGGCGAACGCAGCCGATTCGAATGGAAATACGCGATGCTGGGCTCCTCGATGAACTTCCGAGCGAGAAGCACGAATGTCGCCAGCTTCATGGGCGAGATCGCGAGCCCTAGGTTTCGAGTGGTATCGACTGGATCAAGGAGGGCAATTGGCGAATCCTTGAAGAGGGCCTTCGCCAGCTCCTCTCCTCCTTCGACGCTGACCACGGTTCCCCTCTTCCAGGTCAAGGCACCTCGAGCCACGCCCAAGAAGGAGCCATACTTCAATGTGAGGACCTCACAGGCATATCCGCTGAAACCCCTCACTCGAATCTCGGCTCCGTAGAGGCCTTGGGCCTTCATGAAGAGCTTCAGAACCCTGGTCTGGGCCTTCAAGGAGCCTATCAGGTGTTCGTTCATGTAACGTGTGTGGAACGGGGACCTGTCCGCGGCGCTCTTCCACTCCCCCTTGGCGACGTCGTAGCAGGGGACAGCGTTCACCGTCACCGAGCCGGCGTCTGCCTCGATGTAAGGGTGCTCGGCGTAACGAGTCCTAGGCGAGCAGGCAGCAAGCGCGTCCTTCGCGAGAGAAAGCCCCATCTCCTCGAACCTCTCCCTGTCAACCTCCTTCGGATATATCAGGAAGAAATCAACGTCTGTCTGGGCTTCAAGCCAGGTCCCGTGAGCGTATGAGCCGCCCACCTGGACCGTCGGTTGCACTCTGGCGCCCTGCGCCGCCTTCTTGAGCATGCCATCCACCTCTTCTACGGCCGCTGCGACCTCCCTGCTCCTTCGAGGGGTTGGAGTGGCTTCGCCCTCGGCCTTTCTTAGGATTGAGTCCACATCCAATTTACTCACCGCAGGAGGAACACCTTCAGATCGCTGTAAATCGGGCCCTCAGGTGTAAGGACGCTTTTCTTGAGTTGGAATTCACCGAAATCCACCGGTCCTCCTTCCTCTTCGCCGTGTTCCATTACGTGCGAAGCCAGCGCGGAGAGGTTACGTCCTCCCTTCACCCGGGCGATCGTGAGATGTGCTTGAAAGGATGCCGGCTTGCCGTACTTCGCCAGCCGCTCGTTCACCTTCGAGGCGAGGGCCCGTAAGTCGTTGTCTCCTTCCTTCACCCCCAACCACACCACGTTGATTCGCGATGACGACGGAAAGACCCCCAGCCCTCTAAAGTGAACGGAGAAGGGCGGGACTAGCACCGAGTCAAGTTCCTTGATGATGCCGTCGACCGAGCTCTCTGGGGTTTCGCCTATGAACTTTAACGTTATGTGAAGGTTCTGGGGCTCCACAGGCTTCAACTGGGCGCCCGTCGCAAGGAGCTCCTGCTGGATTTCGCCAATCCTCGACTTGAGCGCCTGGTCCTTGAGCTCCAGCGCTACGAAAGTCCTCAAACTCACAGGTCACCATGTCAGCCGGAGGTAGATATGTCTATTTTCGGCCCCTTCGACGAAACAAGCCACCATCCCGACCTCCTTAATACCATGATGGTTCGACCCCGTATCCGGCGGAGGGGAGTTGGCCGACAAGAGGCGCATCTTCATCGTCTGCGTGACCGGAATGTCCGGAGCCGGCAAGACGACTGCCACTCAAGCCCTTGTCTCCTCTGGGTTCACGGTCGTGAGCATGGGAGATGTAATCAGGCGAGAGGCCCAGAGGAGAGGCCTTGGCCTGGACAAGGATGGGCAGAGCCAGACGATGCACCTCGTCAGGGCCGAGGGAGGTCCGGCAGCTGTGGCGAAGCTCTGCATCGATGAAATCAAATCCAGGGGCCTTAGCAAGGTCGTGATAGACGGGGCCAGGTCCACGGATGAAGTGGTCGCTTTCAAAGCTATAGGAACCGTGCGAGTGCTTGGGATCCACGCCTCACCGGCACGACGCTTCGAGCTCCTTTCATCACGAGGTCGCTCCGACGACCCCATCTCAAAGGGTGACTTTGAGGCCAGGGACAGGGAGGAGCTCGACCTTGGCCTGGGGAAGGTCATCGCCCTCTCGGATAGGATCGTTGAGAACGAGCGAACCTCAATCGAGGAGCTGGACGAGACGGTGAGGAAGGTGGTCACTGAGTGGCAGGGGAAGTCCTAGGGAACCGCTTTGGTCCGGATGTCGACGTCGAAGTGAGTTGCCCGGTCTACCCGTCGGAGGACCCGTCAAAGGTGCTGGCTATGGTGGACCTCGTCTTTGGCACCTCCTCTCGCACGGCCGTTTCTGCTTCAGGAGGTCGCGTGCAAGTCGTATACGCAGGAGACCAGGCCCTGTCCAAGGTCTACGAACAGGTGAGGTCTAGGATGACCGTGAGCGTGCTGCGACGCCTATTGAGGCAGCGCCGCCAGGACTCGTCGACGAGCTTCCTTCTGAACAAGCAGGTAGCCGCCAGGGGCGTAGTTGTGCTATGCGAGACAGAAGCCGAATCGCCCTTGGGCCCGGTGACGGTCGTGATTCGGACTAGGGAGCTCGACCGGTTTATCGACTGGATGGCCCCTGACCTTCGGCGCCAGAGACGTTCATTCCGGAAGGGCTAGCTCGTAGCTGGCGAAGTCCTCTCCCACTTCGACGTTCGTGAAGTTCTTGGACGCTTGGGCGAGAAGCAGAGAGGAGTCATTGATGCGAGCGCTGACATGAGTGAGGACGAGCCGTCCCACCTTGGCCTTGGCAGCTAGAGAAGCTGCCTCCGACACCGTCGAGTGAAGGTACTCCTCCGCCTTTCCGGCGTATTCGTCACTGTACGTACCGTCGAATACTAGGAGGTCCACGCTGCGAAAGAATCTTACGAGCCCTTTCGTCGGCCGCGCGTCTCCGGAGTACCCGAAGCTCCTGCCCCTGCGTCTAGGGCCGGTCACCTGAGAGGTCCTAACCTTCCTGCCCGCGACGACTACGCTTCTCCCCTTCTGGAGCTTTCCCCAAAGAGGACCCCTCTGTACTCCCAGCGCCTCGGCCTTTTCAGGGAAGAACCTACCTGGCCGCGTTGATTCGTCAAGCCTGTAAGCGTAGCTGTCTCGAGTGTGAAGTGTCCTTCCGGCTGACACGGTAAACCCCCTCGTCTTTAGAACTGTCCCTTCTACCACGGTGTGGAAGGTGATCTTGTATGGGACGAAGACGTTCAAGGCCGCTATGTTGAATTCAACAATCTGCCGGAGGCCTCTTGGGCCAAACACATCCAGTGGGTCTCCCCTATTCTGAAGGGCCAGACTTTGTATGAGCCCCAGCAGGCCAAGGAGGTGGTCGCCGTGAAGGTGAGTTATGAACACGTATCGGGGGTTGGATATCGCGGGCTTCGCCATGACCATCTGCCGCTGAGTTCCTTCACCGCAGTCGAACAGGAGGACGTCGCCCTCCCTTTCGAGGGCAATGGCTGGAAGCCCCCTATCCTTTGTAGGGGCCGCTGCCGCAGTCCCCAACAGCGTCACTCTGAACAGCGCATTACCACTTCCTGAACACAGAAATCACCCTGGTCAAGCTTCGATGGACGTAGAACTCATATTCTCCTAGTAGCTGAAATCCTTTTGGCTCCACGAGGGTGGCACCCTTCCGATGCATCAGCACGATTCGGCGACCCCTCTTCAGGCAACGCTCGCCCTGCTCCAGCGCAGCGGAGAGGAGCTCGTCCGAACCCGCCCCCATCGTTGAACTGGCCCTGCCATAGGGCACGTCTCCCGCGATGGCGTCTACTTCCCTGAGGGGGAGTTCTCTGACGTCAGCATGGAGAACTTGACTTTCTGCGTCCAGCCCAAAGCCTCTCAGATTTCGCCTTCCACCGAAGACCATCTTCTTGTCGACATCTATCCCTAGGGAGAACGCTCCGACCAGAGAGGCTTCGATCAGGGTGCTGCCTGTCCCGGAGAACGGATCAAGGAATGTCTCTCCAGGACGTACGGCTGTCAAGTTGACCATCAGCCTCGCCAGCTTAGGAAATAGGGCCGATGGGTGAAAGAACGCCCTAGCCCTGGGCCTCCTCGCAACCCACTTTCCATCCCGCCTTAGAACGGTCAAACCCACGAACGCTTCCTCGGCCCCCCTGAAGACCCTCAGGACCACTTCCGGCTCCTTTAGGCTCACAGATGAATTCTTCGCCCGGGTGAGCACCCTCTCCCCAAACATGTCGTCAACCACCAGTTTCTTTGGGCCATCGAACCCCTCGGCGTCCACCTTGAACCTCCTGCCAGCCATCCTCGAAACATCAAGATCAGCTGCGACTTTCTCAACCTCACTTGGAGGCCCTTCCCAGAGAAGTTCTCCTACGTCGCTCAGGTACGCCGCCCGTCCAATCGCCCACCCCGGGAGTTCCTTCACTTCGGACGTCACCAGGCCGTGGTGGATCGCCGCATCCACCGCTTGGCCCGAAGCCTCGAGCAGGGCCTTCAGCTCGGCTTCTGCGATGTCAAGCCTCCCGCCGCTTGGCACGGCGTAGATGATCATTTGACCCTCTCGACAGTGGCGGGGCTTTCCCACGTTATAAGGCTGGGCACCTACAGTTGCTTGATGAAGTCGGCGATAAGTGGAGCCACCGAAACCTTGCTGTAGGGCGAGGGAACCGTGTTCGTGGCCACCAGCTCCCTTATTCCGGCGGCCTTCATCTTCTCCATGGCCCCGCCGGCCAAGAGGGCATGAGTGCAGGCGGCAAGGACACTACGGGCCCCCCTTTCATTGGCCACCTTCGCAGCTTTCACGATGGTACCTCCGGTGGATATCATGTCGTCAAGCACGATGACGTCCTTCCCATGGACGTCAAGGTCCTGCGATGCTTTGACGGAGGTCTCCCCTGTTACCCTGTCCCTCTCCTTTTCAAGGGCAGCGAAATCACAGCTCATCCTGGTGGCCATGGCTTCAGCCCTCACCGAGGCGCCTACGTCGGGGGCCAAGACAAAGGGGTCCTTAACCAAGCCGTTGGCCAACAGGCGGTCAGCCAAAAGGGGGACCGCCGAAAGGCTATGAGCGGGGACGTCGAAGAACCCAAGCCCCTCCACGTTGTGGATGTCCACGGTAACCATCCTTCGTATGCCCGCCGATCCCATCATCTTCGCAATGGCCTTCAACGACACGACCTCGCCGAGCAGGAACGTCCTATGCTGCCTCGCATAGGCCAGGTATGGCACGACGGCGACGACCCGGACTCCGTCTTCCGTCAGCCTGTTAGCCATGAAAATCAGCTGCATAAGGTGCTGGTCCTGAGGAGGATATGTCGACTGAAATACGAAGACGTTTTGGGCCACGTCGGCTCCCGTGAGCTTTAGGTAGCTTTCTCCGTCGGGGAAGACTTTGAAATCTACCCTCACCTGTCTCGCCCTCAGAAGCTTCGCGGTTTCGTCAGCCAACTCCATCGATGCGGGGCCACCGGCGACATAGACTTCGTCCAAGATGGATTCTGCTCGCTTTATCTGCTTCGGGTCTATTTTAAAGCTATCCGGCGCCGAATCTTCGCCCTCTCGGAAAGGTTTAAGGACAGGAATTTTGGAGAGCCCTTTGAGCGAATGGGGCGTTCGGATGTCCACTAGCGTATGTCCCGAATGCGGCGGAGACATGATTTACGAGCTGTCGACAAAGCATTTTCAGTGCAAACGCTGCGGCCTCTATGTGACAAGGGAGCAGCTGGACGACATAAAGACCAAGATCAGGGAGGGCGGCGAGGATGACAAAAAGAAACGACGAAGGATGGAGGACGACTACCTCTCCTGGTGGCTCAGCGACAAGAAGAAGTAGCACGGTCGACGGCCGTGTACGGGAGCCCTAGCGGACGTCTTGTTTAATCGTGATTTGATACTCAGCCTTTAGGCCCTGCAGTGCCGCAACCAACTCATCCCTGGCCGCCTCGACATCCCTCACCCCCTGATCACCCCTTCCAGTAAGCTGGACCAGAACTCTACTCCCGCCCTCAAACCCCCTCGGGTGAGACTTGACGTACACCACTGGGTACTTCTTCGCGAGGGAAGCAAGCAAGGGAGCTAGAGCCGCTTCGGGGAGCCCTTTGACTTCGGCTTCCGCAGTCAGTGTCTTCAACTTCCCCTTAGCCATCATCGGGGCGACGTGCTCATCGAAGATGGCCTTCATTTCAGACGGCACGCCGGGAAGGCATACGACTGTCGTCTCGCCCACCTTGATCAGGACGCCGGGCGCGGTCCCAGCGGAGTTCGAAAGAGGGGTTGAGCCCCGGGGGAGGCTCGCCATCTTGGCCCTCTCCGGCGTGTACTCCATTGAAGTGGCCCTTCCCATAGCCCTGTATTCCTCAAGCTTTCTGAGTATCATCTCTTTGGCCCGAGGGTCTTCGGCTAGGCCGAGCCCCAAGGCTGCAGCAGCTCCGGCAAGAGTCATGTCGTCGTATGTTGGCCCGAGGCCGCCCGTGACGATCAGCCAGTTTGGACGCTCTTTCAAGGAAAGTAGTAGGGCCTCTCCTATTTCGGAAAGGTCGTCAGGCACTGTCAGAGCCAGCCTGACCTTGCCCCCCAGCGAGTATACTTCACCGCAGAGCCATTGGGCGTTAGTGTTTGCGGTCCGCCCGTTAAGAAGCTCGTTGCCGACTCCGACAACGATCGCAGTGAACGTCTCGCTCACGCTTCGCCAAGGGTCCTGCCTCGGCTATAAACTCATAGCGGTGTGCCGAGCCAGATAGCTTAATTATCGGTCAATCCCTGAAAGAGTGAAAGGTCCCTTCTGGGTGCATTCCACATGAGCAACTTGTTCATTTTGGGCACGGCCGGGGCGGGGAAGAGCCTCATGACTCACGTATTGAAAGATCATCTAGTTGGAAATGAATGGGACGTCGTCACAGTGAACCTGGATCCAGGGGCGGAAAGCCTTCCATATGACCCCGACGTCGACGTACGGAATTCCGTCAATCTGCACGAGCTGATGGACAAGTACGATTTGGGGCCCAACGGCGGGCTCGTGCTAGCCGCCGACATGATCGCCTCCAAGGCCCCGGAGCTCCTGGATGAGATAAGCGATTTCAACGCAGATTACGTAATCTTCGACACCCCTGGGCAAATGGAGCTCTTCGCGTACCGGCCCAGCGGACCGTTCCTCGTAAAGCAGATTGGGGCGGCCGATAGCGCGCTCCTGTTTCTCTTCGATTCATGGCTGATGGGCGACGCTGCGAACTTCCTTTCGCTGATGCTGCTGGCCTCTTCGGTCAAGCTCAGGTTCGGGATTCCCTTCCTGCCGATTCTGTCGAAGGTGGATCTGGTGCCCGATTCGGTGAAGAAGATCGAAGGATGGGCTCGCAAGCCAGAGAAGCTGATGGACGAGCTCTCCTCCAAGCTCTCGGGGGATGATTACCTGCTCTACTCCGGCCTCCTCAAGTCACTCGCCTCAAAGGCCTTCATAAGCCGGCTCTGGCCGGTTTCTTCCTCTGACGGCTCGGGATTGCTGGATCTCTCCGGGGCCATCGCAAACATCTTTCACGGAGGAGAGGACCAGGCGGGATGATTGGGAAAGTCGACGAAGACCTCTGAGCAACATGTGCGCTTCTCAATCACCTTCCAGCCTCCTTCAGCGGCCGCTTCGTAGGCCCCTGGGCTCGGATGGGCGAGGGCGTTTATGCCAGTTTGAATCGCCATGCGGTCTATCTCGTCCCTAAGACTCCCTACCGGTCTCATACATCCCAGAGCGATTGGGACGTCTGAGAGTCTCAACCTGGCCTTCGCGAGGGCGAACGCCACATCTTCTGGCGAGGGAGGTGGGGTAAACGCCATGGGCGTGCGTTGAATTGGTCTGAAGGCGATAACTATGAAGGCCTTGGGGCGGTGCTCCTCGAGGATATCGAGTACATTTTCGATGGCCGCCTGCTCTGAGCCCAGCCCTACGATGAAATGAGGGGTGAGCGGAACACCGCAGGCCACAAGGTCCGCGACGGCCCGGCGGTAGTCCACAACGGAGGCATCGAGGTGGTACACGTCACGTATAGAGCGGTCGTCCCCCAGGAGATCTATGAGGGCCGCATCGACGCCAGCCCCTGCTAGCTTCTCAGCCATGCCGCTTCGGACGAGCCCTGTGTGAACGACGACGGTCATTCCCGTCTCCCTCTTCGCTGATGCCAGGGCATCTATGAACGGCTCCAACGGGACCGATCCGTCAGGCCTTGAGCCGCCGCTAACGAGGCACCCCCTCGCTCCCTTCGAATGAGCAGCAAGCATGTTCTCATAGAGCGCTTTGGGTGAAAGTGTGGGCCTCATCGAGCGCAGCACCCGGGCCTTGCAGTGCTCACACTGGAGGGCGCACGATTCCCCAGTGACGGAGAAGGTGGGGAAGGAGTCCTTCCCGGACAGGCCGAAACCAGGCCTATAGAACAAGATCTCCTTGCCGAAGATCTTGGTCGTGAGCTCGTTGCTTTCCTTGGCAAGCTCCGAGATGCTCGATTGCAAGGCTGGGGTTGCCTTAAATGCGGGGGCCCGGGCTTAAAACTTTGACTTGCACGTCACCGTCTATTCTTATATCGACGGTCGGCATATCCCTTCGAGTCTGCGTCCTTGAGCAACTACATTTCTGGAAGGAACGCGGAGTATACGATCAAGCGGATGCTCATCTCGAAGGGGTTCACTTTCGTCATCAGGAGCGCCGGGTCCCATACCCCGGTCGACTTGATCGCGACCGACGGAAAGCGAATAGTGGTGGTGCAGGTCAAGAAGGGCTCTTACATCTCAAGAGACGAGAAAGATCGCTTTTATGACTGGGGGAAGGCGTTTGGAGCCAGGCCTCTCCTGGCGACCAAGAAGGACGGCCGCTGGGCGTTTACGGAAGTGAAACGTTCAGCCCCCGCTTGACATCCTTTCGTAGACCGACCAGGCGGCGGCAAGGGAGCCGTAGATCACTCCGCTTACACTTTTCCCCCATGAGATTATCAGGGCGTCCCCGTCCTTTGGCTCCACCCCATGGAGGATATCGTTGGCCAGTTCGGGATGCTCCCTCGAGACGTTCTCGAGGCCTGGCATCTGAAGCTCCTTTCCCCTGTAGACAAGAGTCATGGCCCCGTCCGCCCCTGCCTTGATGGCCTCGTCCCGCTCTCTAACCCCCTTCGCCAACGATCCTCCTCCCCTGACTCCCACGCCATAGCTGACTCGTCCTAGGAGGCTCCCACGTCTCGGTTCGAAAAGGTAGAAGGCCATTCTCGCCTCGCCATAGAGGGACTCCCCCCTAGTGGTGAGACGACATCCTGCGCGGCCGGCCGAGACGAACCCCCTCCTTTCAAGCTTGCGCAGCAAAGTCCGAGCCGACCCCTCTCCAATGTATAGAGTCGCTGCCAGTTTCTGGCGACCGATGTGATGGTCATGGAGGATGAACAGGGCGTAGAGGGCATGGACGAGTGTGAAGGAGGGATGGGGGCCGGGAGCCTCCTCCTCTAGGAGCCTGTTCATTTCGCGCGAAAGCAATAGCATCCCTTCCTCGGAGGCGTTATTTAATCGTTGGCGGCTTAGAAAAGGGTTTAATTGGCTGGATAATCCATCCAATGCCGTTGAACAAGCCGACCATACTGGCCATGATGATCGCTTTGATTGTTGGCACTAACTATCTGATGTTCGCCCTGCCCAACATCAAGCTCATGGACATGCTGGTCTTCCTCACCGGCCTTTGGTTGGGACCTATGTACGGCGCCGCGGCCGGCTTCATGTCATGGCTCGTGTACGGGACAGTCAACCCTCTCGGTTTCAATCTGGTGACTTTGGCTACCGTTGCTCCCATGGAGATGATCTACGGGGTGCTGGGCGGGCTCATCGCCGGAAGAGTCTCCCGCACCGTGCCGGGGATGGCATGGATGTTCGGCCTCGTCGCCCTCTTTGCGACCTTGGCTTACGACCTAGTGACGAACGCGGTTACTGGGCTCCTCTTCTACTCCGGGGCCTACTATGGCCATGTCTACTTCCCCAGCTGGGCGGTCGGGGTCGTGGCCGGCATCGGCTTCAGCCTCGCTCACATCTTGTCCAACTTCATGATGTTCACCGTCCTGGCACCCGTGCTGGTGGTCGAATCCAACAGAGCCTTCTTCAGGAGGATGGGGAAGCTTGTCTGAAGATGCCTGGAAGCTCCTCTCGGTCGTGCTGATCGCGGGGATTATCCTCTCTTCATACGGAGTAATCTACTATTATCAGCAGTACTCAGATCTCCTGTCTCAGAACAACTACCTCAGAAGCGAACTCGGATCTGTGGGCGAGACACTGGACGTTGCGGTGGACTTCGGGAACGGCACGACGATGTGGTATAACGACACCTATGTGCCGGTGGGGTCCCGGTCTACAATGCCACCCTCGTAGCGACGAAGGGACAGATGACTACCCAGTCTTACACGAGCGGCAACGTCACCGGAGTCTTCGTCACCGGGATCTTGGGGCTGTCGGAGACATCGACTTCCTACTGGCTGTGGTATTACTACGACAACTCTTCGAGGTCTTGGACGGAAGCCCCGGTTGGGGCGGACTCGTACCTGGCGATTCAGGGCGGCATATACCTCTGGAACTACACAAGGTCCTAGAACCCCCGAGGCTGGGGAAGCGTTTTCACTGTACGACAGCCTTGCTTATATCAGACCTTGCTCAAAGGGCGGGGAGTGGGAATGCCGGAGGAGAACCACATTTCGAAGCTTGAGGAGCTCTTTGCCCAACACAAGGGTACCATAGAGCAGCTTAAGAAGATCAGGACAAGGCGTGCCGAACTAAAGAACGAGATCCTCTCACTCACCCAGAAGTTGGACGTGGAGAATGACCAACACAAGCTATTCCAGGGCAGGATGAAGGAGCTCAACGATTCCAGGCAGGCCCTGGCGGAGAAGCTCAGGGACGGCAGAGCCAAGCTGAAGAACGTCGACGAGAAAATGAAGGGGGTGGAGCCCCATATGCTTCGGAAGGGCGAAGGGCTCGCCGAGGAGCTCAAGAAGCTCGAGTGGCGTCTCCAGACTCAGCCGCTCACGCGCGCCCAGGAGCAGGAAGTCTTGGCCAAGGTGAAAGAGCTGGCCAAATCGGTTTCCGTCTGGAGAAAGGCCTTCAACCTAAGGGAGGAGGCCTACAAGCTCGAGTCCGAGCTGGACGAGAGCTCTGCCAAGATGATGGAAACCAGGGCCGAACGCGACGAGGTCGTCAAGGCCCTTAAGGAGAAGAGGCAGAAGATAAGGAACTACATCGAGGCCAGGAAACAGGTCTCAGACGAGCTGAGGGCCATCGACGTCGACATAATCGAGCTCGAGAAGACCTTGAGCGAGATCGACGCCAAGATAGTGTTGGCGAAGGAGGAGCTCGCCAGGTCTCGGGCGAGTCAGAAGATCCTCTCCAGCAGGGCCCGGGCCGACGTGGATAGGATCATCTTCGAGAAGGCCAGGAGCGACGCCTTGGCCAAGATGAAGAGCGGGAAGTCTCTGACCTTCGACGAGCTCAGGGTCCTTTACGACGAGGACCTGTCATCGTCAAATAGTTGAGCTAGACGTTTCGTCTAGATGCGCTTAAATCAACGCCTTTCCAGACAGCACTTGGATTGGAGCCAGCGCAGGGCCGCATCCTGGTCGTGAATGTGGACCGGGACAACGATGTGGGTCTCAAGACAGGCATAGAGGCCCCCATAGTCGGGCGGCAGGAGTGCGTCGAGGCGGCCACCAAGCTCTGCCTCTCTGATCCGGAGGAAGCCGACGCGAACGCGATCTTCGCTGCGGTGAAGATGTTCGACGACCTCGTCGCGAAGGGCTATGAATGCAGCATAGCCGTCTTGGCCGGAACCCCCGACAGCGGCTTCGAAGCCGACCAAAGGATTCGGAGGCAGGCCAAGTCGGTTATCTCCGATTGCAAGCCTGAAGGGCTCGTACTGGTCTCCGACGGCGTGGAGGATGAAAAGGTCGCCCCCATACTTCAGACCTTGGCGCCCATCGTGAGCATCAAGCGAATCGTCATCAAGCACAGCGCAAGCGTGGAGGAATCCTACGAAGTGTTGGGGAGATACCTGAAGATGCTCATTTACGACCCGAGATACTCCAGGTTCGTCCTTGGAGTGCCGGGAGCCCTCCTCTTGCTGCTGATCGCGGTCGCCGCTGCCGGCCTTCTGCCCTACTACGGCTACGCCATAGCCCTAGTCCTAGGCACCAGCTTTATCATTCGTGCCTTCGACTTGGACCGGGCGGTGATGGAGGCCCGACGGAGGACCTACTTCTATCCTCGCCTCTTCGGCTTCATCATCTCCGTCATCCTGATCGTCGTCGCCTCGGTCCAGGCTTATACCAAGGTGACGCTTCTCCCCGACGCGGTTCTCGTCCGCGTGAACCCCTCCCTTCTCTGGAGCCACATCGCGGAGTTCGTGGGTGTCTTCATCGCCAACGCCCAGCTCCTGATCTGGATCGCGCTCGCCACCAACATCTTGGTCGCCATGGTCTATCACGGGATGAGGAAGAGCACGAAGTTAATCCGGGACGCGATAGCCCTGACCAGCCTTGCGCTGCTTTACGCGCCGGTCGCTGGGATGGCGCAGGCCCTTATCAACCCAAGCTCAGCCAACACCCTCAACTTTATTATCGTCGTCTACGCCGGGCTTGCTGTCCTCCTGGTCGTAGTCTACTTTGGGTACAGCTCCTACCAAGGAAGGCGGTCGCTGAGCCGGGATGAAAGCTGAAGGCCTGCTAGACCTCCTCCTCAGGGACCTCGGCGTCTACAGAGTTTATACCTGGAGGCTTTCAGACGAAGTGAGAGGCTCCCCCAGGCCAGGCCACCTGGGGATCATCCTCGATGGCAACCGTAGGTGGGCGGAGGCGAACGACTACCCAAGCTGGATGGGCTACACCTTCGGCGCTGATAAGGTGGAGGGGCTCATGGACTGGTGCTTGGAGTACGGTGTCAAGGCCCTGACCATCTACGCGCTTTCAACGGAGAACCTCACACGCCCGAAGGGGGAGCTCGACGAGATCTTCAGGGTCATCAGCGAGAAGCTCACCAAGCTCTTGACGGACGGGTCGATCCAGAAGCATCGCATACGCGTAAAGGGCCTAGGCGACCTCAGCCTAGTTCCGGCCGAAATCCGCGAAAAGATCCTCAAGCTGGAGCAGGTTTCGGCATCCTACGATTCACTTTACCTCAACATAGCCATAGCCTACGGTGGGAGGATGGAGATCGTCGACGCCGTTAGGAGGGTCGCAAAGGATGTCGAAAGGGGGTCCCTGTCCCCCTCCAAGATAGACGAGACAACCTTCGCCGGTTACCTTTTCACATCCGACCTCCCCAACCCCGACCCCGATCTGATTATCAGGACCTCTGGGGAGATCAGGCTGAGCGGCTTCCTCCTTTGGCAGTCAGCTTACAGCGAGCTTGTGTTCCTGGACGTCTACTGGCCTGGATTCAGGAAGGTCGACTTCCTCAGGGCCATCAGAACCTATCAGAGGCGTCAGCGCCGCTTCGGTCGATGATGCGGGTCGCGCATTAGCCTCCAAAGCTCGTCTAGGACTGTTTCGTCCACCCTCTCCCTTCCTCCGCCACGCTTTTGGAGGATCCTCTCTTCCCCTTCGAACCTGCCAATGGGCGTCGCCCGGACGCCCACCCTCCTGACGGCAGCGAGCACCTCCCCGAGGCTCCCCGGGTCCACCGCCATGAGCATCGAGCCGGAGGCGATGAGTCGCAACGGATCGACTCTCAGACTCGAGGTTATCTCTCGGGTGCTCTTGGCCAGGGGAATCTTCGCCTCCTCCACCCGAAACCCGAGCCCCGACCCGGCCCCCATTTCATACAGCCCGCCCAGCACACCGCCTTCGGTGGGATCGTGCATCGCGTGAACTCCTCCGCTGCGATAGGCGGCCTCCCCCTCCGCGACCACGCTTATCCGCCTTGATAG
>Ga0187770_10000985_pt1 | contig 14685 bp, 14 predicted proteins | sample 0116_SJ02_MP02_2_FD_133154 | JGI IMG/M metagenome (GOLD analysis project Ga0187770, IMG submission 133154) | Tropical peat soil microbial communities from peatlands in Department of Meta, Colombia - 0116_SJ02_MP02_20_MG | ecosystem: Environmental > Terrestrial > Soil > Wetlands > Peat | place...
ACGCAGACTGCGGCAGCGAGCAGAAGAAATCTGATTCTAAAGAAGAGTGGAGTGGCCATGGCGACCCCCAAGACGTTCTTGGCCCTATTAAAGCACGATTTCGCGCGAGGAGTTGTAAAAGTTGAGTCTAGGGTAGTGCCTGAAATCTGCCGCAGTTTTCAGGCGCTACCGAGTCTAGCGGATCGTGCGCCCACTGGCCTCCCCTCACCGTCCAGCTCCGCCGTTGCCCATCTCCATAATTCTCAATGCTCGGGCACGCACGATGTTAATGACAGCGGCGTCGTCGTAGATTTCCTGCAGGATGGGCTTGACCGACTGGAGCTCGCCTAGGTCGCCCTTGTGGGCCTGCGCTTCCATGGTCTTCAATTCTTCATCAAGGGCGAGCTTCTGGTAGCGGTGCAGATGGACGAGGCGGCGGCCGAACTCCAGCGTGGCTCCGATGCTTTGAAATAACGCAGTCAGTTGCTGCACGGCCGGCAGCAGGGAATAGTTGTATTCTGCTGAAAAATCGCGTGTGCCGTCTTTGTAACTCAGCTCTTTGTTCCCGGTGAACGCCACCTTCTTACCCGAGTCGATCTTGCCCGAGAAATACTGGGCCTGCGCGGCGAGCTCTAGAATCTTGTGCCGGGTCGCGTCCGAGAACTGAAACGTGGTCTGGTAGGTTTCGGTGTCCTCGGAATCTTGCGAAATTCTCCCGACGCACTCGTAGGCGCCACTCGCGTCAGGCTTTAGGGAGATGGAATAGTGCTCGGGATCGGAGCCGGGGAAATCCTGCGTGTAGGTGACCGCGCCGGACTCAGATGCGAGAGCTGGAGTCGCCAAGCATCCGAGCCACATCGCGACAAACCCAACCGTAAGACCATGCGGCCATCCCGCGCGCAGGTTGGTTCGATGAGAAACGATGGTCAATCTCTGACTCAGGCCAGACTTTCCTCAGCGGCTGAAGCCGCGCCTATCTCCCTTACTGACGGCACCCTTCGACTCGGTTCCCTCCTCAGGCCAGGCTTTAGCACTGAAGTCATGCCTCCCACATTTAAGAACGGAACTTCCTCTCAGGTTACTCAATTCTACCGCCCCACGGCACGCTGCCGCTGGAATGTGGCTGCCGTGTGAAGATGGCAGATGGCAATGGCGAGGGCGTCCGAGGCGTCGAGTGGCTCAGGAGGAGCTGGAAGCCCGAGAAGCAGGGTCACCATGAGCTGCACCTGGTGCTTCTCGGCGCGTCCGTAGCCGACTACCGACGATTTGATAGTCAGCGGCGAGTATTCGGAAACTTCGAGACCGGCGGCTGCAGCAGCCAGCATGGCAACACCTCGAACCTGGCCCAGCTTCAGCGCCGATTTCACGTTGAGGGCGTAGAAGACGTCCTCGATAGCGACTTCATCGGGCTGGTGCTCGGCGATTATTGCTCCCAGCTGCGTGTAGATACGCGAGAGGCGGCGGGGCAGAGCCTCGCGCGGGGAAAGCTTGATGGCGCCGCAGGTCAGACAGCGAAGCTTGCCGGCAGGGTGCATTTCGACTACGCCATAGCCGGTAAACTCCCCGCCACAATCAACTCCCAGGACTCGCATGTGAGTGCAGTGTATCGCGGAAAGGGGGGCGATTCTAGAGCGGAACCTGGGGTGTACGGAACCCGGCGTGGTCCCCCGGCTTCGCGAGGCCGGCCTGGGCCGGACAAGACAGCCGTATTTTGAATACGCTCCATAACAATTTTGAATTTCTGAAGCCCTCCGGTTCCGTCGTAAGATGCTGACAAATCGAGTTGCTCGCCTAGTGGGGGAGAGCGATGAAAACTTCAATGGTGTTCACGCTTGCGTTGGTGCTGGCGGTATCGGGAGTCACTTTCGCGCAGGACAAGTCAGCATCCTCAAAGAAAGACAATGTGGCGGTCGCTTCGGCCAGACCGCTGACGGTCCTGGGCAAGGTAAGCAACGACGGCAGGACGATTCTCACCGACATTGACTCAGAATGGACCGTCACCAACGCGGATGCTCTGAAGGGACAGGAAGGCCGGCTGGTCACGGTCAAGTGCTACGTGGATACTGCGAAAAACCAACTGCAAGTGCTCACGGTCAGGCGGGCGAACAGTGAGTTGAGCTTCGCTTTCCGGGGAGCGGATTCGGTCAACCACGTTCGTTTGGATCCCCGCTAGTTTGCGCTCAGCACCGGGCGAGTCTGCCATCGCCCTCCGATTTCCAACATCCCTTTTTCTGCTTCTCTTGCTTTGATGTTACCCTAGACATTCCAGACGAGTGACGCACTGTGCGAGTCTCCTTCATCGACGCCTCGGCGCAGAGTGTACTCTCAAAATCTCATTTACCATTGCCTAAGTTCCTGCCAAGGAGCAGATGATGAAAATCGGCATCTTAACCGGCGGAGGCGACTGCCCGGGCTTAAATGCGGTGATTCGCGCCGTGGTACGCAAGGGCTTCTTCCATTACCACGATGCATTTGTGGGTTTTCTCGAAGGCTGGCGTGGAATGATTGAAGATATGAGCATGCCGCTCGATCTCGACACCGTCAGCGGCATTCTGCCACGCGGTGGGACTATCTTGCGTACCTCGCGGACAAACCCCTCCAAGCGCCCGGACGGCCTCGACCGCTGCATCGCCACGCTCGGCAAGCACAAGATCGAAGCGCTGGTAGCGATCGGAGGCGACGACACGCTGTCGGTGGCGCAGAAGCTGCACGAAAAAGGAATCAAGGTGGTGGGCGTTCCCAAGACGATCGACAATGACCTGGGAGGCACCGATTACACCTTCGGATTCGACACCGCCTGCAACGTGGTGTGCGAGGCCATTGACCGCGTACACACCACCGCCGAGGCGCACAACCGCGTAATGGTAGTCGAGGTCATGGGACGGGACGCCGGCTGGATCGCGCTTTACAGTGGAATTGCCGGCGGCGCCGATGTGATCCTGATTCCCGAGCGGCCGTTCGACGTGGACAAGGTGGCCGAATCGATTCGCCAGCGGCACGAACGAGGCCGGTATTTTTCGATTGTTGTCGTCGCCGAGGGCGCGAAGTTTTCGTCGGAGTCGGGGAACGGCGCTCCCATTTTGCAGGATATGGGCAAAGATGAGTTCGGTCACGCCAAGCTGGGCGGCATTGCCAACATTCTGGCGCGGGAGATCGAAAAACGCACTGGCTTTGAAACGCGCGCGGTGGTGCTGGGACACATCCAGCGCGGAGGCTCGCCCAGCGCCTTTGACCGCGTGCTGGCGACGCGCTACGGGCTGGGCGCCATCGACATGGTGCATCGCAGCGAGTTCGGCTGCATGGCAGCGCTGCGCGCCAACAAGATCGTTTCCATCCCGCTCAAAGAAGCAATTGCCCGCAATCGAACCGTAGACGACGAAATGATTGAGATCGCCGAAGGTCTGTTTGAAGAGGTCGGAGTGAAAGAAGCGGCAAGCAAGTAGCTACGGTACACTACTGGCCGTGGCCCCCAGCTTTGTAGAACGCATCTACACAGCACTCGCACCGTGGTTGCTCCTCGCGATTGAATCCCTGCTGGTTATCGGCTGCGCGGCGCTTACCTTTTTTTCGAGAAAGAGGGCTGGCACCAGGCTCCCTTTCCTAAGCCATCACAGCAGTTTTTCACATTTTGCCCGTCGAAGAGCGCTTGCCATTGTCGTGGTAGCGGTAGCCACAATCGCAATTCGGGTTGCCCTGATTCCGCTCTGGGGTATTCCCAATCCCGGCTGGCACGATGAGTTCAGCTACTTATTGGCCGCAGATACGTTTGCTCATGGCCGGCTGACGAATCCCACGCACCCGATGTGGATTCACTTTGAAAGTTTCCACATCATCCAGCACCCAACTTACATGTCGATGTATCCGCCCGGTCAGGGACTGGTGCTCGCAGCCGGCCAGTTGCTGGGAAGTCCCTGGATTGGCGAACTGTTCGTCACGGCGCTGATGTGCTCGTGCGTGTGCTGGATGCTGCAAGCGTGGGTCCCGGCACCATGGGCGCTGCTGGGAGCGTGTCTGGCGGCTCTGCGCGTAGGAGTTCTGAGCTACTGGATGAACGGGTATTTCGCCACTTCCTTGCCGGCGCTGGGCGGCGTGCTGGTGCTGGGAGCGTTGCCGCGCATGCAACGTTCCGCTCGTGTACGCGACGCACTGCGGATGGGTCTGGGCTTGGCGATTCTCGCGAACACGCGGCCGTACGAAGGTTTCGTGTTCAGCGTTCCGGTCGCCGCCGTCCTGTTGGTTTGGATGATCTGGCAAAAGCGGTTGCCGGCTTCGGTTGTTCTCACGCGTGTGCTCCTGCCGCTCGTATTGCTTCTGGGCGTGGCCGGCGCCGCGACGGGTTACTATTTCTGGCGCGTGACCGGGAATGCGCTTGTCATGCCCTACCAAATCGACCGCCAGACCTATGCCATTGCGCCCTACTTTGTGTGGCAGAAGCCGCGACCGCAGCCGACATATCACCACTCCGAGATGCGTGACTTCTACGTTAATTACGAACTGCGCCGCCTTGAAGAAAGGACAACCACGCTCGGGTTTATTCACCAGCTTGCCTGGAAAATTGGGGCTCTTTGGAAGTTCTACATTGGGCCAGTCTTCACGTTGCCCATGCTCGCCTTTCCCTGGCTCTTTCGCGATCGAAAGATGGGAGTGCCGCTTCTCATCGGCGGCGCAGTCGCCATCGGATCGTTGATCGAAACCTGGACTCTGGTGCACTATCTTGCGCCGGCCTTCGGCTTGTTCATTCTGCTCCTGGTGCAATGCATGCGGCATCTGCGCCTTTGGCGATGGCGCGGACAGCCGATTGGATATGGCCTGGCGCGAGCCGTGCCTCTGGTCTGCGCCGCCATGATTGTCCTGCGCGTCTCGGCGGTCGCCGCCGGCATAAGGATCGAACCACTTGGCTCGCGCGGGATTTCGCCGAGAGCCGTGGTGCAGCGTGAACTCGAAGCGATGCCCGGCAAGCAACTCGTGATCGTGCACTACGGCCCCAGGCACATTCCGCATGAAGACTGGGTGTATAACAAGGCCGACATTGATGCCGCAAAAATTCTCTGGGCGCGGGATATGGGTACGGACGGCAACCAGGAATTGCTGGCTTATTTCAAGGATCGCCACGCGTGGCGCGTCTATCCCGATGAGCATCCGGCCCGGCTGGAGGACTACGTCCCAGTTCCAGGAAAGGCTGGGTTTGGTGCGACGACTCCTTCGGTTCCTTGACGTCGCTGTCGGTGTCAACATCCATGGCGATCGAATCGAAACCGCACAATTGGCTGACGGCGAAACGCCTTAGTGCCCACGGGACAATCCTGGCTGCGTGCTTGTGGTTGCTGTATGCGTGGACTCTGGCCACACCGGGCCTGCGCGACCGCAACGGCAATCTCAAAGGCACCGATTTTCTTCACTTTTACACGCTGGGTTCGCTGGCGATCGAGCATCGCGGGGCTGACTTGTACGACATGAATGCGCAGGCTGCGTTGTCCGCGCGACGCGTGCCGCAGGCGGCCGGCATTCACTACCTGCCACTGTATCCGCCGCATGTCTCGCTTTTCTTCGCGCCGCTGGCGCTTCTTCCCTACCCTGCGGCGCTGGCGCTGTGGTGGGGCTACAGCACGCTGGTCTACGGCATCTGCTGTTACAGCGTTTGGCTGGCGTGCCCGCGATTGCGCGACTACGGCAGACTGGCGGCCATTCTCGCGGTCGCTTTTCCCGCGTTCTTTCACTTGATCGCGTGGGGACAGACTTCGGCTTTGGCATTGGCCTGCTTCACGGTGATGTTTTTCCTTTTGCGCGAGCAGCGCGAATTTACCGCCGGACTCGTCCTGGGCTGCCTGATTTTCAAGCCGCAGTTGGGATTGGCCGCAGCCGTCATTTTCGTCAGCCTCGGCGCATGGAGAATGTTGGCCGGAGTAGTGGCCTCCGCAGCGGTGCAACTTTCGGCGGGAGTGGTTTACTACGGCATGGAGCCGCTGCGTCGCTGGTTCGAACTGCTGCGGGACATTCGAGCGGTGATGCCGTTGCTTGAGCCCAAACCGTACCAAACGCATTGCCTGCGGACGTTCTGGTCGATGCTGATCCCGTGGCCGCCGTTCTCTTTGGTCCTGTACGTCCTGAGCGCAATCGCAGTGCTCGGGCTAACAATTGCCTGTTGGAGGAAGTCTCCATCTGCGCCGCTGCCTCTGCGTTGTTCTGCTCTGCTCGTAGCCACGGTTCTGGTGGCACCGCATTTGACCGTCTACGACCTTGTGATCCTGGCTCCGGCGTTTCTGCTGCTGGCTGACTGGCTGTTGGGGCAGCCGTCCAGTTCCTCAACTCGCTGGTTGGGAGTCCTGCTTTATCTGATCTACGCCCTGCCGCTGATTGGCCCGCTTGCGAGGTGGACGCATGTGCAGTTGTCAGTCATCGCCATGGCTGCCGCTTTGTACTTGATCGCACAGATGAGCCGCGGAGCCGGACCGGAACTTAGCGGCCGAACAGAAACGTCAGCGCTTCGGGAAAACGCCGCGCCCAGGCCGACTCGTGATGCGTAGCGCCGTCTTCAATGACAAGTCGCAATCGCTTGTCGTCGAGACCGTGGCGGCGCAGAATGCCGGCAAGTTCGCGGACATCGTCGACTACGCTCTGATCCCGATCCTTCCGGCCAGCTTCAGCCGTGCCGACGCCGAGAAACACGCGCTCTGGCCAGCGCTGAACCTTGCGGCTTTCCTTGATCGCCTGCCGGTTTGACGCCCAAAGCGACGGGCTTTCGAGCAGCAGCCGACCAAAAACTCCCGGCCGCACACTCGCCGTGTAAAGTGCGATCAGAGCACCGAGGGACGAACCGCCCAGGCCGGTGTTCTCCGGCCCGGTGGCCACACGGTAGTTGCGAGCCACAAACGGCATGACCTCCTGGATCAAGAATTTCGGATAGCGGTTGCCCTGCGCCCGCAATGTGATCGGGTGCAGGGAGCGGTGGGGCATGTACTCACGGATTCGGTCCCTGCCCGCGTTGTCGAGGCCCACGATGATCATCGGTGGAATCGTTTCTTCGCGGATCAGCCGGTCCGCCGTCTCATCCACTTGCCACTCGACGTGAGTAAATGACGTCGCCGCTTCAAACAGGTTCTGGCCATCGTTCAGGTACAACACCGGGTAACGCCGCCCATTGTTCGTTGGTTCGTCGTAGCCGGCAGGCAGCCAAACGCGAAGGAAACGACTGTTGCGGAACACGCGGCTGCGAAACTGGTGGAGCCGCAGATCTCCCGTGGCCGACTGCGCCGAGACAAACGGGGCCCCGACCCGAACGGGGAAGCTTTCAGTCTGCTGGATTTCTTCCATCAGGAAAAGGTCTTAACAGAATACAACGGCAAGCTGTGGAACGGACGACAGACCTCACGTCCTGGTCGATCTCACCTTCACCGCGACCGAGAGCAGGCTGATGGCTGCGATCAACCCCAGCGAAATCAGGCACAAAATGCACCAGAAGGTCAAGACATACGCTTCGACATAAGTCAGATAAAGCGCAAAAAGCAATCCGCAGAATGCCGCTCCCAGCAACCAGTTTGGCGTGTCCGGGCGCGATCGCCACCGCGTTGCCAGCAGAACCAGGGCCGCATATCCGGCGACGCCGATGCCTGCTACCGGAATTCCCATAATGCTTGAGTACTCGCTGCGGTTGACGATGTCGCAGCTGAACTTCTGGCTGAAGTCGCAAAATTCCGTCGCTGACTTGGCGTAGTGGCGCTGTAGAGACACCCCAGAGACGATTACTCCCGCCACGGAAAAAGCCGCAATCAGCGCAAAGAGAACTCGACTGAGTGGAGGGCTACCTTCCGCCGCAACGCTAGACTCGCTCACGGCAGGCTGCACCCGGTCTTGTCGCTGAGGGCGTCCATTGACAAGATTCCCTCTTTCGGCAGATCCCCACCAAACTGCCAGCTCGGGAACAGCTTGACCCCAGCGATCTTGCAAGCGGGCGCAAGCTCCTTCGAGTCTTTGATGGCGCACTCCACATAGGTCACGTAGCGGAACGAGGCGCCAAATTTTTCTTTCTGCTCGCTGCAATGCGGGCACCAATAGAGGCCGTACATCTTGGCGCCCCTGGCCGTCAAACACTGCGCAAAGGCATCGTACCTGTGATTCTTGTGATGCCAACCAAGGGCGTATGCTCCGGCCAGAAGAATCGCGATCCCGCCCCAGGTGAGATATTTCTTTCCTTGACCGTCGTTCGCACCTTCGCGCTCAGCCTGCCGTTTTCTCCGCTCTTCTGACATTGTGTCCCTTCCATCGCATTCTGGTGAAGCTGGGAATGCCGCCGCACCAGAAGTAAGGTGAACCGGCGCACAACGCGCGGTCAATGCGCGGGCGCAACCAGAGCCTTCCGGATGCGGTCGTTGACATCAGGATATCCCGCGTTTTCCACGATCCATTTGCTCGAAACCGAGCGCCGAACATAGCGGTAGAATTTCGCGTACTGCACGTAAACCGGGACTTCCACTTCGCCCTTCTCTTCGGCCTGAAGAAACCGGTTGAAATCGTCCACGGTTACTTTGTTCAGTTCGTCTTCGCTGGTCGGCAGCTGGCCGCTCGCATCAATCGCCATTCCCTCGAAAAGCCATCGCGGACCCATCCCGTCCTCGCTGCCGAACAGCCGCATGGCCACAATCGCGTGGCCGCTGTGGATCATTTCATGGGTCATGAGCTTCTCGTATTCACCCTCACTCCAGCGATTGGCACCGTAAAGGCGTGTGAAGTTTTCCTTGTAAATTTCGGGCGATACGACGTAGAGGGTTGCTTTCTGCACGGTGCCGCTGAAGGTGGCGGGCACGTCTGTTTCCGGCGCATGGAACACGGCGGCGAGCGTCCGCCGAGCCGACTCTGCGGTGCAAAATACCTCCACCTTATTCGCGATGTCAGGCTCCGCCAGCGCGAATCCTATGTCGGCAAAATACTTCTCAGCCCGGTCGCGAGCGCTTGCCGCCAGCGCGGGGAAAACCTGCTCCTCGCGCCCGCCGCACTCATGCAGCGTAACCTGCAGCGCCGCTGGTTCGGTCCGCCCCGGAGCGGCAACGCCAAACAGGCACCAGATCAGCAGGACGGGTCTTTTCAGCATTCTTCTTTGTTGCAGCCTCGTGTCCTCCGGCTCGTGCAGTTCCCACGCGGGCTTCCCTCTTATATCACGACGACTAGGCTACGACATTGAGCGCGCCAGGAAGCACATCGAGTTCCTCACAGTGCAAAGTGAGCACTTCCCCATCGATCATGACATCCGCTGGGCCGTCGAGATTGAACTCGATGCGACGCACCGCTCTGCGTTCAGCCAGTGGATGCTCGATATGTGTGCCATCGTAAAGTCCTGGCAGATTGCGAATCAGGCCCAATCGCCCGATCGGTCCCCAGCGAACGTATTCGATTAGGCCGTCGTCGATTGCTGCCTTAGGCGCAATCATCATCGAGCCGCCGGTAAACTTGCTGTTGTTGAAGGTGAGAAACAGGCAGCGGCGTTCGTCAAACGTGGCATCGCCATCGACCCGCACCGGAAACGCGCGGCGGTTGAAACGCGCAAGAGTCAGGAAAATCGAGCTGAAGTATCCAAATTCTCCCCAGCCGCTGAAGCGCCGGGCGCGCAGCGTGGCCACATCGGCGGCAAATCCCATGCTCAACAGATTGATGAAATAGAGAACGCCGCTACGGTGACGCAGGCGCAAGACGTCGGAAGCGCGGCGGCGGCTAGCCAGCAGTGACTGGATCGCGTACTCGACGCCGCGATCGCTGAAGTCGCGCAGAAAGGAGTTCCCGGTACCGAGCGGCAGAAATGCCAGCGTCGGCCGCTCACGGCCGAGCGCCAAGGGATAAAGACCATTCACGATCTCGTAGGCGGTGCCATCGCCTCCCACTGCAATGAAGTTGCGAGTGCCGCGCGTATAGGCTTCGCGAGCGATTTCCGTGGCTTGGCCGGCAGCACGGGTTTCAACCGTCTCGATCGTGATGCCGCCGGCTCGCAACCGTTCGAGCGCGGGGTTCAGCAGCCAAAGGCTGCGCCTGCCTCCCGCGGCCGGATTCACAATCGCAAGATAAGTTTGCCCCAAGGTTTCGAGATCCCGCTCAGGCTTCGTGCCGGTTACAACCCCACGATGGCACCGCGTTCCGCCGACTTTCCAATTTCCTCGCCCAGCATCTGCCTTTTCACCTTCATCGAAGCCGTGCGGGGAAAGTCGCGGTCCCAGATCAGGTATCCGCCCACGCGTTTGAAGTCGGGCAGGCGCCGGTTGCGCGCGGAAATTTCCTCCAACAGTGCCGCATCGAGGTGCTGGTTCTGCTCGAGCCGCAGTACGAGAACCAAAATCTCCCCGCCGAATTCCTTCCTCGGCCAGATGTAGTTTGCCGCGAAGACGCAATACTCCTTCACCGGGAGCCCATCGAAGATGTTTTCAATGTCTTCCGGGTAAATGTTCTTCCCGCCTTCGGTGACGATCATGTTTTTCTTGCGGCCGAAAAGCTGCAAGTGTCCGTGGCCATCGAAGCGGCCGAGATCACCCGTCAGAAGCCACCCGTCAACGATCGTTTCCAGCGTGAGTTCCGGATCGTCGAGATAGTGCGACATGACGGTGGCGCTGCGGGCCGCGACTTCCCCGATTCCATCAGCGTCCGGATTGAGGATGCGCAATTCGACTCCAGGCAGCGGCTTGCCGACTGTGTCGGCGCGGAACGGCTTGAGATCGTTGAGCGTGAGCGCGGTGCCGGCTTCGGTCAGGCCGTACCCGTTGGCCACCGGGATGCCGAGATCGTAAAAGAACTGGATGGTCGAGGGCTCTATGAAAGCTCCGCCGGTAATCAAAGCCAGCAACTCGCCGCCGAATGCGCGATGAACGCCGCCGAGCAGCATGCGGCTGAGCTTGACCTTCGGCCTACGCCGCGTCAGCAGTTTGTTGGTGGCGATCATCGTGTTCAGTAATCCGCGCTTCCACGACGGAAGTTCGTCGAACTTGGCCCGCAAGCCGCGCTCCAGATTCTTCACGATCATCGGCACCAGGGAAACGTAGGTGATGCGGTAGCGCACGAAGGCGTCGCGGACGAACTCGGGACGCAAGGTCCGCAGATGCACCACGCAGGCTCCGCACACGAACGGACCGATGAAGCCCACCATAAAATCAATGGCGTGATTGGTGGGAAGAATACTTAAATAGCGCACGCCCGGCCAGAACGGGTACCAGGCCGTCAGCGCACGGCATTGCTCGAGATAATTCTCGTGCGTGAGGACGCAGCCCTTGGACCGGCCGCCCGTCCCCGACGAATAAACGATGCAGGCAATGTCTTCGCGCTGCCGCATAACGAAGTCAGGCGCGCCTTTGCGCCGGAAGTCTTCCCAGCGGAAGGCGCCCGCCAAATCCGCGCCCAGCGGTGCTTCCGTGACCAGCACGATTCGTGTGCCGATCTTCTGGAAATCCGGCGACTTCATGATCGCTTGCCACAGGTAATATTCCACGATGAGGATCTTCGCCTTGGAGTGCGCCAGCAGTTGCAGATGCTCGGCTGCGCTGAGCTTGTAATCCAGCGGCACCAGCACCCCGCCGCAATAGAAGATGGCGTAGGCCGAAATCAGCCACTTCGACTGATTCGTCAGGATGATGGCGGCGCGGTCGCCGGCATCGAAATCCGCATCCTCAAGCGCGCGGGCCAACGGCAACGCAATTTCCTTGAAATCGGAATACGTCAGGCGAACCTTTTCGCGGTCGCGATCGGCCTCGATCAGGCACACTTCAGAGGAAAAACGGTCGAGTGCATCCCGCAATGCCGCGCCCAGGCATGTGTATGAACGGAGATCGAGCATAAACATTTGCCGACTTCAAATTGTAGATTACGGATTGAGGGAACCAGAGGCCGCCGTAGAGCGATGTTCCCCGGCAATCAACAATCGAACATCAGCAATCAACAGGGACCCCTCTACAACCGCGCCTGAATCTTGCCCGCCAAGGTGCGGAAATCGCTCACGCCCTGCAGTTCATAGTCGGGCAGCTCAACCCGGAAATGGTTTTCCAGCTTGGTCAGCAGATCGAGCGTCTGCAGGCTGTCGATGCCCAGCGCCTTGAAGAAGTCGACGTCAGGAGAGAGTTTTTCGCGAGGCACCTTGAAGTGGGCAGCGGCGAGGGTCAGGATTTCGTCCAGCGTCTTTTCGGCAGTTTCCATAGGCATGTATTGTAGTTGACTCATTCGAATCTGGTTCCACCAGAGCTACGGCAAATAGGGCTGAGCGTCGGTGCTCTCGACAAATTTCTTCAATCCGGCCTCGACCGCCGGTCGCGAAAACAGCTCGCAGAAAATATCGATCTCGCGCTTCAGCTCGTCATGCGGAATCGGCTTTATGAATTTCTTGGCGGCCGCAGCGGTGTGCCGGTCAAACTTGCCGATCTGCGCCGCAACGGCCTGTGCGGCGCGCAATGCTTCGCCTTCGCCGACCACCTGGCTCACCAGTCCGATCTGCTGCGCCTTGGTGGCATTGAAGCTGCGTCCCGTCAGCAGCAGGTCGCGCACGATCGCATTGCCCAGATCACGCTTCAGGCGCGGGATTCCGCCGAATCCGGGAATCAGTCCCAGCCTCAGCTCGGGAAAACAAAAGCGTGCCATTTTGTCAGCGATCATCAAATCACAAACCAAAGCGAGCTCGAACCCTCCGCCAAAAGTGACGCCATGCACGGCGGCAATCGTCGTGAGCGGCGACGAATCGATCCGATTCAGCACGTGATGAATTCTCTGCAGAAACTCCCGCACGCCGCGCTGGGCCGCGGCTTTCTCCATGGCTTGTGAGCGCTCATAGAGCTCGCGCAAATCAGCCCCGGCACAGAAGCCCGACCCCATCTCGCTGTAAATGATGAGCGCGTGCGCTTCCCGCTCCAGATCGCACAGAGTAGAGGCAAATGCCTCCAGCTCTTCCAGCGATAGCAATCCCAATTCGTTGCACGGCTCGCGATGGAGCGCCAGCTCGACCACTCCCGCCTCGATTTTCCATGACAGCGCCTGACCCTGAAACTGTTTCACGCTCAGTGCGACTCCCCCGCGCCCACCTTACACCGCCTGCTTCACCCGGTACATCTCATCAATCTCGCTCTTCATCCGCGCTGCAATCAATTCACGCTTCAGTTTTCCGTTCGCTGTCAGCAGACCATTCTCAATCGAAAACGGCTCCGGCCGCAGGCAAAACGCGCGCACCTGCTTGTAGTGCGGAAACTGTGGATTGAGGGCATCAAGCGCGGCCTGGACTTGTTCTTGTGTCACGTTACCCGTCACGATCAAGGAGAGATACCCGCGACCATTGCCGACGACCACGACTTGCTCCGCAGCCGGCAATTGCCGCACGATTTCTTCTTCGATGGTCTCCGGGGCAACTTTGTGACCCGAGTCGAGCACGATCAGATTCTTGATCCGCCCGGAAATCCGCCAGTTGCCCGTGGAATCCATCTCGCCCTGGTCACCGGTATGGAACCATCCGTCGCGCAACACTTCTGCCGTCGGCCGCGGGCGATTCCAGTATCCGGGAAAAACGTTTGGCCCACGGACGATAATCTCGTCATTTTCGCTGAGCCGCATTTCCATCCCAGAAATAGCCGGACCCACCCGGCCCGGCACAGGATTGGTTGGATCGTCCATCGTACAGATGCCGGTCGTTTCCGTCAGGCCATACACTTGCAGCACTGGGATCCCAAGCATGGCAAAGTAATGCTGCGTTTCTGGCGTGAGCGGCGCCGAACCGCTGATCAAGGCTTTCAGATTGTCGCCCAGCATTTTCTTTCTGATCGTCGGAAACACCAGCGAATTCGCTAGCCAGAGCCAGATCGAATCGCTAGCCTGCGCCCGACTTCCCTTCCGCTGCCACGCAGCCTTCGCCCGCGAGTACACAACCTGCGCCAGCCCTCCCTTTGTCGCGATTTGCTCGTCAACGCCGCGTTGCATGCGTTCGAGCAGGCGCGGCACGTTCAGGAAATAGTGCGGCGCGACCGCTGCCATGTCGCTGGGAATCTTGGTTAAGTCGGTATTCAGGGTGACCGAGCTGCCCCGCTTCAAAAAAGTCAGGACAGCGATCAATGACGCACAAAAACTGAACGGCAGATAATGAAAAACCCGATCCTGGCCAGCGCGTCCGCCCATCAATTGGTCGAGCCGCGCCGCCGTCCGCTCCAGCATGAAGCCCACGTTGGCGGCCGTGAGGACAACGCCTTTGGCTTCCCCCGAAGTGCCCGAGGTATAAATGACGGTCACCGCATCCTCGTCGCGAACCTGCGGCCGATCCAGCTGAACGCCATCAGCTCCGGAAAAAACTTCGTCGAACAGAAAAAGTGGCGGCGCGCCGGGCCAGTTCTGCTGAATCGAATCCCGAAGCGCCGTGTCGCCGCAGCACACCAATGACGGCGTGCTGTCTTTCATCATTGCAACCAGCTCAGCCGGAGCCTGCCGCGAGTAAAGCGGGACGACGATGAGTCCCTCGGCCATCGCCGCCAGATCCATCGCAACCCAGCGGATGCTGTTTGGCGCCAGCAGGCCGCATCGTTCGCCTTTCTGCAAACCTTTCGAAGCAAGAAACGTGCGTGCCTTGCGAACGAGCTCGAGAAGTTCGCCACCGGTCACACCCGTAATCTGGCCTGCGCGGATTTCCTGCAGCACGGTCGTGCCCGCACCGGCTTTCAGTTGCGAAAATATATCGCCGACAAATGGCATGATTTTTTCAGACAACCGAGGGAA
>Ga0187770_10000988_pt1 | contig 14676 bp, 11 predicted proteins | sample 0116_SJ02_MP02_2_FD_133154 | JGI IMG/M metagenome (GOLD analysis project Ga0187770, IMG submission 133154) | Tropical peat soil microbial communities from peatlands in Department of Meta, Colombia - 0116_SJ02_MP02_20_MG | ecosystem: Environmental > Terrestrial > Soil > Wetlands > Peat | place...
CTCAGGCCATATTTTCTCGTCAATACGAACCGGCTGATCACGTCTTCGAGTGGTTTCAGTCTGTCCCCCTCAATTCTTGGTAACGGGGCACGGGGATCTCCCGAAGGAAGTCCCATCAACTTGACCATTGCCTTAATGGCCACTGGATTCGTGGCCGAATAAGCTGCCTCCATCAAGGGGAGGTATTCAAAATAGAGCTCCCTTCCCTTCACCACATCCTCCCACGACCCCCACGGTTTTGACAGCTCAGCCATCTCACGGGGAGCCACATTCCCGGTCACGTTCGCCGTCCCGTGACCTCCCATCCCGAGTGTGGGAATGGTCAAGGCGTAATTGGGGGCATCGCAGCAAAGAAGCCTGAGACGGCCTTTCGTTCCTTCCATCACCGAAGCCAGCTGAGAGATACTTGGAACGGCCTCCTTGTCAGCGACCAGATTGGGACACTCTTCCGCTAATTGGACAATGGTCGGGGGATCAATGTTGACGATGACACGCGCTGGATTGTTGTAAACAGCCACAGAAATATCCACAGACTGACATACACTCTTTAAGAATCGATAGACAGCGGTCTGCGGAGGAGCAATGTAAGGAGGGACCACCAGCATGACTCCATCCGCGCCGTTCTGCTGGGCAAATTGGGCCAACTCGATAGTCGCTGTAGTAGAGCCACACGTCACGCCGAAAAATACGGGAATTCTTCCCTGACAATAGGGGGCCATCTCCGAGATAATTTCCCTCTTCTCTTCTTGAGAAAGAGATGTAGGTTCTCCGGTGGAACCGATCAGCAACAAGCCACTGGTTTCATTGGACGCCTGAAAATCCACCAAACGTCTGAATCCTTTTATGTCCAACTTTCCATTCCTGTCAAAGGGAGTGATCAAAGCCACCCAAGAACCTTCTGGATAAATCAAATCCCTTTTCATCTTAAACCCCCTCCAAAACCAGATCCAACGATCTCCTTATTTAAAACCGTGCTCCCATCATATCAAATCCGGAAGGTGTGGATCAACTTCTTCTCCGCCTCGCCCTTGATCGACGCGTCAACCTCGACATAGGCCTCTAGGCCTGAACCTTCCAGTTTGTTTTTGAGCAATTCGTCCAACTGAAAAATTCCCGCAGAATTGCTCATCCCTACAACGATCCGAATGGGTTTAACTTCACCGGGTTCAATGCTGATCTGTTCAATGGCGGCCGCCGAGACAGAATGGATGTTGATTTTTCCCTCCTGAAAGGGAATTCGCGCCCGGCCCTCTTCCATGTCCAGGGCATCCGCGACGCGAACAATTCCGGCTTCCAGAGTCATCGGCTGACTCTCCGCTCGATGGGAGATGATGGCGTGAAGGATCTCCGAGGTCAGGATGGTCCGCATGGGAACCTCATAAATGCCATCGAGAAGTTCTTTGATCTTGGGTCGGGCCAGGAAAAGGCTATATCGCTCGTGGCCAGCGCGGTGGATCGACATTCCCAGATCGTGGAGCAATGCTGCCAAGGCAACAATTACCTCGGCATCTTCATTGGCCAGACTGTAATCGACGACGCTATTGGGCTGTACGCCTCGTTCCGCGAGGAGCCGAAGAAGTTTCAAGGCGATGTTCGAAACGATCTGCACGTGGACCGGACCGTGATCGCTCATCCCCAGCCTTTTAACAGCGTTAAGATTGGCGATTTGCCACAGCGAATAAAGTTCATCGTCTCCGTTCACCCGATCAATAATCTTCTGCAGTTGGGGGTTGTGCCTCGCAGGAACCCGGATCAAGAAGCGCGGCTGCAATTTAAGGGCATCTGAGTTTTCGGCCTCCGAGACCTGGCCAGAACTCGTCTCCTCGTTCGTCCTCTTTTCATCTGGCATGCTCATCCTCCTGCGATTCTTTTCGATATTTCAAAATTCTCTCCCTTAGAGACAATTCTATCCCCCCTCACGGCGTCGACCCAGTCAGAAGATCATTGGCCAGACTTGCAGACAGATCTTCGTCCCAGCCCGCTTCACAAAGCGGGTTCCCATAGCTTAACCTTTTCTTCAGGGAGGTGAAGTTGAACCTAAAAACTGCTGCTGAAAACCGATTCAAGCAGGGAGAACACCTTTCTATAAGCACCGACAACATAATACGTTTGGTCCGCGATGACAGAAACGTTCTGCGGACATGGTGCGATGTAGCCATTGACATCGCCAAATGAGACCACGGGGGTTCCAACTTCCAAATCCCCACTCCAGTACTTTCTGCCTTTGAAAAGGAAGTCAACATAAATCGCTCCGCTTACAGGGGTTGTCGTAATGGACAGAGTACCTATTTCCTCGGCTTTTGCGGAGGTAAAATGCCCTAAAAGGGGGCAAAAAATGACCATAAAAAACAAAATCACCAACAGGCGGGCCATTTGTTATATTATACCAGCACACCTATGAAAAGGGAAGGTTCAAAGCTTTTGAGGTAAGCATCTCTTTTTTCGTGACACAAAACCATAGGAAGGCCCCTTTAAGGGAACAGGTGGGCCAGCTGAAAAAGATTTAGGGCGGAACCGCTCATGAATTTGCTCCAAACGGTCCAAGAACAAGAAAACCTGGTTTTCATTGACTGCGAACGTTTCCCCTCATCTTCTAATGATCCGCAATCCTAAAGCTTTTGAAGTCTGGTCCGCCTGATCTCGTTATGTTCATTATGTCATCACAAAATTGGAGATGCTTCCCTTTTTGAGTAGTGTCCTCACTCAAAAAATTATCTCTCAAGAACTTTCCAAGTCATTCTGGACCTTTTTCAGATCCTTCCTTTCCATCCGAAGTTAAATGTCTTTCCGGCAAGACATGAGTGACGGTGCCTGTAAAAAGCTCGGCTGTCTCTCCCATCATTTCTGATAGGGTCGGGTGAGGATGAATGATGAGTCCGAGGTCTTGTGCAACAGCCCCCATTTCTATTGCGAGGACCCCTTCGGAAATCATCCCCTCCGTGTTCCGGCCGCATATTCCCACTCCCAAAATTCGACCTGTTTCAGGATCGAAGATCATCTTGGTCAGTCCATCCGAGAGGCCCATGGTCGTCGCACGGCTGGAAAATTTCCACAGATATCTTTCCACCTTAATATTGCGATTCTGTTTTCGAGCCTCTTCCTCCCTTAAACCAGACCAGGCAACCTGAGGATCGGTATAAACGACCGCCGGAATGGCCTGAACATCAAAGGCCGATGGCTTTCCCTTGACCACTTCCGCCGCCACCTTTCCTTCCCGAAAAGCCTTGTGAGCCAGCAGGGGAGGCCCTGCGACGTCCCCAATGGCGAAGATCTTTTCATCTGTGGTGCGGCGCTGCTCATCCACCACCACAAAGCCCTGATCATTTAGTTTCACCTTGGTCTTCTCCAGACCGATATTCCCAGTATTGGGTTTTCGGCCGACGGCTATGAGCACGCGGTCAAAGGTTTGATCTGCCTTATCCACCCCTCCCTCAAACTTAACCTCCACCCCTTCCTCACGCTCCTTAAGAGATACGATCCGGGTATTGAAATGAATAGCTTCAAAAATCTCTTTCAGTCGGAAGATCAGAACGTCCACGAGGTCCGGGTCCGCTCCTCTTAGGAGTCTATCGCTGCGTACAGCCACAGTAACTCGACTTCCCAAAGCCGCATAAACCGTCCCGATTTCCAACCCGACATAACCACCGCCCAGCACGAGCAGTGACCGGGGGATATCGGGCAATTCCAGCGCACCAGCCGAATCCATGATACGACTCCCCTTCACAAAAGGGATGTCCCGAAAGGGAGTTGAATAAGATCCCGTGGCTAATATGGCATGGCGAAAGCTTATTCGGCTTACCTCCGAGTCCTCCAAGCGTACACGGTCAGATCCCTCAAAGATTGCCCTTCCCTGCAACAATTGAATCTTCCGCCGTTTACTCAACTTCAAAAGTCCGTCCGTAAGTTTATCGATAACCTGATCCTTCCACGCCCGTATTCGACCGAGATCAATCTGAGGTTTACCGAATCTTACGCCAACTTCTTCAGAACGTTGGGCGTCGTGCAGGAGCTCCGCCAGGTATAGAAGCGTTTTGGAAGGAATACATCCACGAAACAGACATTCACCACCCGGCCGTTTCTCCATATCTACCAAAGTGACATCCATCCCCAGATCCGCTGCCCTGAACGCCGCCGCATAACCCCCAGGCCCTGCACCGACGACGAGAACCTCGGTTTCGTGCTTCAACTCTCCCATCACCATTCGAATATCCTCCATTGAGTGGTTCATGAAATGGATGATGCCAAAGGTCTTACATGCATCCTCTCAGTTCACAATTCACTGCCATCCCATAATTGACATTCCGAAAATGTCCAAAAGAGAAAAACCTATATTATTAGGATATATCCAAAAGTTTTAAAAGATAATGGGATAAACTATGTATTTTCTTCGAAAAATGATGGTATTCATGAACCAATCTCCCCAAATCCCATCGTCAGTTCCAGACATTTAAGCCATTGTAGATCAAGCATCATCATTTTGGATAGTCAGAATTTAGGCAGTTTTATAAATTGCTGGAATCTTCAAAAACCATCGTTAAAAGATTCTAATGAGATTGTGAAAAGAAAAACCTTTAACTAAGAAGTGTTCTGTGATAAATTTCTGATGGCTGGGAGGGGGGCGTGGAGTCCCCTATGAAGCTTACCAAGATAGAAGAAGGCAACAGGATTAGAAGTAGTTTAGACGGTGAGGTTTATACAATAACAAGAATCGTAAATGACATGGCCGTCTTAAAATCGGAAGACGGAAAAAAGCAAATTATGACAGAGGTTGATTGCCTGAAAATATTTTACAGGAAAGAGGAGGAAACCAAATAATGAGTGATACTACTAACAGTCCCCCTCCCAAGCCATCAGAAAAAACATAAGATGTGAAACTCGCAACTTGACTTTACTCACACCGTCAAATCAGGTCAACACTTCCTTCCTGTAATCAACGAACTGCTTTCTTTTCTCCCTATTGCAGATTTCACCCAGATATCTTCAGCTTGGTCAAAGTGCAGGAAGTGGCAAGATATCTGGCCATCGGAGGCGAGGAACTTCGCACTCCTGGAGCGTGTGGCGTTCGCGAGTCATCATCATTTCGAAAAAAACATAGTTGTTTTTTAACTATTGGGCCTCATGCGCACGGATGGCAGGAGGGTTAACTCTCGGGAGGAATTAAACATGAAATCGAAGCTCTTACGTTTTTCGTCAATTATTCCGCTTGTCGGTATCTTATGTTTGGCGGCGATGCCTGCTCATGTCGCTAAAATCTGTATTGTCGCAACTCTGACTGATTTGGCGGATCTGGCACGGAATATCAAACCATTAAATCTGATAACAGCCATTGGTATCGCACCCTCACATTCAAGTCCTGAAGGAAAAATCGGATTGGAAACACTCCCCTCTCCTTACATGGTTTTTCCAGGACCTACCGGGCATTACTGTATGGCTGTTAATTTTTAATACTACCTAAAAACTTTTTTTGATAGGTGGTTCTAATTTTGCGAGGAAGACAAGAGATTCCTAGATCAGTTTAGGAGCTATCACAACTCCGCTGAAATATGCGCAAAGTGCGCTGCATATCAGGCAGTCTATTTTAGAGAAACGTAAGGTTTTGAGGAAAGTCCTCTCCGGATAAAGGGTGTAACCCTTCAACTCCATGGACAATGCTGCTTCCTGGGCTCTTTTCAGGGCACGCAAGATTAGAGGTAATGCAACAGGCAATAGCCCTTTGGCTTTTTGCCATGTGGTGGTCAATTCCAACCCCCGTGATTGCTGACTTTCATAAATGGCTTCTAAGTCCTTTTCCAAAATGGGCAGAAATCGTAAGGCTAAACCCACTAACGCAGCGTATTTATGCGGCAGGTGGAGCTTAACCAGCAGCAATGTCAGATCTTCAGGTGAAGTCCACATCACAAACTGCAAGCACAAAAGCATAAGTGTCAGCAGTACCAGGATGCCCTTCATTCCCATCAGTATCCCACCCCAATAAATTTTGAAAAATGCTATTCGGCAGATAACGGTACCTTGCTGGCCCAAGAATCCTTGTAAGATGATGAACTGAAGACCAATCACCAACATTATTTTTAGAAGGGGCGAAAACTTCTTAAGAGAGATGCCTGACCAGACCGTCATAACCAAGATTAAAACAAGATTTAACGATAACAACCAGATCTTTTGGCAAATAACGATCAGGAGAAGATTACATGCCATCCAGACCAGTTTAACCCTAGGATCCAATCCATGGATCAGTGAATTCGTGCTATGCCCCAATAGCAGCTTCATCTTTCATTATTCCTTTTGTGCCCACTTCTGTGGTACACCAATCTTTGTTGCCCAGTTCAATTCATAAGTTGTATACCTCTCTCTCCGTCCATTCCAATTGGCTGAATGGATATCCCACTTAATCTGTCCATCTTCCATGAAGACTATGCGCTGACTGAATCGCATGGCCAACTCCAAATCATGAGTTATCATTAAAATCGTTCTACCTTGTTTATTGAAGGTTTCTACGAACCCCATCGTTTCCCGCGCCTGGAGGTCACTCATTCGGGAGGTGGGTTCGTCTATTATTAGCAATCGAGGTTCATTCACCAGACAAGAAGCCAAAGCAACTTTTCGAAGAAGGCCTCGTGGCAACCGGTAAGGATGAATTTGAGCCACTTCCTGTAGCCCAAGCAAGTGTAATATTTTGGAAACCTTGTTTCTGACCTCCTGAGAAGGCAACTTCTTTACCTTTAAAGCAAAGCTCACTTCATCCTGGACAGAATTAGTGCAAACTTGTAGTTCGGAATTCTGGAATAAGAATCCTACATGGCTGGCCAACTGAGCAATCGTGTAATCCTTTGTGTTCATACCATTTACCACGACTTCCCCGCTTTGAGGGCACAACAAGCCATTAAAATGTTTTGCAAGGGTCGTTTTGCCAGCACCATTTTTTCCGACTAAGGCCACAAATTCTCCCGGGCAAATGTCCAGACAAAGGTTTCTTAAAGCAAAATCTGAATCTCGGTAGCTAAAATACAAGTTTTTGACCGAAATGATAGGGTCCTGATCGACCTGAGGGGAATAATTAAGGGAAATCTGTTCATTTGTCTCAACGCGTGGAAAACCCTTATTGTTGGCGCTAGCCGGCCATTTAATCGGTGGAGGTTGCATCTCGAAACAACTTCTAAAGGCGCTGTTAGACTTAAATTCAGATAGCCTTCCATCGAAGATGACGGTATCATGATTAAGAGCTATCACTCGGTCACCCTGTGCCTGCAACTCCATAAATTTTTCGTCCACAAGAATTACGGTTTTTTCTCCCTGCCGACAAAGCTCCCGTAACTTCCGGATTATTTCTCTTCGGCCTTCAGAATCCACCTGATCCATAGCGTGATCTAATATCAACACTTGAGGGTTCAGGGTTAAAATAGATGCCAAAGCTGCTCGTTGACTTTCACCACCGGAGAGGGTCTCCGTTTTTCTTTTTGCATAGCCTGTCAGTCCCACGAATTTGAGAGCATTGATTATCCTATCCTTGACTTCTTCCGGTTCTAACAAGAGATTACAGGGGCCAAAAGCCAGATCTTCTTCAACAGTGGTGCAAAAAAGCTGGTCCTCAGGAGCCTCTCTGACTAGACCGATTTTTCCAGCTAACTCTGGTAGGCGAATTGTCAGTATACTTTTTCCCTCAAATGTGACGTCACCGATTAAGGCAGCTGGATGAAATAATGGGATAACTCCTGACAGACAGTGACATAGAGTAGACTTGCCTGAGCTGGGAGGACCAGCTAAGATAATAAACTCACCCGCATTAATATTGAGATCAATATTTTTTAATGTTGGCTTAGTTTGGTCGTGATATCGCAAGATTTCTATCCTAGCTGTCAGCAGGGATTTCATCATCGGTTTGTTTATACCACCCTTCTACAGCCAACGTTTCATGGGAGCAATCGATCCAATAGCTTTTTGGCCTTGATTTGTGCTTCAGGATCTATCGATATGTTAGGGGCAAAGCCCTTCAAGGGCTTGGTCGCATCAATTCCCATTTTAGCGGTCCGACTCAGTTCATCGGTCGAGGGGTCCAAGGTGCAGCCCATTCCTTGGTGTTGGGGAATGATATGGACGGCTCGATCTGCCTGGACCCGAGTAGCCAAGGCCCACAAGACCTCGGTTTCATTGTATACATCAATATCCTCGTCAACGACTACCACCATTTTTAGGTTATGATCAACAGATAAAGCTGTCATAATCGCCTGCATGGGCTGCCCTTCGGCTATCTTTTTCATAGAAATGTAGCAGTGGAAAAGGCCACAAGCTGAAAGAGGTGCATGGACAGCCTTAATGTTGGGCAAACTGTCCTTTAAGGCCCTGAGGACGTCCCCCTCCCGTTGGACGGCGACAATAGTGATATGTTCTGAGGTCATCCCTGGGGTAATGGACTGGTAAGATGCTTGGTTCCGATAATAGATTGCTCTGGCAATGAAAACATTTTCCGTACTACGGTAACTCACATAATTGGTGAACTCGGCGAATGGACCCTCCGGCTCATGTTTGTGCGCCAATATTTCGCCTTCGATCACTATTTCAGCCCAAGCCGGGACTTCAACGTCTATGGTTCTGCAGCGGACTATCTGTAGAGGTTCTTCGAACAATCCTCCTATGCGGGCAAATTTGCTTGAGTCATAAGGCACCAAAGCCATAGAACCAAGAGATATGGCTGGATGCACGCCCAAGACCACTGCAGCCTCAAGATTCTGGCCACGCTCTTCAGCCCGGCGTTGGTATTCCCACAAGCGTTGCCGGGAATGGAGGCTGATACCCAATTTATTCTTACCCTTCAGTTGCATCCTATGGTAGCCGCAGGTATCTGCGCCGGAAATTGGGTCTTTGGCTGTTACCAAACCTGCAGTGATATAGGGACCGGCGTCAATGGGAAAATGGGTCAAAATTGGTAATTTGGTCAAATCCAATTCCGCACCGGCCAGGCAATTATCTTGGAAAGGCGCCTCCTCTAATATCGCAGGAGGAATAGATTTTTTGATCCGCGTAGCATAAATCGAGGGAAGATCTGATTCTCTTACGCTTAGGGCCAAAGCGAGGCGCTGTCTGCTAGCTAGGATATTGGCCACAACCGGAAACCCCGAGCCGGAAATCTTTTCAAAATAAACAAGGGGTTGACGCTTTTTACGTTCGAGTTCCATAATTACGGCTGTGGCTTCATACTCTCGATTACGTTGTTCTTTAATGTGCAAGACATCTTGTGGATAATCGTTTTCGAACTGCTTCAGATAATCTCTCCAATCTTGACTCATTTGGTTATCCTCTTCGAAATTCAAGAAAATTTATATTGGACTTACCTCAACAGACCTGATTTGAGCACATTATCATAGATCAATTTTGTGAAGATGGTGCCCCCAATGATGCCAGCCAAAGTAGTAATGCTCGAGGCGACAAAGATTACCGGCAAAGGCAGGTGCAAAATTCCTTTCAGGCCAAAGGCTACGCAGATATTTCCGCCTACATTTGTCAGTATCTGGGCTATGAGATGATGAAACCACGTCTTTATGGAGAGCTTCCAAGCAACCAGGGAGAAGACTAATGAGCCAAAGCCGTTGGCAAGGATAAAGAAGGGAGCCAGAGGGGACAAGCCAGTGGCTAGCGCGGCGAATGCCGCCACTTCGGCAGTTATTAATCCGGCCGGCTGACGAAAAAGCAGCACCACCAATCCGGTAAAAGTGGCCCAAGTCACGCCGCCGACAATAACTGAAGCGGGATTGATCATGGCATCGATTCTGTGAGCTATTTGTTGAACCAAGACAAACACCAAGCCTAAGAGTACCGACCCTACCAGTGCCTTGGTATCGGATCGAACAAATTTTTTGTCACTCTCTGGCAAAAACATCGTTGTTACTTTATTCATAATGGATACCTCCTTAAAATGGTTTATTCTCTGAAGTTCCTCAATCACAGAGCTCCAAGATAACCAAAATCTCAGTTCAAGCCTGGGCTTCACTAGAGGGGAAATGGAGTAAGAAAACTTTCAATCTTAAAGCGCGCCAATATCTCAACCCGATGCCTTCAATTACGGGACCAGATTAATAAAAAAACCCCTGCTCCGCAAAGCAAACAGGGGTTACCTTTGCCATCAGCTCACCCGTGTCCAGACGCCCGTCTTCTGGCTTCCGTCTCAACCTCCGCCCGTCCTTCCCGCCTGGCTTGAGCCAGACAGTGGATCCCTCGGGCTTCGTAACCGGTAACAGCGGCGGGACCGCCACGGATTTACACCGTGTTCCGATAACGTCAGGACAGACCAACTTTAGCATGTCATTTTTAGGTCTGTCAAGGTATGTCTCTTCTTGTGACTGGTGCCCTGTAACGGGTGAGGCTGAACAAACTTGTGCAACCCTATCAAAAGGTGATCCCGAAAAGGACGTTGTGTGTATTCAATCCTCTATCACTTGTTCGGAGGGTTTCAATAGCTGCTATATTGAGGACGTTTCCCGAAATCCAAAAACATACGATTTGAAGACCAGATAGATCCTTTTCTCTTTCATTTTCAAGGACTCACGTTTGGCAAGGAATGCTTCGTTTTGGACTTAAGGCAAATCCCTTTCTAAGTCGGTCTCTGCTCAGAAATGTGGCGCCAGATCGCTTCGAACGGATGATGAGGAGGCTTGGATTGTTGTGGCAGTTTTTTCAAGAGTAATTTTTGCTTGACAAGGATTCTTGTTTTGCCGTAGATTGTCGACAATCGACAAGCTTAGCGCTATTACGAGAAGAACTATGCGCTACAACGCTTTCAAACATTCCGACCCCCTTACGCTCAAAGTGGCTCATTTCCTCAGAAGGGCCATTGTTCAAGGCGAATTGAAAGATGGAGACAGGCTGAATGAGCTGCTTATATCGTCGAGGCTGAAAATCAGCCGGTCTCCTATCCGGGAGGCATTTAGAATTCTTGAGTCTGAAAATCTTGTTGAAATTAGGAGTCGCTTGGGAGCTTTCGTCAAAACCCTTTCTTTGAAAGAAGCGGAGGAGACTTGTGAGATTATTGGCCTCCTGGAACAGACAGCGATCCGCCGCACCGCCAGGCGCCTGAGTTCTGATAAGGAAAAGGAGTTGAATTCGATCATCGGACAACTGGAGGGGAAACTGAAGGCGCGTAAATTTAGAGATTTTCTCACCTTTTCCATGAGATTACACCATTTTATCGTTGACGCGTGTGAAAGCAGTCTTCTCATCAAGATCCACAGAGATCTCCAGCCCCAGTATGAAAGAATCCGGAGGGAATTGGGAATTGACCAAGAGGAGATGTCTCGTTCCCTAAAGGAGCATCTTGCTATTGCGAGGGCCTTGTTGGACCGGAATGGGGGAGAGGCAGAAAGATTGTTGATGAAACATATGGAAGGGGGAGCGAAAAGGGTCTTAGAACATCTTTCGAAAGCCGCATTGCGTTCGAAGTCGGCTTGACGAGACTACACGGAGGATGAGATGTCGAGAAAAATTGCAGTCTTGGGGGCAGGCAACGGAGGCCACGCCATGAGTTTTCTTCTGGCGAGGGGTGGTCATCAGGTGATATTGTTTGAGCATCCTGATTTCGCTCAGAACCTCAAAGGAATAGAACAAAGAGGGGGTATTGAAGCCGTCAGTGGTATTATGCGAGACGGGAGACAGATTTCCGCGTGGACCAGCGGATTTGTAAAGGTCCATGGCCTTACGACGGATATGAAGACTGCGTTAGATCATGCAGATCTTGTTCTCATGATCGTCCCATCCTTTGCTCAGGAGCCCATGTTTAGGCTTGCGCTCCCCCATTTGCGGGATGGGCAGATACTTGTAATCCTGCCGGGCAATTTTGCTTCATTGGTCTTCAAGAGGATGATGAGGGAACAGGGCATTAGGAAGAAGGTGACCTTTGCCGAGACCAACACGATCCCTCCTGCCTGCAGGATTGTGGAGCCGGGAAAAGTCTTCATTGTGGCCTATAAGGCCGGGGTGGAAGTTGCAACGATGCCTTCTACGAATATTCACGAGGTCGCGGGTGAGTTGAAAGATGTCCTCCGGCTGGAGATCCACCCTCTGAAGAACGTCCTCGAGGCAGGATTTGAAAACGTCAACATGGTAGTCCATCCTGCTGCGGCTGTCCTGAATATGGGTCTTGCAGAATCAAGGCAGGGGGCTTTTTACTTCTACAAGGAGGGAATGTCCGCCTCGGTGAGCAAAGTGCAGCAAAAAATAGATGATGAACGCCTGACGATAGGAAAGGCGTTGAATCTTCAGTTGAGATCATTTATCGAAGTGACCAAAATGATCTACCATTTCGAATTTGATAGCATTCATGAATTTGCTTTGAAGAGCCCCATCCATAATTCTTTCGGTTCCGATTTCCCATCGACTCCCCGTGACCGATACGTCAGTGAAGACTGTCCTTATCTTTTAGTTCCGGTTCATGGCTTCGGGAAGGTTCTCGGAATCGAGGCCTCGGCTATGGGAAGTATCGTCCGAATTGCGTCCATTTATAATGAGGTGGATTATTTTGAAGAAGGTCGATGCCTCGCTAAGTTGGGGGTTTCAGGTATGAATAAAGAAGGGATCTTGGAGTATGTTCAGCAAAGCTTCTGAGATAGTGTCCCGAGAACGAAAGGAGAGGAAAATGAAAGTAGTGAAGGTGAAGAAGTTTTTTTGGATTTCTGTGGTCCTATGTTTTCTGGTTCCCGCACTGGTCTTCGCCGCTCCGAAGGGAAAACTGGTGATTGCTTTAGGAACAGATTTGACCTCCCTCGATCCGGCCAGGCACAGTACAACCTCCGAATGGAACTATGACAATGCCGTCTTTGACCAGCTCTACATCTTTGATGTGCAGGGGAACCCTGTGCCCCGCCTGGCAGTCTCTAGCTCCGTTGTAAACCCAACGACCTGGGAGTTCAAGCTCAGGAAAGGAGTCCAGTTTCATAATGGGGATCAGGTCACAGCGAGGGATGTCAAATTTTCCATAGAGCATTATCTCGACCCGCAGGCAAAGTCTCCTTTCGCATCCTTTTATAAGATCATCAAGGAGGTGAAGATCATCGACGAGTACACGCTCCAGGTCATCACGGACAAACCCGACCCTCTTCTCCAGAAACGATTTGCTTTCCAGGTTTACATTCTTCCTTCGAAATACATCCAAGCAAAAGGCTATGACCAGTTCCTTAAGATGCCAGTGGGGAGCGGCCCTTTCAAATTTGTGGAGTGGGTAAGGGCAGACCGATTGGTGCTGGATGCAAATGAGGGCTATTGGGCAGGCTCTCCCTTGATCAAGACCGCAGTGTTCCGTCCTATTCCTGAAGACACAACCCGGCTTGCTGAACTCCAGACAGGGTGGGCGGACATCATTGTCAATGTACCACCCTTTCTGGTGAGTCAACTGAAGGGGCTGCCTGGTGTGGATGTGCAGTCCGCACCAAGCGGTCGTGTGATTCTTCTTTATCTCAATACATTGGCCCCTGGTCCTCTTCAGGATAAGCGGGTTCGTCAGGCTCTGAATTATGCCGTCGATAAGAAGGCGATTATCGACAAGATCCTTATGGGAAGCGGGTTCCAGACCGCCATTAACATGCCACCTTATGACTTTGGCTACGATTCAACGCTGAAGCCCTATCCCTACGACCCCGAAAAGGCGAAACGGCTATTGTCAGAAGCAGGATACAAAGAATTGAAGCTGGTACTGAACTCTCCCAGCGGCCGATACGTCCTTGACAAACAGGTTGCTGAGTCGATTGCGGGAATGTTCGAGAAGGTTGGAATCAAAATTGACTTCAAGGCCAGAGAGTGGGGTGATTATGTAAAGGACCTTCTGGGCCGTAAACTCGTTGACACGGGTCTCATAGGATCAGGACTTATCATGTATGATGCGGATGGGCGCCTTTCACTCTATTTCCAAAAGGATTCACCATTCTGTTACTACGCGAATTCCGAGATTGAGAGCTGGATTCTTGAAGCCCGAAACACCATGGACGAAAAGAAACGCAAGGAGATTTACGCTAAGATCTCAAAAAGGATCTTTGAGGAAGCACCCTTTGTCTTTCTCTATCAGCAACAGGACCATTGGGGTGTTTCCAAGAAAGTGAAGGGATTCCAAGCGAGGGGAGACGAGCTTTTCTATCTCTATCGTGTCAGCGTCGAAAAATGATGTCTGAAGGGGCCTTTTAATACATTGGGCCGAGGGGATCGATCATCAAAGGCAGGGTCGTTTGACTCTTCCTTTTTTGTTCATTTCTTTCGTTAATCTTCAATTCTGAGGTCAGCTTCCTATTGCAGAGCAGTAGGTGGAATCCTCGCCCCATGCAGGATCACCTGATGGTCTTTTTCAAAATTGGCTTGGTTACTCCCTTCTTCAATTCTTCATTGGGCACAGCCGGTTAGAATCAGGTTAATTCGTGGCCAATCTCGGAATAAAGCAAATCGGATGCCCTCGTCCTTCAGCGAATGAAACCTCCCATTTTCAGGGGTGATCCTGTGGATTACGGTTCGAAATCAATCGGGGGATTCCAAAGAAGATCCTTAGAATACGGTCGGTCGGAGGCAAGGTCCTACCGATAACCATTCGAAGAACTAAACCGCTACGCGGTAGACTTTACAAATTTTCTTTTTTTAGCCCAGATGACCAATCCCTCCACTTGATTCAATCAGGATTTTTTATCTCTTGTTGATTGCATCGCATCTCCATAC